>Ga0209913_1000122_pt1 | contig 82401 bp, 58 predicted proteins | sample PersoiDNA2013203_FD_185805 | JGI IMG/M metagenome (GOLD analysis project Ga0209913, IMG submission 185805) | Permafrost soil microbial communities from the Arctic, to analyse light accelerated degradation of dissolved organic matter (DOM) -... | ecosystem: Environmental > Terrestrial > Soil >...
AAAACGCGCCCAGCTGCGCCACAAATGCCCCGCCATACCCCGGTATGACAGGGCATTTGCGTCTTGCTGGACACGTTTTTCAAGACGAATCTCATCCACCAGCAATAAATCAGCGATTCCCTAGGCGTCCCGTGGTCCCGTCAGTTCGCGCATGATCCCCAGGAAAACCTGCAGCACGGGTGAGCCATCGTCCTTGCGGTAGGTGGCGTACAGGGTGGTGCCCGGCGCCGGCGCGGCCAGCGGCCGGTAGACCACGCCCGCATGGCCGAACTGGCCGGTGGACGCGGGCAGCAGGCCGATGCCAAGGCCGGCGCGCACGAGGCTGAGCAGCGTCTGCACTTCCACGACCTGCTGGTAGACGTCCGGCTTGAAGCCCGCCTCGATGCAGCTCTGGTACAGGTAGGCGGCAAAGCGCGACTGGTCCAGCTTGAAGGAGATGAAACGCTCTTCCGCCAGGTCGCGCAAGGCGATGCGCGACCGCCTTGCGAGCCGGTGCTGCTGCGGCAGCACGACGGCGATCGCCTCGCTCGACAGCGGCTCGCTGGTCAATTCCGGATCGTTCGGTCCCATGCGGTAGAAGCACAGGTCCAGCCGGCGCTCCTTCAATGCCGCCTGCTGCGCGGCCGGCTGCAGCTCGTGCAAGGTCCATTTCACGTTCGGATAACGATCCTGGAACAGGCGCAGGGCCTGGGGCAGCAGGCCCACCATCAGGGAGCTGATCATGCCGATCTCCAGGGTACCCCAGTGGCCGCGTCCGGCCTGGCGGGTCAGGTCGACGGCCCGTTCCATCTGCGCGAACACGAGCGCCGCCTGGCCCTTCAGCGCCAGGCCGGCCGCCGTCAGTTCCACGCGGCGCTGCGTGCGGGTAAACAGCGGCGTGCCCAGCTCCGTCTCCAGCAGCTTGATCTGCTGGCTCAGCGGCGGTTGCGACATGTGCAGCCGCGTGGCGGCGCGGCCGAAATGCAGTTCCTCGGCCAGCACGGAGAAGTAGCGCAGCAGGCGCAGATCCATATTCCCTCGATATCAATCGACACTCAAGAATATATTGTACAAATAATTCGACGCTGACCATACTCGATTTCAACAAGAAGATTCGAGGAGACCAGCATGCGATTACATGTCAACGACGAAGTACGCACCGTGGCTGCCGCGCCCGACACGCCCCTGTTGTGGGTACTGCGCGACCACCTGGATTTGACGGGAACGAAGTTCGGCTGCGGCGCGGCCTTGTGCGGCGCCTGCACCGTGCACCTGGACGGCGAACCGGTGCGTTCCTGCAGCACCCCCGTATCGGCGGCGGCCGGCCGGCGCGTCACGACGATCGAAGGCCTGTCGGCAACCGGCGAACACCCGCTGCAGCAGGCCTGGCTGCAGGAGGACGTGCCACAGTGCGGCTACTGCCAGTCCGGCCAGCTGATGTCGGCGGCCGCGCTGCTGCGGCGCGTACCGCGGCCAAGCGATGCGCAGATCACGGAAGCCATGTCCGGCAATATCTGCCGCTGCGGCACCTATGAACGCATCCGCCGCGCCATCCATGTCGCTGCCGCGATGACCGCGCCCAGGGAGGCCGAATGAGCGCCGTGCCACGCAGCGAACCGGCGCGTCGGGCCTTCCTGAAATCGGCGGCCGTACTGGGCGCCGGCCTGGCGGTCGGCTTCGTCGTGCCCGGCGCGAAAGGCGCCGCCGAAGCCACCGGCGACGGCACCCTGGCGCCGAACGCGTTCGTGCGGGTCTTCCCCGACAACACCATCAAGCTGGTGGTGCACAAGCACGATTCCGGCACCGGCACGCGCACGGCGCTGGGACTGGTGCTGGCCGAAGAACTGGAAGTGGCGCTGGAGCAGGTCGAGATCATCACGCCGGAAAATCCCTTCTTCAAGGATTACATGCACCCGCAGTGGCACGTGTTCTCCACCGGTGGCAGCACCAGCGTGATGCTGGAATACGAGGGCCTGCGCAAGGCCGGCGCCAGTGCCCGCATGATGCTGGTGGAGGCCGCCGCGGCGCGCTGGCAGGTGCCCGTGGCCGAATGCCGGGCACAGGCCGGGCAGGTCACGCACGCGCCGACCGGCCGCAGCTTCACCTATGGCGCCCTGGCCACGGAGGCGGCGCGCCTGCCGGCGCCGAAGGAACCGGTGCTGAAGGCGGCGCGCGACTTCCACCTGATCGGCAAGCTGCATCGCAAGCTCGACGCGCGAGCGAAGGTCACGGGGCGGCAGGTCTATGGCATCGACGTGAAGGTGCCCGGCATGCTGGTGGCGGTCATCCTGCGCGCGCCCGTGATTGGCGGCAGGGTCAGGCACATCGACGCCAGGAAAGCCCTGGCGGTGCGCGGCGTGCGCCAGGTGCTGAAGGTTCCGGCGGCGCCCGGGCGCATCCTTGGCGGGAACCAGGAAGGCGTGGCCGTCCTGGCCGACAACTACTGGGCCGCCAAGCAGGGCCGCGACGCCTTGCGGGTGCGCTGGCACGACGGCCCGTTCGCCAACTTCGACAGCGCCGCCATGCCCGCCCTGCAGCGCGCCCATCTGGACGAAGGCAAGGTGCCGCTGGTGCGCACCATCGACAAGGGCGATGCGCCGCGCGCGCTGCGCGACGGTGCCCGCGTGCTGCAGGCCGAATACACGATGCCGTACAAGGTGCCCAATCCGCTCGAACCGGAATGCGTGGTGGTGGCTATCCAGGGCAGCACCATCACTTATTGGGGCGGCCTGCAGGTGCCCAGCAATGTCCAGGTGGCGGCCGCCGAGATGGCCGGCATCGGTGCCGATCGCGTGGTGCTCAAGGAACTGACGGGCGGCGGCAGCTTCGGCGCGCGCGAGTCGCGCCATTGGCTGCTGGAGGCGACGTGGCTGGCCAAGGCCACGGGCAAGCCCGTCAAGCTGATGTACAGCCGCGAGGACGAGGTGCGTGCCCTGTTCTACCATGCGGCCAGCTACAACCGCGTCGCCGGCGCCGTCGATGCGCAGGGCAGGCTGACGGCCTTGCAGCTGCGCGCCGTCTCGCCGGCGTCGCCCGAGGAGTGGGAGCCGGGCTACCACGACCGCAAGGACCGGATGGACTACAGCACCACCGAGGCGATCTGCGCCTGGGACTTCGCCTACCAGCCGGCGCACCTGGACGTGGGCTGGGTACGACACGAAACGGGCGTGCCGACGGGCTGGTACCGGGCCGTCAGCTTCATTCCCAACGTCTTCGCTATCGAAAGCTTCATGGACGAACTGGCCCACGCGGCCGGCCAGGACAGCCTCGCCTTCCGGCTGGCGAACATGCACGGGCGGCCGCGCCACGTGGCCGTGCTCGAGCAGGCCGCCGCCAGGGCCGGCTGGGGCGCGCCGCTTGGGCCGGGCAGGGCGCTGGGGCTGGCCACGAACCAGGCCTACAACAGCTATATCGCCATCGTCGCCGAGGTGGAAACGGCCGGCGACATCGTCAAGGTCCGGCGCATCACCTGCGTGGCCGACTGCGGCCTGGCCGTCCACCCGGGCAGCGTGCAGGAGCAGCTGTACGGCGGCATCATGTGGGGCCTGGGCCATGCCCTGTACGACCGGCTCGATATCGAAAAGGGCCGGGTGGTGCAGTCGAACTTCGGCGACTACCCCGTCATGCGCATGGCCGACATGCCGGAAGTGGACATCACCATCGTCCAGGGCGACCTTGACAAGCCCAGCGGCGTCGGCGAACTGTCCAACCCCGGTGTCGCACCGGCCATCGCCAATGCGCTGTTCGCGCTGACGGGCAGGCGCCAGCGCAGCACGCCGTTCACCTTCGCGGCATGACGGCGGCGCCATGACGAAACGCCTGGTCATCGCCATCACTGGCGCCAGCGGCGCGGTGTACGGCATCCGCATGCTGCAGGCGCTGGCAGCGCTGGACGAGTGGGAGACCCACCTGGTGCTGTCCGCCTCGGGCGCGCTGACGGCGATGCACGAGACGGGCATGCGCCGTGGCGACATCGAGGGCCTGGCCGACGTGGTCCACGGCGTCAAGGAGATCGGCGCCACCATCGCCAGCGGCTCCTTCGCCTGCGAAGGCATGGTGATCGCGCCATGCTCGATGCGCACGCTGGCCGCCGTGGCCCACGGGCTGGCGGACAACCTCGTCACACGCGCGGCCGACGTCATGCTCAAGGAACGCCGGCGGCTGGTGCTTCTGGCCAGGGAGACGCCGCTGAACCTGGCCCACCTGCGCAATATGACGGCAGTGACGGAAATGGGCGGCATCGTCTGCCCGCCCGTGCCGGCCTTTTATCAGCATCCCCGATCGATCGACGACATCGTGGCCCATACCGCGGGCCGCGCGCTGGACCTGTTCGGCGTACCGCACCGGCTGGTGCACCGCTGGCAGGGCATTACCGCCTGATTTTCACCTTCACGACAACACGGAGAGACGATGAATCACAAGGACTTGATGCACCACGCCGGGCCGGCCGACCAGATTCCGGTGACGATACTGACGGGCTTCCTCGGCGCCGGCAAGACCACGCTGCTGAACCATATCCTGACGGCGCAGCATGGCATGCGCATCGCCGTCATCGAGAACGAGTTCGGCGAAGTCGATGTCGATTCCGACCTGGTGCTGGCCTCCAGCGAGGAGATCTTCCAGATGACGAACGGCTGTATCTGCTGCGTGGTGGACGTGCGCACGGACCTGGTGCGCATCCTGCAAGCGCTGCTGGCGCGGCCAGAGCCGTTCGACCACATCATCGTCGAAACGAGCGGCCTGGCCGACCCGACCCCGGTGGCGGCCACCTTCTTCATGGACCACGACGTGGCGCGCCGCCTGCGCCTGGACGGCGTCGTCACCCTGGTCGACGCGCTGCACATCGAGGCCCACCTGGACGATCCGGCCCTGCGGGGGCACGACAACCAGGCGGTCGACCAGATCGTCGCGGCCGACCGCATCATCATCAACAAGACCGACCTGGTCGAGCCGTGGACGGTGCGCGCGCTGGAGACGCGCATGCGCGCCATCAACCAGGGTGCGCGGGTGCTGCGATCGAGCCATGCGCAGGTCGACCTGACGCAGATCCTGGGCATCGGCGGCTTCGACGCCGGCGCCGCGCTGATCGACCCGCATTTCCTCGACGAGCACGAAGATCACGCCCACGCCTGCGACAAGCATTGTGTCGATCCACACCAGGACGATCACGCCGAACCCGAGGGCGTGTGCGGCCTGCCGCAAAACGGCGGCGCGGCGCGCGGCCATGCGCACGACCCCTCCGTGACTTCCGTGTCGCTGACGTTTGCCTCACCGTTCGAGCGGCGCCAGCTCGACACCTGGCTGGCCCGGCTGCTGCAGGCCCAGGGCGACGACCTGTTCCGACTGAAGGGCATCCTGGCGTTCCAGGGCGATCCGCGCCGCCACGTGCTGCAGGCGGTGCACCGGGTGCTGGACCTGCGCCCGGCCGACAACTGGCCGGCCGGCATGGCGCCCGTGAGCAAGCTGGTGTTCATCGGCCGGCACCTCGACCGCGCCGCCCTGCAGTCCGGCCTGGACTGGTGCCTGGCCCTGCCCGTGGCGCTGGAGGCATGAGATGGCGACCCTCCATGACAGCCGCCCGGGCGCGCCCCGGCTGGCCCTGCGCGGCATTCGCAAGGTGTATCCCGCCGTCGTCGCCAACGACGGCATCGACCTGGCCGTGATGCCCGGCCAGATCCACGCCGTGCTGGGCGAGAACGGCGCCGGCAAGTCGACGCTGATGAAGATCATCTACGGCGTGACGCAACCGAGCGAGGGCGAGATCGCGTGGGAAGGGCGCAGCGTACGCGTGACCAGTCCGGCCCATGCCCGCGGCCTCGGCATCGGCATGGTATTCCAGCACTTCGTGCTGTTCGATACGCTGACGGTGGTCGAAAACGTGGCGCTGTCGCTGCCCGGTAACCCCGACCTGGCCGACCTGGCGCGCCGTATCCGCGCCGTGTCCGAACGCTATGGCCTGCCGGTCGACCCGTGCCGGCTGGCGCACGGCCTGTCGGTGGGCGAACGCCAGCGCGTCGAGATCATCCGTTGCCTGCTGCAGAACCCGAAGCTGCTGATCATGGACGAGCCCACGTCGGTGCTGACACCGCAAGCCGTGCGTACCTTGTTTACCACCTTGCGCCAGCTGGCGGCCGAAGGCTGCAGCATCCTGTACATCAGCCACAAGCTCGACGAGATCCGGGAACTGTGCCACACCGCCACGGTGCTCCGGGGCGGCAAGGTGACGGGTACCTGCGTGCCCGCCGACGAATCGCTGGCGTCGATGGCACGCCTGATGATCGGCAAGGAGCTGCCCAGGTGCGAACGGGGCGCCGCGGACGGCACGGGCGAAGTGCGCCTTGCCGTGCGCGGCCTGTCGCAGGCCACGGCCGATCCGTTCGGCGTGGCATTGCGGGATATTCGCCTGGAGGTGCGCTCCGGTGAAATCCTCGGCATCGCCGGCGTCTCCGGCAACGGTCAGCAGGAACTGCTGTACGCGCTGTCGGGCGAGGCACCCCTGGCCGACGCCGCCGCGATCCGCCTCTGCGGCACGGCGGCCGGCCGCCTGACCCCCGGGCGGCGCCGCGCGCTGGGCCTGTGCTTCGTGCCGGAAGAACGGCTGGGGCGGGGCGCCGTGCCGCACATGTCGCTGGCCCGCAACGGCCTGCTGACGGCCTACGGCAGCGGATTGCTCCGGTTCGGCATGATCCGGCTGCGGGCCATGCACGAACTGGCACGCCACTGCATCGAACGCTACGACGTCAAGTGCGGCGGCCCCGATGCGCAGGCCCGCTCGCTGTCGGGCGGCAATCTGCAGAAGTTCATCGTCGGGCGCGAGATCCTGCAATGCCCGCGTGTGCTGATCGTGGCACAGCCCACCTGGGGCGTCGACGTGGGCGCCGCCGCCTTCATCCGCCAGGCCCTGCTGGACCTGCGCGCAACGGGTACGGCCATCCTCGTCATTTCGGAGGAACTGGACGAGCTGTTCGAGATCACCGACCGCATCGCCGTCATCGCCGGTGGTCGCCTGTCGCCCGCCACGCCGACGGCCCAGACCAGCCTGGAGGAAGTGGGCATGCGGATGAGCGGCGTGTGGCCGGAACCACGGCCCGCGATCGACGAACCGGAACCCGACCCGGACGACGGACCGTGCCCACCCGCCGGCGAACTGGAACCTTGGGCGCGGCGCCATGCCACCGGAAAGGGGCACAGCCATGCTGCTTGAACTGGAAGCGCGCCCCACGGCATCGCGACGCATGCGCGTCCTGTCGCCCCTGGCGGCGGTGGCATTGACCCTGCTGGCCAGCCTGCTGCTGTTCGCCGCGCTGGGCAAGGAACCGCTGGCGGCATTCAGGGTCTTCTTCCTGAACCCCTTGCGCGACGTGCATGCGCTGACGGAGCTGCTGCTGAAGGCGACGCCGTTGATGCTGATCGCCACGGGGCTGGCCGTCGGCTATCGCGCCAATGTGTGGAATATCGGCGCCGAGGGCCAGTTCATCATGGGGGCGGTGGCCGCCACCGGCGTCGCGCTCGCCGCCGGCGACGGCGGAGCGTGGACCTGGGTGGCGATGCTGCTGGCCGGCGCCTGCGGCGGCGGGGCCTGGGCCGCCGTGCCCGCGCTGCTGCGCACCCGCTGGCGGGCCAACGAGATCCTCGTCACCCTGATGATGGTGTACATCGCCCAGTTCGTCGCATCCTGGCTGGTGCACGGGCCCTGGAAGAACCCGGAGGGCTTCAACTTCCCGCAGACGCGCCTGTTCGCCGACGGTTCGCTGCTGCCGATCCTGGTCGAGGGCACGCGCCTGAATGCGGCCTTGCCGCTGGCGCTGGCGACCTTGCTGGTGGCCTACGTGTTCCTGGAGCGCAGCTTCCACGGCTACCAGATGCAGGTGGCCGGCGAGGCCGGCGCCGCGGCCCGTTATGCCGGCTACTCGGCCAGCCGGGCGGTGTGGATCGGCATGCTGGCGGGCGGTGCGATGGCCGGGGTGGCAGGCGTGGCCGAGGTGGCGGGGCCGATGGGGCAGCTGACCGAGTCGATCGCCAGCGGTTACGGCTTCGCCGCCATCATCGTCGCCTTCGTCGGGCGGCTGCATCCGCTGGGCATTTGCCTGGCCAGCTTGCTGATGGCCTTGCTGTTCCTGGGCGGTGAGCAGGCGCAGCAGTTCATCAACCTGCCGTCCTCGATCTCCAAGGTGTTTCAGGGCATGCTGCTGTTCTTCCTGCTGGGCGCGGACCTGTTCATCGGCTACCGGCTCCGCTTCGCCCGTGCCGCCAATCCGGGGAGGTTGTCATGGAAAACCTGATTGCATCGGTATTGGCCGCGACCATCGTCGCCGGCACGCCGCTGATCCTCGTCGCCATGGGCGAACTGGTGACGGAAAAGGCCGGGGTGCTGAACCTGGGCGCGGAAGGGATGATGTCGATCGGCGCCGTCACCGCCTTCGGCGTCGCGCTGGCCGGCGGCGGTCCCGCGTTGGCGGTGGTGGCCGCGATGGCGGCGGCCTGCCTGATGGCCCTCGTTTTCGGCTTTCTCACGTTGACGATGATGGCCAACCAGGTCGCCTCCGGGCTGGCCCTGGCCCTGTTCGGCGTCGGACTGGCCGCCTTTGCCGGCAAGCCCTTCGAGTCGGCGACCTTGCCGATGGTTGCCCCGCTGCGCCTGCCGCTGCTGGCCGACATCCCGGTGCTGGGGCCGGCCTTGTTCAGGCAGCAGGCCATGGTCTACCTGTCCTGGCTCATCGTCGCGGCCGTGCTGGTGTTCCTGTACCGCAGCCGTTGGGGCCTGGTGCTGCGGGCGGTGGGCGAATCGCCGACGTCGGCGCATGCGGTGGGCTATAGGGTCATCGCGCTGCGCTATGCCGCCGTGGCGTTCGGCGGCGCCATGGCCGGCCTGGGTGGCGCCTTCATTTCAGTCTTCCACACGCCCTTGTGGGCCGAGGGCATGGTGGCGGGGCGAGGCTGGATCGCGCTGGCGCTGGTGGTGTTCGCGACGTGGCGGCCCCTGCGCGTGGTGCTGGGTGCCTACCTGTTCGGCGGCGTGATGATCGCCCAGCTGTTCGTGCAGGGCTCGGGCCTGCGGCTGGACGTGCCGTCCCAGCTGATGTCGTCGCTGCCCTACGTGGCCACCATCGTCGTACTGGTCCTGATATCGCGCAATGCCCACACCATCAGGCTGCATTCGCCGGCGTCGCTGGGGCAGCCATTCCGGCCGGACGCCTGAACCACCGAGAGATCACGAGAGGAGATGCACATGTCACATGATTTGCGCACTAAATATAGTCGTATCAAATGGCGACTGGCCGCCAGGGCGGCCGTCAAGGTACTGGTATTGGGCCTGGCCATGTCGGCCGAAGCGGCGGAAGCGGCCGAACCGATGAAGACCTGCTTCCTGTATTCGAACCCGATCGGCGAAAGCGGCTGGACCTACCAGCACGAGCTGGCGCGGCGCGCGCTGGCCACCAGCATGGCAGGCCGCATCACCACCAAGTACGTGGAGAACGTGGCCGAAGGCCCCGATGCGGAACGGGTGATCCGCAACTTCGTGCAGGAAGGCTGCAAGCTGGTCTTCACGCCCTCGTTCGGCTTCATGGAACCCACCTTGAAGGTGGCACGCCAGGCACCCGGCGTCACCTTCATGAACGGCACCGGCTACAAGACGGCGCCGAACGTGGGCGCCTACAACGCCCGTTATTACGAAGGCCGCTACCTGGAAGGCGTGCTGGCCGGGCACCTGAGCAAGAAGGGCCTGGCCGGCTATGTCAGCGCCTTTCCCATTCCCGAGGTGCTGCAGGGACTGAACGCCTTTACCTTGGGCATGCGCAGCGTCAATCCGAATGCGCAGGTCAAGCTGATCTGGGTCAACGCGTGGTACGACCCGGGCAAGGAGCGCGAGGCGGCCAACACGCTGGCGACCCTGGGCGTGGACCTGCTGACCTACGACACGTCGTCGGTGGCGGTGGTCACGGCCGGCGAGGAGAAGGGCATTCCCACCGTCGGCTACTACTCGGACATGGCCCGCTTCGGCCCGAAAACGAACCTGACGTCGGTGGTGCAGACGTGGACGGGCTTCTACACCCGCGTCATCGAGGATGTGCTGGCCGGGCGCTGGAAGAGTGCCCACACGGTAGGCGGCTTGCGCGAAGGGATGATCCGCATGGCGCCCCTGCATGCGTCGGTGCCGCCGGATGTGCGCGAGAAGCTGGCCGCCGCCGAGAAGGACATCGTCGAAGGCCGCCTGCAGCCTTTCGCCGGCCCCATCCTCGACCAGGCCGGCCGGCAGCGCGTGGCGCCGGGCCAGGTGCTGCGCGCGGCGGAGCTGGACAAGATGAACTACCTCGTCAACGGCGTCGACGGCACGCCGCCCAAATAGGATCTACCCCCACCAGGATCGCACCATGAGCAATAAACTTCTGATCAAGGACGCCCACGGCATCATGACGGGCGCGCGCGGGGAAGCCGCGCGCAGCACGGCCAGCGATGTGCGCATCGCCGATGGCGTCATCACCGAAATGGGCAAAGGCCTGCGCCCGGAACCGGACGAACGGGTGCTGGACGCGCGCGACTGCGTCGTCTACCCGGGCTGGGTCAATACGCACCACCACCTGTTCCAGTCGCTGCTGAAGGGCGTCCCGGCCGGGATCAACCTGACGCTGAGCCCCTGGCTGCAGGCGGTGCCGTTCATCTACCGGCGCGCCTTCGATGAAGACCGGCTGCGGCTGGCGGCGCGCATCGGCATCGTCGAGCTGATGCTGTCCGGCTGCACCACCATCGCCGACCACCACTATATCTATTACCCCGACATGGGCTATGACGCGTCGGGCGCCCTGTTCGAGGAAGCGGACCGGCTGGGCGTGCGCTTCATGCTGCAGCGGGGCGGCGGCACCGTCACGCGCAAGCTCGAAGCGGATGAAAGCACCTATGTGCCGCCCGAAACGCTGGACGGCATGCTGGGCGACGTCGAACGTATCGCCGCACGCTATCACCAGCGCGGCGCGCGACCCCGCACGCGTGTGGCGCTGGCGCCGACGACGGCCACCGTGTCGGTGCCGCGCGAGCAATTGCGGGACATCGCGCGTGCCGCCCGGCGCATGGACGTGCCGCTGCACAGCCACATGTCCGAAACGGTCGGTTTCATGGAGCACTGCCGCGCCGAATTCGGCTGCCTGCCCATCGAGTTCCTGGCCGAGCACGAGTGGCTGGGGCCGGACGTGTCGCTGGCCCACCTGACCCACCTGACCGACGGCGAACTGCGTCTGCTGGCGCAATCGGGCACCGGCATGGCGCACTGCCCGCAAAGCAATGCGCGGCTGGCCGACGGGGTGGCGCGCGCACCCGACCTGCACCGGCTGGGCGGCGCGGTATCCATCGGCGTCGACGGCGCGGCCTCGAACGAGGCTGCCGACATGCTCAGCGAAGTGCATTTCTGCTGGCTCATGCACCGCGCCCACGCCGGCGCCGCCACGCGGCCACGGCCCGAGGGCGATGGCGAGGCGGGGGCCGACAGCGTCTCGGTGGAGCAGGTGGTGCACTGGGCCAGCGAGGGCGGAGCGCGCGTGCTGGGCTTCGACGGCGTGGGCACCCTGGCGGTCGGGCAGGCGGCCGACCTGGCCGTGTACGACCTGGACGCGCCGCGTTACTTCGGCCTGCACGACATGGCCATCGGCCCCGTGGTGGCGGCCGGGCGGCCGCGCCTGAAGTGGCTGCTGGCGGCAGGCCGGATATTGGTCGAAGACGACACCATCCCCGGCATGGACATGGCCGCGCTGCGCGCCGAAGCCAGTGCCGACGTGCGGCGGCTGATACAGCAAGTGTAAAAGCCGTTGACGCCGGCAGGCGAACAACGGTATAAATTGTTTTAGTAGTGGGTAGAAGCGTTCAACCGGAACGTCGCGGCGGTGCAAGGCCGAAGCGTCATCCGGTGGGAGATTGCTCACTGGCGGAGTACCCGTCAGTGGCCATTCGTCCTTTCGAGAACGTGCCCTGACAGTCCTCCAGTTTAGCGAGGCGCCTATCGCAAGTGCGCGCCTTCAACCTGAAGCATTGTGAGGAGATCCCATGATCATCGACACCAGCTGTTACCCGACCAACCTGGTCGACCTGGCCTGGCGCCACGACGGCGACCCGTTCACCGGCGAACGCCTGATCCGGATGATGGACGGCCCGTATATCGTCAACGGCAAGCCGCGCCGCATCGACAAGGCCTTCATCCAGCCGCCCCAGGGCAATACCATCTACACCTACACGGACGGCGAGAAGTCCGGCACCGAGTCGATTGATGCCTACATGGCCTACACGCTGGAGATGGTGCGCAAGTATCCGGACCGGCTGATCGGCTGCTTCGTCTACAACCCCCGTTGCGGCGTGCAGAACGGCGTCGGCGCCATCGAACGCTATGTGCGCGAGTACGGCTTCAAGATGGTGCAGTTCCAGGCCAATATGCATGCCTACCGGCCCGACCGCGCGCTCGACTGGCTGCGCCCGGCGCTGGAAAAATGCGCGGAGCTGGGCGTGCTGGTCAAGCTGCACTCGGGCGACGGGCCGTACAGCATCCCCACCGAATGGGTCCCGATGATCAAGGAGTTCCCGACCGTGAACTTCATCATGGCGCACTTCGGCGTGCAGACGGGCGGGGTCTACTGCTTCGAACCGTTCCAGCTGGCGATGGACTTGCCCAACGTATATTGCGAATCCGGCTGGTGCCTGCAGTCGCGCATCGTCGAATTCGCCAAGGTCCTGCCGAAGCACAAGATCCTGTATGGCTCGGACACGCCACCGAACGAACCGGGCATGTGGCTGCGCCTGCTGGAGGTGCTGTGCTTCGAGCCGCCGCAGGGCCTGAACCTGGACGAGGACACGCTGGAGGACTACCTGGGCAATAACGTGGCCCGCATGGTCGGCATCGAACCGAGTCCGCCGCCACGCTCCGTGGCCGAAGCCCAGGCGCTGCTGGGCATCCAACGCAGCAACGACCGCTGAGCGGCGCCCCTTTCCGGAGACTGACAATGATCATCGACACCCACCTGCACCCCACCAACCTGGTCGACGAGGCCTGGCGCCACACGGGCGAACCGTTCAACGGCGAGCGCATGCTCAAGATGATGGACGGGCCCTACATCATCAACGGCAAGCCGCGCCGCATCGACATGGGCTTCATCCAGCCGCCGCCGGGCAATACGGGCTATCGCGACGGCAACCGGCGCGGCCGCGACGGCATCCGCGACTATATGGCCTATATCGCGGAGCTTTGCCACAAATACCCGGACCGCTTTATCGGCAACTTCACCTTCAATCCACGCTGGGGTCCGGAGGAGGGCGCGCTGGAACTGGAATACCACGTCAAGGAATACGGCTTCAAGATGCTCAAGCTGCACGCGAACATGCACGGCTACCGTCCCGACCGGGCGCTGGACTGGCTGCGCCCGGCGATGAAGATGTGCGCCAAATATAACGTCGTCGTGCTGATCCACACGGGCGACGGGCCGTACACGATACCGACGATGTTCTACCCGATCATCCGCGAGTTCCCGATGGTGAACTTCATCATCGGTCACTTCGGCATCCAGACGGGCGGCAATTACTCGTTCGAGGCCTTCTGGATGGCGATGGACACGCCCAACGTCGTGTGCGAATCCGGGTGGTGCTTCCAGTCGCGCATCGTCGAATTCGCCAAGCAGCTGCCGCGCAACAAGATCGTCTTCGGTACCGACACGCCGCCGAACGAGCCGGGCATGTGGCTGCGCGAGCTGGAAGTGCTGTGCTCCGCGCCGCCGCACGGCATGGGCCTGGACGAGGACGGGCTGGAAGACTATATGGGCAATAACATCGCCCGCCTTTGCGGCATCGAGACGACGCCGCCGCCGCGCACGCTGGAAGAAGCGCAGTTGCGCCTGATTGATACCTACGCCGGCCTGCGCTAGGCATCGGCAAGCACGCGGCGCGCCGGCGCGGGCGCCGCGCACCCCATCAAGGAGGGCATTCATGGTTTCACAAGACTTCCACCAGTTCCTGCGCCAGTATCGCGAGCTGCATCCGGACGACGTATTGGCCGTGCGCGAGGAACTCGACGGCGGCGAGGACGTTACCGCGCTCGTGTGGCAACTCGCAAGCGCCAACCGCCACCCGCTGCTGGTATGCGAAAACGTACGCGGCATCGACACGACCCTCGTGACGAACCTGTTCGCGTCGCGCGAACGGGTCGGGCGCATGCTGGGCGTGCCGGCTGCCGGCATCCATGCGGCGTACCAGGCCCGCAGCCGCGCGCTGGTGGCGCCGCGCGTGGTCGGCAGCGGTCCGGTCCTGGACGACGTGCGCCAGGGCGATATCGACCTGCGCACCTTGCCCATCGTGCGCCATTTCGCCACCGACCGCGGGCCCTACATCACCAATGCGATCCTGGTCGCGGAACACCCGGATACGGGCGCCGGCAACATGAGCTTTCACCGCTCCACCTTGCACGGCCCGACCGAGATCGCCACCAGCCTGCACTCGCGCGGCCACTTGTGGCGCCTGCTGCAACTGGCGCGCGAGCGGGGCAGGCCGTTGCCGGTGGCGATGGTGATCGGCGCCCACCCGCTGTTCATGCTGGCCGGGGCCGCGCGCGTGCCGTTCGGCGTCGACGAGCGGCATGTCGCCGGCGGCCTGCTGGGCGCACCGCTGGAGGTGGTGCAGACGCCCAGGTACGGCATTGCCGTGCCGGCCCACGCCGAGTTCGTGCTGGAGGGGACGATCGATCCGGAAGCGCACGTGCCGGAAGGACCGTTCGGCGAATTCTCCGGCTATTCGTCGGACCGCTCCACCAACAACCTGCTGCGGGTCGAGACGGTGATGCGCCGGCGCGATGCCATGCTGGTCGATGTCGTCGGTGGCAATTCGGCCGAGCATCTGAACCTGGGCCGCATCCCGCGCGAGTCGGAAATGGTGGAAAAGCTGCGCGAACGTTTTCCTGGCGTGACGGCTGTCCACTACCCCAGCTCCGGCACCCACTTCCACGCGTATGTGGCTGTGCGCCAGACCCGGCCCGGCGAGGCACGCCAGGTCATGCTGGGCCTGCTCGGCTGGGACCCCTACCTGAAAACCGTCGTGGCCGTGGATGAGGACGTGGACGTCACGCTCGACGAGGAAGTCCTGTGGGCCATGGCGACGCATTTGCAGCCGCACCGCGACGTCGTCATCGTCGATGGCCTGCCCGGCAGCGCGCTCGATCCTTCCGCCTCCGGCATCGGAACGACGTCGCGCATGGGCCTGGACGCCACGCGCGGCCCGGACTTCGACGGCATCCGCGCCCGCATCGATCCAGCGGCGATGGTGCGCGCGGCCGCCGTCCTGGCACGACTGTAAGCGGGCGCCGCACCGCCGGCGCCACCCGCATATTTCACGCCGCTGATTGCCGTTTCACGATGTGGGATGCGTCGATGGTGCGGTGCAGCGCATTCTTTCATCCGCTAAAACGTCATTTTGCATCGTGATATGCATTCTGTAAGGTATTGATTCTCTTGATGTAAATTACTTGTGGCAACTCTTATATAAGACATAGGACTGATGGGAAACTGGGATATGATGAAGTCATTGGAGCGGCGAGAACGCAGTGCAAAACGCCGGTCCCAAGCACGACAAATTTCGATTCACTTATCCAGGAGCTCTCATCATGTCCCAGTACCAAACCGATATCGATTCCATCGCCAGCCTGAAAGACAAGGAAGGCAGCGCCTGGAATGCCATCAATCCGGAATCGGCGGCGCGCATGCGTGCCCAGAACCGCTTCAAGACCGGCCTGGACATCGCCCGCTACACGGCCGGCATCATGCGCCGCGACATGGCTGCCTACGACGCCGATCCATCGAAATATACCCAGTCGCTGGGCTGCTGGCACGGTTTCATCGGCCAGCAGAAGCTGATCTCGATCAAGAAGCACTTCAACAGCACCGACCGCCGCTACCTGTACCTGTCGGGCTGGATGATCGCCGCCCTGCGTTCGGAATTCGGCCCGCTGCCGGACCAGTCGATGCACGAGAAGACCGCCGTCGCCGACCTGATCCGCGAGCTGTACACCTTCCTGCGCCAGGCCGATGCCCGTGAACTGGGCGGCCTGTTCCGCCAGCTGGACGCCGCCAAGGCCGAAGAGCGCGCCGCGATCCAGGACAAGATCGACAACTTCGTCACCCACGTGGTGCCCATCATTGCCGACATCGACGCCGGTTTCGGCAATGCCGAGGCAACTTACCTGATGGCCAAGCAGATGATCGAAGCCGGTGCCTGCTGCATCCAGATCGAGAACCAGGTATCGGACGAGAAGCAGTGCGGCCACCAGGACGGCAAGGTCACCGTGCCCCATGAAGATTTCCTGGCCAAGATCCGCGCCGTGCGTTACGCCTTCCTGGAACTGGGTGTCGACGACGGCCTGATCGTTGCCCGTACCGACTCGCTGGGCGCCGGCCTGACCAAGCAGATCGCCTTCACCCGCGAGCCGGGCGACCTGGGCGACCAGTACAACAGCTTCCTGGATGTGGAAGAAGTCACGCTCGACACGATGGGCAATGGCGACGTCGTGCTGAAGCAGGATGGCAAGCTGGTGCGTCCTAAGCGCCTGCCGAGCAACCTGTTCCAGTTCCGCCAGGGCACCGGCGAAGCGCGTTGCGTGCTGGACTGCATCACCTCGCTGCAGAACGGCGCCGACCTGCTGTGGATCGAAACGGAGAAACCGCATATCGCCCAGATTGGCGGCATGGTCAAGGAAATCCGCAAGGTCATCCCGAACGCCAAGCTGGTGTACAACAACAGCCCGTCGTTCAACTGGACCTTGAACTTCCGCCAGCAGGTGTACGACGCGATGAAGGCCGAAGGCGCCGATGTGTCTTCGTACGACCGCGCCCAGCTGATGAGCGCCGAATACGATGAATCGGAACTGGCCCGCCAGGCCGACGAGCGCATCCGCACCTTCCAGGCCGATTCGGCACGGGAAGCGGGCATCTTCCACCACCTGATCACCTTGCCGACCTACCACACCGCCGCGCTGTCGACCGACAACCTGGCCAAGGAATACTTCGGCGAGCAGGGCATGCTGGGCTACGTGGCCGGCGTGCAGCGCAAGGAAATCCGCCAGGGCATCGCCTGCGTCAAGCACCAGAACATGTCCGGTTCGGACATCGGCGACGACCACAAGGATTACTTCAGCGGCGAAGCGGCCCTGAAGGCGGGCGGCGCGCACAACACGATGAACCAGTTCTGATGCGGGGCAGGCGCTAGCGCCTGTCACGTTCGGATCCTGCCCCGTTCACACCGGGGCTGACAAACGGCGCCTGGTGCGCCGTTTGTCGTTTGTCGTTCACGCTTAACGTAGCTCCGGGGCGGGAATGCCGGGCACGCCACGGCGGATGGTGCGCGAGAAATCGGCCTGCGCTTGGGGCAGGTGGGCAAGCGCGTTGATGTGGCCGCGCCGCTGCAGCTCGGCATAGGCGAAACCCGGCGCCAGCGCGCCATGGTCGTACGCATACTCGGCGAAATGGCCCGAGGCCAGCAGCCGCCAGTCGAGTGGCAGGTCCGGCGCCACCTGGCGCGCCAGGTCGAACAGGATGGTGGTGCAGTTGCTGGTCAGGGTGTTGTAGAAGGCCGGCTGGTGTTTCAGGCGGGCCGCCTCCGTCAGGTAGGCCAGGAACACCGTGCGCAGCTGGGCCGGCGTGGCGCGCAGCCGGTACAGGTAGACCTGCTCGCCCCGCGCATTGCTGCGGGTGCGGACGATGTCGCGTTCGTCGGCCGCGATCAGCACCTCCTCGAAGCTGCGAAAGAAGCCGCCCAGCGCGGAAAACGTCTCCTGCCGCTCCTTGCGGATCTCCAGCGAAAATACCAGCCTGCGCCCGTCGCTGAAACCGAACGACACCAGGGTGTGGGCGATATGGGGCCCCATCCAGTACGACATCACCAGGTCCGCCGTCGCCAGCTTCGCCAGGTCGTACTCGCGCGTCTCCCAGCGCGGCGTGTAGCGCGTCTCGCTTTGCCAGTCGAAATTGCGCACATTGCGCAAGGTGACGATGTCGCCCCGGACGTCGGCATCGAGCAGCCGTGCCACGTCGTCGGCCCAGACCCGGTCGTGCGACGGCCGCAGGGACTGCCACCACGCGGCCATCGCGACCACCGCGACGATGCCGCTCATGGTGACGACCGCCTTGCGGCGCTTGCCGCCGCCGCGCCACAGCAGGTGCAGCACCGCGAGCCCCGTCAGGCACCATGCCGCGGCGGCGGCCAGCGCCGATGGTCGGGAAAGGTGGAAGCACAGGGCCAGCGCGCCCCAGGCCATGGCGCTTGCGATGATCAGCGTTGCGCCGGCCCTGGGGAGCCAGTGGACAAGAGCACGTCGTGCAGGAATCGGCCGCACCATTCAGGCGAAACCGGCATGAGTGCGCCGGGCTGTCGTGTGAAAGGTGCGGCTGGGGTGCGGGTCGGCGTATGGGTTAATTGGTCGCATAGGTGTCAAGGAGGGTCATGCCGGCCACGTGGTGCCGGCCCGTGCGGCCGAGCTTACCCGATGTGACGGCGCGTTTGCGTTCCGTTAGGCTCCGCGCGATCAAGCTGGTGTGGCAGCCGCCGGTGCCCACGCGTGGCTGGCGTTGCGGTGGCGATGCCCGGTCCGCGACCGGCAGCTTGCCCCGCGGTGCCGTACTGTCGCTCGGGGTGAAACCGCGACAGTGACTTGCATTGCGCTATGGTCGGGGGCATACTGATTCGGCGGACCTGGCAGTGCGCCGCGCGGCCGCGACCCGATGCTGGTCCATGCATCCGTTTTGCGAGAGGTGACCCCATGACGAAGCATAGATCCGGGCAACCGGAAGTGGAACGGCGCGGTAATTCCCAGAGTGCGGGCAACTACATGTCGAGCCATGCACGCCGCAAGGACGATGCGGGCGGTACCCAGCATGAACATGGCTCATCGCATGGCCAATCGCGCAGCGACGAAGAATGGGCCGGCACGCCGAACCTGGACGTGCGGATGCGCAGCCGGGGAACCGACCCGGACGAGTTGCCGCCGGACAAGGACCAACGCGGTGGCGATGGTGGCCGGCACGGCGCAGGGAACAGCGACCGCTCCGAAACATGACTGGCAGCGACCGGCAGTACTTGTGGGGGCAGCGGCATCTGGCGCTGGAGAAAGCAGAAGTCTCGGCCCTGTATCACCAGAAGCGCGAGCGTTTCTTCGAGTTGCTGGACAAATACAGCAAAGCGACGTCACTGCTGTGCGGATCGGCCGCGTTATGGAAGATCGCCAACCCGCGCGTGGTCGAAGCCATGGCGCTGGCGATCACCTTCCTGTCAGCGCTGAGCCTGGTTTTTTCCTTCTCTGAACGATCAAAGCGCCATGCCGAGCTGGCCCGCGGTTTTTGCCTGGTCGCCGGCGACATCGTCAAGCTGGGGCGCGATTTTCTCGATGCCGATGTAAACCGCTGGAACGAGAGCCTGTACAAGCTCGATGCATCGGAGCCGCCGGCATTGGGTGCACTGGTGGTGCTGTGCCAGAACGAAATCGCGCTGGCGAAAGACCAACCAGACGCCGTCATCCCGCAAAATGTCTGCGTACGGCTGCTGGCGCACTTCTTCGATATGCCTCGAAGCCACTGAACGGCGGCGCCGTTACGCGTGACGTCCTTACCACAATCCCTCTCGGCAAACGGATGTTAGTTTGCGCTGCGTCAAACCTCAGGCGAGCGGGTTCGGGCATGCATCAAAGCAGGTCTATAGTGCAGTGGACGTTTTGTCAACCTCGCCCACGCAGCCGCTCACCGCGCGCCATCCTTCCGGAGGACTCATGTTGAATAAATTACTTGCCGAATTCATCGGCACGTTCTGGCTTGTGCTGGGCGGTTGCGGCAGTGCCGTGCTGGCCGCCAAATTCCCGGAGGTCGGCATCGGCCTGACGGGCGTCTCGCTGGCATTCGGCCTGACGGTGTTGAGCGCGGCCTATGCGCTGGGCCCCATCTCGGGCGGTCACTTCAATCCGGCCGTGTCGATCGGCCTGTGGGCCGGCGGGCGCTTCGCCGGCAAGGACCTGCTGCCGTACATCGTCAGCCAGGTGGCCGGGGCCGTGGCGGGGGCGGGCGCGCTGTACCTGATCGCCAGCGGCAAGGCGGGCTTCGACGTGCAGGCCGGCTTCGCCGCCAACGGCTATGGGACCAATTCTCCCGGCGGCTATTCGCTGCAATCGGCGCTCGTGTGCGAAACCGTGATGACGTTCATGTTCGTCCTGGTGGTGCTGGGCTCGACCCACGCGCGTGCCCCGGTGGGCTTTGCCGGCGTCGCCATCGGCCTGGCCCTGACCCTCGTGCACCTGATCAGCATTCCGATCACGAACACCTCCGTCAATCCGGCCCGCAGCACGGGCCCGGCCCTGTTCGTCGGCGGCTGGGCGCTGGCGCAGCTGTGGCTGTTCTGGCTGGCGCCCCTGCTGGGTGGCGCGCTGGCCGGCGTGCTATACCGGAGTTTGCTGCAGCGCGACCTGAGCGAGCCCACGGTCAGCGGGCAGCCGCGTCCGGGGATGGGCGGCGCGCCGACCTGATTGCGGCGCCCCGTCGTACCGCCGGGCGGCGCTGCAGGCTGCGTGGCGATGCTGCGCGCGACCGTGCGGGACGGTGCGCAGGCATGCTTACGTGGTCCACCGTACCGCCGCCTTCGCCCCTTGTGTGTGAGAATGGGCGATGCCTACCCGACCGGATTTTTCGGCGTTGTTCACCGCTTCGCCATACCCCTACCTGCTGATCGATACGCACTTCGTCATCATCGGTGCCAATCCGTCCTACCTGCACGCGACCGGACGCACGGCGGACGACATCGTCGGCCGGCATATCTTCGATGCCTTCCCGTCGAACGAGGCCGATCCGGACTCCACCAACCTGGGCGAAGTGCGGGTGTCGATCGAGCTGGCTATTGCCACGCGCAAGCCCCATACGAGCGCGCTGCTGCGCTACGCCGTGCCGCGCGCGACGCCGGACGGCACCGTGTTCGACGAACGCTACTGGAGCGCCGTCCATACCCCCGTGTTCGACGAGGCGGGCGATGTGGCCTTCGTGGCCCAGAATGCGATCGACGTCACCGACCTGTACCGCTTCGACGTGCCGAGCAGGAAGTATTACCTGCGCCAGGGCGCCGACGCCGTCCCCGATATTCCTCAGCTGAACCCGTCGCGCATGCATGAAGCCATGACGCGCATCCTGAATGCCGAACGCAGCCAGATGCAGGTCCTGTTCAACCAGGCGCCCGGCTTCATCGCCGTGCTGCACGGGGCCGACCACCGCTTCGAAATGGTCAACGATGCCTACTACCAGCTGGTGGGGTACCGCGACATCATCGGCAAACCGGCGCAGGAAGCCTTGCCGGAAACGGCCGGGCAGGGCTTTCGCGAGCTGCTCGATCATGCATTCAGCAGCGGCGAGCCGGTGGTGCAGCGCGAAGCGAGGGTGTCGTTGCAGCGACAGCCCGGCGGCGCATTGCAGGACCGCTATGTCGACCTGCTGTACCAGCCCATCGTCGGCGATGACGGGCGCGTCACGGGCATCTTCGTGCAGGGCAACGATGTCACGGGCGCGCACGAGGCCAACCGCGCCTTGCAGGAGAAGATCCAGCAACTGGAGGACGTGCGGGAAAGCCAGGCCTTCCAGCTGGCGCTGGCGGACCGCATGCGCCAGCTCGCCAACGCCGACGACGTAACGGCGGCCGCCTGCGAGCTGCTGGGCCGCAAACTGGACACGTCCCGCGTGCTGTACGCGGAGATCGACGACGACGGTGGCACCGCCTTCATCCGGCGCGACTGGACGGCGGACGGCATTGCCAGCGTGGCCGGCACGACCAAGATCCTCGACGACTTTGGCCCGGACATGATTGCCGCATTGCGGGCCGGTACCACCGTCGTCAATCACGATGTCTTGCTGGACCCTCGTACCGCCGCACATGCGCATTCGTATACCGCCGTCGGCGCCCGCGCCAACCTGCTGGTGCCCTATGTCAAGGCCGGCAAGCTGCAGGTGGTGCTGACGATCCAGGACGCCGCGCCCCGCGTGTGGCAGGACAGGGAGCTGCGGCTGGTGGAGGAAGTGGCCGAGCGCACCCGTTCGGCCGTCGAGGCGGTGCAGGCCGAGGCGGCGCTGCGCACGGAGCGGGACCAGAGCCGGACCATTTTCGACAGCATGGACGAGGGCTTCGCAGTGCTGGACCGCCATTGGACCATCCTGCGCATGAATGCCGAGGGGCTGCGGCTGAGCCAGCGCAGCGCCGACGAAGTGATCGGCCGCAACCACTGGGACGTGTGGCCCGAGCTGCGCGGCACGGACACGGAACAGGTCTACCGCCGCGTGATGGAAACGGGCAAGACGGAAATCATCGAGATCGCCCACACCCTGCGGGACGGCAAAGCGGCGTGGTTGGAAATCCGCACCCACCGCTCCGTCGACGGTGGCATCGCCTTCTTCTTCCGCGACGTGACGGAACGGCGCGCCGCCCAGGAACAGCTGACCCTGGCCGACCGGCGCAAGGACGAGTTCCTCGCCATGCTGGCGCACGAACTGCGCAACCCGCTGGCGCCCATCGGCGCAGCCGCCGAACTGCTGCAGGTGGCCCGGCTGGACGAGGAGCGGGTGCGGCAGACCAGCCAGATCATCAGCCGGCAGGTGCGGCACATGACCAGCCTGGTCGACGACCTGCTCGACGTATCGCGTGTGACGCGGGGCCTGGTGCAGCTGCAGATGCAGTGCCTCGACATCCGCCATATCGTCAACGATGCGATCGAGCAGGTCACGCCGCTGATCCGCACACGGCGCCACCGGCTGCGGCTGGAGCTGGCGTCGGAGGCGCCGTGGGTGTCGGGTGACAAGAAGCGGCTGGTGCAGGTGCTGGCCAACCTGCTCAACAATGCCGCCAAGTACACGCCCGAAGGCGGGCATATCGCGCTGCACACCGAGGTGCGCGACGGCCATGTGCTGATCCACGTGGCCGACGATGGCATCGGCATGGGGCCCGACCTGGTGGCGCGCGCCTTCGACCTGTTCAGCCAGGCGGAACGGGCCGCCGACCGTTCGCTCGGCGGCCTGGGGCTGGGCCTGGCGCTGGTCAAGAGCCTGGTGGGGCTGCACGGCGGCACCGTCACTTGTGCCAGCCCGGGCCTGGCCCAGGGCAGCACGTTCACGGTCTGCCTGCCGCGCCTGGCTCCGGACCAGGCCACCGGCGCCGGCACAGCCGCTCCCGTGCCGCCGACTGGAGCAGCGCCGGCGCGCCTGCGCATCATGGTGGTCGACGATAATACGGACGCCGCGTCGATGCTGGCCATGCTGCTGGGCGCCATCGGCCACGACGTCGTCGTCCAGCACGGTGCAGTCGCGGCCTTGGCGCACGAGGCGAGGGCAAGGACGGATGTCTTCCTGCTCGATATCGGGCTGCCCGACATCGACGGCAACGAGCTGGCGCGGCGCCTGCGCGCCGATCCGGCCACGCGCGACGCCGTGCTGGTGGCAATTACCGGCTACGGTCGCGAACAGGACCGGGTGCAGACAGCGGCGGCCGGCTTCGACCACCACCTGGTGAAACCGGTCGATATCAAGAAGCTGTACGCCATCCTGGCCGGCATCGGCCCGCGCTGACCCGTCGACGGCAATCGCGCTTCAGCGCTGGTCCACCAGGCGGGAGCGCAGGATTTCCCGTTCGGCCGGCGGCGGCGCGTGCAGGTAGTGGAACTTCCCCGCCACCAGGGTCGCCACTGCCACGCCGTCGCGGAACAGCACCCGGTTGCCGGCCAGCGCCGGCACCTTGTCGCCGGGGAGCAGGGTGCCGCACAGGTTCAGCGGGTCGACCCCGGAGAGCGCCACCATCGTGCCGTCGTGCGGGCGGCGGCGCATGTCGCGCAGCAGCGGGATCGCCTCGGGCAGCGCGAACTGCTCGCCCGACAGGCCCGCCACGAAGCGCCCGCCCCGGATCTCGCCGCGCGCTTCCAGCCGGTGGTAGACGGGCAGCAGCTCGCGCCAGGCCGGCAGCCATGACGCCTCGCGGGCCAGCAGGTGCCAGAACATCACGCCGTAGCGGCGCAGCAGGGTCATGGCGATATGTTCCAGCGTGGCCGGCTCCGTGCGCGGGCGGCGGGCCGGTGCCGTGGCGGCTTGAGCGGCGGCGGTAACGTCGTCGATGCCGCCCCGTTCGCGGATCGTCACGCCGTCGGCGCGGCGCACCAGGGCCCAACGGCCCGCTTCCTCCATCGTCGGGCCGCCGCCGCGCCGCCGGCGCCGGTCCATCGTGTTGCGCTTGTTGGCCGGCACCAGCATGGCGCGCAGGCCGGCATAACTGTCCGCGTTCACCAGACCCGTCGCCACCAGCTCGCCCAAGGTGTCTTCCAGTTCCGCGCCCAGCAGGCGGGCGTCGTGCGACAGCTCGTCGAAGAACATGGCGCCGTGTTCGCGCAGCGCCGCCAGAACGCGGGCCGCGCGCGACGACACTTCCACTTCGGCCGCCACGGCCGGCAGCGCGTGCCACAGCGCGAGCTGGCGGCGCGGCAGCAGCACCAGCGGCGTGCCGCGCACGGGGCCGCCGCTGGCGCTGGCCGGCGCGCCGACCCGGGTCCAGACGATCTTGCCGGCCCGGCACAGCTCATCGAGCCACAGCATCGAATAATCCTTGACCCGCGCCGCCAGCAGCTCGCTTTCCCACGCGCCGGCCGCCGCCTCGAAGCCTTCCAGCTGCGCCAGCACCTGGCCCAGCGCATCGACGCCCTGCACGCGCGCGTCCTCGGCCAGGTGCTGCCATTCGAACAGGAAGCGCATGAAGTCCTGGCGTTCCACCGGCTCGATCTCGCGGCGCAGGCGCTTGATCGTGTAGCGGTGGATGCGCGCCAGCAGGTGCCGCTCGCACCACTCTTCCGCCACCGCACCGGGCGTGAAGCGCCCCCGCAGCACATAGCCTTCGCTCTCCAGCTGGGCCAGTGCAATGGCCGCCGAGCTTTCCGCCAGGCCGAGCGGCGCGGCGATGGCTTCCAACGTCAGCGGCCCGAAACCGGACAGGCGCGCGCGCAGCACTTCCACCAGGGCCGTGTCGCCTGTCCAGGCCTCGTCGCTGTTCGCCAGCCGTTCGGGAATCGTCAATACCGGCGTGGCGGCGGCTCCGGACCAGGCCGCCTGTACGCAGGCCAGCCGCTCCAGCGCCACCCAGGCATCCAGGCCGTCGCCCTGCAAGCGTGTGGCGCGTCCGCCGGCGGCCAGCGCGGCCAGCCAGTCATCCCAACCCGCGTTGGCGGCCGCCTCGCCCTGCGTGATGCAGGCCAGCGCCACCAAGGCCTCGTGCATTTCGTCGGCATTGCGCACCTGCGGCCAGCTTTCCTCGGCCACCGCCTCGATTGCGCCGGCATCGAGGGCGCCCAGGTCGTCGGTGGAAGCCGGGTCGGTCCAGCGCCGGTTGATGACGGCCTGGGTGCGGCGTTCCTCCAGCGGCGCGTCGTCCAGGAAGGCATAGGGGCGGGCGTTGAGGATTTCCATCGCCAGCGGCGACGGTGCCGGCAGGTCGCGCGACAGCAGGCGCACTTCGCCCGCTTCCATGCGCCGCAGCAGCGCCAGCCAGCCCTCGCTGTCCATGGCCTCGTGCAGGCAGTCGTCCAGGGTCTGGTCCACCAACGGATGGCTGGGCAACTCGCGCTCGCCGACGATGTTTTCCAGGCACGCGGCCTGGTCGGGGAAGACGGCGGCCAGCATGTCGTCGCTTTTCATCCGCATCAGCTGCGGCGCCACCTTGCGGCCGCCGGCGAAGCGGGGCAGGGCCAGCGCCGTCGTGGCGTTCCAGCGCCAGCGCACGTTGAACAGGGGCGCGTCCAGCAGCGCCTGGATCAGGATGTGCTCCGCGCTGGACGAGCGCAGGTAGCGCCATACTTCATCCAGCGGGAAGCTGTGCGTGTCCGACAGCGACAGCACGATGGCGTCCTCGGTGGCGGCGGCCTGCAACTCGAAGTTAAAGGTGCGGCAGAAGCGCTTGCGCAGCGCCAGGCCCCAGGCCCGGTTGATGCGGCTGCCGTAAGGCGAGTGCAGCACCAGCTGCATGCCGCCGGACTCGTCGAAGAAGCGTTCCATCACCAGCGTGTCGCGGGTCGGCAGCGCCGTCAGCGCCGAGCGGGCCCGCGCCAGGTAGTCGACGATCTGGCGCGCCGCGTCGTCGCCCAGGCCCAGGTGCTCGTGCAGCCACGCATTGGCTCTCTCCATGGCATGCTCGATGGCGGCGTCGCCGTCGTCGCGTTCCCCCAGCAGCCGGTCGATCTCGCCGCGCAGACGCGCCACGCCGGCGGACAGCTCGTCGGTGCGGCCGGGCGCCTCGCCCAGCCAGAACGGGATATTCGGGGCGGCGCCATGCGCATCCTCGACGCGCACCTTGCCGCCTTCCACGCGCAGGATGCGGTACGAGGTGTTCCCCAGCTGGAAGACGTCGCCGGCCAGGCTCTCGACCGCGAAGTCCTCGTGCACCGTGCCCACGCTTTGCCCTTGCGGTTCCAGCAGTACCGTGAAGTCGGCGTTGTCGGGAATGGCGCCGCCGGAGGTGACGGCCGTCAGCTTGCCGCCGCGCCGGCCGCGCAAGGTGCCGCTGACGGCATCGCGGTGCAGGTAGGCGGCGCGTACGCCCTGGCGCCCGCTGTAGCCTTCGGTCAGCATGTGCAGCACGGCGTCGTAGCGCTCGCGCGGGAGGTTCGCGTAGGGCGCCGCGCCCCGCAGCAGGTCGAACAGCGCGTCCTCGGTCCACTCGCGGCTGGCCACTTCGGCCACGATCTGCTGGGCCATCACGTCCAGCGGGGCAGCGGGAATACGCAGCGCATCGAGTTCATCGCGGCGCACGCAGTCGAGCAGGGCGGTGCATTCGATCAGGTCGTCGCGCGAGGTGGGGAACAGCCGGCCCTTGGGCAGCCCGCCCACGTGGTGGCCGGAGCGCCCGACCCGCTGCAGGAAGGCGGCGATGCTGCGCGGGGAGCCCATCTGGCAGACCAGGTCGACGTCGCCGATATCGATGCCCAGTTCCAGCGATGCCGTGGCGACCAGCATGCGCAGTTCGCCCCGTTTCAGCCGCTGCTCCGCGTCGAGCCGGTATTCCTTGGCCAGGCTGCCGTGGTGGGCCGCCACGAGGGTCGGGCCCAGGCGGTCGGCGAGGTGGCGGGCAATGCGTTCGGCCATGCGCCGCGTATTGACGAACACCAGGGTGGTGCGGTGCAGGACGGCCAGTTCGGCCAGCCGGTCGTAGACGCGCTCCCACACCTCGTTCGGCAGGATCGCCTCGAGCGGCACGGGCGGCAGTTCCAGCCCCAGGTCGCGCGCCCGCACATGGCCGACGTCGACGACGGCGCAATCGCGCCCCGCGCCGGCCAGGAAACCGGCCACCGCGGCGATGGGTTTCTGCGTGGCCGACAGGCCGACCCGCACGGGCGGACGCGCGCACAGCGCATCGAGCCGCTCCAGGCTCAAGGCGAGATGGCTGCCCCGCTTGCTGCCGGCCACGGCGTGGATCTCGTCGATGATCACCGTGCGCACCGTCGACAGCATGGCGCGCCCGCTGTCGGAGCCCAGCAATACATACAGCGATTCGGGCGTGGAGACGAGGATGTGGGGCGGGCGCCTTCGCGTGGCGTTGCGTTCGGCCTGGGGCGTGTCGCCAGTGCGCACGGCGCTGCGGATGCCGTGCGGTGGCAGTCCCAGCGCGGCCAGTTGCGCGGCGATGCCTTCCAGGGGTGCCAGCAGGTTGACGCGGATGTCGTTCGACAGGGCCTTCAGCGGCGACACGTACAGCACCCGGGTTTCGTCCGGCAGCGGTGCTGCGCCGCTTTCGGCCACCAGCGCGTCGATGGCCGCCAGGAAGGCCGTCAAGGTCTTGCCGGAACCCGTCGGGGCGGCGATCAGGGTGTTGCGCCCGGCCTGGATCAACGGCCAGGCGCGGCGCTGGGCCTCGGTCGGGCCGGGGAAGGACGCTCTGAACCACGCCGCCACGGCGGGGTGGAAGCGCTTGAACGGGTCGGCGCGCGTGGCCATGACGTCAGTGACCTTGTAGTGGGCTTATTTTCGACCTTATTCGCCGTGGAATTCGCCGGCGTCGGCGAACAGGCCCCACGTCGCGATGAACAGGGCGGCGATGACGGGGCCGATGACGAAGCCGTTCAGGCCGAACAGTGCCATGCCGCCGATGGTGGAAAGCAGCACGATGTAGTCGGGCAGCTTGGTGTCCTTGCCCACCAGGACGGGGCGCAGCAGGTTGTCGACCAGGCCGATCACGAGCACGCCGAAGACGATCAGCACGACGCCCTGCCAGATCGAACCGGTGATCAACAGGTAGATCGCCACCGGGCCCCAGATGATGGCCGCGCCGATGGCCGGCAGCAGCGACAGAAAGGCCATGACGACGCCCCACAGCAGCGGGCCGGGCACGTCCAGGAACCAGAAGATCAGGCCGCCGAGGGCGCCCTGGGCCAGCGCCACCAGGATATTGCCCTTGACGGTGGCGCGGATCACGGTGAGGAAGTTCTCGAACAGGGGCGCCTTGTAACGTTCGCTCAGGGGAATGGCGCGGCGGATGCGCGCCGACAAGGTCTGGCCATCCCGGAACAGGAAGAACAGCAGGTACAGCATGACGGTGACGCTGACGAGGAAGTCGAAGGCATCGCGGCCGAAATTGATCGCGTACTTGGCCACGCCCTGGCTGATCTGGGCGGCGCCGGCCGTCAGCTTCTTCTCCAGTGTCACCAGGTTGGTCAGTTCGAAGCGTTCCAGCACGCTCGATGCCCACGTCGGCATGCCGGCGATGGCGCGCTGGAACATGCGGCCGAAGTCGATCTGGCCCGATTCGATCATCGCGTAGATGCCGGCCGCCTGGTCCACCAGCGAGGCGGCGATCAAGGTCACGGGCAGGATCACCATCAGGATGATCAGCAGCAGGGCGATCAGCGCCGACGCCGTGGGCTTGTTGCCGGTCACTTCCAGCAGGCGGTAATGCAGCGGCGCGAACACGATGGCGAACACGACGCCCCAGAACACGGCGCCGCCAAAGGGCAGCAGGATCCAGCCGAAGGCGATGGTGATGAGGGCCAGCAACAGCAGGAACGATGTTTGCGGCAGGGTGAATTGCTTCATGAGACTCCAGAGGGTGATGTTGCGGCGTTGTCACATCATAAACGACCCGGGCCGTAAGGGGCCACGGGCTTGACCAGCCGGCGTACCGAACCAGGGCCCCAAGGCAGTCTGCTTTATAATTTACCAAAGGGAATTCAGGTTCTCATTTTCCAATCGAGGCCCGGTAAAACGTTCGATCGGCGCCAGCGTCACGCCGCTGTCGTTGCCGCGCCGCTTATGACCAAGCGAATGACAGAACATCTACAGTCACGCCGTGCATCGCGCAAGGCAACCCGCCGGATTTCCACCGGTGTCCCGGGGCTCGACGACATCCTGTGCGGCGGCCTGACGGCCGAACGCGTCTATCTGGTGGAGGGCTCGCCCGGTGCCGGCAAGACCACCCTGGGCCTGCAATTCCTGCTCGACGGCGTGGCCCGGGGCGAAAAAGGCTTGTATATCACCTTGTCCGAAACGGCCGACGAGCTCGACGCCGTGGCGGAAAGCCACGGCTGGTCGATCGACGAGCTGGCCGTGTTCGAGCTGGCCGACGAGGAAGCGCTGGACCCGGATGCCCAGCAGTCCGTGCTGCACCCGGCCGAGGTCGAACTGGGCGAGACGGCCAAGGGCGTGATGAACCAGGTCGACCTGGTCAAGCCGGCCCGCGTCGTGTTCGACAGCCTGTCCGAAATGCGCCTGCTGGCCCAGAACAGCCTGCGCTACCGGCGCCAGATCCTGGCACTGAAACAGTTCTTCACGTCCCGTTCGTGCACGGTATTGATGCTTGACGACAAGACCAGCCAGTCCGACCAGCACCTGCACAGCATTGCCCACGGCGTCATCAGCCTGGAACAGATCGCCAAGGAATTTGGCAAGGAACGCCGGCGCGTCAACATCATCAAGATGCGCGGCCTGCGCTTTCGCGGCGGCTACCACGACTACCTGCTCGACACGGGCGGCCTGCGCATGTTCCCGCGCCTGGTGGCGGCCGACCATCCCGGCGATTTCGAGCCGGTGGCCCGCTCGACCGGCTCGGCCGGCCTGGATGCCGTGCTGGGCGGCGGCCTGATCGCCGGCACCAACACCTTGATCGTCGGTCCGTCGGGTATCGGCAAGACGACGATGACGGTGCGCTGCATGCTGTCCGGCCTGGAGCGGGGCGGGAAAGCCGTGTTCTGCCTGTTCGACGAAGGGATCGGCACCTTCCTCGTGCGCAGTCGCACCCTGGGCATGGAGTTGCAGCCCTACCTCGACAGCGGCCAGCTGTCGGTGCGCCATATCGATCCGGCCGAGCTGTCGCCCGGCCAATTTGCCCAGTTGCTGCGCGACGCGGTGGAGCAGGACGGCGTCGATTTCGTCGCCATCGACAGCCTGAATGCCTACCTGCAGTCGATGCCGGGCGAGCAGTTCCTCACCCTGCAGATGCACGAGCTGCTGTCCTACCTGAACCAGAAGGGCGTGACGACCGTGCTGGTGCTGGGCGAACACGGCCTGGTGGGCGAAGTCAAGCGCGACCTGGACCTGAGCTACCTGAGCGACTCTACCGTGCTGCTGCGCTTCTTCGAGTCGGACGGCATGCTGCGCCGGGCCATCACGGTCGTCAAGAGCCGCACGGCCAACCACGCGCTGACGATCCACGAGCTGGTGCTGCATGGCGGCGGCGTCGAGATCGGCGAATCGCTGCAAGGTTTCGAGGGCATCCTGACGGGCGTGCCCACCTACCGCGGCGATACGGCGATGATGGTGTACCGACGCAATGACGCCAGCTAGCGGCAACGAGGAACGGGTCCTGGTGCTGGCCCCGCGCGGCCGCGATGCCGACGTTATCGCCGGTGTCGTCAGCCGGGAGGCCATCACCTGCACGCCGGTGCCGGACCTGCCGGCATTGCTGGTCCAGATCCGCGCCGGCGCGGCCGCCGCCGTCATCGCCGAGGAAGCGCTGACGGGCGGCGATACCCGTCCCCTGGCTGCCTGGCTGGCGGAGCAGGAGCCATGGTCGGATTTCCCCATCGTGCTGCTGCTGTCGAAACGGCCCGGCCGCATCGATCCCGCCCTGCAATTGCTGATTGCCGCGTTGGGCAATGTGATCCTGCTGGAACGCCCCCTGAGCGCCGAAACCCTGGGCAGCGCGGCCGGCTCCGTGCTGCGTGCCCGCCGTCGCCAGTACCAGGCGCGCGAAGTGCTTGTCGAGCGGCAGGCTGCCACGGCCCAGGTGGCGGCGCTGAACGCCACCCTGGAAGCGAAGGTGGAGGAACGCACGCGCGCACTGGCCCAGGCCAACGACCGCCTGACATCCGAGGTGATCGAGCGCGAGAAGGCCCAGCAGGCCATGCTGCAATACCAGAAAATGGAATCGCTGGGACGGCTGACGGGCGGCGTCGCCCACGATTTCAACAACCTGCTCAACGTCGTGCAGGGCAGCATGGAGCTGATCCTGGCCGTCAGCAGCGACGAGACGGTGCGCCGGCGGGCCCAGACGGCGCAGGCCGCATGCGTGCGGGGTGCCCGGCTGACCACGCAGCTGCTGGCCTTTGCCCGCAGCCAGACCTTGGACCTGCAGCCCCTGGCCGTGCAGCGCCTGTTCGAATCGGTCACCCAGCTGGCCCGGCCCCTGCTGGGTCCGGGCGTCGAGCTGGTCGTCTCCGTCGGTCCCGGCGCCGGCTACATCCTGGGCGACGCCAGCCAGATGGAAATGGCCCTGCTGAACCTCGTCATCAACGCCAAGGACGCCACCTCGGACCGGGGCCGTATCGTCATCCGCGCCTCGCGGGGCAAAGCGCCGGCGGGGCTGCGACTGGATATCGGCTATGTGCGCATCGCCGTTTCCGACAACGGTTCGGGCATGAGCCCGGAAGTGGCGGCCAAGGTGTTCGAGCCCTTCTTCACCACCAAGGGCGTCGGCAAGGGCACGGGCCTGGGGCTGAGCCAGGTGTATGGCATGACGCAGCAGTCCGGCGGCGCCGCCCGCATCGAAAGCCTGCTGGGCGAGGGCACGACGGTCGAGATCTGGCTGCCGGCCGCCGATGCCGGCGCAGCGCGCGCGCCGGGCGACGCCGTTCCGCAGGGCGCCATTGCCGGCTCGCGCCTGCTGGTGGTCGAGGACGACGAGTTCGTTCGCGCCTGCATGGTCGACACCCTGACGGCGCTGGGCTGCGTCGTCAAGCAGGCGGCCAATGGCGACGAAGCCGTGCGCGCGCTGGACCAGGACCGGCCCGACCTGCTGCTGACGGATTACCTGATGCCCGGCATGACGGGCGCCGAACTGGCCCGCAGCGCCCGCGACCGCTATCCGGACCTGCCCGTCATCGTCGCCACCGGCTATGCCGACATGGAGGCGATCCAGGCCACCATCGGCGAAGGCATGGTGCTGCGCAAGCCGTTCCAGATGGCCGAGCTGGGCGCGGCCGTCGGCAAGGCGCTGGGGACCGAGCGCGATACGCTGCGCCAGGCCTCGGACGCTCCGTCCTGACTCTTAGCCGGCGGCCGGCGGCAGCGGCTCGCGGAAGCGGACGATCTGGCTGGTGTTGTCGAACTGGATCACCTGCATGCTGAGCAAGTCGTCGTCCTCCATCTCGACGAAGACGTCGCGCGGATGGCGGATCATATGGTCGAGCCCTTCGGCCATGACGGCCACCAGGTCGTTCCTGTGATCGTAGGTGACGCCCAACAGCGGCAGCCACTCGGCTGCCGTCTGGCTGCCCAATGACAGCGAGGCCACCTCGATCGCGACGGCCTTGCCCTCCAGCCGTTTCGACACGTTGTCGAAATACGGTCCCCATTCCTTGCGTTCGAGATGTTTCGTTTGTGCCATTGCTGATCTCCCTGGTCCATCGTTCCCCGTGTTGGACCCGGCCAGCCAGCGCGAGTTCACCGGCGCGGCGCCACGGCCTCCCTTTGTCGTACAGCCGAGACCGTTGTAAATCTGGCGTAGCGCCAAAAATGTACTGGAAGAAAAAATAACTTCCAGCGATTTCATCGGGAAAGTCACTAAACTGGTTCTCAACAGTAACTTGAACGTTGCGGAACCCGTCATGAAGATCCTTCGTCACTTGTCGATCCAGAAAAAACTCATGCTCAGCATGGGATTGTGCCTGCTGCTGTTCATCCTGATCTCCTCGGCGATGAGCGTCAGCATGAACAGCAGCCGCGCGCGCGAACGGGCGCTCAAGCAGGAGCTGCCGGCCCAGGTGGGCGAGATCCGCAACGACATGCTGCGCCAGATCGACCGGGCGCTGGCCGTTTCCGTGACCTTGACCAACACGACGTATGTGCATGCCTGGGAAGACGCCGGACTGCCGGACGAAGGCATGGCGGCATGGCAGGCCTTCGCGCGCCAGCTGAAGGCGAAAAACGACGCCGCGACGGTATTCTGGGTGTCGAAGGACACAGGCAAGTACGTCACCGACGCCGGCTACGACCGCACGCTGTCGCCGCAGGCGCCCGGCGACGGCTGGTTCTACAGCTTCCTGACGGACGGTATTCCCTACCGCCTGGACATCGACCGCGACGTCAATTCCGGCACATATATGCTCTTCATCAACACGCGCGTGGAAACGGCTGGCAAGAAGCTGGCGGTGGCCGGCATCGGGCTGGCCGTCAACAGCCTGGCCGACACGATCCGCAACTACCGGGTTGGCGAGACGGGCATCGTCTATCTGGTGCGCCCGAACGGCACCCTGCTGATCCACCGCGATGCCGCGCTGGCCGACGGCAAGCACACCTTGCAACAGCAGCCCGGCTTCGGCGCGGACGTCGTCAGGACCTTGTTCAACGGCGAGAAGTTCAGCCAGGCCAGCATCGAGCGGCCCGGCACCGGTACCGTCTTCGTGGCGGCCTCGTATGTGAAGGAACTGAACCTGTACGTGGTGGCCGAAGTGCCGGAGGCGGAAGTGTTGGGCAATATCGCCCGCTCGGCCACGATGTCGGCCCTGATCGCCGGCCTGATCGGCGGCAGCGTCGGCATGTTGGGCATCTGGCTGATCAGCCGCGCCATCGCCGCGCCCGTCATGCGCGCGGCCCGCATGTTGGGCGAGATCGCCGACGGCAATGGCGACCTGAGCCGGCGCATGCGGGTCGAATCGAACGATGAACTGGGCGCGCTGGCCAGCGCCTTCAACCGCTTCCTGGGCTCACTGAACGGCACCATCCTGAAGGTCCAGGAAAGCGCCCACCTGATTTCCGCGGCAACCACCGAGATCGCATCGGGCAACCTGGACCTGTCGAACCGCACCGAGGCGCAGGCTTCCAGCCTGGAGGAGACGGCGGCGGCGATGCTGGAGCTGACCTCCACCGTGCGCCAGAACGCCGACAACGCGGCCGAGGTCAACCGGCTGGTGGCGGCGACGTCGGCGTCGGCCGAAAAGGGCGGCGCGGTCGTCACGCAAGTGGTGCAGATGATGGGCCAGATCACGGGCAGCTCGCACCGGATGGCCGACATCATCGGCGTCATCGACAGCATCGCCTTCCAGACCAATATCCTGGCGCTGAACGCCGCGGTGGAAGCGGCCCGGGCAGGCGAGCAGGGCCGGGGCTTTGCCGTCGTCGCGTCGGAAGTGCGCAACCTGGCGCAGCGGTCGGCCACGGCCGCGCAGGAAATCCGCGGTCTGATCACCACCTCCGTCAGCCAGGTCGAGGCCGGCAGCAAGCTGGCCGATGGCGCCGGCAGCGCCATCACCGACATCGTGCAGTCCGTGCACCACGTGGCCGAGCTGGTGGCGCGGATTACGGCAGCCAGCTACGAACAAAGCGAAGGCATCGGCCAGGTCAACGGCGCCATCGGCCTGATGGACGACTCGACCCAGCAGAACGCCGCGCTGGTCGAGGAAGCGGCCGCCGCCGCGCAGTCGCTGCATCACCAGGCGGCGGCGCTGGAACAGGTGGTCGGCACCTTCAAGCTCGATACGGCCGGGCGGGCGTTGACCGCAGGTTAGGCGACAGTGGCGCCACCACAACATACGGCCGAAATCGCCCGGCGCGGTTATTGCCAAATTGAAATTTTGACTCCATCGCGCTATAATAAAATTTTTTCAACACAACATTTTTGTCCCCATGTCTACCCTGGTTGCAAGTGCCGCCCTCGCGACAGCCATGCTGTCGAACTGCTCCTGGAATTCGCCAGGCCGCAACCCCTACCGGGGCAGCGTCAGCGCGGCCGTGTCGCGCTACGTCGACATTCCGGCGCCGGTGCGGGCTCGCCTGGTCGCCAAGATGGAAGCGGCGCGCCCGGACGACATGGTCAATATCACGCGCGACGGCATCGACGGCAAGCACGACTACAGCCCGCGCATCAGCGCCATGCATTTCGGCCAGCGTACCGTCTGCGACGACGTCACGCGCGACAACTGGGAGGTCACGCGCAGCGAACCGGCCGCCGTCTACTGCGAGGGCGAGCACTGCCTGATCGTGCCGAAGATCTGCAATAACGTCAGCCGCGTGCAGCGCATCGCGGGCGCCGGTGGTAGTGGCCAGGGCGCCGCTGCCGGCGGTGCAACGCCGGCCGCCGTCGGTGCGTCGGCGCAGGGCGCGTCGCGCGTGGCTTCGCCGGACGATGTCGCCATGGCCGATGCGGTGGCCCAGGTTGCCGCCTTGTCGTCGCCGCCATTGACGTCGGCGTTCATGTCGCCGTTCGGCGGCGGCGTGGGCGGGCCCCTCGGCACCGGCAAGTTGCCGGAAGCGGAAACCACGCCATCGCCGACGTCGCCCGTGCCGGAGCCGGGCACGCCCGTCATGCTGGGCGCCGGCCTGGTCGTGCTGCTGGCGGCCCGCCTGGGCTGGCAGCGCCGCAAGGCGGCAAGCAGGATCGCCAGCTGAACCCAGGCGGGCCCGCTAGCGGTCCGCCGTCGCCAGCAGGCGCGTCAAGGTCTCCATATCCATCGGCTTGACGCAGTGGTGGTGGAAACCCGCCGATTTCGACAGGATGCGGTCGTGTGCCTGGCCATAGCCGGTCAGCGCGATGAAGACCGCATCGCGCGTGGCCGGCTCGGCGTGCAGCCGGCGCGCCAGTTCGTAGCCATCCATTTCCGGCAAGCCGATATCGAGGATGAACACTTGTGGCGGTTCGCGCAGGGCGACATCGATCGCGTCGAACGGGTGCGCCCGCACCGTGACGCGATGGCCGCGCGTTTCCAGCAGCACGGCCAGCGACTCGGCCGCATCCGTGTTGTCGTCGACGATCATCACGTGCAGCGGCCTGGCCGGCGCGCCTGCACCGACGACGCCAACCCGTACACGGGCAGGCGCCGGGTGTTCCGATAGCGGCAGGGCGGGCAGGGTGATGGTGAATTCACTGCCCGTGCCGGCACCGCCGCTGCGGGCCGTGACGGTGCCGTCGTGCAGCGCGACGATGGTCTTCACCAGCGCCAGGCCGATGCCCAGGCCGCCCTGGGCGCGGTCCGGCGTGCGCTCGGCCTGCGTGAACAGCTCGAACACCTGCGGCAGCAGCGCTTCCTCGATGCCGATGCCGTTGTCCGTGACGGAGATGGCGATGCGCTCGTCGTAGGCGCGCACGGCCAGCACGATGTCGCCACCTTGTGGCGTGTATTTCGACGCATTGTTGAGCAGGTTGACGATGACCTGCACGAGGCGCGTGCGGTCGCCGTGGACCATCGCGGCGGATGGGCCCATGCGCACCGTCAGCGTGTGGTGGCGCGCTTCGATCAGGGGCCGGGCCTGCTCGACGGCGCTGGCCACGGCGGCCTTGACGTCGACCACGCCCTTGTCCAGCTCGACCAGCCCGCGCGTCACGCGCGACACGTCCAGCAGGTCGTCGACCAGGGTCGTCATGTGCTTGACCTGGCGGCTGATCACTTCGCTGGCCTTGCGCGTGCGCGGGTCGCCGCCGGCGGCGACCTTCAGCATTTCCGCGGCCGTGCTGATGGGGGCCAGCGGATTGCGCAGCTCGTGGGCCAGCATGGCGAGGAATTCGTCCTTCTTGCGGTTCGCCTCGCGCAGTTCGAATTCGGCCTGGTAGCGCTCACTGACGTCGACCGTCACGCCGCGGATGCGGGCCGGCTTGCCATCGCCGTCATACTGTACCTTGCCGCGGCTGTCGAGCCAGATCAGCTTGCGGTTGTCGGGCCGGCTGAAGCGCACGATTTCCTGGTAGCTGCCGCTGCCCGCCAGCGCGTCGCGGTGCGCCGCCGCCATCCGCTCGCGGTCGTCCGGATGCAGGAATTCCTTGACGGCGCCCATCCGCGATGGCGAAAAGCCCAGCACCAGGTTGGTGTTGTCCGAGTGGGCCAGTTCGCCGCTGGACAGGTTCCAGTCCCACACCACCATTTTCGTGGCATCCAGGCCGTCGCGCAGGCGCTCGTCGCTTTCGCGGCGGGCCGCCTGGGCCTCGACCGTTTCCGTCACATCGTAGCCCTGGGCGAAAATACCGATGGTGACGCCGTGCTCGTTCTTGTACGGCTCGTACACGAGGTCGACGAAGCGCTGCACGATGGGGCCGTCGCGCTCGCGCTGGACGGCGATCGGCATGGCACGCGTGGCCCACGGCACGCCCGTGCGGTAGACCTGGTCGAGGAATTCCTCGTAACCCTGGCCCGCCACTTCGGGCAAGGCTTCCCACACGGCCTTCCCGACCAATTCGCGGTGCCCCACCAGCTGGTAATACGCTTCGTTGACGAGCTCGAACACATGGCGCGGCCCCATCAGCACGGCCACGAAGCCGGGGGCCTGGTTGAACAGGCTGCGCAGGTGTTCCCGCTCGTTGTTCAGGATGCGCGACAGCGCCTCGTGCATCTGGGCGCGGTTGAAGTGGTCGCTGTCGCCGCTGCTGCTACCTTCCAACGTCAGCTGCAAGGTCGCCATGCCGGAGCTGGCGTCGAAACGGTACAGCTCCGTGACGTCGACGGGGTTCTGGAACACCAGGATGGGGCGGCCGTCGTCGCCCATCACGGGCGTGTGCACGGTGCTCCAGTAGCGTTCCTCGAAACCGGGACCGTTGTGCGTCTGCACGGGCACGGCGTAGCGCACGAAGGCCGTCGTGTCGGGCTCGCCCTTGGCCAGCGCCCGCAGCAGCGAGGCCTTGATCTCGGCCTGGTTGGTCCCGTCCGGATCGGCCGGGTTTTCGGGAAAGGCGTCGAACACGTAACGACCGACGATGTCTTCCTCGGTGCGGCGCACCGAGCGCAGGTAGGCGCCGCTGGCCGCCACGATGGTGAGATCCGGTGTCATCACCAGGTAGGGGTAGGGCGAGGCGCGCAGCAGTGCCTGGTACTCGGACAAATTCATCATGCGGCATTGTCGCATGGCGCTGTGTTTTGACAGGGCCGCACGGCAGGACGGACGTGACAGACCGATTGACATCACAGCGCAACACCCAATGGGTTTTTGCGCGTGGCCCGGGTATTCTTGTCGATCTATCGGTGCTACGATGAGTCATGATATCGACCAGCGCGCCTTCGGGGCAGCCCGCAGTCCAGGCGCGGCATCCGCAAGGGAGGTTGACATGGCTTCGCTGGAACATCTGCAGGAAAAAGCCCTGGGCGCGTTGACCAGCGCCGAGCAGGAGCTGGCAACTATTGCCCCGGACATATTCGGCCGGAACTACGCGGTCGCAACGCTGCAGGACATAAGGCAGCGCCTCGCACGCATCAAAATGGATGTCTACCGCGCCGCGCGCAAGGCCGGGAGCTCGACGGCCCAGATTTTCGATTTGCCGGTGGCGCACGCGATCGAGCGCATTGGTGGCACCAGCGTCGCCGACCTCCCGTACGACCTGGACAATATCCTGAAGTCACAAGACGATGCGCAAGCGGATGGCGCCGTTTTCCGAGCCGTGGCGAACGCCAAGCGTGAATTGCGCGAGGCACATTGGGCCGTGCGGCAACTGCGCAGCGCCAGGCTGCGCTTTCTGATGGGGCCGTGGCCGCTGGTGGCGATTTTCAGCCTCGCCCTGGCGTGGGCCGCATTCTATTTCTTCGTCGAGGGCGCGCAAAACGCCGCCCCGGCGGCGGCGGCGGCCGGCGCGTCTACGGTGACCGAGAAGGCGCAGGCGGGCGTGACGGACCTGCGGACGTCGATGGATGCCGCTGGCAATGCCATGGATGCCATCAAGATATTCGTCGAAAAGCTGACGGACCTCATTTCCGCGCTGCCGCCGCTGATCGCGGCGGTCGGCGTGCTGTATGCCCTGGTGCGCAAATCACTGCTCAAGTAGCGCGCCACGCCGCCGTGCAATGCCGGCGGCGGTGCGGGTCAGAACTTGTACGCCAGCCCCAGGTTATAGCGCCGGCCATACTCCATCACGTTCTGGATATACGGGTTGCCGGCCTGGGTATGGATCACTTTCTGGTTGGTGATATTGTCCAGGCCCACGTGCAGCTGCAACTGCGGCGTCAGGTACTTCGAGAAGTTGGCGGAGACATAGGTCTCCTCGGCATTCTCGACCAGGTAGCCTGCCGTCCAGCGGGGCATGCGCACGAAGGGGCTGTGGTAGTTGGCCTGCAGGCGCGCCTCGAAACCATCCTTCTCGTACCACAGGGTGATGCCGCCGTTGCGCCGCATCAGGCCCACCATCGGGAAGTTGTTCGTGTTCTCGCCGATATCGCTGTCGTTGTACGAGAAATTGGCGGCCACGCCGAGGCCGTCGAACGGGGCCGGCAGCATCGTGAAGGCCTGCTGGTAGGCCAGTTCCACGCCCCGCACGAAGCCGCCGTCGCCATTGACGGAACGGGTCAGCGTGGCGGGGCGGCCGCCGATGGTGGTGTTGTCCGTGGCGATGCCGATATAGCTGGCCACCTTCTTATAGAACACCCCGGCCGACAGCAGCGAACCCTTCTCGAAATACCACTGGTACGACAAATCGGCCTGGTTCGCCATCATCGGCATCAGGCCCGGGTTGCCGGCGCTGCCCGTCAGCGGCTGTTGCGAGCCGGGCGTGGTGTCGACGGACAGCTGGCGTGACGCCCGCATCTCGTCCATCGGCGCGCGCGACATGGCGCGGGCCAGGCTGAATCGCAGCTGCTGCCGCTGGGCTTCGTCCAGGTTGACGATCAGGTTGGCGCTGGGCAGGGCCTTCGTGTACGAGGCGCCTTCCTCCAGCGGAGCCAGCACGTCGTTGCGCACCTCCACGCCGCTGCTGGTCTGCTTCGTGTGCACCACGCGCAGGCCCACGTTGCCCCGGTACTTCAGGCCGAGCATTTCGCCTTCCAGGTCGCCCTGGGCATACACGGCGCTGGTGCGTTCCTTGACTCGCCATCCCGCCAGCTGGTCGGCCACGGTTTGCGCGCGCCCGTCCGGCGACAGGGCGCCGCCGCCGAACAGGCTCGCCACCGTGCCGTCGAAGTCGTTCAGCATCAGGGCAGGGAAATAGCCGTCCGCGCGGATCGTCTCGAAGCTTGACTGTGGCAGCGATGTGGCCGTCGTGGCCAGGTTCCACGTGGTCTGGCGGAACGATTTTTCCCGGTCCGAGAAACGGGCGCCGAACTTGATGCGGTTCACTGGCCCCAGTTCAACGGGGCGCCACGCGCTGACCTGGGCCGAGTTCAGGCGGTCGTCGACATGGCCGTCCGCGTCGATGTACAGGGCCGGGGCGCCGAAGAGGGCCGCGTTGCCCGTGTCCTGGCTGAACGAATATGACTGGGCTTCATTGCCGGGGAAGGACCACGACAGCGTGCCGGGCGCGCTGGTCTGGCGCACGTCGGCCCACTGGCTGTCCCGGTCCGCGCGCGATGTGGCCACGTCGGCGTCGATCTTCCAGTCGCCCACGTTGAACTTGCCGTTCAGGCCCCCGGCGAGATTGCTCATGTTCTGGAACCAGCGCGTGCTGTGCGTGGAGACGGTGACGTCCTTCACGGTGGCGCCCACGACGTAGCCGTCGCGGATGTCGGCGTTCGCATAGTTCGGCGTCTGCCAGCCATCCCAGTTCCCCACGTCGCCCGTCCAGTGCTGCACGCTGGGCTCGTGGATCCTGTTTTTCGCGTAGTACAGGTCCGCCGTCAGCTGGGCGTCCGCGTTGGGCTTCCATTCCACCTTGCCCAGCACGCTGGCGCGCCCGTTGGTACCCCGCTTGATCTCGTCCTCCAGGCCCCATGGCGTCTTGTCGACCTTGCCGTCGCCATTCAGGTCGGCCGAATGGTCCTCGTTGAAGCCCCAGTGGTTCTTGCGCTTCTCGATGGACGGCTGCTTCTGGTAGCTGGCCGCCAGCGCCACGCCGACCGTGTTGTTGGCAAACTGGTCGATCCAGATGCCGCCCAGGCGCGGGCGCACGGCCTTCGCATCGACATCCTTGGCCAGCGGGTAGTACAGCGCGTCGGCCTTGATGGACACCTGGCGGCCCTTGTATTTCAGCGGCTGCACGGTCTGCAGGTCGATGGTGGTGGCCACGCCGCCTTCGACCAGGTCGGCATTCTGCGTCTTGTACACCACCGCGCCGCTGAGCGACTCGGACGGGAACTGCTCGAAACGCACCGCGCGGTTCGGTTCGGACGAGGCCAGCTCGCGCCCGTTCAGGGTGGCGCCGATGAAGCGCTCGCCCATGCCGCGCGCGACGATCTGGCTGGCATTTCCCCGGTCCAGGCCGGCGGCCAGGCCGGGCAGGCGCGCCAGCGATTCCGCGATGGTCGTGTCGGGCAGCTTGCCGATGTCCTCGGACGACACCACCTCGACGATGCTGTTCGAATTCTCCTTGACGGACAACGCACTGCGCACGGACGCGCGGATGCCGCTGACGGTGACCTGCTGGACGGCCGTGTCGCCGCCGCCTGGTGCCGGCTGGGCGCTTTCCTGGGCCAGCGCCGCGGGCAGGACGGGAAGAAGGAACAGATGGCGCAGCAGCGCGCTGATGGGGGTACGTTTCATGGAGTCTCCGGTCTATTTTTATGGTCAGGGGGCCGGCGTGCTCATGCCGGCAAGCCCTGAATGATCAACTTGCTGACAAAAATTCTATGGGTGTGGGCAGACTGCCAACCATGAAATATCATCAAGAAAGTATGCCGAATCGATATACATGGCGCCGGACAAGCCTGGCCGTAGGCCTGCGCGCAGGTCGCAAGTGTTTGATTCGGCTCAGCTTTCTGGCAAGTAAGATGGAGGGTCGGGAGCGCCGGGAGGCGCTCCGCGGAGTGTGGGCAGTGCCGTGCAGGTGTTGCGGACGTGTAACGGATGACGCTAGCGCCGGAAGTGCGCCTCGATTTCCTCCAGCGTCTTGCCTTTCGTTTCCGGCAGCAGGAAGGCCGCCGTCAGGAAGTAGATCACCGTGCAGCCGGCCCAGAAGAAGAACATGGCCGCGTAACCGTGCTGGCCGACGGTCGGCAGGAAGACGGCGGCGATCACGGTGGACACGAACTGATTCACCAGCAGCGCCACGCTCATGCCGTTCGAGCGGATACGGGTGGGCATCAGCTCGGACAGGGCCAGCCACACGCACACGCCCGGCCCCACGGCGAAGCTGGCCACGAACAGGCTGATGGCCGCCGCCACCTTCCAGCCGTGGGCCGCCGGCGGCACGTCGCCCAACTGGGCGCGCTCGATGCGCAGCGGCGCGGCCTGCCCGTCGCTTGGGTCGGCGAAGGGATTGACGTGCAGCTTGCGGAAGAAGGCGCCGATGACGCTGTCCGGCTGCACCGCGTCCTCGCGCCGGATGGCCAGCACGGGCAGGCCGGCATCGTCGCTGCGGCGCGTGGCCACGTTCGAGAACGGACCGTAGCTGTAGGCCACCGTCAGCAGTTGCGGCGTGTCGCCGGCCTTGCCGCCCAGCGTGCCCAAGGTGGCGGCATCGAGGCGCAAGGTAACGGCATCCCCCCGCACCTGCGTTTCGACGACGGCGCGCACGTCGCGCTGGCTGCTTTCCGCGCCGTGGAACAGCAGGCCGGCGGCCAGCAGCGCGACGACGATGCCGCCGCTGCCCAGCATCAGCAGGAACTTGCGGCCCTTGCGGTCCACCAGCACGACGGCGAAGACCGTCATCACGGCATTGAGCACCTTCAGCCCCACGTCGGCCGCGTTGGCCGTGGCGCCGGGCAGGCCGGCCTGGTTCAGGATATTGACCACGTAGGCCAGCACGGAATTGATGCCGGTGGCCTGTGTGCAGGCCAGGATCAGGCAGGCCAGCAGGAAGGGCAGCACGTAGCGGCGACTCAGCAAAGGCTCGTCCCGCGCGGCGGCAGCGCTGCCCGACGGCGCGGCCGCCTGCATGTCGCGCAGCTCCGCATCCGCCTCGGCTGGTGCCCGGGTGCGCAGCAGCGCGCGGCGCGCCGCGTCGAGCCGGCCGCGCCTCGCCAGCCAGCGGGGCGACTCGGCCAGCAGCACGCTGCCGAAGGTGAACACGAGCCCGGGCGCGAGGCACATCCAGAAGATGCTGCGCCATGCGTGGTCGCGCGCGGCGAACAGGGCGTCCACCCGCGCCGCTTCCGACAGGGCCTGGGCCGCCAGCACGGCAGAATCGACCGTTTTCGCCTGCAGCAGGCCGATCACGGCCGCCGCCACCAGGCCGATCGTCAGCAGCAGCTGGAACAGGGCCGCGCCGCGGCCGCGCTGGTCGGCGCGCAGGCATTCGGCCAGGTACAGCGGCACGATGACGCCGATCAGGCCACCGCTGACGCCTTGCAGCAGGCGCCCCAGCAGCAGCGGGAAGTAGCCGTCCGCCAGCGCGATCAGGGGAATGCTGGCCGTGAACAGTGCGCCGGACAGTACCATGGCCCAGCGCCGGCCGATGGCGTCGGCCAGGGCGCCGGCGAACAGCGACGACAGCACTGAGCCGAGCAGCACGGCGGCGACGATGAAACTGAGCTGCTGGGCGCTCAGGCGCCAGGCCTGCGAGGCCGTCGCTTCCAGGTAGGGCAGGGCGCCGGCGATGATGCCGACGTCGATCCCGTACAGCAGACCGCCCATGCCGGCGATGAACAGCAGGTAGCGTATCGGCCAGGCGGGCGCGCTGGCGGCGCCAGGCAAGGTAGCAGCATGCATCGACACTCCTTCAGAGAATGGCTTCGCCTTCGACGTAGACGGCGACGGGTTGCAGGTCCTGGTCGAGGACCACGATATCGGCCCAGGCTCCGGGCGCCAGGCGGCCGCGCTGGCGTTCGCCCAGGTAGTCGGCCGGGTACAGCGAAAGGCGGTGCGATGCATCGGCCAGGTCCAGGCCCATGCCGACCAGGTTGCGCAGGGCCTGGTCCATCGTCAGCACGCTGCCGGCCAGCGAGCCCGTGGCCAGGCGCACGCAGCCCAGGCATTTGTAGACACGCTGCGAACCGAGCGCATATTCGCCGTCGGGCATGCCGGTGGCCGCCGTCGCATCCGTGATGCCGTAGGCGCGGGGGATGGCGCGCAGCGCGGCCAGGATGGCGCCGGGGTGGACGTGCTCCAGGTCGGGAATGATCTCGGCGTATTCGGCATGGGCCAGCGCCGCGTCGACGATGCCGGGCTGGTAGTGGTCCATGCCCGTCATGCCGTTGAACAGGTGGGTGAAGCCGGTGGCCCCGGCCTTCAGGGCGGCGACGCCGTCGTCGTAGCTGCCGTTCGAGTGGCCTACCTGCACGCGCATGCCCAGCGCGGCCAGTTGCGGAATCAGCGCCAGGTGGCCGGCCACCTCCGGCGCCATCGTCAGCACGCGGATCGGCGCGATGGCGTCCAGGCTTTGCACCAGCTCCAGGGTGGCGGCCATCACGTGCGGCGGCTGCGCGCCCAGGCGGTGGGCGCTGATGAACGGCCCTTCCAGGTGCACGCCCAGCATGCGCGCGCCCCGTTCGGGACGCTCTGCGATGACGCCGGCCAGTCCGGCCAGCGCGTGGCGGATGGCCGGCTCGTGCGCCGTCATCGTCGTGCCGAGCAGCGACGTGGTGCCGTGGCGGGCATGTTCGCGCGCGACGACTGCGCCGGCGTCGCCGCCGCGCATGATGTCGACGCCGGCCGCGCCGTGCACGTGCAGGTCGATGAAGCCGGGCAGGATGGTCAGCGCGGCGTCGCCCGCGCCGGGCACGATGCGTTCGATGCGCTGGCCGAATTCGATGGTGCCGCTAACCCAGCCTTCGGGAGTGAGGATCCTGCCTGTCAGCATGGTGTGGTCGCCTGTGCTAATCCGTGATGATCAACTCGATGCCCAGCTTCTGCAGGCCCTCGCGGTAGTCCTGGCCGATGGCGGCATCGGTGATGATGGTATGGACGCGGTCCAGCTGCACGATGCGGTGCAGGCTGACCCGCCCGAATTTGGATGCGTCCGTGACGACGATGATCTTCTTGGCCCGCTCCACCATCTTGTGGTTCAGGCTCGCTTCGGCCTCGTGGTGGGTGGTCACGCCGAACTGCAGGTCCAGCCCGTCGACGCCGAGGAACAGCTTGTCGAAGTTATAGGCCTGCAGGCTGGCTTCGGCCTGCGTGCCCTGGATCGACAGCGACTCCTTGCGCAGCAGGCCGCCCGTCAGGATCAGGTCCACGCCGGGCGTGTCGGCCAGCTCCCATGCGATGTTCAGGCCGTTGGTCATCACGGTGATGCCGCTGGCCTCGCGCAGGTGGCGCGCCAGCGAGATCGTCGTCGTACCCGAATCGATGATGATGTTGTCGCCCGGCTGGACCAGCTGGGCCGCGCGGGCGCCGATGCGCTCCTTCTGCTGCTGGTTGATGGCGTCCTTCTGCCGCACCGTGTGCTCGGTGGGCGGCGTGCGCGTCAACGTGGCGCCGCCATGGCTGCGCGTGGCGAGGCCCTGCGCCTCCAGCGCGCTCAAGTCGCTGCGGATCGTCACGGCCGACACGCCGAAGGCATCGACCAGGTCCGTGACCTGGACGACGCCGTCACGCACGAGCAGTTGCAGGATGGATTCACGGCGTTGGCTGGTATTGCGCATGGTGGGGGCAGGGGCAGTCAAAAGACGCAGCTTATCAGAGCGCAGGCGCCGGCAGGGGCGCCATGTTGCGGCTGCACGCACGGGCGTACTGGGACAGCACGCGGCCGATCTTGTGCTCCACCAGCGCCTGGCCGCTTGTCCCCAGCTGGCCCTGCAGCACGTCCAGGTACTGCTCCGGCAGGTGCTGTGACAGCAGCGGCAGCGGGATCTCGCGCGCATCCAGGTTGGCGAACAGGCGCGCCACGGCATCGGCTACTTCCGGCTCGCCCCAGTAATAGCGGCAACGGTCGCTCAGGCCGTAGCGGCGCAGCACGCGCTGCTCGTCGCTGCTGCCGGCGTAATGGGCACGCCAGTGCTGCGGCTTGGCCAGCATGACGTCGTCGAGCACCTGCATCAGGCGCGAACGCTGGCCGGGCGGCACCAGTTCGTCCTCGATCTGGCACAGCGCCAGCAGGCCTTCGCGCAGCGCGAAGGTGGCGGCGGGGCCCACTTTGAGGATGGCGAAATGGTCGCGCACCATCGCATGCAGGTTCGCTTCGCGCTGGTAGTCGGTCGAATGGGCCTCGAACACGAGGCCCGGCTGGCCCGCCACCCAGTCCGACAGCTCGGCCGCCAGGGCCGGGTCGTAATGCTGGATATGGCTGGCGTCGAAATCCACGCCCGGCTGCACCACCAGCGCGATGACGCGGCGCCACGCATCGCGCAGGCCGGCGGCGGCGAAGGCCTGGCGATGTACTTCCAAGGTCCGCGCGGCGGCCGATGGCGCCGTGGGTGCGCCGGCATCGGCCAGCGCCGCTTCGCCGCCGGGCACGGGCACCTCGGTGCCGATCACGTACACGGGCGGGGGCAGGCTGGCCGCGCCGGCGGCGGATTCCGCGACCGCGCACAGGCGTGCGGACCGTTCGGCCACCGTCTCGTCACTCAAGCGGGACGGGTCGTCGGCACAGCGCATGCTGCAGTCCAGGTGGATCTTGTGGAAGCCCGCGCCGGCGTAGGCCGCTACCAGCGTCTCGGCATGCGCCATCGCGGTCGACGCGTCCTGGCGCTGCCACGCGTTCGGGCCCAGGTGGTCGCCGCCCAGCACCAGCCGTCCGGCGGGGAAGCCCTGTTCGCGTGCAAGTTGCAGCAGGTAGTCGTGGAATCGGGGCGGCGTCATGCCCGTGTAGCCGCCGAACTGGTCGACCTGGTTCGACGTGGCTTCCACCAGCAGGGGCGTGCCGTGGGCAAGTGCCACGCGCATCGCGGCGCGCAGTACCAGCGGATGGCTGCAGCAGACGCTGTACAGGCCGACGGTTTCGCCACGGCGGTGGGCCTGGACGATGGACTGGATGGGGGACGGTTTCTGGGTCATGGGGCTTCAGCGAAGGAGGAAGTCGATTGACGGGCCAGCAGGGCGGCCCCGCGCGCGCCGCCGGCGGCGCCGAAGCGGGGCGGCAGGATCGGCGGCACCCGCACGCCACGGAACAGGTGGCGCTGCACGGCGGCCGGCAGTTCCTTGTACAGGTGGGCCAGGTTGGACAGGCCGCCGCCCAGCACGATGGCGTGGGGATCGCTCGCCAGCACGATGCCGGCCAATGCGTGGCCCAGCAGATCCAGGTGGGCGGCCAGCGCTCGCGTGGCCGCTTCGTCGCCAGTGGCGCCGCGCGCCACGATGGCCAGCGGCTCGGCGCCGGTGCCGCCGAAATGGCCATGCAGCGCGCTCAGTCCCGGGCCGGACACGTAGCGCTCCAGGCAGCCGGCCTTGCCGCACGGGCAGGCGAGCAGGGGCAGCGCGTAACGCGCCTGCAGTGAAGCGGGGATGGGCCAGTGGCCCCATTCGCCGGCGATGCCGTTGAAGCCCCGCTGCAGCCGGCCATCCGCGCAGTAGCCGCCTCCGGCGCCGGTGCCGACGATGGCGCCGAACATCGTCGGCAGGCCGGCGGCCGCACCGCCCCGGGCCTCGGACAGTGCGAAGCACTGGCAGTCGTTGCCGATCGCGACCGGGCGCCCCAAGGCCTGCCGCAAGGTGTCGGCCACTTCGCGCCCGTTCAGCGCGGGCACGTTCGAGCTGACCTGGCGGCCGGTGGCCTGGTCGATCACGCCGGGCAGGCCGATGCCCACCGGTGCGCGGCAGCCCAGCGCGGCGTCGCCACGCGCGACCAGGCCGACGATGGCGTCCACGAAGGCGGCGAAATCGACGCCGGGCGTGGCGATGCGTTCGCGGAAGGCTTCGGCGAAGGCGGCGTCGTAGGCCACCAGTTCGATCTTGGTGCCGCCGATGTCGATGCCGTGCCAGCCGTGGGCGGCGGGCCGGGTATCAGACCTGGTCATGGCGGTAGATGGTGACGCCCTGGACGATGCGGTTGACGGTGCCGTCGACGAAGGGATTGTCGGGAGTGAGCCCCAGCGCGGCCGACTGGTGCAGCGCGTACTGCTGCGCCATCAGCAGCCACAGGGGTGCCAGCCAGGCATCGGCCCATGCCGGCGCGGGCGCGGCGAAGTCGCCGTCGCGGCCCACCGTGACGCAGCCGCCGGCCACGCCGTCGCGCCGCAGTTCGGCCAGCAGGTCGTCTTCATAGCGCCGTGCCAGCGCGGCGCTGCCACGGAACAGGATCACCAGTGCGTCCCGGTTCAAGGCCGACTTCGGACCGTGCCGGAAGCCCAGTGCCGTGTCGGCCAGGGCCAGCACGCGCCCGCCCGTCAGCTCCAGGATCTTCAGTGCCGCTTCGCGCGCCAGCGCTTCCAGCGGGCCGCTGCCCAGGTAGACCACGCGCTGCACGGGCCGCGCGGCCAGCGCCGCCACCGGCGCAGCCCAGTCCCGCAAGGCCTGTTCGGCCAGCGCGGCCAGTTGCGGCAGCCGTTCGGCATAGCGTTCCTTGCCCAGCACGGCCAGCGCCGCCAGCAGCATGCAGGTGAAGCTGCTTGTCATGGCGAAGCCCCGGTCGCAGCTTGCCGCCGGCATCAACAGGTTCAACACGCGCCCGTCCGTCCGGTCCGCGTCCTGCCGTGCCAGGCCGCCGTCGGCATTGCAGGTGATGTTCAGGAAGCGCGCATTGCGCACCGTGCGGCGCACCAGCTCCACGGCGGCCAGGCTTTCCGGGCTGTTGCCGCTGCGGGCGAACGACACCAGCAAGGTCGGCACCTCATGCTGCAGGTACAGCTCCGGATGCGTCAGCAGGCTGGTGGTAGGCACGGCGCGTACCTGGGCCGGCCAGGACCGATCCAGTTCGTCCGCGACGATGGCGCCCACATAGGCCGAACTGCCCGCGCCCGTCAGGATCACGCGCTGCGCCGGGTTGTTCAAGCGCTCGCCCAGGAAGGCCGCGATGGCCGGCTGTTCGCCGCAAAGGTGATCGCGCAGGGCGCGCCACATGGCCGGCTGGTGGGCGATTTCCTCGGCTGTGTCGAGGCCGTTGATATCGCGCCAGGCCTGGGGTTCGCGGTTCAGGAGTAGGGTCATCGAAAAATAAAAGAAAGAATTGGTTTCACAAAGCTTAGTCTCATGACTTCGAAAAGTCAAACACGAAAGTAAAACGAAATTATAGAGCGACGGAACTTGCGCTTTTCGCGTTCATGGCGTTGGGTGTTGTAGTTGTTTTGCCACGATAAAGAAAGTTTGCGCCGCACCATTTCTTATAAACGAAAGCTAAATGACGCTTAAGAACAAACTATTCTTTCTTTTTATTGACGAAGGCGAATTGTCTTTCTAAAGTTAGCCTGACAAAACCGCAATTCTTTCGGATCGATATGAAACTACGTATTGCCGCTTTCCTCCTGTTGGCCGCCACGGCCGCCCACGCCGCCCCCGTCGGTAACCTGCGCACCGTGGTGGCCGACGGCGCCCAGGGCTGGCGTATCGGCACCGATACCGGCGCGCGCCTGCGGGTGTCCCTGCCCCGCGCGGACGTGCTGCATATCGAGGCGGCGCCACCGGGCCGGGACTTCACGGGGGCGGGCGACAAGGCTGCCGCCATCGTCGTCGGCCAGCCCGCCGCGGACGTGGCCCCGACCCTGCGCGAGGCGGGCGACCATGTGCTGATCCAGACCGCGGCGCTGGCGCTGCGTATCGACCGCAAGCCCCTGCGCTTCACGCTGTACCGCGCCGGCGACGACAAGGCGCTGTGGCACGAGGTCGAACCTTTGGCGCTGGGCAAGGAGCACAGCGTGCAGGTGCTCTCCAGCGACCGGGACGAGCGCTTCTTCGGCGGCGGCCAGCAGAATGGCCGCTTCGAATTCAAGGGCCGCCAGCTGGAGGTATCGTATTCGGGCGGCTGGGAAGAGGGCGACCGTCCCAGCCCAGCGCCGTTTTTGATGAGTTCACGAGGCTGGGGCATGCTGCGCAATACCTGGGCCGACGGCAGCTACGATCTGCGCGATGCGACCCAGGCGGCCCTGCAGCATGCGGAGAACCGCTTCGACGCCTATTATTTCGTCGGCAAGGACGTGCGTGACGTGCTGGCCCGCTACACCGAGTGGACGGGGCGCGCGCGGCTGCTGCCACGCTGGGCGCTGGAATACGGCGACGCCGACTGCTACAACGACGGCGACAACGTGAAGAAGCCCGGCACCGTGCCGCAGGGCTGGAGCGACGGCCCCACCGGGACCACGCCGGACGTCGTCGACAGCGTGGCGAAACGGTACCGCGAGCACGACATGCCGGGCGGCTGGATATTGCCGAACGACGGCTACGGCTGCGGCTACACGGCCCTGCCGGAAACGGTGGAGGGCCTGTCGCGGTATGGCTTTCGCACGGGCCTGTGGACCGAGAACGGCGTCGACAAGATGGCGTGGGAAGTGGGCCAGGCCGGCAGCCGCGTGCAGAAGCTGGACGTGGCGTGGACGGGCAAGGGCTACCAGTTCTCCCTCGACGCCAACAAGTCGGCCTACGACGGCATCCTGCAGAACTCCGACAGCCGCCCCTTCATCTGGACGGTGATGGGATGGGCCGGCACCCAGCGCTACGCGGTGGCGTGGACGGGCGACCAGAGCGCCAGCTGGGACTACATCCGCTGGCATATTCCGACCTTGATCGGCTCCGGCCTGTCCGGCCAGGCCTATGCCACCGGCGACGTCGACGCCATCTTCGGCGGCAGTCCCGAGACCTACACGCGCGACCTGCAATGGAAGGCCTTTACGCCCGTGTTGATGGGCATGTCCGGCTGGGCCGCGGCCGAGCGCAAGCACCCGTGGTGGTTCGACGAGCCGTACCGCTCGATCAACCGGCGCTACCTGAAACTGAAGATGCGGCTGACCCCTTATATGTATGGCCTGGCGCGCGAGGCGGAAGCGAACGGCGCGCCGCCCGTGCGCGGCCTGATGTGGGACAACCCGGCCGATCCGGCTGCCTGGACCGAGGCGCACAGATACCAGTTCCTGCTGGGGCGCGAGCTGCTGGTGGCGCCCGTCTACCGCAGCCAGGCCGTGTCGCAGGGCTGGCGCAAGGACATCCACTTGCCGGCCGGGCGCTGGATCGACTACTGGGACGGCCGCCAGCTCACGGCCGGCGCGGCGGGGCGCGATCTCGACCTCCAGGTCACCCTGGACAAGCTGCCCGTGTTCGTCCGCGCCGGCGCCATCCTGCCCATGTATCCGGAGATGCTGTACGACGGCCAGAAACCGAAGGACGTGCTGACGCTCGACCTGTACCCGGAAGGCGAGTCCGCTTACACGCTGTACGAAGACGACGGCAACACGCGCCAGTACCAGCAGGGCGCCTTCGGCACGCAGCAGATCCGGATGCGGGTCGAGGGTGCCGACGTGCACGTCGAGCTCGACCCCGTGGCGGGCAGCTACGCGGACCAGTTGCCCCGGCGCGGCCATGCGCTGCGCATGCTGGTGGCGCGGCGTCCCGCCGCCGTCACGACCGGTGGTGTGGAGCTGAGCGAACACGCCGACCGCGCCGCGTATGACGCGGCAAGCGAAGGCTGGTGGTTCGATGCGGCCGAGCGCCACGGCACCTTGCACATTAAAACGGCCAGCCAGGATATCCGCCAGCCGCTGACTTTTGTCGTGACGGGCGCCGTCGTCGACCGGGCCGACGACGACTTCCCCGCCGCGCCGGTGCTGGGTCGTGCATTGCCGTCCGACGCCATGGTGGTCGTCAACCGTCCCGCCGAGGAAGCGGGCCACCCGCTGGAAAACGCCTTCGACGGCGACCCCGCCACGTGGTTCCGCACCGTGCGCAGCCAGGCCGTGCGCAGCGGCCCCCATGAATGGACGATCGGCTTCACCGAGCGCCGCCTCGTCGACGGCATCGAGCTGGCGCCCCGCACCGATAAGCACTGGCAGCACGGCCAGGTGCGCGACTATGAACTCTACATTGCCGACAACAACGGCGACTGGGGCGCGCCCGTCCAGCGCGGTCGCCTGGCACTGAAGGAAGGCACGCAGACGATCGCCTTCCCGCCGACGGCCGGGCGCCTGCTGCGGTTCCGGGTCCTCAGCACGCAAAACCCGGAAGGCGACGGCGCGGCGGCGACCGACCCGATGGTGACGGCGGCCCTGGGCGCCCCGGCCCGCGCCATCAACGCGCTGGCCCCGGCGGAAGTCGGCCCGATCACCTTGTCGGCGTTCCGCGTGCTGGAACACCTGCCGCCGCAGGCGGACGAGCGCCAGCTCTACCTGTCCGACCTGGCGCTGCCCCGTGGCGTGGCGCGCGACCGGCCGGCCGGCAAGGCGCGGGCCGACGCGATGCGCATGAACGGCCTGCGCTTCCGCAAGGGCGTGGGCGTGGGCCCGGCCCGCCGCATCGACCTGGCCCTGGCCGGCAACTGGACCTTGCTGCGCGCTGACCTCGGTGTCGACGACAGCTGCCGCGCCGCCGGCGGGCTGCAGTTCCAGGTCTGGAGCGGCGCGCGCCTGCTGTATGACAGCGGCTTCGTCACGGCGCCAGCCGTCGTCAAGCCGGAAATCGACGTTCGCGGGCTGAGGGAGATCAGCCTGCGCACCCTGGGCGCGCGCGGCGCCCGCCCGGCCCAGGTCTGCGGCAACTGGGCCAATGCCGTGTTGACCGGCACGGAAGGTGCCTCGGCCACGCCTCGCTGAAGAGTCGATCCAACCATCCGTTTCCACTTCGAGCCCCCTTCGCGAACGGGGAGGGGCGCCTGCAACCTGAATAACAAGGAGATGCACATGAAAATGAAGAAAATGATGGCCGCGCTGGCGGCCGCGGGTCTGGCTTCCGGCGCGCTGGCGGCCGGCCAGGTGGCGCTAGCGCCAGATGCGGGTGCAAGAGCTGAACAGGCCGAGGCCGAACAGGACGAGCGGGCGGGCAAGCTGGTGCGGGTCGAGGTGACCGGCTCCAGCCTGAAACGCATCAATGCCGAGACGGCGTCGCCGGTGCAGGTGATCGACGCCAAGCAGATCGAGAACATGGGCGCGCGCACCTTGCTGCAGGTGCTGGACAACCTGCCGGCGGCGCGGCCCGCCCAGCAGGACTTCCGGTCCATGTTCACGGGGTCCGACGGCGGCTCGCAGGCCAACCTGCGCGGCCTGGGCGCCCAGGGCACGCTGGTGCTGCTGAACGGACGGCGCCTGTCGTTCTACGGCGCGCCTTCGGGCTTCCAGACCATGTTCGTCAATATCGACTCGATCCCGGCCGCCGCCATCGAGCGCATGGAGGTGCTGACGGACGGCGCCTCGGCCGTCTACGGCTCGGACGCCGTCGCCGGCGTCATCAACGTCATCACGAAGAAGAACTACCAGGGCCTGGAAGCGCGCGCGAGTGCCGACAAATCGGCCGAGGTGTCGGCCTACGGGGAGCGCCAGGCCAGCCTGATTTACGGCACGGGCGACCTGGAAAAGAACGGCTGGAACGTGTACGGCTCGGTCAACGTCTACCAGCGCGACCGCATCGCGCTGGCCGACACCTACGACAAGCGGCCCGACTATTTTTACGTCAACAACCCGAACTTCATCCCGAACTTCCGCATCGGCACCGGCAGCGAGCCGGGCGTGCCCAATCCCGGCACCTTCTTCGTCTTCGATCCGGCGAAGAACAACGCCCGCACCCAGCGTGCCGTCGCCGGTTGTCCGACGGCCATCACGGAAGCTTCCGGCACGCGCTGCGTGTGGAACAACCTGCCGTATGCGCTCGACACGGGCCCCACGTCGGACCGGGCCACGGCCTACCTGGCCGGGCGCATGAAACTGGGCGAAACGGTGGAAGGGTTCGCGGAGGCGGCCTATACCCGCATCAAGCTGCGTGGCGAGAACGGCCCGCGCAGCTTCAACAGCGGCACCACCAGCAACTGGTTCTCGCGCAATACGGGTACGAAGCTCAACACCTTCACCAACCCCTACCTGGGCCCGAACAACGTTTACCTGCGCGGCAGACTCGATGCCGACATGGCGGCCAAGATGGGCGGCGCCGCGGGCCTGAACTACATCCTGCAGGACGCCGTCGGCCACTTCGGCCAGACCAACCGCGACGACAGCTACCGCGCCCTGGCCGGCCTGCGCGGCAACCTGTTCGGCGGCTGGGACTTCGAGACGGCGCTGGCCATCGCCGGCAGCCATTCGACCTTGTACCAGACCACCAATATCAATACGCGCGGTTTCGAGCAGGCCTTCGGCCCGACCACCGTCGACCCGGTCACCGGCCGTCCGTACATCGCCGACAATCCGGCCTACCGCTTCGGCGAAGTGAGCGAAGCCAATGCGGCGCTGCTGCGCGCCGCCTTCCCGACCTTCGACATCCAGTCGTGGACCAAGCTCATTACGTGGGATGCGAAGATCGAAGGCACGCTGGCGAAACTGGGCGAGCGCGAAATCCGCGCCGCCTTCGGCACCAGCCTGATGCGAGAGAGCTTCGACACGCCCGGCAACGCCGACGCGGCCAACGGGCTGATCACGCAGCAGGGCGGTTCCTGGTTCGACGGACGGCGCACCATTTCCGCCCTGTTCGGCGAAGTGATCGTGCCGCTGACGGACACGCTGGAACTGAACGCCGCCGCGCGCCTGGACAAATACCCGAACTTCTCGGCCAACCTGGCGCCGAAGCTGGGCGTGCAGTGGCGCGCCCGCCCCGAGCTGATGGTGCGTGGCACGTACTCGGAAGGCTTCCGCGCGCCCAACCTGGCCGAATCGGGCAGTGGCGGCGTGTTCGCCCAGGTCGGCGGCATCCGCGACACCGTGCGCTGCGACGAAACCAATGCGATCGCCCGGTTGCTGCTGAAGTCCGTCAGCGCCACCGAGGTCGACCTGGGCAAGAACCTGCTCAATTCGAACTGTTCGACCACCGTCGGCGGGTTGACGCCCCCGAACCCGGAACTGCGCCCGGAACAGGCCAAGATCTCCACGCTGGGCGTCGTGCTGCAGCCGGCCAGGAACGTCAGCATCTCGCTGGACTACTGGTTCGTCTACCGCAAGAACGAGATCGTCCGGCAGGACTTCAACCAGCTGTTCACCCAGCTGGTCGAAGAGTACGGTCCGACGCTGGCCGGAACGGACCGCGCCATCCGCAACGAGCTGACGGACGCGGACCGCGCCAACATGGCGGCCGTCGCCACGATGTGCGCCAACCCGGCCAACGCCTCGTCCTGCGTGGGCGCCTTGCCGCGCTATTCGGTGGGCAACCTGGGTGGCCTGATCAACTCGTACACGAACCGGGGCCGCACCCTGGTCGACGGCTTCGACATCGACGCGCGCGTGCGCATCCCGCTGGGCGAGTGGGGCAAGCTCAATACGGGCCTGGCGACGACGATCCGCAAGCGCGAGACCTACAACTACGAAGACGGCAGCGGCTTCTCCGGCAACTACGTCGGGTACTACGATTCGCCCCGCGTGCGTGCCACCTTCAATGCCGACTGGGCCTGGCGCGATTTCGTCACCAGCGTGTTCGTCAACTACAGCGGCGGCACCAAATGGGCCTACGGCCCCTACGACACGGACAACACGCCGGAGAACTGCACGGCCGCGTCGGTGCCGGTCCCCGCGCACCAGTGCGACGGCACGCCCTCGTACACGACGGTCAACCTGGGCTTCACGTGGAAGCCGATCAAGGGCCTGGACGTGGGCCTGAACATCAAGAACGTACTGGACAAGCGGCCCTACTATGACCCGAACGGCTGGGAGGGCTACAACCACGCCCAGAACCTGTTCGGCCGCCAGTTTGCCTTCTCGGTCGGCTACAAGTTCTGGTGAGCCGCTACAATCAATCGACATGGACTATCGAGGCACTATGAATCAGGCAAACAATCGACGTGGTTTCCTCCAGGCCGGCGCCGCGCTGGCCGGCAGCCTGCTGCTCCCCGGCGCCCTGGCCGCGCCGGGCGGGCAGCGCCTGCGCATCGGCATGATCGGCACGGGCATGCGCGGCCAGGTGCTGCTGCGCGAACTGCTGCGCCGCGACGACGTGGAAGTGGCGGCGCTGTGCGACATCGACCCCGTCATGCTGGGCCGCGCGCTGGCGCTGGCCGACAAGCTGGGCAAGCCCCGTCCCCGCACCTTCGGCGAGGACCGCGACCCGCAGGCGTACAAGCGCATGCTGGACAGCCGCGCGCTGGACGGCGTCATCATCGCCACGCCATGGGAATGGCATGCACCGATGGCGATCGCGGCGATGCAGGCCAAGGTGGCGGTGGGCTGCGAGGTGGTTGCGGGCATCACCTTGCAGGACCATTGGGACGTGCTGGAGACGCAGCTTTCGACGGGGACGCCGTACATGCTGCTGGAGAACGTGTGCTACCGGCGCGACGTGCTGGCCGTGCTGCGCATGGTGCGCGCCGGCGTGTTCGGCGAACTGGTGCACCTGCAGGGCGGCTACCAGCACGACCTGCGCGCCGTCAAGTTCAACAGCGGCGATCCGGCCAAGCCCTACGGCGGTGGGGTGGAGTTCGGCGCCAAGGGCTTTTCCGAAGCGCGCTGGCGCACCGACCATTCGGTACGGCGCAACGGCGAGCTGTATCCCAGCCACGGCATCGGCCCCTGCGCCATGTACACCAATATCAACCGGGGCAACCGCTTCACGCGCATCAACAGCTTCGCCACCAAGGCACGCGGGCTGCACGACTACATCGTCAAGGAGGGTGGCGACAACCATCCGAACGCGAAGACGCGCTTCAGCCTGGGCGACGTCGTCACCACCACCCTGGCCACCGAGAACGGCGAAACCATCCTGCTGCAGCACGACACCTCGCTGCCGCGCCCGTACTCGCTGGGCTTCCGGGTCCAGGGCAGCAAGGGGCTGTGGATGGACCTGAACCATGGCATCCACGTGGAAGGGCAGAGCAAACCCCACCAGTGGGATGACTTCAAGGCGTGGCAGGACAGGTACGAGCACCCGTTGTGGCGCAAGTTCGCGGCGCAGGCCGAGGGCGCGGGGCACGGCGGCATGGACTTCTTCGTCATCCACGCCTTCGTGGAAGCGCTGAAGGCACGCGCACCGATGCCGATCGATATCTACGATGCCGTCACGTGGAGCGCGATCACGCCACTGTCCGAGCAATCCATCGCCCAGGGCTACCAGACGCTCGACTTCCCCGACTTCACCAAGGGCGCCTGGAGTACGCGCAAGCCCATCTTCGGCTTCGACGAGCGTTATTGACGGCCCGGCCCGGGCATCGATCCAGACCGTTGCCCGGGCCGCCGCGCCTGGAGGGTATCCGCCAACCGCACGGGGGCGAGCGGCGCCGTCCCCATCCGGCTCCAAACAGCTCCTTCTGGCGTTCGACGCGTGGCGTGGGGCTTTCGCGACACCGGCCGCACGCCTTGCGTCGTTGTTGAGCTGGAATGAACCTTTGCTGAAGTACAATAGCAGGCTGTCAACCTGCCGTCTTCACGTCCCGCCGTCCGCCCCATGCCGAACCAGTCTCCGCCCCTGTCCCCGCCCATCGATGACCTGAGCTGGCTTTCCGGCGGCGGCGAAATGGGGGCGCTGATCCGCTCGATGGACTGGTCGCGCACGTCGCTCGGGCCGCTGGCGGGCTGGCCCCAGAGCCTGCGCACCTCCGTCAGCCTGTGCCTGTCGTCGACCTTCCCGATCCTGGTGGCATGGGGGGCGGACGACGTGCAGATCTATAACGACGCCTATCGCCCCATCTGCGGCGGCAAGCATCCGGCGTCGATGGGCGAACCCTTCCGCATCTGCTGGGCCACCGCCTTGCCGGTGGTAGGCGACGCCTTCGACCGTGCCCACGAAGGCGAGGGCGCGTATATCCGCGACCAGCGCATGTTCCTGGACCGCTACGGCTATCTGGAGGAGGCCTTCATGACCTTCTCGTTCTCGCCCATCCGCGACGAATCGGGCGCCGTCGGCGGCGTGTTCCATCCCATCACGGAGACCACAGGCCAGGTGCTCAATGCCCGCCGTACCCGCATCCTGCGCGACCTGACGGCGTCCATCGGGGCGGCCCGGTCGATCGACGAGATCGGCGCGCACATGGCGGCGCAGTACGACAGCCTGTCGCTGGACGTGCCGTTCCTGCTGTTCTACCAGATCGATGCGACCGGCGGCGCCGTGGCCCTGCGCGGCAGCGCCGGCCTGGCACCCGGAAGCGCCCTGGCACCGGCGTTCGCAGCGCTGGACGAAGGCCCCTGGCCATTCGCGCAGCTCGTCGCCGATCGCGGCGCGCGCCAGGTCGACGGCCTCGATGCCCGCCTCGGCGGCGAGCCATGCGGGCCGTACGAGGAGCCGCCCCGGTCGGCCATGGTGCTGCCCGTCGTGCTGCCGGGCCAGCAGGAGCCTTTCGGCTTCCTGGTGGCCGGCGTCAGTGCCCGGCGCGTGCTGGACGAGGACTATCGTCACTTCCATGCGCTGCTGCTGGCCGCCGTCAACACGGCCGTCAGCAATGTACTGGCCTACGAGCAGGAGCAGCGCCGCGCCGAGGAGCTGGCACAGATCGACCGTGCCAAGACGGCTTTCTTCTCCAACGTGTCGCACGAGTTCCGCACACCGCTGACCCTGATCCTGGGTCCCCTGGACGACGCGCTGGCCGACCGGGACGACGCCCTGAGCGCGCGCCAGCGCCAGCGCATCGAAGTCACGCAACGCAATGCGCTGCGGCTGCTGAAGCTGGTCAACTCGCTGCTGGATTTTTCCCGCATCGAGGCGGGCAGGGTGCAGGCCAGCTACACGCCGGTGGACCTGGCACGGCTGACGGCGGACCTGGCCAGCGTATTCGAGGCGGCGATGGCCAAGGGCGGCCTTGACTACCGGCTCGACCTGCAGGCGCTGGACGAGCCGGTGTACGTCGACCGCGAGATGTGGGAGAAGATCGTCTTCAACCTGCTGTCGAATGCCTTCAAGTTCACCTTGCACGGCGCGGTGACGGTGACCTTGCGCCGGCATGGGGCGATGGCGCGCCTGTCCGTCGGCGACACCGGCAGCGGCATTCCCGCCGACGAGCTGCCGCGCGTGTTCGAGCGCTTCCACCGCATCGAAGGCACGCCGGGCCGCACCTTCGAAGGCAGCGGCATCGGCCTGGCCCTGATCCAGGAGTTGGTACGCCTGCACGGCGGCGCCATCGGCGTGCGCAGCACCGTGGGCGTGGGCACGACGTTCGACGTCGACCTGCCTTTCGGCAGCGGCCACCTCGATCCGGCGCGCATCGTGCCGGATAGCGACGCGAACGGCGAAGCGCGCACCGGCGCATCGTTCGTGGAGGAAGCATTGCGGTGGTTGCCGGACGGCGACGATGCGCCGGCCGCGAGGGGGCTGGACCGCACGGCACCGCCGCCGGCGGCGGACCGACCCCGCATCCTGGTCGCGGACGACAACAACGACATGCGCGCCTACGTCAAGGCGCTGCTGGAGCCGTATGCCGACGTCGTCGCGTGCGCCGACGGCGAGGCGGCATTCGAACAGCTCGGCCACGAGCTGCCCGACCTGCTGCTCAGCGACGTGATGATGCCGCGGCTGGACGGCTTCGGCCTGCTGGAGCGCATCCGTGCCAGCGACACGCTGCGCCATCTGCCGGTGATGCTGCTGTCGGCCCGCGCCGGCGAGGAAGCCCGGATCGAGGGCCTGGGCGCGGGCGCCGACGACTACCTGGTCAAGCCATTCTCGGCCAACGAGCTTCTGGCGCGGGTGCGGCGCCAGGTCGCGCTGGGCCGCGAGCGCCAGTCGCACCGGCGCGAGGCGCAACTGCAGGAAGCCTACTTCCGCACGCTGGTCGACGCCTCGCCCGTCACGCTGTGGACCACCGATGCCGGCGGCTGCTGCACCTACCTGAGCCAGCGCTGGTATGACTACACGGGTCGCACGCCGGAGCAGGACCTGGGGCTGGGCTGGCTGGAGAACGTTCACCCGGACGACCTGCCGCCGACGCGGGAGAAGTTCCGCTTGGCCAGCGCGGCCGGGCTGCCGTTCTCGATCGACTACCGGCTGCGGCGCCACGACGGCAGCTACCGCTGGGCCATCGATGCCGGCATGCCGCGTTTCGACGGCGACGGCCGGCCCGCCGGATTCGTCGGCACCGTCATCGACGTCCACGAGCGCAAGGTGCTGCAGCAGCGCTTCGAACGGGTGGCCCAGGCGGGCGACATCGGCGTGTGGTACGCCGACGCACCGTTTACGAACTTCCAGATGAACGCGCAGATGGCGGCGCACTTCGACCTCGACGGCCAGCGCGACATGGCGCTGGCCGCCTTGCTGGAACAGGTCGATCCCGGGCACCGCGCGGCCCTGGCCGACGGCATCGCGCAGGCGGTGGCGGGCGGCGCCCCGCTGGACGTGGAGCTGCGCGTGGCGGGCGCCGGCCAGCGCTGGCTGCGCGCGGTCGGCTGGTGCGACCTGGACGACGCCGGCACGCCGCTGCGCTTTGACGGCGTCACCTTCGATATCAGCACGCATAAGCTGGCGCAGCAGGAACTGCAGCGCCTGGCCAGCGAGCTGGCCGAAAAGAACCGCATGCAGAGCGAATTCCTCGTCACGCTGGCGCACGAGCTGCGCAACCCGCTGGCGCCGATCCGCACCGGGCTGGAACTGATGCGGGCCGGCGCGCCGGCGGCGGCCCTGCCGGACGTGCGCAACATGATGGAACGGCAGGTCGATCACATGGTCCACCTGGTCAACGACCTGCTGGACGTGGCGCGCCTGACGCAGGGCAAGCTGACCTTGCGCCGGGAAATGATCGTGCTGGCCGACGTCGTGCACCAGGCGATCGACATGAGCATGCCGCTGGTGAAGTCGCGCAAGCACGAACTGGCCGTGCATCTGCCGGAACAGGCGGTGCTGCTTGACGCCGACCGGCACCGGATCGCCCAGGTGCTGGGCAACCTGCTCAACAACTCGGCCAAGTACACGCCGCCGGGCGGGCGCATCGTGCTCGATGCCCGTGTCACGCCGGCCGGCGTGACGGTGGCCGTGTCGGACAACGGCGTAGGCATCGGGCTCGACCTGCTGCCCGCCGTGTTCGAGCTGTACACCCAGGCCCCGCACCGCGACGGCGTCGTGCAGGGTGGCCTGGGCGTCGGCCTGAACCTGGTGCGCAAGCTGGTGCAGCTGCATGGCGGCGACGTGGCGGCCGCCAGCGACGGCGCCGGCAAGGGCAGTACGTTTACCGTGACGCTGCCGTGCGCCGATGTGGTCCATGCGCCATCTGGCGATGTCACGCAGGTTCACGTCGCCGCGGGCCGGCTGCGTATCCTGGCGGTGGACGACAATGCCGATGCCGTCGAAAGCCTGGCCGCGCTGCTCGCACTCGAAGGCCATGACGTGCAGGTTGCCTACGACGGGGCCAGGGCCCTGGCGCTGGCGGCGGATTTCGGGCCCGAGGTGGTGCTGCTCGACATCGGCTTGCCGGGCATGGACGGCTATGACACGGCGCGAGCCATGCGCGCGCTACCGGGCCTGGACCATGCGACCCTGATCGCCGTGACGGGATGGGGCACCGAGCAGGACCGCCTGCGCTCGGCGAGGGCCGGCTTCGACCTGCACCTGACCAAGCCGGTTGAACTGGCGCGGCTGCGGGCCATCCTGGCCGATGCGGCGGCGCGGCGGTAAGGCCGCGCCGCGGGTCAGCGGCTGTCCATGGCCACCGGCAAGCCTTCGCCGTTCCAGCGCAGCATGCCGCCGGCCAGGTTGGCGACCTGGCCGAAGCCGGCCTTCGCCAGCATCACGCAGGCCTGGGCCGAGCGCACGCCCGAACGGCACACGGCGATGACGGGCCGCTCGCGGTCCAGCTGAGGCAAGTAGTCCGTCAGCTGGGACAGCGGCACCAGCCGCGCGCCAGGCAGGTGACCCAGGCGGTCGATGAATTCCGGCGCCTCGCGCACGTCGACGATCTGCGCGCCGGCGCCATGCTCCAGCAGCGCCATCGGCTCGATTTCCCACACACCCGAAAAGCGCAAGGTCAGCGGCGCCCACGCCGGCGTGTCGAGCGGCGGCTCGCTGCCTTCCGGCCGGCCGCAGCGCAGGTTGGCCGGCACCGCCATGGCGATCAGCTTCGGGTGCGGCAGGTTCAGGTTGTTCATATGGCCCGTGAAATCGCCCACGTCGACGGCGCCCCCCAGGCGGGGATTGAAACGGCGCTCCTCGGCCACGCTGGTGACGGTGATGCCCCGGTAGTCGTGCGCCGGGTACAGCAGGCAGCTGTCGGGCAGCGTGAGGATCTGCTCGCGCACGGAAACGAACAGCTGTTGCGGGCTGCCTTGCTGGAAGTCGGTGCGTCCGCAGCCCCGGATCAGCAGGCTGTCGCCCGTGAAGGCCATGCTGGCATCGTCCAGCACATAGGTCAGGCAGCCGTTGGTGTGGCCTGGTGTCGCCCGTACTTCCAGGTGACGGCTGCCGAATGCGACGCGGTCGCCATGGCATAGGGGCCGGTCGACCAGCTCGGCGCCGGCGGTCGCGGCCAGCCCGATGGCGCTGCCGCAGCGCTGGTGCAGGCGCCAGGCGCCCGTCACGTGGTCGGCATGCACGTGCGTGTCCAGTGTCGCCAGCAGCCGCAGGCCCAGCTCCTGCAGCAGCGCCACGTCGCGCGGCACCTGTTCGAACACGGGATCGATCAGCAGCGCCTCGCCGCCGTCGGCAAGCAGGTAGGTATAGGTCGACGACGTGGGATCGAACAACTGGCGAAAGATCATGGGCAGCTCCGGATGGGTTTTGCAGGGCTCGGGCGCGCGGGTAGCACGCCAGAGCGCGATTATCCCATACCAACGCCCGGGCCCGTCACGGTCTGCCGGCCAGGATCACGCGGCCGCTGGCGCCGTTGCCGGCACTGCCTGCACGCTGCGCAGGGCCAGGAACTGCGCGCACACGAGGGCCGAGTAGGCGTACAGTTCCAGCAGTTCTTCCCACACCTCGGCGCGCGGCGCGTCCAGCTGCAGGCCCAGGGCGAAGTGGCCTTCGGCGCCTGTCGACAGCACTGCCGCCACGACAGCCAGCGCGATCTGGAAGGTGGCGCGATGGCAGCCGGCGCCGATCATGCGCAGCAGCCGGTCGACCCGGTGGCGCCACGCGTTCGACAGCGCCCATGCGAGGACCAGCAGGACCACCGGCGCCACGGCCGGCTTGTACCACAGGTCATGGGACGAATACACGGGCTGGGCCTGCTCGAAACCGACCGGCGCGAAAAACACGGCGCCCCAGCTCAACTCCCGCCCGGCCAGGATGGCCCAGACGGGCACCGCGCTCAGGGCCAGCGTCGCCACCGGCATCCCGCGCCGGCACAGCACGACGACGCCGGCCCACAGGCAACCGGCCAGCAGCACGGCGACCTGGGCGTTTTCGATGACGCCGTCTTCCCAAGCCCACTCGGTGGGCAACAGGCTGGACAACTGGTAGGAGAAGAGCAACAGGAGGACGCTGCAAGCCTGCGCAACGCGCACACGGCGGGGGATCGGTCGATACATGGTTTCGCGGTAGAAATGAGTTCAGTGCCGGTATTCAGGCCGGCCGGGGCAGGCGGGCTTTCTTACCGACTGGTCAGTCGGTAATGAATATTAGCGAAAGTTACTCAAAACGGCGGCACGATTGAATCGAAGGGGCTAGGGCAGCAGCAATTCGCGCAGCATTGCCAGGTGGGCGTCCCGCTGCTCGGCCAGGAAGGCCGGATCGGCGTCGGCCGCCACCAGCTGCCACATCGCCGCATGGACCCCGGGGGCGATGACGAGCCAGGGGGCGCGCGCCAGCACGCCGCGGCGGAACGCTCCACGTGCCATGCCCCGGTGCACCAGCGTTTCGATGCGGGCAAGGTAGGGTGCGATCGTTACCGCGCGCCAATGGCCGACCCGGTCCGGTACGCGGCAGCCGTCGGCGAATAGCAGCCGCAGGGTCAGCACCGTGGAAGGGTCGGCCAGCCGCGCATACATCCGTTCGATCACTTCCTCGATCTGCGTCAATTCATCGGCCGTATCCACATCGCCGGCGGGCGCTTCCAGCGGCACCGGCGACAGCGATCGCCCCAGCAGGGCCTCGAAGATGTCTTCCTTGCTGCGGAAATGCGCGTACACGCCGCCCTTGGACAGGCCAGCGAGGGCCGCGATATCGTCGATGCGGGTAGCGGCATAGCCTTCGGCGCCGAAGGCCCGCAAGGCGGCATCAAGGATCTGGTCGATCCGGACGGCGGCGGGAAGGCGTTGGCGCGGAGACGTCGCGGACTTGGTCTGGGGCATGGCGGATGACTTCCCGGTGCGGCGGTGAACCCCGGTCTGCGAGGGCGAGCGGATTGTCGCTGAAACGCGGCAATCGGGCAAGCGTGCCGAACGCGCAAGCGGTCCGGGCAACGTCGGCATTGACGGAGGTTGACAAAACCGCATTCCATACTACGCTGGACTATGCACGACTTGCACGACTTGCACGACGCGCTCCACCGCAACCTGATACGAGGAGGTACCATGCCAGAGTTTTCCTTCGCCCGCTGGACGGCTCCGGCCGTGCTGGCAGCCGCGCTTGCCAGCCTGACCGGCACCGCCACTGCCGCCACCCAGTCCGTCGACTACGGCAACCTGACGGCCAGCGCCACGGTGCTGACGCCGCTCGACTTCGGCGATAACCTGTTCGTCGATACCTTCACCACCGAGCATGGCGCGCTCAACCAGACCACCACGTTTACGCTTGCCAGCGCGGTGGATGTCAGCGGCCTGGCGGGGTGGATCGTCGACTCGGCGGCAGGCCAGGGCCCGCGCCTGGTGGGCGTGAATATCGATATCCTGGACGGATCGAACACGGTTGTGCTCAGCGATACATTCACCGGCGTACTGGGCGGTTTCGCGCACTCGAGCTTCCTCGGCAGCCTCGGCCCGGGTACTTATACCTTGTCGGCGACGGGCAATGCGGTACGCGACGCGTCGCTGGACATCTCGCTGTCATTCGCGCAGCCGATTCCCGAGCCCTCCGCGTATGCAATGCTGCTGGGCGGCCTGGGGCTGCTGGGTGCAATGGCGCGCCGGCGGAGCTGAGTTCGCCGGAAGGCGCGGATGTGGCGGGACCGGCGCAATATCGTAACGCCGGACGCGGGCACGCGGCACCGCCCGGCGCGAACCGGGGGGGCGCCGGCGTGCGGCCGTGCGCGCCCGCGTTGCCGCTTACATTTACTCGTCGAAGTCTTCGGCCAGGTTCTTCCAGCCGCGGCTTTGCGCGAAGGTCGTGAATTCCTCCGGCGCTTCCAGCACGATCAGCTTGCTTTCCTGCAGGCCCGGGTCGCCCAGGCCGAAGTCCGGGCCCTTGTAGCCCAGGGCGCGCAGGCGCTCGACGATGGACTTCAGCAGCACGCTATCCTTGTGGCCGCAGTCGATGGTCTTGGCGAAATCGACGTACACGTCGATGATGCCGTAGCCTTCGTCGAAGATACGGATGGCCTTGACGTCGTGCGCATGGCCGCTGCTGTCGGTGGCCTTGAAGGGGCCGGAGAGTTCGATATCGGATTCGGTGGTCATGCCGCCAGCATAGCAGATGATGGCGGGCTGCACGGGCGCATGCGTCCACCCGTGCCGGCCTCCGCGTATCAAGTGGCCGTCGTGCCCCGCACACCCTCCCAGTAGCCGGGGCCGTTGTAGATGGCCCGCAGGTAGTCGATGAAATGCCGGATCTTGGCGGGCAGGTAGCGCTGCTGCGGGTAGACGGCCTGGATCGGGTATTCCTGCACGGCATACTGGTCCAGCACCGTCACCAGTTCACCACGCTTGAGCTCGGACTGGATCTCCCACGTCGAGCGCCAGCCGATGCCCAGGCCCTGGCGCACCCAGTCGAACAGCAGTTCACCATCGTTGCAGGCCAGGTCGCCGTCCACGCGTACGGCGATCAGCTTGCCGTCGCGCAGGAAGGTCCAACCGCGCTGCTGACCGCCTTGCAAGTTGAACGCGAGGCAGTTATGCCGCACCAGGTCCTCCGGCGCCTGCGGAATGCCGTGGCGCTCGAAATAGGCCGGCGTGCCGCACACGACGCGCCGGTTCGGGAACAGGGGCACGGCCACATAGTTCGGGTCCGTCACCTCACCGATGCGGATAGCCATGTCATAACCCTCGCGCACCAGGTCGACGACGCTGTCGGTGAAATTGAACGACATCTTCAATTCCGGGTGGATAGCGCGAAACGGCGGCGCGTGCGGCGCCACGTGCGAGCGCCCGAACGCGGCGGGCGCCGATACCACCAGGTGGCCCTGCACGGTGCTGCGGCCTGCGCTGATGCTGTTCTCGGCGATATCGAAGTCGCGCATCAGCTGGCGCGCCGGCTCGATGAACTGCTCGCCCAGCGCCGTCAACGTCAGGCCCCGCGTCGAGCGGTGCATCAGGCGCACGCCCAGGCGTTTTTCCAGGGTGTCCAGGCGGCGCCCCATCACGACCGGGGTGACGCCTTCGGTCAGGGCGGCGGCGGCAAAACTGCCTTTTTCCGTGACCAGTAAAAAACTGCGAATTTCTGTGTAGCGGTCCATTCAATACTCCAAGTATCGACTGATGGGATAGTAGCAGCAATTCAACCGGGTGGGGTTTGTCCGTATGCTGATTTCATTGGACCAACATTCGCAGCATCTACCCATCTGTCACACTACTGGAGACCAAACATGGCCCGCATGAGAGCAATCGACGCAGCAGCAGAAGTATTGCGCAAGGAGGGAGTCAGCACCGTATTCGGCGTGCCCGGCGCGGCGATCAACCCGCTGTATTCGGCAATGAAGAAGAACGGCGGCTTCAACCACATTCTGGCACGCCACGTCGAAGGCGCCTCGCACATGGCCGAGGGTTATACCCGTGCCAAGGCCGGTAACATCGGCGTGTGCATCGGCACCTCGGGCCCGGCCGGCACCGACATGATCACCGGCCTGTACTCGGCCTCGGGCGATTCGATCCCCATCCTGTGCATCACCGGCCAGGCGCCCCGCGCCCGCCTGTACAAGGAAGACTTCCAGGCCGTCGACATCGAGGCCGTCGCCAAGCCCGTGAGCAAGTGGGCCGTCACCGTGCGTGAGCCGGCGCTGGTGCCGCGCGTGTTCCAGCAGGCCTTCCACGTGATGCGTTCGGGCCGCCCCGGCCCCGTGCTGATCGACCTGCCGTTCGACGTGCAGATGGCCGAAATCGAATTCGACATCGACACCTACGAACCGCTGCCGATCTACAAGCCTGCCGCCACCCGCGCCCAGGCCGAGAAAGTGCTGGAAATGCTGCAGGCGGCCGAGCGTCCGCTGATCGTCTGCGGCGGTGGCGTCATCAATGCCGACGCGGCCGCACTGCTGCAGGAATTTGCCGAAATCACCAACGTGCCCGTGATTCCGACCCTGATGGGCTGGGGCGCCATCGCCGACGACCATCCGCTGATGGCCGGCATGGTGGGCCTGCAGACCTCGCACCGCTACGGCAATGCGACCCTGCTCGCCTCCGACCTCGTGATCGGCATCGGCAATCGCTGGGCCAACCGCCACACCGGCTCCGTCGACGTCTACACGGCCGGCCGCAAGTTCGTCCACATCGACATCGAACCGACCCAGATCGGCCGCGTGTTCGGCCCGGACTACGGCATCGTCTCCGACGCCGGCGCCGCGCTGGAACACCTGATCGCCGTGGCGCGCGGGCTGGACTCCGTCAAGTCGCTGCCGGATCGCAGCGAATGGGTCAGCCAGTGCCAGGAACGCAAGCGCACCTTGCTGCGCAAGACCCACTTCGACGCGGTGCCGATCAAGCCGCAGCGCGTGTACGAAGAAATGAACCGCGCCTTCGGCCAGGATACCTGCTACGTCAGCACGATCGGCCTGTCGCAGATCGCCGCTGCCCAGTTCCTGCACGTGTACAAGCCACGCCACTGGATCAACTGCGGCCAGGCCGGCCCGCTGGGCTGGACCATTTCCGCCGCACTGGGCGTGCGCGCCGCCGACCCGGAACGCAATGTCGTGGCCATCTCGGGCGACTACGACTTCCAGTTCATGATCGAGGAGCTGGCCGTGGGTGCGCAATTCCGCCTGCCTTACCTGCATGTCGTCGTCAATAACGCCTACCTGGGCCTGATCCGCCAGGCGCAGCGCAACTTCGACATGGACTACTGCGTCCAGCTGGCGTTCGAGAACATCAACTCGCCGGAACTGGCCAACTACGGTGTCGACCACGTCGCCGTCGTCGAGGGCCTGGGTTGCAAGGCGATCCGGGTGCGCGAAGTCGAGGACATCGGACCGGCCTTCGCCAGGGCGCGCGAGATGATGAAGGAGTTCCGCGTGCCGGTCGTGGTCGAGATCATCCTCGAACGCGTGACCAATATCTCGATGGGCACGGAGATCAATGCCGTGAACGAGCTCGAACCGCTGGCCCAGGACGATGCCGACGCACCGACCGCCATCGCCCTGCGTTAATGGTTTAAGAGCTTAAGAGCTTCAGCAATTAGCTTCAATGAGGAGAAGAAGATGCCAAGATTTGCCGCCAACCTGACCATGCTGTTCAACGAACTGCCGTTCCCGGAGCGCTTCGGCGCCGCCGCGGAGGCGGGCTTCAAGGGCGTTGAATACCTGTTCCCCTACGCCTTCGACAAGGACGAACTGGCCGCCCGGCTGGACAAGTTCGGCCTGACCCAGGTGCTGCACAACCTGCCGGCGGGGTACTGGGAAAACGGCGAACGTGGCATCGCCTGCCATCCGGGCCGGGTCAGCGAGTTCCAGGACGGCGTCGGCCGCGCCATCGACTACGCCAAGGCCCTCGGCTGCAAGCAGGTCAACTGCCTGGCCGGCATTGCTCCAAGCGGCACCAGCGAGGATGCGCTGTACCGCACCTTCGTCGACAACCTGCGCTTCGCCGCGGCGAAGTTGAAGGAGGCCGGCGTGGCCCTGTTGATCGAACCGGTCAACACCTTCGACATTCCCGGCTTCTACCTGAACCGCACGGACCAGGCCATCCGCGTCATCGACGAAGTGGGCTCGGACAACCTGTTCCTGCAATACGACATCTACCACGCTCAGCGCATGGAAGGCGAGATCGCCAAGACGATCGAACGCAACCTGGGCCGCATCCGCCACATCCAGCTGGCCGACAACCCGGGCCGCAACGAGCCGGGCACGGGGGAGCTGAACTACCCGTGGCTGTTCCGCCATATCGACAAGCTGGGCTACGACGGCTGGATCGGCTGCGAATACAGGCCGGCAGGGGCCACGCGTGACGGCCTTGGCTGGATCGAACAACAACGTTAAACTCTGGAGACTATCATGGCAAACATCGGATTCATTGGCCTGGGCATCATGGGCACCCCAATGGCGGGGCACCTGGTCAGCAACGGCCACACCCTCTACACCTATTCGCAGACGCCGATTCCATCGAGCCTGATCGAAGCCGGTGCGAACGTCTGCGCCAACAGCGCCGACGTCGCATCGAAGGCCGACGTCATCATCGTCATGGTGCCGGACACGCCGCATGTCGAGGACGTGCTGTTCGGCGAGACCGGTGTCGCCAAGGGTCTGTCGGCCGGCAAGATCGTCGTCGACATGAGCTCGATCTCGCCCGTCGCCACGAAGGACTTCGCCAGCCGCATCAACGCGCTGGGCTGCGAGTACCTCGATGCGCCCGTGTCGGGCGGCGAAGTGGGCGCCAAGGCGGGCTCGCTGACGATCATGGTGGGCGGCAGCGAAGCAGCCTTCGACAAGGTCAAGCCCCTGTTCCAACTGATGGGCAAGAACATCACGCTGGTCGGTGGCAACGGCGACGGCCAGATCACCAAGGTGGCCAACCAGATCATCGTGGCACTGACCATCGAGGCGGTGGGCGAGGCCCTGCTGCTGGCGGCCAAGGCGGGCGCCGATCCGGCCCGCGTGCGGGAAGCGCTGATGGGCGGTTTCGCCGCGTCGCGCATCCTGGAAGTGCACGGCGAGCGCATGGTCAAGCGCACCTTCGACCCGGGCTTCCGCATCGACCTGCACCGCAAGGACCTGAACCTGGCCCTGACGACGGGGCGCCAGCTGGGCGTGGCACTGCCCAACACGGCCACGGCGCAGGAGCTGTTCAACACCTGCGCTGCCCACGGCGGCGGCAACTGGGACCACTCCGCCATGGTGCGGGCACTGGAAATCATGTCCAACTTCGCAATCGGCCAGGGCCAGGCGGAAAAATGAACATCACGCCGCGCGACCTGCTGAAGAATATGTTTGCTGCTGCGGTCGACGCGGCGCAGCCCGATCTCTGTATCCCGAAATACCTGCCGCCGCCGCCGAAGGGCCGCACCGTGGTGATCGGCGCCGGCAAGGCATCGGCCGCGATGGCGCGGGCGCTGGAGCGGCACTGGCCGGCGCCCCTGTCCGGCGTGGTGGTCACGCGCTACGGCTACGCCGTGCCGTGCGAGACCATCGAGATCGTCGAGGCGGCCCACCCGGTGCCCGACGCGGCCGGCCTGCAGGCGGCCGAGCGCATCCTGCGGACGGTGCAGGGGCTGACGGCCGATGACCTGGTGATCTGCCTGATTTCCGGCGGCGGCTCGTCGCTGCTGCCGCTGCCAGGGCAGGGCGTCACCCTGGAAGACAAGCAGGCCATCAACCGCGCGCTGCTCAAAAGCGGCGCGACGATCACGGAAATGAACTGCGTGCGGCGCCACCTGTCCGCCATCAAGGGCGGCCGCCTGGCCGCCGCCTGCCATCCGGCACGCGTGGTGACGCTGTTGATCTCCGACGTGCCGGGCGACCATCCGGCCGATATCGCTTCCGGCCCCACCGTGGCCGATCCCAGCACCTGCTCGGACGCGCTGGAAATCGTGCGGCGCTATGGCATCGAACTGCCTGCCGGCGCCCGGGCGCTGCTCGAAAGCGGTGCCGGCGAGACCGTCAAGCCGGGCGACCCGCGCCTGGCCAACGCGACGGCCCACATCATCGCTTCGCCGCAGATGGCGCTGGAAGCGGCCGCCGAGGTGGCGCGCCAGGCCGGCATCACGCCCGTGCTGCTGGGCGACAGCATCGAAGGCGAGTCGCGCGAAGTGGCTCGCGTGATGGCGGGCATCGCGCTGCAGGTACGCCGTCACGGCCAGCCGTTCCCCACGCCCTGCGTGCTGCTCTCCGGCGGCGAAACGACGGTGACGGTGCGCGGCAACGGCCGGGGCGGACGCAATGTCGAATTCCTGCTGGCCCTCGCGCTGGCGCTGGATGCCGCTCCCGACGTGCACGCCGTCGCGGCCGACACGGACGGCGTCGACGGCGCCGAGGAGGTGGCCGGTGCCTTTGTCACGCCGCACACGCTGGCGCGTGCCTGGGCCCAGGGCCTGCGTCCGCGCGACAGCCTGGATAACAACGACGGCCACGGTTTCTTCGGCGCGCTGGGCGATGCCCTGGTCACGGGCCCGACTCTGACCAATGTCAACGATTTCCGCGCCATCCTGGTGCTGTGACCGAACGACTCATTAAAGGAAAACCATGGTACGCAATCGACGTTCCCGCATTCTGGCCACACTGGGGCCGTCCAGCTCCACGCCCCAACGCATCCATGCCCTGGTGCAGGCCGGCGTGGACGTATTCCGCCTGAACTTCAGCCACGGCAGCCACGAGGACCATGCCGAGCGCTATCGCACCATCCGCGCCGTCGAACGGGATATCGGGCGGCCCATCGGCATCCTGATGGACCTGCAGGGACCGAAGCTGCGCATCGGCCGCATGGCCGGCGGCAAGGCCGTGCTGGAGCAGGGCAGCCGCTTCCGGCTCGACCTGAACCCGGCCGAAGGCGATGCCGCGCGCGCCAACCTGCCGCATCCCGAGATCTTCGCCGCGCTGGAAGTGGGCACGGCCCTGCTGCTGGACGACGGCAAGCTGCGCCTGCGCGTGGACGCCTGCGGCCCCGAATACGCCGACACCACCGTCATCACGGGCGGCGTGCTGTCGGACCGCAAGGGCGTCAACGTGCCCGGCGTCGTGCTGCCCATCTCGCCGCTGACGGCCAAGGACCGCGCCGACCTGGCTTTCGGCCTGGAGCTGGGCGTGGACTGGGTCGCGCTGTCGTTCGTGCAGCGCCCCGAAGATCTGACCGAAGCCCGCGCCCTGATCGGCGACAAGGCCTGGATCATGGCCAAGCTGGAGAAACCGGCCGCCATCGACGCGCTGACGGAGATCGTCGCGCTGGCCGACGGCATCATGGTGGCGCGGGGCGACCTGGGTGTGGAACTGCCGGCGCACCAGGTGCCCGTGCTGCAGCGGCGCATCGTCCACGCGGCGCGCGCCGCCGGCAAGCCGGTGGTGGTGGCCACGCAGATGCTCGAATCGATGATCGCCGCGCCAGTGCCGACCCGCGCCGAAGTCTCCGACGTGGCCACGGCCATCTATGACGGCGCCGACGCCGTGATGCTGTCGGCCGAATCGGCCTCGGGCCAGTTCCCGCTGGAAGCCGTGGCCGTGATGGACAGCGTGATGCGCGAAGTCGAGCAGGACCCGGGCTGGCGCGCCGGCCTGGACGCCAGCCACACGCCCGCCACGACCAGTACGGCCGACGCCATCTGCTGCGCGCTGCGCCGCGTGGCCCGCCTGATCGAGCCGGCCGTCACGGTGACCTACACCTTCACGGGAGCCAGCTGCCTGCGCGCCAGCCGCGAACGGCCGGACACGCCGATCCTGGCCTTGACGCCGCAATTGTCGATCGCCCGCCGCCTGGCCCTGGCCTGGGGCGTGCACCCGGTACCATTCGACGAAGCCCGCACCTTGGGCGAAATGGTCACCGACGCCGCCGCAGCCGCCGTCAGCCACGGCCTGGCCAAGGAAGGCGACGACGTCGTCATCATCGCCGGTTTCCCCTCCGGCCACCCCGGCAGCACCAACCTGCTGCACGTCGTGCGAATCGGTGAGAACCCCGCCACCGCCTGAAACCGGGGACAGTCCCCTGTTTTGAAGCAATAGCGAAGGGCGCCTGCGGGCGCCCTTTGCCATTTACGCGCCGTCATCGCCTCCGCCGTCGCTACCCTGGACTTAGGCCCCTGCGTGGATGGGCTCGTGTCAACATCCGTGCCTGACCCTGATGTCGACACGGGCTGGACTTTGGAAGGCGGCTGAGCTCGTGCCCACGTCGGGCTACGCCGGCGAGGAGCTGCGCTCCCCGAAATCCCGGCTTCGCCCCCGATGTTGACACGAACCCGGCGGTTGCGCGGCAGCCGGAAATCGCCGGCGAAAAAAAACGGACGCCGTGGCGTCCGTTTTCGTCGATGCGAGAGCTTAGTCGAGCAGGTCGAACAGCGTGCGGGCCACGACTTTCGTTGCGCGGCGCAGGTCTTCCAGGTCGATGTGCTCGTCGGCGCGCTTGGCGTTGCTTTCGCCGACCGTGCGCGGGCCGCAGCCGTACAGCACGGCCGGGATGCCTTGTTCGCCGAACAGGCGGGCGTCCGTGTACAGCGGCGTGCCGGCGGCGCCGATCTGCTCGTCGAAGACGGCGGTGGCGTGGCGCGACAGCGCGTCCACCAGCGGCTTGTTGCCGTCCAGCGGCTGCAGCGCATTGGCCAGCAGCATGCGCTTGATCTCGACCTTGACGCCGGCGAAATCGGCCACCGCATTCTGGATCACACGCTGCAGCGTCGCTTCCACTTCCAGCGGATTTTCTTCCGGGATCATGCGGCGGTCCAGCTTCAGCACGACCTTGCCCGGCACGACGTTGGTGTTGGTGCCGCCTTCGATCAGGCCCACGTTCAAGTAAGGGTGGTTGATGCCCTTGACCTGGCTGCTGATCTGCTTGTACAGCACGTTCTGCTGGTACAGGGCCGTCAGGATCAGGTTGGCCGCATGCAGCGCGTCGACTCCCGTTTCCGGCACGGCCGCGTGGCCCATCTTGCCGTGAACCGTCACTTCCATCTGCAGGCAGCCGTTATGGGCCGTGACGACCTGGTAGCTGAAGCCCGCCGCGATCAGCAGGTCCGGCTTGACGATGCCGTTTTCCAGCAGCCAGCCCGGACCCAGTTCGCCGCCGAATTCCTCGTCGTACGTGAAGTACAGCTCGACGCCGCCCTTGCGCGGCGCGCCCAGCGCTTCCAGCGCGCGGGTGGCGAAGGTGAACGTGGCGAAGTCGCATTTGCTGACGGCGGCGGCGCGGCCGAACAGCTTGCCGTCGACGACGTCGCCGCCATACGGTGGGTGGCTCCAGCCTTCGCCTGGCGGCACCACGTCGCCGTGGGCATTCAGCGCCACGGTGCGGCCTTCGCCGTATTTGCGGCGCACCACCAGGTTGGTGATGGTCTGCAGGCCGGCCTGGGCGACGCGATCGGCCGGCACGACGTGCTGCTCGGCCTCGAAGCCGAAGTCCTTCAGCAGGGCGGCGGTGCGCTCGGCGTGCGGCGCGTTATTGCCCGGCGGGGTGTCGGAAGGTACGCGCACCAGCTCCTGCAGGAAGCGCACCTCCTCGTCGAAATGCGCGTCGATCCAGGCGTCCAGGTTTTCGTAGGGAGTCGTGGTAGTCATGTCAGGTCCGTGGCTGGTTGTTGTCGAGTTGATTGAGCAGGTGCTGGAATGCGCGCACGCACAGTTCCGTGTCGTCGTTGGTGATGGCTTCGAGCGGGTTGTGGCTGATGCCCGCGTTCAGGCCGCGCAGGAACAGCATCGCCTGCGGCATGATCTGGTGCAGCATCATGGCGTCGTGGCCGGCGCCGCTGGGCAGGGTGAAGACCGGCAGGGCCAGCGCCTCGACGGCCTGTTCCCAACGCGCCTGCCATGCCGGTGCGCTCGGCGCTGCCGCGGCGCGCATGGTTTCCTCCAGCGTGAAGCGCAGGCCGCGCCGCTTGCAGATGGCGGCCAGTTCGGCCTGGATGTCGGCGGCGGCCGCATCGCGTACTTCGTTGGTGGTGGCACGCACGTCCAGGCTGAACTTGCAGCGGCCGGGAATGACGTTGATCGAGCCGTTCGGCACTTCCAGCATGCCGATCGTGGCGACCAGGTCCGGCACGGCCGCGCCGCGTCGCTCGACGAACAGTGCCAGTTCGGCGGCCGCGCAGGCGGCGTCGCGTCGCATCGACATCGGCGTCGTGCCGGCATGGCTGGCCGTGCCGACGATCTCGCCCAGGAACCGCACGCTGCCGTTGATCGACGTGACCACGCCCAGCGGCAGGTCCAGGTCGTTCAGCACGGGGCCTTGTTCGATATGGACCTCGACGAAGCCCAGGTAAGCGGCCGGATCGCGCTTGAGTGCGTCGATGGCGCCGATGTCGCAGCCGGCGTCCAGCATGGCCTGGCGCATCGTGATGCCGTCGGCATCGGCCTGCTCCAGCCACGCCGTGTTGAACTGGCCCGTCAGCGCGCCCGAGCCGAGGAAGACGGCCTTGTAGCGCTGGCCTTCCTCTTCGGCGAAGCCGACCACCTCGATACCGTATGGCAGGCGGCGGCCCTGGCGGTGCAGCTCGCGCACGCAGGCCATCGGCACCAGGATGCCCAGGCGTCCATCGTACTTGCCGCCGTTGCGCACGGTGTCGTAGTGCGAACCGGTCAGCAGGCGTTTGGCCTGCGGGTCGCTGCCGTGGTAGATGCCGACCACGTTACCGACGGCGTCAATGCGCACGTCATCGAAGCCGCAGTCGTCGCGCATCCACACGGCCAGGCGCTGGGCGCTGGCGCGGTGCGCCGCCGTCATATAGGTGACGCACAATTCGCCCCGTTCGGCGTAGCCGGGGTCGCTGTATTCGGCCAGCTGCTCGGCCCAGTCCCACACCAGGTTGCCCAGCGAGGGCTCCTGGCCGAACTTGTCGTTCAGGCGGATTTCCGCGATGCGGTGGATATTGCGCAGCGCTTCGGCGAATTCGAAGTCCGCCGAGTTATCCAGGCGGCGTGCGAAGGTATCGATGATTTCCTGTTTCGGCAGGCCCTGGCCACGCGGGCCGCGCACGGCCAGGATGAACGGGAAGCCGAAGCGTTCGTTGTAGCTGGCGTTCAGGCGCTGGATCGTGGCGAATTCCTCCGGCGTGCACTGCGTCAGGCCGGCCTTGTTCTGCTCATTGGTCGATTCGGCTGTCAGCGACTTGGCCACCATCGCCTTGCCGGCCAGCTCCGGGTGAGCCTTGATCAAGCCCAGTTGCGCCTCGCGGGGCGCGGCGCGCAGGGCCTCGATCAGGCCGCGCTTCAGGTGCGCCAGGCTGCGGAAAGGGCGGGCCTGCCAGGCCTGTTCGGCGATCCACGGCGAATGCTCGTAGACGCCGTCCAGCAGCCGGGTGAACTCGGCCTGGCTCGAATCGTTCAGTACTTCCAGAGTCAACATGTTTACTCCCACGCGAAGGCGCTGTCGGGGTTGAAGGGATGCGCGCTTTTCCAGTGCCGCGCGATATCGACGCGGCGGGTCACCCAGACGCGATCGTGTTGTTCTATATAGTCGAGGAAGCGCTGCAGCGCGCGCATCCGGCCCGGGCGCCCCAGCAGGCGGCAGTGCAGGCCGATGCTCATCATCGACGGCCGCTCCTCGCCCTCGGCGTAATGCACGTCGAAGGCATCGCGCAGGTACTGGAAGAACGGGTCGCCGTGCGAATAACCCTGGGGCAGGGCGAAGCGCATGTCGTTGCAGTCCAGCGTGTACGGCACCACCAGCTGCGGCGCCTGGGTGCCGTCCGTCTTGCGCACCTTCAGCCAGAATGGCAGGTCGTCGCCGTAGTAATCGCTGTCGTATTCGAAGCCGCCGAAATCGGCCACCAGGCGGCGCGTATTGGGGCTGTCGCGGCCCGTGTACCAGCCCAGCGCGCGCTGGCCCGTCAGGCGTTCGATGGCGGCCATGCCCAGGGCCATGTGCTCGCGCTCGACGGCTTCGTCGACGTTCTGGTAGCTGATCCACCGCCAGCCGTGGCAGGCGATCTCGTGGCCCAGTTCCGTGAAGGCGGCCGTGACGTCCGGGCAGCGCTCCAGCGCCATGCCGACGCCGAACACGGTCAAGGGCAGGCCGCGCTTCTCGAATTCGCGCAGCAGGCGCCACACGCCCACGCGCGAGCCGTACTCGTAGATGCTTTCCATCGACAGGTGGCGCGCCGGGAAGGCGGCGGGGTTGAACATCTCGGACAGGAACTGCTCGCTGCCGGCGTCGCCGTGCAGGACCGAATTCTCGCCGCCTTCTTCGTAGTTGAGGACGAACTGCACGGCGACGCGGGCGCCGCCGGGCCAGCCGGCGTGGGGCGGATTGCGGCCGTAGCCCGCCAGGTCGCGGGGATAGGATGAAGTCATGGTTTGCCTTGGTTTGCTGTTATTTGCCGAGGATGTCGGCCAGGTCCACGCGCTGCGGGTCCAGGTTCAGGTTGTGCTGTACATTCACGAGGTGCTTGCCCACCAGCCGCACGGCCGCCTTGGCATCGCGCCGCTCGAAGGCCTCGACGATGGCCACGTGCTCGCTGTGCGACTCCTCGGCCGAATGCGAGGACTGGTGCATCAGCGCGATCAGCGAGGAGCGCGTCAGCAGTTCGCCCAGCATCTGCGTCAGCACCTGGTTGCCCAGCATCTGGGCCAGCACCAGGTGGAAATCGGCCAGCAGGCGCGTGCGGCCCGGCACCTCGGCGTTCGTCACGGCCGCCTGTTCCTGCCGCAGGTGCTCGCGCAGCTGGGCGATCTGCTCGTCCGTGATGGTGGCGCACAGCCGTTTCGTCACGGCCGTCTCGAGGATGCTGCGCATCTCGAACACGTCGCGCGCTTCCTCGGCCGTGGGCGTGGCGACAAACGCGCCGCGCGCCGGTTCCAGCACCACCAGCCAGTCGCGGCTGAGCTGATTGAAGGCCTGCCGCACGACGGTGCGGGACACCTTGAAGATGTCGCCGATCTTCTGCTCGGACAGTTTCGTGCCCGGCATCAGGCGGCGCTCGGCGATGGCGTTGGTGATCGAGTCGACGATGCGCTGCGTGGCCCCGGCCGGCGGGCCTGAGGCGTCATCCGGCAGCACGTCGACATCGAACGGGTTGCTTGCGACGATTTTCAGCGGTGTGCGGGTCCTGGCCATGGAATTTGCTAAATAAGTTGACATCGAATTTGAAGTGTATACACTTTTCAAAAAAAGAAAAGCGGAAAGTGTATGCAATCTGCATCGCCCGCACTTCCGTACCCCGATTTTATTCACCTTGAAGGAAGCTACAACAATGGGACACCTCAGCACACACGTACTCGACACGATGAACGGCTGCCCGGCAGCCGGCATGCGCGTCCAGCTGCTGCGCCTGGACGGCGACACGACCACCACCATCAAGGACATCGTCCTCAATGCCGACGGCCGCAATGACGGCGGTCCGCTGCTGGATGCCTCGACAATGGCCGTCGGCCGCTACCGCCTGGTATTCTCGGTCGCGCAGTATTTCCGCCAGCGCGACGTCCGCCTGCCGGAACCTGCCTTCATCGACGAGGTACCGATCGACTTCGGCATTGCCGACGCGGCCGGCCACTACCACGTGCCGCTGCTGGTCAGCCCGTGGGCGTACTCGACGTATCGCGGTTCCTGATCCGTCCATACGTCAAAAAACTTATACCCTTATTATTCAAGATCGTATACAGTTGGATTGCGTCGCCGCGGAGCACACCGGACCGGACACGGAAAAGTGGTTGCGATGTTTTGCCCCTCACAGAGCCCGCTGTGGTGAAGGGACTGTACGGCGTTCCCGCGCCGTGCTTCCTATATGTTTGAGGCTCTATGGAAATGTACCTGCTTGACTGGGTCAACCTGCTGCTGCGGTGGACCCACGTAATTACGGCGATCGCCTGGATCGGCGCATCGTTCTACTTTGTCTTCCTCGACAACAGCCTGCACAAACCCACGGCGCCCGACCTGGTCGCCAAGGGCGTGGACGGCGAACTGTGGGCCGTGCACGGCGGCGGCTTCTACCACCCGCAAAAATACCTGGTCGCCCCGAAGGCCATGCCGGACAACCTGCACTGGTTCTACTGGGAGAGCTACGCCACGTGGCTGTCCGGTTTCGGCCTGTTCACGGTGCTGTACCTGTTCAACGCCGGCACCTTCATGGTCGACAAGAGCGTGCATGACTGGTCCGCCGGCGCCGCCGTCGGCAGTGCGCTGGCCTTCCTCGTCGTGTTCTGGCTGATCTACGACATCATCTGCCGCACCTTCGGCCGCAAGAAGAACGGTGACCTGATCGTCGGCGTCATCGTCTTCGGCTTCGTCATCTTCGCCGCCTGGCTGGCCTGCCAGCTGTTCGCCGGCCGCGCCGCCTTCCTGCTGGTAGGCGCCATGCTGGCCACGGCGATGAGCGCCAACGTCTTCGTCTGGATCATCCCGGGCCAGCGCAAGGTGGTGGCCCAACTGAAGGCCGGCCAGCCGGTCGACCCGATCTACGGCTGGCGCGCCAAGCAGCGCAGCGTGCACAACACCTACTTCACCCTGCCGGTGCTGATCGCCATGCTGTCGAATCACTACGGCTGGCTGTACGCCGGTGAGCACAACTGGGTCGTGCTGGTGCTGATGATGCTGATCGGCGCGCTGATCCGCCACAGCTTCGTGGCCCGCCACAAGGCGCTGGTGCACGGCAAGCGGGTACCGTGGGAACACGCCGGTGCCGGTGTACTGGTGCTGCTGGCACTGATCGTGTGGCTGGTACCGAAGCCGGAACCGGTCGCTCCGGTCGAGGCAAGCACGCCCGTCACGGCCCCTGCCGACGGCACCGCCCCGGCTGCCGCTGCCGCCAGCGGCGTCACCTTCGCCCAGGTCAAGGGCGTGATCGACCAGCGTTGCGCCATGTGCCACTCGGCCCAGCTGCAGAGCAAGGGCATCGCCCTGGACACGCCGGCCCACATCAAGCGTCACGCCCAGGGCCTGTACCAGCAGGCCGTGGTGCTCAAGCTGATGCCGCTCAATAACGCCACGCAGATCACCGCCAGCGAGCGTGACCTGCTCAAGCGCTGGTACGAGGAAGGCGCGCAGGTAAACTGAGGCCAGGGGGCTTCGGCCCCCGTTGGCCCACTTCAAGCCCCCAAGTTCGGCCCAACCCAGGTCCCGCAGAGGACAGGCGGCATGCATTGATTAGGTTTTTGAATCACGTTCAATAACAATCAGGAGACAAGCATGACCCATCAGAGCGTCGACCCCGTCGACGAGCGCTTACCCCTCGGGCGCCTCAGTGCCCTGGGCCTCCAGCACGTGCTGGTGATGTACGCGGGCGCCATCGCGGTGCCCCTGATCGTCGGGCGGGCCCTGAAGCTGCCGCCCGAGCAGGTGACGATGCTGATCTCGGCGGACCTGTTCTGCTGCGGCCTCGTTACCCTGATCCAGTCGCTGGGCCTGTCGAAATGGTTCGGCATCAAGCTGCCCGTGATGATGGGCGTGACCTTCGCGGCCGTCGGGCCGATGGTGGCCATCGCCAACGCCGTCCCCGGCGCCGCCGGGGCCCAGGCCATCTTCGGTGCCGGCATCGGGGCGGGTGTGCTGGCCATGCTGCTGGCTCCCGTGATGAGCCGGATGCTGCGCTACTTCCCGCCGGTCGTCACGGGCACCATCATCCTCATCATCGGCGTGAGCCTGATGCGGGTGGGCGTGGGCTGGGCCATGGGCGGGCCGGAATCGGCTGCCCAGTCGGTCAATGTCGAGGCGCTGGTGCCGATGGTCGAACAGGCCAAGGCGACGGCGTCGGCGCTGCCGGCCGATGCGGCCGCGCCGATGAAGCTGGCGGGGAAGATCCCGATGGTGGACAACCCGAACTACGGCGCGCTGGACAACCTGGGCATCGCCGCCTTCGTGCTGCTGTTTATCCTGGCGCTGGTCCGCTACGGCCGCGGCTTCATCTGCAATATCTCCGTGCTGCTGGGGATCGTGGCCGGCTGCGCGGTGGCCTATGCGATGGGCAAGATGAGCTTCGCCAAGGTCGCCAGCGCCCACTGGTTCGACATCGTCACGCCATTCGCCTTCGGCATGCCGACCTTCGACCCGGTGATGATCCTGACCCTGACCGTCGTCATGGTGGTGGTGATGATCGAATCGGCCGGCATGTTCCTGGCCCTGTCGGACATGACGGGCAAACAGCTCGACCAGAAGCAGCTGGCGGCAGGCCTGCGCACGGACGGCCTGGGTACGCTGCTGGGCGGCATCCTGAATACCTTCCCGCACACGAGCTTCTCGCAGAACGTGGGCCTGGTGGCTGTCACCGGCGTCAAGAGCCGGTGGGTCTGCGTGGCCGGCGGCATCATCATGATCGTGCTGGGCATGCTGCCGAAGGTGGCGTCCGTGGTGGAAGCCATTCCCCAGTTCGTGCTGGGCGGCGCCGGCCTCGTGATGTTCGGCATGGTGGCGGCGGCGGGCATCCGCATCCTGACCCGGGTCGACTTCAAGGGCAACCGCTTCAACCTGTATATCGTCGCGCTGTCGATCGGCTTTGGCCTGATCCCGTTGGTGGCGCCCCGCTGGACGCAGCAGATGCCGCACAGCCTGCACCCCCTGCTGGAATCGGGCATCCTGCTGACGGCCATCGCGGCCGTCGTGCTGAACCTGTTCTTCAACGGCGCCGGCGAGGAAGCGGCCGAAGCGCACGAGGAAGTGGCGATGTCGGGGGCCTGACGCCACATGCCAGGATGGGGAAGGGCGGGCGCGAGCCCGCCTTTTTTTATGGCGCTGTGCCCCGGTCGCAAGGAACTTATTGGCTCGACCATTGTCATACCGTAAGTTGGCATGAGCCAAGACGGAGGCGAGCATGGAGATCAACGAGTACCAGGCCGTACGGACGCAGTGCCTGGCCTGGCTGACCGGGCTGACCGGGGAACAGGGCGAGGGCTTGCGACGCCTGTTCGAAGGCTGCGCGTCGCTGGCCGACTGCCTGGCCATCATCGAGGAACGGGGCGCGCGCATGCGCCGTTGCCCCCACTGCGACGGCGACAAGCTGTACCGTCATGGCTCCCTGCGCGGCCTGCAGCGCTACCGCTGCCGGCAGTGCCGCCGCTCCTTCAATGCGCTGACCAACACGCCGCTGGCCTTCATCCGGTTGCGTGAAAAATGGCTGCCGTTCCTGCAATGCATGCTGGGCTCGATGACAGTGCGGGCAGCAGCCGAAACGACCGGCATCCACCGCAACACGAGTTTTCGCTGGCGCCACCGCTTTCTCGCGATGGCCAAGGATGATCGTCCCAAACCCTTGAGCGGCATCGTCGAGGCCGACGAAACGTATTTATTGGAATCGCAGAAGGGCTCGCGTCACCTGACCCGGCCGGCACGGCGGCGCGGCGGCCGTGCCAAAAAGCGCGGCATCAGCAACGAGCTCGACTGCATTCTGGTGGCGCGCGACCGGCAGGGGCGCACCTGCGATTTCGTGCCGGGGCGAGGGCCCGTCACGGCGGCGCAGTTGCAGCGTCATTTATTACCTGTGCTGG
>Ga0209913_1000123_pt1 | contig 81695 bp, 75 predicted proteins | sample PersoiDNA2013203_FD_185805 | JGI IMG/M metagenome (GOLD analysis project Ga0209913, IMG submission 185805) | Permafrost soil microbial communities from the Arctic, to analyse light accelerated degradation of dissolved organic matter (DOM) -... | ecosystem: Environmental > Terrestrial > Soil >...
CCATGGCGATCAGCGAAACCGGTTCGATCCAGGCCGAACGCCTGGCGATCGACCAGATCAATTCCATGGGCGGCATCCTTGGTCGCAAGATCAAGATCATCCAGGAAGACGGCGCCAGCGACTGGCCCACCTTCGCCGAAAAGGCCAAGAAGCTGCTCGAGAACGATCACGTCGCCGCCGTCTTCGGCTGCTGGACATCGGCCTCGCGCAAAGCGGTACTGCCGGTGTTCGAAAAAGACAACGGCCTGCTCTACTACCCGACTTTCTATGAAGGCCTGGAGCAATCCAAGAACGTCTTCTACACCGGCCAGGAAGCCACGCAGCAAGTGCTGGCCGGCCTGAACTGGGTGGCCAAGGAGAAGAAGGCCAAGACCTTCTTCCTGATCGGTTCCGATTACATCTGGCCGCGCACCTCCAACAAGATCGCCCGCAAGCACATCGAGAACGTGCTCAAGGGATCGGTGGTCGGCGAAGAATATTACCCGCTGGGCAACACCCAGTTCGGTTCGCTGATCAACAAGATCAAGCTGAAAAAACCTGACGTCATCTTCGCCGACGTGGTCGGCGGCAGCAACGTCGCGTTCTACAAACAGCTGAAGGCGGCCGGCGTCACCGCCAAGACGCAGAACCTGCTGACCATCTCCGTGACCGAAGATGAAATGCTCGGCATCGGCGGCGAAAACGTCGAAGGCTTCTTCGCTTCGATGAAGTATTTCCAGAGCCTGGACAATCCGAACAACAAGAAATTCGTGGCTGAATTCAAGGCCAAGTTCGGCGCCAATTCGGTGATCGGCGACGTTACTCAGGCTGCCTACCTCGGCCCATGGTTGTGGAAAGCCGCGGTCGAAAAAGCCGGCAGCTTCGACGTCGACAAGGTCGTCGCCGCATCACCGGGCCTGGAGTTGAAGACCGCGCCGGAAGGCTACGTCAAGGTCCACGCCAACCACCATCTGTGGAGCAAGACCCGTATCGGCGAAGCGCAGAAGGATGGTCAGTTCAAGGTCATCTATGAATCTGACCTGATCGAACCGAATCCTTTCCCAAAGGGTTATCAATAAATCGCCGCATTTGATTTGTTGGCAGCAAAGCGGCGGCGCCTGTAGTGACATGCGGGCGCTGCCGCCCACGTAGTGGCTGCACACCAGACGTTCACTTTCATTTTTTTACCCCAGGGCGGGAGTCAACATGGTCTCACTAACGGAATTTTTCGCCATCTTCGCCATGCAAGGCTTCAACGGCCTGTCGGTGTTTTGTGTTCTTTTACTGATGGCCTTGGGCCTGGCCATCATCTTCGGCCAGATGGGCGTGATCAACATGGCGCATGGCGAGTTCCTCACCATCGGCGCTTACATCACCTACCTGCTGTCGCACCTGACTACCACTTACGCACCCAGCCTGCAGCCGTTTTACTTCTTCGGCGCGGTCGTGCTGTCCTTTTTTGTTGCCTATGGTTTTGGCTATCTCACCGAGCTGCTGCTGATCAGCCGCCTCTACAAACGTCCGCTTGATACGCTGCTGGCGACCTGGGGCCTGAGCCTGGCGATGCAGCAGACCTTCCGTTCCATCTTTGGCGCCAAGGAAGTCAGCGCCACTTTGCCGGACTGGCTGCTCGGATCCTTCAAGCCGACCGACGCCATCGACATCCCCATCAACGGCTTGTTCATGATGGGACTGACGGTGCTGCTGACCGGCACCATCTTCATCCTGCTGTTCCGTTCGCGCTGGGGTTTGCAGGTGCGCGCCACGATGCAGAACCGTGTCATGAGCGGCGCCGTCGGCATCAATACCCGCAAGGTTGACCGTACCACTTTCGCACTTGGCTGCGGTGTCGCCGGGGTGGCTGGCGCAGCCTTCACCACCATCGGTTCGACCGGCCCCACCAGCGGCTCGCTGTATATCGTCGATACCTTCCTGGTGGTGGTGTTCGGCGGTGCGCAAAGCCTGATCGGCACCATCGCTTCGGCTTTCTCGATTGCGCAGACGCAGTCCACCGCCGAGTTCTTCCTGACCGGTTCCATGGCCAAGGTGCTGACCTTGTCGGCGGTGATCCTGATCCTGATGTTGCGTCCGCAAGGCTTGTTCTCGGCGCGGGTACGCAAATAGGTCGCAAGCAAAGTATCACCACGTTTTCCAGAATTCCCCTCCGCGAGGTCAGACAATGAATGCAGCATACGAAAAAATATTGGGAGGCAGGTCCGGATTGATGGGCTTGCTGATACTGGGCGTGTTGCTGCTGGTGGTGTTTCCGCTCGGCCTGGACATCTTCCGCCTCAACCTGGTCGGCAAATATCTGTCTTACGCCTTCGTCGCCGTCGGCCTGGTGTTGTGCTGGGGTTACGGCGGTATCCTGAGCCTGGGCCAGGGCGTGTTCTTCGGCGTCGGCGGCTATTGCATGGCGATGTTCCTGAAGCTGGAAGCGTCCGACCCGATCAGCACCAAGATCCAGTCCACGCCCGGCATCCCCGACTTCATGGACTGGAACCAGATCACGTCGCTGCCGGCCATGTGGCAACCCTTCCATAGCTTCAGTTTCACCGTGCTGGCGGTGCTGGCGGTGCCGACCGTGATGGCGCTGATTATCGGCATGGCGATGTTCAAGCGGCGCGTCGGCGACGTCTACTTCTCGATCGTGACGCAGGCGATTGCGGCGATCCTGTCGATCCTGATCATCGGCCAGCAGGGACTGACCGGTGGCGTCAACGGCATCACCGACCTGAAGACGCTGATGGGCTGGGACATCCGCACCGACAATGCCAAGATGATTCTGTACTTCGTCAACGCCGGCCTGCTGTTTTCCTGCATCCTGTTTGGCCGCTATATCCTGACCTCCAAGCTCGGCCGTTTGCTGATGGCGATGCGCGACAAGGAAGAGCGGGTGCGCTTCTCCGGTTACGACGTCGCCAGCTTCAAGGTCTTCGTGTTCTGCGTGGCGGCGATGTTCTCGGCCATCGGCGGCGCCATGTTCACCTTGCAGGTCGGCTTCATGTCACCGTCTTTCGTCGGCATCGTGCCGTCGATCGAGATGGTGATTTATGCCGCGGTCGGCGGCCGTATGTCGCTGCTGGGTGCGGTCTACGGCACCTTGCTGGTCAACTTCGGCAAGACCTATTTCTCGGAAACCTTTCCCGAACTGTGGCTGTTCCTGATGGGCGGCCTGTTCATCGCGGTGGTGATGTACTTCCCCAACGGCCTGGCCGGCGTGTATGAAACCCAGGGCAAGCGCCTGCTGGCAAAGTTCAAGCGGCAGCCTGCCAAAGCGGTGGAGCCGGAAGCGCCGAAACCCAAAACGCCGGTCAAATCGGATGCAAAAGACATCAACATCGACGGCGCCAACCTGGAGGCCAGCAAATGAGCAACGCACCCATAGGATTCGAATCGACCGACCACCCGGTGCTGGCCATCGAGGACCTGACGGTTTCCTTCGACGGTTTCAAGGCGGTCGACAAGCTCAATCTGTATGTACAGCGCAATGAAGTGCGCGTGGTGATCGGCCCCAACGGCGCCGGCAAGACGACGGTGCTGGACCTGATCTGCGGCAAGACCCAGGCGACCTCGGGCAGCATCCGCTTCAACAACCACGAGCTGACCAAGATGAGCGAGCACGCCATCGTGCGCGTCGGCGTCGGGCGCAAGTTTCAGACGCCGTCGATCTACGAAAACCTCAGCGTGTTCGAGAACCTGGAAATGTCCTTCCCGCGCGGTCGCAAGGTGTTCGGCGCGCTGACCTTCAAGCGTTCCCCCGATGTGGTGGCGCGGGTGGAGTCGGTGGCCGCCGACATCTTCCTGCACGAGCATCTGTACACGCAAGCGGACCTGCTGTCGCACGGCCAGAAACAATGGCTGGAAATCGGCATGTTGCTGATGCAGGAGCCGGAGTTGCTGATGCTGGACGAACCGGTGGCTGGCATGAGCGTGTCCGAACGTGAAAAAACGGCGGAGCTGCTCGGTCGCATCAGCCAGGGCCGCTCGGTGGTGGTGATTGAGCACGACATGGATTTCGTCAAGAGCATCGCGCACAAGGTCACTGTGCTGCATCAGGGAAAAATTCTCGCCGAAGGCAGCATGGACAAGGTGCAGTCAGACCCCAAAGTCATTGATGTCTATCTTGGTCACTAATCTACGGAGCCCGCCATGTTCAACGTATCCAACCTCGCCTCCGGCTATGGCCAGAGCGCCGTCATCCACGACATCAACCTGTCGGTGGCGAAGGAAGAAATTGTCGCCGTCATGGGCCGTAACGGCATGGGCAAGACCACGCTGTTCAAGACCCTGATGGGTATCCTGCCGCTGCGCGACGGCAGCATCAAGATCGACGGCGTCGAACTGGGCGCGATGGAAAGCCATCAACGGGTTTCGCGCGGCGTCGCCTATGTGCCGCAAGGACGCATGATTTTTCCCGGCATGACGGTGCTGGAGAACATCCAGACCGGTCTCGCCGCCGAGGCGCGCGGCAAGGTGCCGGACGAGTTGTATGCGCTGTTCCCGGTGCTGTATGACATGCGCACCCGCAAGGGCGGCAACCTGTCGGGCGGCCAGCAACAGCAACTGGCGATTGCGCGCGCACTGGCGACCAATCCGCGCGTCCTGTTGCTGGATGAGCCGACCGAAGGCATACAGCCGTCCATCATCAAGGACATCGCGCGCAGCCTCAAGGAGATCCGCAAGATCCGCGCACTCACCATCATCGTCTCGGAACAGGTGCTCAGTTTCACGCTGGAGATCGCCGACCGTTTCCTGGTGATCGACAAGGGCCGCTTCGTCTACGAAGACACGCGCGCCAATGTGGATGCGCCGACCATCAGCAAGTATCTATCTGTGTAAAACCGTTTTGAAGGAGGAGCATCGTCATGAGGCATGGAGACATTTCAAGCAGTAAAGACGCGGTCGGGGTGGCGGTCGTCAATTACAAGATGCCGCGCCTGCATAACCGCGCGGAAGTGATGGATAACGTCAACAAGATCGCAGCCATGCTGATCGGCATGAAGCAGGGTTTGCCCGGTCTCGATCTTGTTATTTTTCCGGAATACTCGACGCACGGCATCATGTATGACGAGAAGGAAATGTACGACACCGCGGCCACCATTCCCGGTGAAGAGACGCGCGTGTTCTCGGAAGCCTGCCGCATTGCCGACGTCTGGGGCGTGTTTTCGCTGACCGGCGAGCGCCATGAAGAACATCCGCACAAGGCGCCCTACAACACGCTGATCCTGATCAACAACCAGGGCGAAATCGTGCAGAAGTATCGCAAGATCATGCCGTGGACGCCGATTGAGGGCTGGTATCCGGGCGACACCACTTACGTCTGCGACGGCCCCAAGGGATTGAAAGTCAGCCTGATCATTTGCGACGACGGCAACTATCCGGAAATCTGGCGCGACTGCGCCGTGAAGGGCGCCGAACTGATCGTGCGCTGCCAGGGTTACATGTATCCGGCCAAGGACCAGCAGGTGCTGGTGGCCAAGGCGATGGCGTGGATGAACAACGTCTACGTCGCCGTCGCCAACGCGGCCGGCTTCGACGGCGTGTATTCCTATTTCGGCCACTCGGCCATCGTCGGCTTCGACGGTCGCACGCTGGGCGAATGCGAGACCGAGGAAATGGGTATCCAGTACGCCGAACTGTCGGTCAGCGCGATCCGCGATGCGCGCCGCAACTGGCAGTCGCAAAACCATTTGTTCAAGCTGCTGCATCGCGGCTACACCGGCAAGATCAATTCCGGCGAATCGTCGGCCGGCGTGGCCGATTGCCCGTTCGATTTCTACAAGACCTGGGTCAACGACCCGCAGGCCGCACGCGCCCAGGTCGAAGCGATCACGCGCAAGACCGCCGGCACGCCGGAGTGTCCGATGCCGGGTATCCCCTACGAATAGCCGAATTTCCACGCCGCATGTCTACGCAATAACACCAACGAACCAAACGAGAAGGAGAGTCGCATGCAACACTTCAAGATCAAGCCCGGCGTACCGCTGGCAGAGCAGCCTGAACTCGGACACAACCGCTGGCATCCCGACTTGCCGTTCCTGTCGTCGGTCAAGCCCGGCGAATCCATCCTGATCGAATCGCTGGACTTCCTCGACGCCCAGATCAAGGACAGCGACGACGTCGACGATGTCAAGAACGTCGACCTCACACGCGCGCATCCGCTGACCGGTCCTTTCCACGTCGAAGGCGCCGAGCCGGGCGACTTGCTGGTGATCGACCTGCTCGACATCAAGCCGGTGACGCCGGTCGGTTTCTCGGGTGTGTTCTCGAAGGAAAACGGCGGCGGTTTCCTGGCCGATTATTTCCCCGACGCCGACAAGGCGATCTGGGACCTCAAGGGTTTGTACGCCACCTCGCGTCACATCCCCGGCGTGCGCATCGCCGGCCTCACCCATCCTGGTTTGATGGGTTGCCTGCCGTCGCATGATTTGCTGGCCGAATGGAACCGCCGCGAAGCGCCGCTGGCCGCCAAGGGCCTGGCCAAACCGCCCGATCCGAGCACTGCGGTGTTGCGCGGCCTGACCGGCGCCAAGTTCGACGAGATGGCCAAGATCGCCGCGCGCACGGTGCCGCCGCGCGAGCATGGCGGCAATACCGACATCAAGGACTTGTCGGCCGGTACGCGGATTTTCTTCCCGGTCTATGTCAAGGGCGCCGGCTTCTCGATGGGCGACTTGCACTTCTCGCAGGGCGACGGTGAAATCGGCTTCTGCGGTGCGATTGAAATGGACGGCGTCAGCCACGTCGGCTTCGACCTGATCAAGGGCGGCATGGCGAAGTACAACATCACGTCGCCGATCTTCATGCCCAGCATCGTCAAGCCGCACTACGAGCAATGGCTGACCTTCGAAGGCATCAGCGTCGAGAACGGCGTCAACTATTATCTCGACGCCACCGTCGCCTATCGCCAGGCTTGCCTGAAAGCGATCGACTACCTGACGCACTTCGGCTATACCGGCAGCCAGGCCTACATGTTGCTGACCGCAGCGCCGGTGGAAGGACGCATCGGCGGCATCGTCGATATTCCCAACTGTGCGTGCACGGTGTCGCTGCCGACCTCGATCTTCGACCAGGACATTACGCCCAAGGGGATGCTCAACGACAAGTCCTACTGGGGACGCAAATAAGCTGTGCACGATCTTGCTGCGAGACCATGATCCGCCGTTACCGGATGATGGCCTCTCGCGACAGATCGTAAGCAGGTGCAAAGTTGTTGAATTGGCGGACGTCGGCAATGCCGCGTCCGCAGTCTTCAGATTTCCCTCCTCGCCACCCTGGAGCAGAACATGCCCTTATACGATATCCGCTGCAGCCACTGCGAAGGCATCTTCGAGAAATTCATGCACATGCAGGCCTTGCACGGCCAGGTGGTCTGCCCTTACTGCCAGACCGATACTATCGCTGCGCCCTTGCTGACCGGCGGCCGTGTCGGCGTGCAGGTGACGCAACGCTGGCGTCCGCGCAACGGCGCCGAACAACTGGCAGGGCAGGGCGCCGCCGGTCCCGGCGCGCATGCTGGCGCCGGTCGCAGCAGCGTGCTGCATAACTGCAAGGGCCATAGTTGCAGCATTTGCGCCCTGTGACATTGCTGGCGCTTGTCGCGTCGTCAATGCGATGACACGAACTGCGCGCCTTCATCCTGCGGCGGCAGCGCAAAGCTCTTGCGCATGCGATTGACTTCATCGACCGGGGTGCGGCCGAACAGGTGTTTGAATTCGCGGCTGAACTGTGAAGAGTTCTCGTAGCCGACGCGCGCACAGGCGGCACCGACTGGGCCGGCCGTTCCATGGTGCGTTCGCCGTGCAGCATCGCCGACTACGATGCGCTGTTCGATCCTATCCGCACCACCCGCGCCGAGCGTAGCGGCAAGCAACCGGGCGACCCGCGCAAGGCGGCGCAGGCGATACTGAGCCTGGTGGCGAGCCCGCGCCACCAAGCCCCCTGGCGCTCGGCAGCGACGCCTTGGGCCTGGTGCGCAACAAGCTGGCGCAGATGACGGCGCAGTTGACACAATGGGAGGCGTTGACGTGCTCGACTGACATTGTCGAGGGCTGACAAAATGCTGAATCTTCTTACAGATTAATACAACTTTACAGTCTTCATTTGCTTGTCTCACCGCGTTAAGGGAGCAACAGCGTCACGTCGTCCACCGCTGTGGATGGCTGATGTTGCGCTGATATCAACATCCCCTATCGAGGAGCACAGACATGAATAGCAGAATGATCAGAATTGCCGGCTTGCTGTCGGCAGCAGCCGTGGTGGCAGCCGTCAGCGGTTGCGTGGTGACGCCGCCGTCGGTGCGTCCGGCCTACGTCGCGCCGCCCGGCGTGGTGTATGTCGAACCGGCTTACGCTTCGCCCGGTCCCGGCTACGCCTGGGAATACCACGCGCACTACGGTTGGGGCTGGCACCATCCGCAATACGGCTGGCATCGCGGCTGGCGTTAAGTCGCTTGTCTTGCTTGCGCCCTGCATCTCCGGCAAGGAATGCAGGGCGTCTTTGCGTTTACTTCGCCTTCTTGTCGTCGCTTCTCTGGTCGAACTCGCGGCGCGCCTGTTCGATGCTGTGCAGGTTTTCCGCAGCCCAGACCCACACGCCACAAAACGCTGCGCCCAGGCTCATGCCGAGCTGGGTCAACTTGTAGTCGACGCGTGGCGGCACTACCGGATGCACGGTACGGATCAACAGACCGTCGCGTTCCATCTGGCGCAGTGTTTGCGTCAGCATCTTCTGGCTGATACCGCCGACCAGTTCGCCGATGCGCGTGAAGCGCGATTCGCCCTGTTCGGACAACACTTCCAATATCAGCATGGTCCACTTGTCGGCGACGCGGCCGATGACTTCGGTAACCAATGCTTCCAGGCGCGGATCGAGTTCTTTGGGCGGTGTCTGCGTGGTGTAGTAGTAGGCCTTCGCGATTTGCTCTTTGGTGGGGGCCGCAATCTTCATTTCCTTACTCTCCTTTTGGTAACTCTCGCACTTTGAAGTGCCTACTTTCTAAAAGAGAGTGTAGTCCCTATACTGGGTTTCAGCGGCTTTGTTGGCAAGTGAAACTTGCGAACCGGCCATCGATCCACAGCGAATTCCCCCTCAGGAGCAGTCATGCAATTGAAGCGTAAAACCATCCTTATCACCGGCGGCAGCAGCGGCATCGGCTTTGCATTGACGCGGCGCCTGATCGCGCTCGGCAATACCGTGATCATCACCGGCCGCGACGTCGACAAGTTGCACGCCGCCAAGAGCGCGCTGCCGGCGGTGCACATCCTGCGCAGCGACGTCAGCGACATTGACGCGATTGCCGCTGTGCACGCGCAGGTGACGACGCAGTTCCCGGCATTGAATGTGTTGATCAACAACGCCGGCATCATGCGCAACCTTGACCTCAACGATACCCGCCACGGCATCGCCGACGTCACGCACGAGATCGACATCAACCTGAGCGGACCGCTGCGCATGGTGCAGCAATTCCTGCCGCACCTTAAAGCGCAACAGGAAGCCGCCATCATCAATGTGTCTTCAGGACTGGCCTTCGTGCCGTTCGCTTCTGCGCCGGTATACAGCGCCACCAAGGCAGCGTTGCATTCCTATTCGCAGGCCTTGCGCGTGCAACTGCGCGGCAGCAGCGTCGCGGTGATCGAACTGGCGCCGCCGGGAACGGAAACCCCCTTGTTCCGCGACGACTTCAAGGAAGAGGTGAAGGACATGAAAGCGATGGATGTGAACGTGCTCGTCGACCACGCGATCAAAGGCATAGAAGCAGGCAAACTGGAAATCCGGCCGGGACTGAGCAATGTGCTCAAGCTGATGAGTCGGCTGGCGCCGGAGTTCATGTTGAATCAGCTGGCGAAGAGTTTCAGGCCGGCCCGGGTGTGAAGATACGAGCGCGGCGGCGCTGAAGCAGGCAAGCCGAAGTACGCGCAGCTGCCGCGCACTTCGGCGTATCTCACCCTATCAGAAGGTGTAGCGTCCTTGTACGTAGATCGTGCGTGGCGCGCCCACCATGCGGCCGGGATTGCCGTCGATGTTGCGGGTGTAATAACGACGGTCGGTCAGGTTGTTGAGGCCGGCCATGACGTCAAAGCCCTTGGCCTTGGGCACCTTCCAGCTGACTTGCGCGTTCCAGGTACGGAAGCCGGGGATCTCGCCGACGCTGCCGTCGGCGCTTTCCTTGACGGTGTTGGCGACGTCCATGAACTGGCGGGTCTGATGCGTGGTGGACAGATTGAATCCCCATGGACCGGTCTCGTAACGCGCGCCGACGGTGTCGGTGGTGCGGGAATAGAACGGTACATCGAGACCGGAGGTGGTACCGGATTTCTGCAAGGCGCGCGTATAGGCATAGGTCGCATACAAGCTCAGGCCGCGCAGCGCGCTGTCCTTGTCGAAGCTGTAATCGATCGACGTTTCGACGCCGTCATGCTGGGTCTTGCCGATGTTCTGGAACAGCGCCGGATTGGTGCCTGGAATTTGTGAGATCTGGTTGTCGAAGCGGATGTCGAATACGGTGACTTCCGCGGACAGGTTGTTGCCCTTCCAGCGCGCGCCGGCTTCGACGGTCTTGGCCAGTTCCGGCGAGAGCGGATTACTGGCCGACAGCGAGTTGAGCTGGGTGTTTTGCACCACGCCGAACGAGGTGTTGTAGTTGGTGAACAACGTCAGCTCAGGCGAATACAGGTAGGCCACATTCACCGACGGCAGCGGCTTGTTGTTGATGACGTCGAACTTGCCGTTGGTGGTCGAATCCACACGGGTGGAGTGGATGTGCTCGTAACGCACGCCCGGCGTGATGCGCCAGGCGCCGATGGCGATCTTGTCGTCGATATAGACGGCGTGTGCATCGGTGCTGTTCTTGAACGAACTGACGACGCCGTTGGCGCCGGTGGTGATCAGTTCATTGAAGGTCTTGTCGGTGCCGCGTTCGCCGATGTAGCGATAACCGACGGTCACATCGTTGGCGACCTTGCCGGTGATGAAGCGTTGCGTGTAGCGCGGTTCGATGCCGATGGTCTGGTAGTCGCGCGGCTGATGCTGGTAGTTGGTGGTCGAGCTGCCGATCAGTACGCTTTGACGGAAGCTTTCGACAAAGTAGGTACGGATTTCAAACTCGTTGGTATCCGATATTGTGTTCAGGTAACCGAGGTCGATGGCCTTGCGGTTGCCGGACCAGAAGTCGTGCTTGCGCGTGTTCTGGAACGGGTTGGCGTTGTATTGCGCCACCGTCAGGCCGCCCGGCGTGCGGGACAGCACGTCGTAATAAGACACCTTGCCGTAGATCTCGGAGCTTGGATCGATTTCGAAGCGGAACTTCAACGCGAAATCGTTCAGGCGTTCGTTGCTGTTGTCGCGCCAGCCCGATCCTTCCGAACCCGAATACAGCATCGCCAGGCCCAGGCCGTTGTCGAGCTGGGTCCCTGCAAAGGCGCTGTACTGTGTGCTGGAGCCGCCCTGGCCGAAGCTGTTGTAACGCACCGAAGCATCGCTGGTCAGGCCCGGCTGGGTCGGGATCGCGCGGGTCTTGAAGTTGATGATGCCGCCGACGTTTTGCGGACCGTAACGCACTGCGCCGCCACCGCGCACGACATCGATAGTGTCGATGTTGTTGAGGCTGATGGGCGCAAACGAGATCTGCGGCTGGCCATAAGGCGCGACCGACATCGGCAAGCCGTCGAGCAAAATGGTCGAGCGTGGCGAATAGCGTCCGGTCAGGCCGCGCACGCCGATATTGAGCGAAATGGCGCTGCCGGCGGTGCCGGAGTTGTCGGTCGCCTGGACACCGGGAATGCGGCGCATCACGTCACCGATGTTGGCAGCGCCGGTGCTTTCAATCTCACTTTTCTTGACCACGGTGCGTGCACCGGGGAAGGTCTTCACGCTGGTTTCAAGGCTGTTGCTGCCGAGCCAGTCGCCGCTGACCTGGATGGTTTCCAGCGAGTTGCCGCCGGCGGCTTCTGCTTGTTGTGCACAGACGCTGCCGGACAGGCTCATCAGTGCGGCGGCGATGGCGATGGCGCAGCGGTTCGGGGTCGCGACGGCGCGCGGGAGTTTAAGCGTGGTCATGGTTTTTTCGTTTAAGAGAGAGGCGAGTGATAAAGGCAAGCGCGATCCGCGCGACAGTGAACCGGCTGGCGCCATCCGATGCCGGTAAGGATGTTGTAAATATGAGTAAATAATAAGAATCATAACCATTTGTATTTTCATGATCAAATTAAACATGCGCTCTGGTATGTCTGCCACGGCGGCGTGCGGCCTGGTGTCGGCAAAAGTGTTGCGCAATGGACACAGTCGGCATCACTGCACCTATCGAGGATGCCGTTGAGAAATCGCCATTGCTGACGCAAAAGATGACGCCCGGCAAACATGTGAGCAATCGTGTACGCTTTTGCCATTGATCAACCTGGAGCAGCAATGAGTTCAACAAAAGTAGCCCTCGTCATCGGCGGCGGCAGCGGCATGGGCGCGGGCGTGGCGCAACGACTGGCGGCCGACGGTTTCGGCATCGCGATCCTTTCTTCTTCCGGCAAAGGCGAAGCGCTGGCCAAAAGCCTGGGTGGCGTCGGCGTCACCGGCTCCAACCGTTCGTTGGATGACCTGCAAAAAGTGGTGGATGCCTGCGTCGCCCGTTGGGGACGCATCGACGTGCTGGTCAACAGCGCCGGCCATGGCCCCAAGGGCAAAGTGCTGGAGCTGAGCGATGAAGAATGGCTGCTCGGCATGGAGGTCTATCTGATGAACGTGGTGCGCACGGCGCGCCTGGTCACGCCGCTGATGCAACAGCAGGGCGGCGGAGCCATCATCAATATCTCCAGCTTCTCGGCGGTGGAGCCGTCGCAGTCCTTCCCGACATCGAGTGTGTTCCGCGCCGGGCTGGCGGCCTACACCAAGCTGTTCGCCGACAAGTACGCCGCAGAGAACATTCGCATGAACAATGTCCTGCCGGGCTTCATCGACAGCTTGCCGGAAAAGCCGGGCATCAGGGAGCAGATCCCCATGGGCCGCTACGGTAAGGTGGCGGAAATTGCCGCACTGGTGTCGCACCTGTCGTCGGAGGATGCAGCTTATATCACTGGCCAGAACATCCGCGTCGACGGCGGCATCACCCGCTCTCTTTGAACCCGTTACGAAAGGTATTGCAATGGTGCAGTGGTCAGCTGTTCTGGCGGTGTTGTCGGTCTATATCACCGGTGTCATGATTCCGGGGCCGAATTTCGTCGCCGTCGTGCACAAGGCAGTGTCGTCGACGCGTGCTGCCGCGTTGGCGATGGTCGCGGGCATCGTCGTCGTCAATTTATTCTGGGCGACATGCGCCATTCTCGGCGTCGGGATCGTGTTCGCGACGTTCCCCTGGGCGGCTCTGCTGGCGAAGATCGCCGGTGCGGCGTATCTGATCTGGTTCGGGGGTAATCTGATTCGCAAGGCGCAGGCCGGGGCCGCGCCGATTGCCGACGCCGGACGCATCTCACCTGCTGAAAACACCGGGTTGCGCCAAGCTTTTGTGCAGGGTTTTCTGACCAACATCGTCAATCCGAAATCGATGGCTTTCTTCGCCGCGGTATTTGCGGCAGCGACGCCGGCGCATGTATCGTGGCCGACGTTTGCCGCCATGCTGACGGTGGTCGGCGCGGTGGCGTCCTCGTGGTACAGCCTGGTGGCGATCGTGATGTCGCATGCGGGCATTGCAGCGAAATACCGCCGTGGCAAAGCATGGATGGATCGCCTCTGCGGGGGCCTGATCGTCGCTTTGGGTGTGCGTCAGCTGGTGCGTTGAAAGCCGTGTAGCATGGTGTTCACTTTCTGCATCGGGAAAATCGCAACATGGATAGCCAAACACTGCATGCCTACGACGCCAACGCGGCCTCCTTCGCTGACGATTGGCTGACGCAGCCGGCGCCGGACGATATGTATGCGCTGCTGAGCGAGCACTTCGCACCTGGCCCCACGGTCGACATCGGCTGCGGCGCCGGCCGCGATGTCGCCTGGCTCAATGCCAACGGTTTCGACGCCGTCGGCTACGACGGCTCCTCCGGCTTGCTGGACGAAGCACGGCGGCGCTATCCCACGCTGACGTTCGAGAGCGCTTTGCTGCCTGCGCTCGACGGCGTGCCGACCGGGCAGTTTCAGAACGTGTTGTGCGAAACCGTCATCATGCATCTTGACCCCGCCGATGTCCCTGTCGCGACTGCGCGCTTGCTGGCGTTGTTACGGCCGGGCGGCGTCTTGTACCTGAGCTGGCGCGTCACCGACGACGCGTCGCAGCGCGACAAGCATCAGCGCCTGTATGCGGCCTTCGATGCGCAGTCCCTGCTGGATGCGTGCGCCGGTTTTCAGGTGCTGTTCAACAAGACCGAGACCAGTCTGTCTTCGGGCAAAACCATCCAGCGGCTGATCGTCAAAAAGCCGTGATATCGGGGACGCGTAAGCGAACAGCATTCTGCTGAGAATGCTGACGCTGACGGCGTCCTGACTTGCCGGTTGCGTATGCGGTCGGCCGGCATTGTTGCCGCCGCAGCGACTCCCCTTCCTTTGAAAAGCCGTCGAAACGCCTCTCATACACGAGATTTGCCCTCTTGACGGCGTGATATGATTTATCTCCCTGTTTCCCTCTGACCGACGCACTGCGGTCGTCGTGCGCGGCCAGCATAGCCGGCGTTGAAGGAAGCAGCACGAACACGAGTCAATCTCGGGCGATCTTCCGCCCGGAGCACAAAGCCACGGAGGGCTTATGGCGGTAACGGAGTCGAACTCCTCATTGGATCCTGCAAACTGGAGCGAACTCCGGCAGCAGGGACACAAAATGCTGGACGACATGTTCGACTACCTGGAAAACGTCAGCGAACGCCCGGTGTGGCAACCGATTCCGGATGCCGTGCGCGGACGTTTCAGCGAGCGTCTGCCGGTACAGGGCAGCTCGCTCGATGGTGCGCATCAGCGCTTCATGCAAGAGATTCTTCCCTATGCGGTAGGCAACGCTCATCCTGGTTTCATGGGCTGGGTCCACGGTGGCGGCACGCCGGTCGGCATGCTGGCGGAGATGCTGGCCGCCGGCCTGAACGCCAATCTCGGCGGCCGCAATCAGATTCCCGTCGAAGTCGAACGCCAGATCGTGCGCTGGATGCGCGAGCTGTTTTCCTTTCCGGACGGCGCCAGCGGCTTGTTCGTCACCGGCACCTCGGCCGCCAACCTGATTGGCGTGCTGATTGCGCGGCGCAGGGCTTTCGGCGTGGAAGTGCGCGACGATGGCATACAGACCGGCACCAACGTCGTCGCCTATACCTCCGCCGCCGCACACGGCTGTATCGAGCAGGCCATGGATATCGCCGGGCTCGGCCGCAAGCGCCTGCGCAAAATTTCCATTCTTGCCGACGGTACGATGGATCTGGCGGCGCTGGAACAAGCCATCGCCGCCGATCGCGCCGCCGGCTTGCAGCCTTTCCTCGTGGTCGGCACGGCGGGTTCGGTCGACATCGGCGCCATCGACGATCTGGAAGCCATCGCCGCGCTGGCGCAGCGAGAGAAACTGCATTTTCACGTTGATGGCGCATTCGGCGCGATGGCCATGCTGTCGCCGACGCAAGGCCGCAAGCTCAAGGGCATCGAACAGGCCGACACCATCGCCATGGATTTCCACAAATGGCTGCAAGTGCCTTACGACGCCGGCTTCCTGTTGGCGCGCGACGGCGAACTGCACCTCAGCACCTTCGATGACGAGCAAAAGACTTATCTCGCACGCGACACGCGCGGCATCGCCGCCGGTTCACCCTGGCCCTGCGATCTCGGCCCGGATTTGTCGCGCAGCTTTCGCGCGCTCAAGACCTGGTTCACGTTCAAGGTCTACGGCACCGCCAAGCTGGCGCAGGTGATCGATCACAGCTGCGAACTCGCGCATTATCTGGAACAACGCATCAACGCCGACCCGGCGCTGGAGATGATGGCGCCGGTCAATCTGAACATCGTCTGCTTCCGCTTGCGCTGTCCGGAACAGATCGCCGACGCAGTCAACCGTGAACTGCTGATCGCCATTCAGGAATCCGGCGCTGCTGCGCCATCATCCACCAAAGTCAACGGCCGTCTCGTCATTCGCGCCGCCCTCTTCAACCACCGGAGCACCACCGCGGATATGGATAAACTGCTGGCCGCCATCGCGCGACTGAGCCCGGGCATCCTTGCTGCGCACACACTATGAGCCAGAACGCCATGCCGTCCCTGCAAGACCTCACGCCGCAGTTCAATCCGGATTCTCCTTACCTGATCGGGCTGGCAAAGTTGCTGACAGCGGCCTATTTCGACGTCGACCTTGGTCCGATCGGCAATACATTGATTCAGCATCTGCAGTCGGCGCCGGATGATCACAAGGCCATGATGGACTTGTCGACGATTCTGTACATTCGCGGCAATGACGAAGTCGCCGCCGCGACGCAGCTCGATGCGGTCAGAATGCAGCAGCTCTATCACCTGCCTACCGCCGCCGACGGCAAGGTTGGCCTGCGTCTGCTGGCGCTGATGGTGACCGGCGACTTCATGGCCAATACGCCGCTGGAGTTCATGCTGACCGGCTCCGACGTGGCGCTCGACGTCTTGTACGTCAGGCCTTACGGCGACCTGCCCACCGAATTGCCGCCGCACGACGTACTGTTCGTGGCCGTCGGCGAATCCGACATGACGCGCGACCTGTTGGAAGAATTGTGCGAAGTCGTGGAAGGATGGGGGGCGCCACTGCTCAATCATCCGCGGCCGTCGCTGGACCTGTCGCGCGATCGCGTGGGTGAACTGCTGCAAGACAAGCCTGAGCTGGCGATCCCGTTGACGGCCCGCATCGATCGTTACGATCTGGAAGAACTGCAGAATGGCGCCGCCGAATTGGCGAGCTTCCTGTCCGATGGCGAGTTTCCGCTGATCATTCGCCCGATCGGGTCGCATGCCGGCAAAGGGCTGGAAAAGCTGCTCACGCCTGCCGATATCGCGGCCTACCTTGAAGCGCATGACGGCGACGAGTTTTTCATCTCCCGCTTTGTCGATTACAGCAGTGCCGATGGCCTGTTCCGCAAATACCGCATCGTGCTGATCGACGGCCGCCCGTTCCTGTGTCACATGGCTATTTCCGAAAACTGGATGGTGCATTATCTCAATGCCAATATGACCGGCGAGAACAGCTTCAAGCGCGACGAAGAAGCCGCGGTCATGCGCAACTTCGATCAGGATTTTGCCGAGCGCCATCAGGCTGCTTTTGACGTGCTGAACCGCACTTTCCCGCTGGACTATTACGGTCTCGATTGCGCCGAAACCAAGGACGGCCGCCTGCTGATTTTTGAAGTCGACACCGGCATGATCGTGCACGCGATGGATCCGGTGGACATGTTCCCCTACAAGCAGGACAACATGCGCAACGTGTTTGCGGCTTTTCAGAGCATGCTGCACAAAGTCAAACAATCCGGTAACGCCGATGTCAGCAAGCCCAGCCAAGCCGGATAAGCTGTCGCCGACTTCTGCCCTGTTGTTGCAGGGCGGCGATGACAGAATCCGTCTGCTCGACGGCGAGACATTCAATAAATACGGATGCCGTCCCTATCCGGTCGCCGACTGTATCGATTTCAGTTCCTCGACCGCGTCTCACGTATCGGCATCTACCTATGGCGCGCTGGAATTGCTCCAGCATCGCCTGAAGGACGCGGTCTGCGCATCGTCTTCTGAACAGGTGTACGCGCACGAGCTGCAACAACTACGCACGCGTTTTCTCTCGTTCTGGGGGTTGTCACCGGCGACGACGGAGATGATCTTCTCCGCCTCCGGCACCGACGCGCATCTGATCGCGGCAAGTCTCGCACAAACGCTGCATGACGCATCGTTGCACGCCATCATGATTCAATGTGAAGAGAGCGGCAGCGGCGTTGCGGCGGCATTGTGCGGCCAGCCGTTTTCTTCGCGCACTGCCACCGGTGATGTGCCGCCTGTGCGTGCGGCGGCAGCCGCTACCGCCATGATCCACATCGATCTGCGCGCACCCGACGGCAATCCCCGTCCCGGCGTGGAAGTCGACGCCGATTTCGAACGCGCGGCCAATCGTGTGCTGGAGCAGGGTTTGCCTGCCTTGCTGGTCGCGGTGGACGTATCGAAAACCGGCCTCGTTGCGCCGAGTATGGATGCCCTCGCCAGATTGAAAAAGCGCTGGGGTCAACAACTGACGGTGCTGGTCGACGCCTGCCAGTTCCGCCTCGACAGCGCGGCTTTGCATGCGTATCTGCAGCTCGGTTGCATGGTCGCCATCACCGGATCGAAGTTTTTTGCTGCGCCTTCATTTTGCGGCGCTCTGCTGATGCCGTCCACGCTGGCGCAAGCGATGCAGGCGCGGACCATGCCGACCTTGTTGCGCAGCTATTCCAGTCGTGCAGAGTGGCCATCGCATTGGCCGGGTACGGGCGAGCTCACACGTGTTCCCAATATGGGTTTGCTATTTCGCTGGGAGGCAGCGTTGCAAGAGATGCAGCACTTCCTGCAAGTTCCGGCGGACGATGTGCATCGCATCGTGTCGGCATGTGCAGAGGCCGTTCACAGCCGCCTGTCATCGGATCCGCATTTTCAGCCGCTGGACAACAGTGCCGCGGTATCGAAGATGCGGGCAACGATTCACGCCTTCATACCCTGTAGACAGGCTCCGCATCGCAAGATGCTGGAGCGCAGTGAAGTGGAGCGTCTGTACCGGACCTTGCAAAGCGCAGTACAAGCGGACGGTCGCATGTATCTGCTGGGCCAGCCGGTGCAATGCGGTAGCCCCGGGTCGTCTCCGGCATGGGCATTGCGCCTGTGTCTGAGCGCGCCCCTGATCGTCAACGCGCATCGCGGCGGTGAAGCCGGCCTGGGCGAGCTGATCGGGCAGGCGGCGGCTTGTTTGACGGCAGTGGCGGCGACCATCGACCAGTTGTAAACGGCTGGCATCCGTAACGCAGCAAAGAACGCGCTCACCCAGCCTGTCGCCAGGCCAGAATTTTTTCATCCCCGCACCTGAATCCGTCGCCCATTCAAACCACTGCATCGGCAGCCGATCCGTCACCGCACGTGCTGCCGACAGAAGTGCTCAACGCAGTCGGCCTGCATTCGGTACGCGCCAGTTCGGTCTGGTTCTTGTCGCCGTTCGCCGAGCCGACGCGGTCGTTGTCGCTGCGCTTCCGGTAGTCCGCCGTCACCTACACTTTGGTGGGCCTCGACAAATGATAGAAGAACGCGCCGCAGATGGTCGACTTCTTGCCGGAGCCGGCGGCGTCGTAGGCTGCATGGTTGCCGCTGAACGCCGTGCTTTTGGCCGAATTTTCCGTTTTTTTGTCCGGATCCGCTCTTGACGGCAAGCCCGGCGACCCTAGGATGGATGCTCTTTGACGGCAGGCCCGGCAGCAGCTTGCGGATTTTTGTAAAATGCCGCTTCGTCCTGAGGTAATACCGTCATTTAACGCTCCATTTGAGGATTCCCATGCAAGCTCAACCCATGCGCCCCGGCCACCTGGCCCTGGTGCTGCTCGTGATCCTGGTGTGGGGCGTCAATTTCGCGATCATCAAGGTCGGCCTGGTCGGCGTGCCGCCGCTGCTGCTGGGCAGCTTGCGCTTCGTCCTGGCGGCCTTCCCGGCGCTGCTGTTCCTGCGTCCACCCAAGGTGCCGCTGCGTCTCTACCTGGCTTTCGGCATGACCATGTCGGTCGGCCAGTTCGCCTTCCTGTTCAGCGCGATCCACGTCGGCATGCCCTCGGGACTGGCTTCGCTGGTGCTGCAATCGCAATCGTTTTTCACGCTGCTGCTGACGGTGTGGTGGCTCAGGGAGAAATGGCGCGTCAACCAGCTGGCCGGCTTGTTGCTGGCGGCCGGCGGCTTGCTGCTGATCGGCAACGCACATGGCGCCTCCATGCCGCTATTGGGTTTCCTGCTGACCATCGCCGCCGCTGCCATGTGGGCTTGCGGCAATATTGTCAGCCGCGCCGTCGGGCGTCATGGTCCGATCAACCAGCTGGCCTTTGTGGTGTGGGCCAGCCTGGTGCCGCCGCTGCCTTTGTTTGCACTGTCCTGGCTGATCGAAGGACCGGCCGCCATCAGCGCGGCGCTGCAGCACTTCAGCATGCAGTCTTTCGCAGCGGTCGCTTACATCGCCTGGGCGTCCACCTTGTTCGGCTATGCGGTCTGGAATTTGCTGATCGCACGTTACACGGTCAATCGCATCGCGCCGTTCACCTTGCTGGTGCCGCCAGTCGGCCTCACCACCGGCTGGCTGGTGTTCGATGAACAGTTGCAGGCGATCCATTTCATCGGCGCCGGCCTGCTGATGATAGGCCTTATCGTCAATCTGTTCGGCGCACCGCTGTTCGCTCGCCTGAGCTGGAAGACCCGCGGCTCGTGAGCGTGCGCCGCGCTGACGGTTACAGCACCGCCAGTTCCTGCGGACACAGCACCTCGGCAAACATGCTCAGTGCGGGATTCATGTTGTCTTCGAGGAACACCAGTTCGACCTCGTGGCGCACATGCAGGTTGGCATGCTTGTGCAGCACCACGTCGGCCGGACAGTTGTATTGCGACGACTCCGAAATGATGGAATAGCCCATGCCCGCGGCGACCATGCCGAGCGCAGTGGCGACGTCTTCGCACACCAGCGCAATCTTGGGCGACAAGCCGGCCAGCTGGCATTGCCGGATCAGGTAATCGTGATACACGGGCGAGCCGGAACGCGTGAACCAGACGCAGGGTTCATGCGCCAGTTCCTTCAGTTGCAGCGGCGGCTGCAGCGCATACTTGCTGTCTATCGGTAGCGCCAGCAACAGGCCCGAACTGAGGATCGTGGTGCCCGATAGTTGCGCATCGTTAGGGTCGCGCAGCGCAAAGAAACCGCCGTCCATGCGGCCGTCCTTGATGTCCTTGATCTGGCGCGCCGACAGCGCCGGCTCCAGTTTCAGGTTGATGTGCGGGAAGCTCTCGCGAAAGCGGCGCAGGCGGGCGAGGAAAACCGGATGCCAGGTGTGCGTCGGCGAGATGCCGATGCGCAGCGATTCGATGTTGGCGGTGGCGGCGTGCAGGACGCGCTTCTTGGCGATCTCCAGGTCGTCGACGATCTTTTCCGCATCCTTCAGAAACTGGCGACCGCCATTGGTCAGCGCAATGCCCTTGACGCTGCGTTCGAACAGGGTTACGCCGAGCTCTTGTTCGAGATCCTGGATCTGCCGGCTCAATGCCGGCTGCACGATGTTCAGATGGCGTGCCGCTTGCGCAATGCTGTTTTGTCTCGCTACGGCGAGGAAATAGCGAAGATGGCGAATTTCCATGGATACATCCGATCGGAGCTGGTTGTCGAAGCGTGTATGAAACCGGGCATGGCAATTGCAGCTGGCACTTCTTTTTATATCTGATGCGTATTTGATTCTGCTCTGATCGGTGTCGGCGCATATCGCGCCAGATCCTTTCTTCCCTTACTTCATCAGCACTCGATGACGTTGACGGCCAGGCCGCCGCGCGAGGTTTCCTTGTATTTCGTCTTCATGTCGGCGCCGGTGTCGCGCATGGTCTTGATCACGTTGTCGAGCGACACGAAGTGGCGGCCGTCGCCGCGCAAGGACATGCGCACGGCGTTGATGGCCTTGACCGAACCCATGGCGTTGCGCTCGATGCAGGGCACTTGCACCAGTCCGCCGATGGGGTCGCAGGTCAGGCCGAGGTTGTGTTCCATGCCGATCTCGGCGGCGTTTTCCACTTGTGCGGGGGTGCCCCCCATGACTTCGGCAAGAGCGCCTGCCGCCATCGAGCACGCCACGCCGACTTCACCCTGGCAACCCACTTCGGCGCCCGAGATCGAGGCGTTTTCCTTGTAGAGAATGCCGATCGCCGCTGCGGTCAGCAAGAAACGCACGATGCCATCTTCGTTCGCGCCCGGCACGAAGCGATGGTAGTAATGCAGCACCGCCGGGATGATGCCGGCGGCGCCATTGGTCGGCGCCGTGACCACGCGGCCGCCGGTGGCGTTTTCTTCATTGACGGCCAGCGCATACAGATTGACCCAGTCCAGCGTGGTCAGCGGATCATTCTGGCTGCTGTCCGCCTGCGTGAGCAAATTGCGATGCAGGGCGGCGGCGCGGCGCCGCACCTGCATCGGGCCGGGCAGCGTACCTTCCTGTTCGCAGCCGCGCTTGACGCAGTTTTGCATGACATCCCAGATGCGCAGCAAGCCGCTGCGGATGTCTTCTTCGGAGCGCCAGACTTTTTCGTTTTCCATCATCAACTGGCTGACCGAAATCCGATTGGCGTCGCACAAGGCCAGTAACTCATCGCCGCTGTGGAAGGGATACGGCAGTACCGTGCTGTCGGCCACCAGGCGATCCTGTCCGGCGGCGTTCTCATTGACCACGAAGCCGCCGCCGACCGAGTAATACACCTTGTTGGCGATCTCGACGCCGTCGGCGTCATAGGCGATGAAGCGCATGCCGTTGGAGTGGTAAGGCAGGGTCCGTTGCCGGTAGAACAGCAGCTGTTCTTTTTCGACGAAATCGACCCGTCGCTCGCCCAGCAGATTGATGCTCGTGGTGCTGCGGATTTGCGCCAGCTTGGCCTCGATGGTGTCGATATCGACCAGGTCCGGCGCTTCGCCGAGCAGGCCCAGCAAGACGGCCTTGTCGCTGCCGTGGCCTTTGCCGGTGGCCCCGAGCGAGCCGTACAGCTCGGCCCGCACGCTGTTGGTGGCGGCCAGCAAGCCGTGCTCCTTCAGGCCCGTGACGAAGGTGGCCGCGGCCCGCATCGGACCCACGGTGTGCGAGCTCGATGGGCCGATGCCGATCTTGAACAGTTCGAATACGCTGACGGCCATGTTGTCTACTTTCTGCTGGCGGGCTCGCTGGCGAGCACCGCGGGTTAACGCGGATATTGCTGGCTATTGGTATTGATGTCGGCCTCAGCCGGCGGTGCCCATGGTGTTGCGCACCAGTTCGATCCAGTACGAGGCGCCCAGTTCAATCGCGTCGTCGTTGAAATCGTAATGTGGATTGTGCAACGGAATCGAGGTATCGCGATCGACTCCCATCCAGATATAGGCGCCGGGTTTGCAATTGAGCATGAAGGAAAAATCTTCAGAGGCCATCGCCGGCACGCAATCCCAGTCGACCTTGTCCTTGCCCACCACGGCGTCGGCCGCGCGGATGGCGATGTCGGTTTCGGCGTGGGAATTGATCGTGGCCGGATAGGCGTAGCGATAAGAGACCGTCGCGCTGGCGCCGTTGGCCTGTGCGATGCCGCCGCTGAGTTCGGTCAGCAAGTCGTGGATGCGGCGTTGCGTGTCCAGCGAGAAGCAGCGCACCGTGCCGCGGATGACGGCGCTGTCCGGCAACACGTTCCAGGCTTCGCCGCCATGGATCTGGGTGACGCTGACCACTGCGGTTTCCTGCGGCGGCAGGCGGCGGCTGACGATGGTTTGCAGCGCCAGCACCAGCTGGCTGGCGCAGACCAGTGAATCGATGCTGCGCTCGGGCATGGCGGCATGGCTGCCGACGCCCTGGATGGTGATCTCGAAGGTGTCGAAGGACGCCATCATCGGACCGTGATTGATGGCGAAGCGTCCCGCCGGCAAGCCGGGCCAGTTGTGCAGGCCGAACACCATGTCGCAGGGAAAGCGCTCGAACAGGCCGTCTTCGACCATGGTGCGGCCGCCGCCGGCGGCTTCTTCAGCCGGTTGGAAAATGAAGTTGACGGTGCCTTTCCAGCGCGTGTCGCGGCTGATCGCGACTGCGGCGCCGAGCAACATCGCGGTGTGGCCGTCATGGCCGCAGGCGTGCATTTTTCCATCGTGCCGCGACTTGTGGGCGAAGGCGTTCTTCTCTTGCAGGGGCAGCGCATCCATGTCGGCGCGCAAGCCGATGCGCGGGCCGTCGCCGCGGGTCAGCGTGCCGACCACGCCGGTGCGTCCCACGCCTTCTTGCACGGCAATACCGTGCTCGCGCAATACCGAGGCCACTACCGCGGCAGTCGAGACTTCTTCGAACGCCAGCTCCGGGCAAGCGTGGAAGGTGTGGCGCCATTGGATCATGTCGGCGATGAGTTTTTTGTCCAGAGACATGGTCTACCTCTTGAATAAGTGAAGATCAGTGCTGCAAGAATTGGGCGATCACGGTGGCGCCGAGGAAGGTGCCGGCGTTCGCGGCAAACGACACCACCACGATACGCCAGCCGAGGCGGCGGAAGGCCGGGATGTCCTTGGCGATCGACAGGCCGGCGAAGGTCAACATCGGCGTGATGAAGGCGAGGAAATTGATCTTCGCGGTCAGCGCATTGATCTCTGCCGCCCATGGACAGATCGGCGCCGTCAATGCCATCGCGATCAGCGAGACCCAGCACACGGCAGGAATTTTCTTGCCGATGAATTTGTTGGGCAGTACGCCAATCGCCACCGCCGCCAACACGATCAGCATGCCGGGCAGCGCGTCCAGCGGTTTGGTGCCGAGCGCGATCCAGCCGCCCAACAGCGTCAGTGCGCCGGACAACACCCAGGCGCACACGATGCCCAGCGGTCCGAGCGCATCGTCGTGCTCGCTCGCATGGCCGGCGTTGTGATGCTCGGTAGCGGCGGGGGCCGCGGTCGAGGCTACCGAGTGGCGGCCCAGCACCGGTTCCAGCACGCGATAGCCCCACACTGCCAGCGGCAGTGAAATGAACAGCGTGAAGTAAGTGCCGATGGTGGTGGTGATCAGGTTGCTGGCGGCGGCGAAGGTCATCACTTGCTTGGCGATTTCGGGGGTCTGCTGCGCGGCGATGGCGCCGGATGCGGCCGCCATCATGCTGCCCGAACCGACGCCGGAACCCATTGCCAGGGCGAGCGGACTGAAGATGTTCAGGCTGGCCACGAAGCCGGCCAGGATGGCGATGAACAAGGCGCCGAACACGGTGCCGGTCAGGTACTCGGCCAGCACGCCACGGCCTTCGGGCGAATCCATGCCGTACTTTTCACCGATGATCGCCAGGCTGGGTTCACGGCCGACGGAAAAAGTCGCACCGATGGCTTCACGCTTGATGCCCAGCAACAATGCCAGCGGCAGGCCGATCAGGATGGTGCCGGCAAAGTGGCCGAATTCCTGGAACATCAATGCCCAGCCGGAAGCGGCAATCTGTGGCAGCGAAGAGCCGACCAGCAGGCCCAGCTTGGCGACAAACAACAGCAGCGCCGGTTGCAGGATGTTGGCGGCGTCGAATTGCATGCCGGTTTCGACGCGCAGCAAGGCGGGCAGGAATTTTTTTGCCAGGCCGAGCACCGCGCCGATCAGCAACGCCCAGATCATCGGCAGCAAGACCACTTTGCCGGGACCGATGCTGAATGTGAATGAACCGATCAGCTCGGCAATGATGACGATGATCGTGGCGAAGAGATACAACTTCGCAAATCGAAAACCTACATTGCCGTCCGTCACTTTTATTGTTTGTCCCATCTCGTCACCTCATTATTTTTATACTGCGAAAGAATGCATCGGCAAGCCGTGCTGGGGCTGATTATGCAGAGGTTCCGATCTATAATGGATCGCAATGGATCATCAAATCCATTCTAATTTTTAGAATGCGAAAGCCGAGGATATGTACGAAACACTCAATGAGGCGCGTCTTATTTATCTGTTCGAATCGATACAGCGCGGCACCATGCGCGCTGCGGCAGATGCATTGAATATCGCGCCCTCGGCGGTGAGCCGGCAAGTCGCCTTGCTGGAAGAAGAACTGGCCATCCCGCTGATCGAGCGCCACACCCGCGGCATCAAGCCGACCGAAGCCGGCAAGCTGCTGCTGCAATATTTTCGCGAGCAGCATTCGCACAAGACCGATGTGCTGTCCGAACTGCAAGAGCTGCGCGGCCTGCGCAAGGGCACCGTGCGCATCGCGCTGGGCGAAGGTTTCGTGTCGGACCTGATGGCCGGACCGCTGGTCAAGTTCGGTGCCGATTACAAGGATATTTCGGTGGTGCTCGACGTCGGCGGCACCAATGAAATCATGCGCCGCGTCAGCGAAGATGAAGCCGATATCGGCCTCATCATGAATCCACCGCCGGATGCCAAGATCGTCTCGCGCAAGATCAGCAAGCAACCGATCTACGCCATCGTGGCGCCGGATTTTCCGTTGCTGGGCAAGCCGGGGCCGTTTCGCATCAACGATTTCCTTTCGTATCCGATGGCGCTCAACCACTCGACCTTCGGCTTGCGGCAAATCCTGCAACTGGTGGAGCAGACCGAAAAGATCCGCTTCAAGCCGACGCTGACCACCAACTCGTTTTATATTTTGCGGCAGTTCGTGCGCTTGCAGATGGGCGTGACGTTTTTGCCATCGTTCGTGGTCACCGGCGAATTGCAGGCTGGCGAACTGTTCACCATCCCGGTGCAGCATCCCATCCTGGAAAATGCCGAAGCGCACCTGATCACGCGCGCCGGCCGCAAGCTGTCCATCAGCGCCAACAAGATGCTGCAATACATGTCGGCGCGACTGTCGTCGATGCGCTGATCCCTGCCGTGCAAGCAAAAAACGCCGGCGCGCTGAAACCGCGGCCGGCGTTTTTGCTTGGCATGGCGCAGCCTAATGCGGCGCCAGATTTTTCAGCATGTCGGCGGTGAATTCAGCCAGGCCGAACTGCGGCTTCCAGCGCCAGTCGCGATGCGCCACCGTGTCATCGATGGAGTTCGGCCAGCTCTGGGCAATTTTCTGGCGGAAGTCCGGCGCATAGCGCACTTCGAAGTCCGGATGATGCTTGCGGATTTCCGCCGCCAGCTCGCGCGGCGTGAAACTGACGCCCGCCAGGTTGTAGCTGCCACGCTCGCGGATACAGTCGGCCGGCGCCTCCATCAGCTCGATGGTGGCGCGCACGGCGTCGGGCATGTACATCATCGGCAGCGCTTCATCTTCTTCCAGGAAGCAGGTGTACGACTCGTCCTTCAATGCCGAATGGAAAATGTCGATGGCATAGTCGGTGGTGCCGCCGCCCGGGGCAGTCTTGTACGAGATCAGGCCCGGATAGCGGATGCTGCGCACGTCGACGCCGTGGTTCTCAAAATACCAGCGACACCAGCCTTCACCGGCGAGCTTGGAAATACCGTAGACCGTCTTCGGTTCCATCACCGTGCCTTGCGGCGTGGCGTCGGCCGGCGTGGTGGGGCCGAAGGCGGCAATCGAACTGGGCCAGAATACCTTGTCGAGGCGGTGCTGGCGTGCCGCTTCCAGCACATTGAGCAAGCCGCTCATGTTCAGGTGCCAGGCCCAGGTCGGTGCGCTTTCGCCGATCGCCGACAAGGCCGCCGCCAGCAGGTAGACCTGGCTGATCTGGTGGTGCTCGATGATGTTGTTGAGCTGGCCGGCATCGGTGACGTCCAGGGTTTCGTGGCGGATGTGCAGATGACGACCTTGCGCCGCCTTGTCGCTGGTGACGATCTTGTCGCTGCCGTAGCGTTCCGCCAGGGCCAGCGCCAACTCGGTGCCGAGCTGGCCGTTGGCGCCGATGATGAGGATTTTGGTGGATTCGCTCATTGTATGATCTCCAGTTCTTTACCGGCTTGCTTGAATGCGGCCAGTGCCGTATCCAGTTCCGCCTGCGTGTGCAGGGCGCTGATCTGTACGCGGATGCGCGCCTGCGCTTTGGGCACCACCGGATAGAAGAAGCCGGTGACGTACACGCCGAGTTCCAGCAGGCGCTTGGACAGGCGCTGCGATTTTTCCGCGTCGTAGACCATCACCGGGATGATCGGGTGCGTACCCGGCTTGAGGTCGAAGCCGAGCGCCTCCAGACCACGGCGGAAATACTGCGTGTTGTGTTCCAGGGTTTCGCGCAACTGCGTGCCTTCTTCCAGCAGGTTGAGCACCTCGATGCTGGCGCCGACGATGGCCGGCGCCACCGTGTTGGAAAACAAGTAAGGCCGCGAGCGTTGGCGCAACAGTGCAATGACTTCCTTGCGACCACTGGTGAAGCCGCCGGAGGCGCCGCCCAGGGCCTTGCCCAGCGTACCGGTGATGATGTCGATCTTGCCGAACACGCCGCGGTATTCATGCGAGCCGCGTCCGCGCGCGCCGATGAAACCGGTGGCGTGGCATTCGTCGATGCCGAGCAGCGCGCCGAATTCGTCGCACAGCGCGCGGATCTCATCGAGCTTGGCGATGCTGCCGTCCATGGAAAACACGCCGTCAGTAAATACCAGCTTGTAGCGCGCGCCGGCGGCATCGGCTTCTTGCAGGCGCAGGCGCAGGTCGGCGATATCGTTGTTGGCATAGCGGTAACGCTTGGCTTTGCACAGGCGGATACCGTCGATGATCGAGGCGTGGTTGAGTGCATCGCTGATGATGGCGTCCGGTTCACCGAGCAGGGTTTCGAACAGTCCGCCGTTGGCGTCGAAGGCCGAGCCGTAGAGGATCGTGTCTTCGGTGCCGAGGAAGCGCGCCAGCCTGGCTTCCAGCGTCTTGTGCAAATCCTGGGTGCCGCAGATGAAGCGCACCGAGCTCAGGCCGAAGCCGCGTTCGTCGAGTGCGCGATGGGCCGCCTGCACCACGCGCGGATGCGAGGACAGGCCGAGGTAATTGTTGGCGCAGAAGTTCAGCACTTCCTTGCCGTCGGTGATGCGGATCAGGCTGCCTTGTGGCGAGGCAATCACGCGCTCATCCTTGAACAGGCCATCATGGCGGATGGCGTTGAGCTCGTCGCGCACCGACGCGTAGAAGTCTTCAGCGGTTTTGATGGTCATGTAGTGGCCTGTCGTAGTAAAATGGCTATTGCGGAATAATCCGATATATCGAACTAATTTCCAATATATAGAACAAATTATGGTGACGCAAGCCCCCGCTCAGAAAATTGACGCCAGTGGTCCGCCGGTTGTTGGTTCGAAACTGCAAGAGATGCGCAAGGCGCAGAAGTTGTCGCTGGACGATTTGTCCAAGCGCGCGGGCGTGTCGAAGTCGATGCTCTCGGAAGTCGAGCGCAACCAGGCCAATCCGACCGTGGCGGTGCTGTGGCGCTTGTCCAATGCGCTCGGCGTCAGCCTCACGGATTTTCTTGCCGAGGGCATGCCCGGCAATACCGGCGCTGCGATCACCCTGATAGCCGCGCATGCGACGCCGGTGACCAAGAGCGGCGACGGCAAATGCGAACTGCGTATCCTCGGCCCGATCGGGCTGGCCGGCAAAGTGGAATGGTATGAGTTGACGATAGAGCCGGGTGGCGTATTGTCATCCGACGCGCACGAGTCGGGCTCGTGCGAACATTTATCGATCCTGAGCGGCAGCCTCAATGTGCAGGCTGCAGAGCATATCCAGACCGTGCGCCGCGGCGAGACCGCACGCTACCCGGTGGATGTCCAGCACGCCATTTCGAATGTAGGGAAAGTCGCCGCCAAGGCCTTGCTGGTGGTCGAGTACCTGAGCAACCGCTGAACCATTAAAAAACTGCATGCCGCACCAGGGAGTGCAGCGCGGCACGCAGAACCCGGAAAACACCCGGGAGTGGGGATCGCCCGATCGGCTTATTCGATGTCCTTGAGGATTTTTTCCGACAGGGGGACATTCAGCCATTTCTTTACCAGACCATTGAGCTCGCCCGATTTCTTGGCCTTGCTCAATACGTCGTTCACCTTTGCCTGCAAGGCCGGTTCGCCCTTGTTGAGGCCAACCACGCAGCGCGATTCCTGGATCACATACTTCAAGACGGGCTTGTGCTCAGGATCCTTCTCGCCCAGCGTCACCGCCACGAAGTCGCCGGTGCCGAGCATGCGCACCTGGCCGGAGATATACGCCGAGATCAGCGTGTTGTTGTCTTCGTAGCGCTTGAACACGGTGCTGGCCGGCAGGCTCTTGGTCAGCAGGATGTCTTCGAAAGTGCCGCGCGTGACGCCCACGGTTTGATTGGCCATGTCGGCCGGCGCACTCACCTTGATGTCAGCGGCGCCGAACAGGCTGTTGTTATACGGCGCATACGATTGCGAAAAGTCGATCACCTTTTCACGCTCGGCGCTGCGTCCCAAAGTGGAAATCACCAGGTCGCTCTTGTGCGTCAGCAGATAGGGAATGCGATTGGCGATGGTCACCGGCACGAATACCACTTTCACGCCGAGGCTCTTGGCGATCATCTTGGCGACGTCGATGTCCAGGCCTTGCAATTGCAGGTCGGAGTTGACCGAGCCGTAGGGCTGCAAATCCTGAGGCACCGCAATGCGGATGACGCCCGCCTTGACGATATCGGCCAGCGCATCGGCTTTGGCGGCAGGTGCAGCGAAGGCCAGCGCAACGCTGGAACAGAGCAACAGTTTTTTTGTGAATTTCATTTCTTCCCCGGCGATGAATAGGTAATGGAACGCACTGCGAAGTGTGAAGTGCAAAGATAAAGATTCAATCGACGATCTATCGGCGCAGCGATATAAGCACGCGGTGAGCCATTGATGCGCGGAGAAAATCCGAAGAAAAAATTCGGTTTCATCGTGATTGCGCTGGCAAGTTTAGGAGGGCGTTTGAGGCGTTGTAAATTACCATTTAAGCATATGCCGTATGTTTTTAAAGTATAAGCGTGATCGGCCTGAAACCCTTATAAATGCTGAGTGTCGGCGCAATCATGCATGCACCTTTAATGCACATTTTTGGCGGTCGGCCGGAACGGAAATGCTCCAATCCAGTGCGTCTGAAAATTGATACGAGAAATGATTTGCGGATTTTCAAGGCGCAAGAAAAACGGACCACGCAACCCGGATTGGCGGGCACCAGGCTGACGAGCATCTTCCATGAACGGCGACTGCCGCATCATCTCAGGGAGAGAAAATGAAGAGCATCAACAATATGAAAATCGGCGACCGCCTGGCGATCGGCTTCGCCATCATCCTGGCCTTGTCCATCGTCAGCACAGGCATCGGTATCTGGCGTATGCAGGTGGTCTCGCAAGTGACGCGTGCCATGGTGGATGAATCGGTGCGCAAGGAGCGCCTGATCTCGGCGCTCAATACCAATCTGCGCGGCAGCATCTTGCGCACCATCGCCATCTTGCGCAGCTCGGACCAGATGCTCAACGCCTTCTTCCTGAATGAGGATCTGGTTGCCAAGAAAGATGCGACAGCGCTGCAAAAGCAGATCAGCGTGTTGCTGGCCAGCGATGAAGAGAAGGATCTGTACAGACAAGTGTTGGAGCAACAGGCGGCCTACGCCAAGATCAACTATCACATGATGGAGCTCAAATCCAACGGCGATGCCGATGAAGGCAACCAGATCCTGGTACAGGAATTCGTGCCGACATCCAAGCGTTACCAGGCAGTGCTGCAGAAATTGCTGGAGTGGGAGCAGGCCGAGATCGACAAAACCTCGCAACAGATTGACCTGATTGCAGCGCAAAGCCGGATCCTGTTGCTGATCGTCGAGATCGCAGCCCTGTTGTTCGGCGTGTCGTGCGCGTGGTTGCTGACCCGCAGCATTATTCGGCCGATCAGGCAGGCGGTAGCGCTGTCGCGCAAAGTGGCCGACGGCGACCTCACCACGGAAATCGTCGTCAAAAGAAAAGACGAGGTAGGGCAACTCTTGATGTCGCTGCAGGGCATGAACAGCAACTTGCGCAACATCGTCAGCAATGTGCGCGTGGGCACGCAGACCATCGCCATTGCGTCACGCGAGATCGCGGTCGGCAACATGGACTTGTCGTCGCGCACCGAGGCCCAGGCCAGCGCGCTGGAACAAACCGCATCGGCGATGGAAGAATTGATCTCGACCGTGCGCAGCAACGCCGACAATGCGCGTGAAGCCAGCGCGCTGGCCAGCACCGCTTCAGATATCGCCATCGAGGGCGGCCGGGTGGTCGATCAGGTGGTGCAGACCATGGGCGACATCAATGCTTCATCGAAGAAGATTGTCGACATCATCAGCGTGATTGACGGCATCGCCTTCCAGACCAATATCCTGGCGTTGAATGCGGCGGTGGAAGCAGCACGCGCTGGTGAGCAGGGACGCGGCTTTGCGGTGGTGGCGTCGGAAGTGCGCAGCCTGGCGCAACGCAGCGCCGCTGCCGCCAAAGAAATCAAGTCCTTGATCGACGACTCCGTCAAGCGGGTCAGCAACGGCAGCGCCCAAGTGGAACGCGCCGGCGCCACCATGACCAATGTGGTCACCAGCGTCAAACGCGTGACGTCTATCGTGCACGAGATCAGTGAGGCGAGCCAGGAGCAGGCGGCCGGTATCGAGCAAGTCAACGACACCATCTCGCAGCTCGATCAGGTCACCCAGCAAAACTCGGCGCTGGTGGAAGAAGCGGCCTCGGCTGCCGATGCCATGCAGCTGCAGGCGGCCAACCTGACCAAGCTGGTCAGCGTGTTTACGACCGAGGTGGTGGCACAGGTGACGGAGGTGGCAAGCACCATGCCGCAGAAAGCGATAGTCAGAAACGCCTTGTTGCGCGCCTGATCGGTTAAGGAAGATCAGGAACGCCTCTCGGAGGTAGTGGTGAGATGCGTTCTGGCCAGCGCTGCAACAGGACAAAAAAGAACGCCGGCATTGACACTGAATGCCGGCGTTTAACATTGCCTTGTGTGCGCTTGAGCCGCTGCTTCCAGGTCACAGATCAAGTACAGGCCATACCGAGGAACTGCTGCAACTCCGGCGTCTTGGGTTGGGTGAAAAATTGTTCCGGTGCGCCGATCTCATGTACCTTGCCCTGGTGCATGAACACCACACGATCGCAGACTTCGCGCGCAAAGCGCATCTCATGCGTGACCATCACCAGCGTCATGCCTTCGGTGGCCAGCTTGCGCACCACGCTCAATACTTCGTTGACCAGTTCCGGATCCAGCGCCGACGTGATTTCGTCGCACAGCAGCGCTTGCGGCTGCATGCTTAGGGCGCGTGCAATGGCGACGCGCTGTTGCTGGCCGCCGGACAGCTGGTCAGGATAGCTGTCGAACTTTTCGGCCAGACCGACGCGCGCCAGGTTGGCTTCGGCCAGTTCGCGCGCAGCCGGCTCCTTGGCGCCTTTGACGACGATGGGCGAGATCATCACATTGCGGCCGACGCTGAGGTGAGGAAACAGATTGAATTGCTGGAAGATCATGCCCACGCGCAGGCGCAGCTTGCGCAAGTCTTGCTCGCTGCTGCCGAGCGCGGCGTCGCCGACGCTGATTTTTCCTTCATCTATGCTTTCCAGGCCGTTGATACAGCGCAGCAGCGTGCTCTTGCCGGAACCGCTCTTGCCGATGATGGCGATCACTTCCCCGGCGTTGATGTTGAGGTCGATGCCGTTGAGGACTGCATTGGTCCCGTAGCTTTTCCTGACGTTCTCAATGGCGATGAGCGACATTGAATTTCCTTTCTAAGAATTGACTGTATTTGGACAGCGGCCAGCACAAGGCGAAGTACATCAGGCCTACCAGCCCGAAGACGGTGAACGGTTGGAAGGTGGCGTTGGTGATCACGGTGCCGGCCTTGGATAATTCAACGAAGCCGATGATGGACGTGACCGCCGTGCCCTTGATGATCTGCACGCCGAAGCCGACGGTCGGCGGGATCGCCATGCGCAGCGCCTGCGGCAGCACGATATGACGCATCTGCTGGAAGTAGCCCATGGCCAGGCAGGCCGAGGCTTCCCATTGTCCGCGCGGGATGGCCTCGACGCAGCCGCGCCAGATTTCCGCCAGGAAGGAGGCGCTCCACAAGGTCAGCGTCATGCCGGCCGCCAACCAGGCCGGCACTTCCAGGCCGAACAGCGCCAATCCGAAGAACACCAGGAACAATTGCATCAGCAGCGGCGTGCCCTGGAATACTTCGATGTACAGGCGTACGGCGTCGCGCAACACGCGTCGCTTGGAGGTGCGCAGGAACAGCAAGATGACACCGAGCGTGCCGCCGAGCAGGAACGACAGCAACGACAGCGCCACGGTCCAGCGCAGCGCCAGCAGCAGGTTGCGCAAGATGTCCCAGAGACTGAAGCTGATCATGCGTGACCTCCGTTGAGGACGGTGACGGTTTTAATGGGCGCCGCAGGGCGGTAGGTAATGAAGCGGGTGCCGATGAGGCGCAGCAGTTGTCGCAAGAGGATGGCCATGATGAGGTAGATCAGCGTCGTGACGAAATAGGCTTCGAAGGCGCGGAAGTTGCGACTCTGGATGAAGTTGGCGGCGAACGACAGTTCTTCGACGGCGATCTGCGAACACACGGCGGAGCCCAGCATGACGATCACGATCTGGCTCGACAAGGCCGGCCAGATTTTTTGCAAGGCCGGGCGCAGGATGATGTAACGGAACACTTGCAGGCGCGTCATGGATAAGCTCAGCGCCGCTTCGATTTGCCCACGCGCAATCGAGATCACGCCGGCGCGGATGATTTCGGTGCTGTAGGCGCCGAGGTTGATGACCATGGCAATGATGGCCGCTTCCATCTCGGTGATCTGCAGACCGATGCCGGGCAGGCCGAAGAAGATGAAAAACAGCTGGATCAGGAAGGGTGTATTGCGGATCAGTTCGACATAGGCGCTGACCACGGGCTTGAGCCATCCCGGCCCTTGCGTGCGCGCCCAGGCGCCGAAAATGCCGAGGGCGATGCCGATCACGCTGCCGATGCAACTGAGCTTGATGGTGGTGAGGACGCCGTGTATCAGTACTTCTTGATAATCGAAGATCGCAGAAAAGTCGAATTGGTAATTCATCAAATTCCCGTAAGTAAATACAAACCAGGCAAGGCGTGCGGCTGCAGTTTCGTTTCCGCCGCGCATGCTGCGCCCGCCCGCAGGCTTGCTGCGGGAAAGGGATGTGGCGGTGGTGAAAAGCGATGAAGATTGCAGACGAGAACCTGTCGGCCGCGACCCGGCGCCGTGTGACGAACACCGGTTGGCCCGATCGACGTAGCGGTATGGCTGGGGGCAGTGTAGGGAAAAGTTCCGGGCTTGAAAATTACTGTTTTGCTATTACCCGTATGCTTGGAAAGTATAGGGCGCAGCAGTTTTCGGCGGTGCTTGCAGGAGGCACCGTGCTAGCAGCGTTTGATGCATGAGCATGATGCCAGTTTGTCATGGTCGGCTATCGGGGCGCCTCTCTTGCGGCAAGGGCAACTGTTATGAAATTAAAAACAATCGGCCTGGCCCTCGGGCAGAAATGCGCGTGTGTGGGTGTCGCAAGCGCGCTATAGTCATCCATCCGGGAAGGGAAAACATGCACCGAACAAGTGGGGTTGAATCGGGGCACCTGGGTCTCGTCATTCAATAAGGAGAAACAGCATGAGTCTGTCCAAATTAAAAGTCGCCAGCCGCCTGTATATCGGCTTCGGTCTGATCCTGGCGTTGCTGCTGGGCATCGCGCTTTTCAGTTTTACGCGCATGGCGCTGCTCAATGACAGCATCAATTTCCTGGTGAGCGACCGCTACGCCAAGGTCATGCTGGTGGATTCGATGTCGAACAATGTCAATCTGGTTGCCCGCGCAATCAGGAACATGGCCTTGTCCAGCGATGCCGCGACGATCGCGCAGGAGCTGGCGCGCGTGAAGAAGGCGCGCGAAGAAAATGAACTCACACAAACGAAGCTCGCAGCAGTGATCATGAGTCCGCAAGGCAAGCAGCTGGTGTCGACGCTGCAGCGCTCAAGCGTGGATTACTACACGGAACAACAAAATTTGCTGGGCCTGCTGGAAAAAGGCAATCTCGACGAAGCCAAGGTACTGCTGTTTGGCAGCTTGCGCAACAAACAGACAGCGATGTTTGCATCGTTGCAGCAGCTTTCCGCGTATCAGCGTGCGGCCATGGAGCAGACCGTGGTCGATAGCCAGCAGACCTACCGCCACACCACGGCCTTATTGTTCGGCGTCAGCGCAGCGGCATTTGCCCTCAGCCTGATTGCGGCCTTGCTGATCACGCGCAGCATCATCCGCCAACTCGGCGGCGAACCCGCTTATGCGATGGAAGTCGCCGGCGATATCGCCAACGGCAACCTGGCCACTTCCATCGCATTGCGCCACGGCGACCAGACCAGCCTGATGGCGTCGATCCGGATCATGCGCAACCGGCTGGCCGACATCGTCGGCCACGTGCGCGCCGGGACCGACACCATCGCCGCGGCCTCCACCCAGATCGCCAATGGCAATCTGGATCTGTCGTCGCGTACGGAACAGCAAGCCAGTTCGCTGGAAGAAACCGCCTCGGCCATGGAGCAACTGACATCCACCGTGAAACAGAATGCCGACAACGCCATGCAGGCCAATCAGCTGGCGGAGTCGGCGTCCCAGGTGGCGGCGGCCGGCGGCAATGTGGTCGGCCAGGTGGTGGAGACGATGGGTTCCATCAACGCCTCCTCGAAGAAGATTGTCGACATCATCAGCGTCATCGACGGTATTGCTTTCCAGACCAATATCCTGGCCTTGAATGCCGCCGTCGAAGCCGCCCGGGCCGGCGAACAGGGACGTGGATTCGCCGTGGTGGCGACCGAGGTGCGCGGACTGGCGCAACGTTCTGCAGCAGCGGCCAAGGAGATCAAGGTCTTGATCGCCGACTCTGTTGCCCAGGTCGACGCCGGCAGCAAGCTGGTGGCGCAGGCCGGCGCCACCATGAATGAGGTCGTCACCAGCGTCAAGCGCGTGACTGACATTGTCGGCGCGATCACCTCGGCCAGCCAGGAGCAGAGCAACGGCATCGAACAGATCAACCTGGCCATTACGCAGATGGATGAAGTGACGCAACAAAATGCGGCGCTGGTGGAAGAGGCGGCGGCAGCGGCGCAATCCATGCAGGAACAGGCGGGCAAGTTGTCGCAGGTGGTGAGCGTGTTCAAGCTCGCGCATCAACCGGCGGCCTTGGCCCAGCCGTCCCGGATGTCGACGGCTGCCGCACGCACTGTCGATATCACGCCGGGCACGCTCAAATTGCCGGCGGCGTCCACCAGCGACGTCTTATAAATCCCGGCCCAGGAAGCGGGTGCCGGGGACCGGGTTATGCGCGACCGGCGCCGCATCGGTGAAGCCGAACGTGGTGTAAATATGCCGGGCGGTAGCGAACTCGGGCAGCACGTCGAGGCAGATGCGTGCGTAACCAGCGGCGCGCGCTTCGTCCAGGATATGTTCCACCAGTTGGTAGCCGAGTCTGTGGCCGCGTGCGGCGGGGCGCACGTAGACGCGTTTCATTTCGCAGGTGGCGTCATCGACCTGGCGCAAGGCCACACAGCCGACCACTTCATTGCCCAGCCACGCCAGCAACAGGCGGCCTTGCGGCGCGGCATATTTGCCGGGCAGGGCGGCAAACTCGGCGTCGTAATTCTGAAACCCGAGATCGACGCTGACGCTGCCGATGTATTCTCGGAAAATGGCAATGACGGCTTCCTGGTCGTCGGGGAAGCGGGCGGGGCGTATGCGTATCATTCCCGGATTTTATCGCAGCACAGTGAGGCTGCAATCGATTTCCCCGGCTGCGCGCCATGGCGCCCGGCCGGGGAATGTCCAGGAGGCAAGCGGCAGGCTATCTCTTTTTGCTGGCCGACAACTGCTCCTTGGGCAGCGGCGCATAGTCGGCCGGATTGGACGAGTTGCTCAGCTTGGCAATCGCCGCCTGGGTTTCCGGACTCATCGGCCAGTTCAGGTTCTGTCCGTGCGGCAGCGCCGGCGACTGGAACCATTTGGCGTAGATCTTGTTGATGTCGCCCGACTTGAACAGCTTGCCGATGCTGCCGTCGACGATTTGCTTGAAGGCGGGATCGTTCTTGCGGTAGATCAGGCCGAACGGCTCGACCGACAGCGCATCCTTGCCGACCACCAGCTCGCTCCTGATCTTGCTGCCGCCGGCCAGCGATGCCAGCACGATATCGTCGTTGATGAAGGCGGCTACGCGGCCGGTTTCCACCAGCAGCATGCCTTCCGCCGTATCGCGCGAAGCAATGATGTCGATGCCCAGCTTTTGTTCATCGTTGAGCGTGGAAACCATCTTGATGTGGGTGGTGCCGCTATTGATGGCCAGCTTCTTGCCGCGCAGGTCGGCCAGCGTCTGGATATTGCTGCTGCGCTTGCTCAAGATGCGCGAGCCACTGACATAGTAGGTCGGCGAAAACTCGACGATATTCTGGCGCTCCGCCGTGTTGGTGGTGTTGCCGCACTCGATGTCGACAGTACCGTTCTGGATCAGGGGGATGCGGCTGGAGGAGGTCACCGGCAGCATCGAGATGTTCAGTTGCGACATGCCCAGCTTGCGTTGGATGTCTTTGGCAACCGCCAGGCACAGGTCGACCGCATAGCCTTCGTAATCCTGTTTGTCGTTCAGGTACGAGAAGGGTTTGGTCGAGTCGCGCACGCCCAGCACCAGCACGCCCTTGTCCTTGATTTTTTTGAGCGTGCCGCTCAGTGCGTCGTCCTGCGCCGCCTGCGCGTGCATGGTTTGGCTGCCGATCAGGCACAACGCCAAGATGGTTCTTTTCATTATTTCTTCCCTCGGGTGGCTGGATGACTACTTCGCAAAGATGTAGTCCATGTTGGCGAACGATTTGAATTCCAGCGCATTGCCGGATGGATCCAGGAAGAACATGGTGGCCTGCTCGCCCACTTCGCCCTTGAAGCGGATATACGGCTCGATGATGAATTTGATATTCGCCGCCTTCAGCTTGGCGGCCAGCGCTTCCCATTCGGGCAGCGACAGGATGGCGCCGAAATGGCGCGAGGGAACGTCGTGGTCGTCGACCGAATTGCTGACGCTGAAGCCGGCTTCAGCGGGTGCAAGGTGCGCCACCAATTGATGGCCGTAGAAATTAAAGTCCACCCACTGCGCCGAACTGCGGCCTTCCGGGCAGCCCAGCAAATCGCCATAAAAGGCGCGCGCCTCGGCGATATCCTTGACGGGAAATGCCAAATGGAACAACGACGTCGATGTCATTTTTGATCCTCTGTAAATGTAGTCTGATGATGTGTGGCGTTGCTCGCGTGCCGGCCAGCAGGAGCCCGCGAGCGCCACGACTGATTCTCCAAAACCCTGTCATGGGAAGGGATACGGGCAGTCTATATACACAAATTTATGATGTAAAATTATCAATTTTGATCCTTCTAATTCATTTTTTTCATAAGCATGATTCGCTATCTGAAAACCTTCATCGCAGCGGCACAGTTGGGTTCGTTCTCCACGGCCGGGGCCCGGCTCGGCTTGACGCAGTCGGCAGTGAGCATGCAAATCCGGCGTCTGGAAGATGAATTGAATTGCGAACTCTTCACGCGCGTGGGCAAGTCGGTCACCGTCAGCGAGCATGGCAAACAGTTGCTGGTGACTTCGGAAGAGATCGTCCGGCTGTTTGAGTCGATGAAGGGGCAGACTGAAATCGCCGCCACGCGGGGCAAAATCGACATCGGCGCGATTTCCACTGTGCAGTTGGGATTGTTGCCGGCGGTGCTGGCCGATTTCTGCAAGGAATTGCCGCTGGTAGAGGTGAATGTGGTGCCGGGGACCTCGGTGCAACTGATGTCGCAAATCGACAGCAACGACTTGTCGCTGGCGGTCATGATCCGTCCCAACCTGAAAATGACCAAGGGCTTGAAATGGACCACCATGCTGCGCGAAACCTATGTCGTGATCGCACCCACGTCCGCACGTGAGACCTCCATCAAGGCCTTGCTGGAGTCGCATCCGTTCCTGCGTTACAGTCGCCGCTCTTATGGCGGCCAGTTGGTCGATCGTTACCTCAAGCGCACCCGTTTGCATGTCAACGACACGATGGAGCTCGATGAGCCCATGGTCATCATTGAGATGGTCAGGAAAGGCTTGGGGGTGGCGATCATCCCTTATGACCTTGCGGCCGGCGCGTCGATCCGCAAGCTGCGCGTGCTCCCCTTGGGTGGACCAGGATTCTTCCGTGAAATCGGTGTCCTGCAACGGGTGACGCCGGCGTCCAACATCGTCGTGGCGACCTTGCTGGATTGCATTTCACGTGCCGCACAGGCCAAGGAAAAGAGCAGCGTGGAAACGCTCAAACTGGATATTGCAAAAGGGATGCGCTGAGCCTTGCGCTGGGGGAATGCCTGGAGAGGGTGTTGTGGACAGTCGATCGACTGTCCACGATGCAGTCTGTAATGCCTGGTGTTGCCGCCGGGATATTAAGCTTGCTTGGCGTCGCGCTCGGCGACTTCTGCTGCCAATTCGTCGAGCATGCTGTTGACCAGCTTGTCGAAGTAAATGCGATAGGTGGCTTCGAGATTCTTGATGCGTCGGATTTTGCGCATGGTGTTCCTTTGATAATTGTTGAGATATGACGACGTCGTGGTTGACGATGCTGGCGGAGTATATCTCAGTGGCGCGCAACTGCTGATTCCAGAACGACAATACTCCAGCTGACGTCGCTGCGATCGAACATATCCTGGCGTTTGCCGACATGTCTGTTTTTCAGGCCGAACTGCGCCGCAAGCGCTATCGTTTCCTGGGCGGAGACATCGAACATGCGCCGTCCTTCCGGCACCGGTCCGTGCCGCAGCGTCATGATGATGCGGCCTTGCGGAAGCAGCAGTGCGGCAAGCGCTTGCATGGCCTCGCGCCGTTCGCCTGCTTCCAGATGCATCCAGACTGCGGTGAGCAAGATCAGGTCGAAGCCTTGCCGGCTTTGTCGCATGACGTTCAAGGCGGGAAGCTGATCGTCGACCCACGCAAGATTGGGCAGCGGGTGGCGGTGTTTTCCTTCCTTGCGCAATCCTGCGGTCGGTTCTACCGCGACCACCGCGTGCCCTTTGCGCGCCAGGGCGGCGGCGTCGCGGCCGGAGCCGGCGCCGACGTCCAGGACCCTGCATGGGGGATCGGGGAACAGATGCAGGACGTCTTTGTGCACGTCCTCGAATCCTATGCTCTCATACTGTTCCGCCAACGCGGCAGCATGTTCGCCGTAGCCTGCCGTTCCTGGTGTTTTTTCTTGCATGCGCAATCCCGACCTGGCTCAATGCACAAAGGTGATGTCGTCCTTGCCCTGCGGCGGGATCTTGATGGCGATGGCTTTGACCGGTCCGCTGGTGACGACCGCGCCTGCGTGCGGCGTGCCCTTGGGAATGATGATCAGCGTGCCCGGCTTGAACTCCTTGAGTTCGCCGCCCAGCCACATGGAGCCGCTGCCTTCGACAATGTATTGGATCTCGTCGCTCTTCGAATGGATGTGTTTGTCGACATTGCCGGACTGAAGATTGAGCGTGGCGTTGTCGGTAATCACCAGGGCTTTTGAGCGCAATTCCGGATAGGGCGTGGCCGGCAGCATGGCGTGGGTGATCGCCGTCAGATCAATCACCGCCGGCGCCAGCGGCGCCTGTTGCGCATGGGCGTCGGCAATCACGTGCTGCGCCAGCGGCGACGCCGCCAGGCCGGCAATAAAGGCGCCGACGACGGCGAGGGAGAGGACGGTGAGGTTCTGGCGCATGGGGTATCCTTTTTTGGGAATTGTCTCAGTTGGTATGTTGGTGTGGCCGCTGCGCGCGGCGACGATCATGATACTGCGATTGACCGATCATGGGAGCGGCTCCCGTATCGTACCGATCAATGATAAATTCCTGCCTGGTGCATCGCCTGGTTGCGCCTGCGTTCTACACAAGAGGGAAGCAAGCATGCAAAGAAGTTCACTATCGCCCAGGTTCTGGTTGACGGCGCTGGGCATCGTCATCCTGGTGCTGGGTTTTACGGTCGCCTATCTGATCAAAACACAGGCGCTTGAGGCCAGTACGGCGCAGTACCGCATCGTCGGCGGGCAGGCTTACCTGTCGCAAGACGCGGATTCCAAACAAGATGCCGACAGCGTGCAGAAATATGGCGGTACCCCGGCCGTCATCGTCGCCGCCTACAAGCGCAAGTTGCACAATCTGCTGCAGGGAGAGCACCTGGCCTATTTGCTGGCGATCGTGGCCGTCATCGCGGCGGCCTGCTGTTTTCGGATGGCCTGGCATGCGGAGCCGGGCGAGTGAAACGCCAGGCATAGAAAAAACGCCATTGTCGCGAGCGGACAATGGCGTGTGTGGCCGAGTGCCTGGGTGTGCTATTCGCTCAGCGTGGGAGACGGTGGTGTGATGTCGATAATGCGCCGTGGCGTTCTGGTCGCGGTGGTGCTCAGTCCATGCCCCTTGTCGAGCTTGAAGACGCTCACGACTTCAGACAGCTTGCCGGCCTGATCCTGCAGAGACTGGGCCGCTGCGGCAGCTTCTTCCACCAGCGCCGCGTTCTGTTGCGTGACTTCATCCATCTGTGTGATCGCCAAATTGATTTGCTCGATGCCGTCGCTTTGTTCCTGGCTGGCGGAGGTGATTTCGCCGACGATATCGGTGACGCGTTTGACGCTGTTGACGACGTCGGTCATCGTGTTGCCGGCTTCTTCCACCAGTTTGCTGCCGATGTCCACTTGCGCCACCGAACTGTCGATGAGCGTCTTGATTTCCTTGGCGGCAGCGGCGGAGCGTTGCGCCAGGCTGCGCACTTCACTCGCGACTACCGCAAAGCCGCGCCCTTGCTCACCGGCGCGCGCCGCTTCCACCGCCGCATTGAGTGCCAGGATATTGGTCTGAAAGGCAATGCCGTCGATCACGCTGATGATGTCGACGATCTTGCGCGAAGAATCGTTGATCGAACCCATGGTGTGGACTACCTTGCCGACCACGTTGCCGCCGGCCACGGCAACTTCCGAGGCAGATACCGCCAGCTGATTGGCCTGGCGTGCGTTGTCGGCGTTCTGTTTCACGGTCGACGTCAGTTCTTCCATCGCCGATGCAGTTTCTTCCAGCGAACTGGCTTGCTGTTCGGTGCGCGAAGACAAATCGAGATTGCCGGTGGCGATCTGGCTCGAGGCCGTGGCAATGGTGTCAGTGCCGGAGCGCACTTCACCGACGATCTGCAACAAACTGGCGTTCATGGTCTTGAGCGCTTGCAGCAATTGGCCGGTTTCATCATTGCTGGATGATTGGATGTCGGCAGTCAGATCGCCGCCGGCCACGCGTTGCGCCACTTGCACCGCTTCGGTCAGCGGGCGTGAAATGACTTTGGCGATCCATACCGCCAGCGAAATGGCGGCGACGATACAGGATCCCAGCATGGCGATAATCCACATACGGGCATTGGCATAGGTATCGTCAGCCGTTTTGTTGGACACACCGGCGCCCTTGTCGTTGACCGCGACCAGTTTGTCGAGTTGCTCGCGCAGGCGCATGTAGGCTGCGGTGGAGGTGCCCTTGAGCAGTGCGACCGCCTCGTCATTCTTGTTGCCGCGCGAGAGCACCAGCATCTTTTGATGTTCCGCGAGGAAGGTGTTCACCGAATTCACCACGTCCGGATAGATGGTTTTTTCCTCGGGCTCGCTGATCTGTGTCACATATTCTTTTTGCTGATCCGCCAACTGCGCAATCTGCTGGTTCATGCTCTGCTCAATGCTATCGAACTCCGCTGGCTGGGACGCCAGGATGTGCTGGAATTCCAGGCCGCGCAGTCGCTCCAGCGAGAGCTTGATTTGCGACAGCGTACGGATGCTGGGCAGCCAATTGGTCGAGATATCAGTGGAGGCCTGGTTGACCTTGTCCAGTTCCTGGATGGCAAACAGGCCCAGGCCGGAAACCAATACGATGATGAGCGAAAACGTCGAGATCAGTTTTCGGGAAATTTTGAGATTGTAGAACCATTTCATTTTGTTCTCCTGGCGAACGCACTTTGGCAGACATCGTACGAACAGCGTTTTCCCGGTAGTGCAGGGAATAGGCTGGCTGAAAATGCAAAACAATCTTGCCTAAATATACATCCTGGCAAGAATGTCTGTCGCGATGAATCGTGCTCTCGGCATCCTTGGCCGCCTGTCTATCCAGGATTCTTTGAGGGCAACGCAACAAGTCGTTGCCGCAGGGAATCGGATCAGGCCGGATTATGTTTCAAACCGCATGAATCAGTAGGTCAACGTGACTGTCACGGTATCCGCATAGACGCCGGCCAAGGGCTTCTGCGCGCTGGCGATGCGGCCATAGACGGTCAGGTTTTGCAGCAGGCCGTTGCCGGTGCCGGCTTGTGTGTCGGTGCCGATGGTCGAGCCCCAGTTATTGGTGCGACCGGAATCCCGATACAGGGCGTAGTCCAAGGTGCCGACCAACGAGCCGCTCAATTTGCGCACGCTGGTGGTGGCGCCGGTGCCGGTGCCGGCATCGAGGCCGATGGTGTACGACGTGCCGTTGGTGCAGACCACGGCGATGTTGCCGGTCTGGTCAACTTGCGACGAGGTGTAGTTGCCGAAGGCGATGGTGGAGCCGACCACGGTGCAGGAAGCCAACACGGTTGCCGTATTGATCAGCGAGCCGGTGGTGGTGGTCGAGGCAAGCACCGGAGCGCCGTAAGCCAGCAACGCGGTGGCGAGGGTGGCGCAGATGACACGGTTTTTTGTGGTTGTGAACATGGCATTCTCTCCTGAATCGGCCGCTTGCTTCTCGCCCCATGACGAGAATTTTGACTGCGCCGGGTGCAGGTGAACTGTATGGTTTCAACATGCTCGCTGGTATCGGGAGATCCCTGAATCGCGCGCCAATCGCATGAGGAAATTCCTGAGTGCCACAGGGCGACAAAAGAAGGCAAACGATAGCGAGAGCGAATCGCTCTCTCGCGTGGACGCGCAACAACAAACACCGAAAGCGGCGTGGTCCCGTTGTCAGGGCACGCAATCGGCCAGAGCAGCGCGTCCCGATCTAGCCATCAATGCACCACCTGCGCGCGATCGTGCAATACCTCCTTGGCGGCGAGCGCGGCATTGATCGCGCGCGGGAATCCGGCATAGACCGCAATTTGCGTGACGATTTCCACCAGTTGCTCGCCTGTGCCGCCGACGTTCAGGAAGCCGTGCATGTGTACTTTGAGCTGTGGCGTGGCGTCGCCCATCGCCGCGAGCGCGGCTACCGTCGCCAGTTCGCGCGACATCGTGTCGAGCCCAGGACGGGTATAGATTTCGCCGAAGCAGAACGCGATGATGAAACGACCCAGGTCGGGAGCGACGTCCTGCAAGGATGCCAGCACGCGCTCACCGGCGTCGCCGTCGATGGCGCGCAAGCTGGCGAGGCCGTCTTCGTAGCGGGAGCTCGTTGCCGCTGTCTGTTCGGTGCTCACCGTCACGCCTTGTGCCGCATAGACCTCCTTGGCTGCAAACACGCCGTTGAGCGCCGCCGGAAATCCTGCGTAAATGCTCAGGTGCATCATCAACTCGACGACTTGCTCGGGGGTGCAACCGACATGCAGCGCACCGGCGATATGAAAGCGCAATTGCGGCTGCGCATTGCCCAACGCGGCCAGTGCCGCCATCGTCACCATCTGGCGCTGGCGCAAGTCGAGGCCGGGGCGCGCATAGATTTCGCCATAGCCGAAACTGATCGTCATTCTGGCCAGATCCGGCGCCACTTCTTTGAGCGCCTCGACGATGGCCGGTTGATCGGTATTGGCGATCGCAGACAGATAGTGCAGGCCGAGCGCCATGGTGGATGCGGGTGTGTTCATGAGGTCCTCCGGAAAATGCGCCTGCCTGATTGCAGTCGCGTTGAGACCAGAAGATAACGACGCCGGCCAGGGCGCGCCAATGCTATCGGCGTGATACGATTTAGGTATCAGACAACTCCCGGGTGCGCGCATGCAAGCTGGCTTCGAACTGTGGCAACTCAGGTATTTTGTGGCGGTCGCCGAGGAACTGAATTTTCGCCGCGCCGCCGAACGGCTGGCGATCACGCAACCGCCGCTGACACGGCAAATCCAGGCGCTCGAAGAAATCGTCGGCGCGCCGCTGTTGGAGCGTGATCGCAGCGGCGTATCGTTGACGTCGACCGGAACCCATTTCCTCAAAGAAGCACGCAAGTTGCTGGCCGATGCCGATGCCATGCTGGCGCGCGTCCGGCAACGCGCAGAACGCCAGGACGAACTGAAGTTGGGCATTACCACCGTGCTCGATCCCGCTTTGTTCACCTGGCTAGAGCCGGCGCTGAAAATACAGTTGCCGTCGCTGCGCCTGCAGCAGAAACGGCAACACTCGCAGTCGTCGGTGATGAACATCCAGCGCGGCACGCTGGACGCCGCCCTGATTGGTCTGCCATCGGCAAGCGGCGACTTGCAGATCGAGCGCCTATTCGTCGAGCCGCTTGTGGCGGCGCTTCCTGCCGGCCACGCCTTGCGCGGACGCCGGCGCATTTCGCTCATGGAGCTGGCTGACGACACGCTGTTCTGGTCGCCGCGCCGTATTAATCCGGCCTGGTTCGATCACTACGAAAAATTGTTTCAGGCGCGCGGATTCAATCCGGCGCGCGAGCCTGAGCCTGCCGATCATCACGTCTTGCTGGGTTTGATTGCGGCCGGCCAAGGGGTGGCCTTGATTCCTGCTTCACTGAAGTCCATCGCCCGCAGTGGTGTGATGTATTGCGAACTCAAGGAGCAGGCCGAATTGAATATCGAAGTGGCGCTGGCCTGGGCGGCCGGCACGCGAAATCCCGTTGTCCCCTTGTTGCTGGAGGTGTTGCGCAGGCAGTATCGCATCAAACAAGGTTAAGCAACGCCCTGCCAGGCTTCGCCACGACGCGAAGGCGCTTCCGCCCTCTGACAGTTTTCCTATGGTTTCACTGCACGCGATTCCTTACCATGGGCACTGTCATGGAGAGATCCGGTAGAACGTCTCAACAAAGGCGACAACAGTTATCCTCTAATTTCTTGACGCAATATCCTGATGAAAACTATCCTGGCTTTCAAGCATCACCGGCAGCGACTCGCTCTTCCAGCGCAGCATGCCGCCGGCCAGATTGGCGACCTGCTCGAAACCTGATTTCGCCAGCAAGGCGCTGGCTTGCGCCGAGCGCACGCCTGAACGACACACCGCCACCACAGGCCGCGCGGCATCCAGTTCGTGCAAGCGGTCTTTGAGTTGCGACAAGGGTAGTAGCCTTGCGCCGGCAAGATGGCCGATGCCGTCGATGAATTCCGTCGCTTCGCGCACGTCGACAATTTGCACCTTGGTGAGATGCTCCAGCAACGCCATCGGCTCAATCTCCCAGATCCCGCTGAAGCGCAGCGTCAACGGTGCCCATGCCGGGGTCGCGGGCGTCGGCTGATCGCCTTCGGGTTTGCCGCAGCGCAGGTTGGCGGGCACCGCTACGTCCATCAGCTTGGGATGCGGCAGGTTCAGGTTGTTCATGTAGCCGGCAAAATCGCCGACGTCGGCATCGCCACCCAGGCGTGGGTTGAAGCGACGTTCTTCCGCTACGCTGCTGACGGTGATGCCGCGGTAGTCGTGCGCAGGGTAGAGCAGGCAGTGATCGGGCAAAGTCAGTATTTGCTCACGCACGGAAGAGAACAACTGCTGCGGGCTGCCTTGCTGGAAGTCGGTGCGACCGCAGCCGCGAATCAGCAAACTGTCGCCGGTGAAGGCCATGCTGTGGTCATCCAGCACATAGCTCAGGCAGCCGCCGGTGTGGCCGGGCGTGGCGCGTACTTGCAGATGACGCCGGCCAAAGTCAACGCGCTCGCCGTGGTGCAAGGGCTGTCCCACCAAGGCCGCGCCGGCCGCTCCTGCCAGCGCGATACGACTGCCGCAGCGCTCGTGCAGGCGCCAGGCGCCGGTTACATGATCGGCATGGACATGGGTATCGAGCGTGGCCAGCAGCCGCAGGCCCAGCTCCTCCAGCAGCGCCAGGTCGCGCGGCACCTGTTCGTAGACCGGATCAATCAGCAGCGCCTCGCCGTTGTCGCCCAACAGGTAAGTGTAGGTGCAGGAGCTTGGGTCGAATAGCTGTCGGAAAATCATGACTGCGATGAATTAAGTTGGTCGGAGAAAATGATCTAGGTCCTCGATTTGACTACACCAGATTTGCAGATTAAAGATGGTCGAGCTACGTCAATTCGGCCATGAAGAAATTTACCTAGAAACTAAGATGGTCGGAATCTGCGGAAGTCTGTTTCTGGCCGATTGTGGACGTCAGATCAATCTTCGCCTCTTTCGCATTTTTGAGCACCTCTTTCGACGTTGGATAAAGGCACAGGTTGCGCTCCTGGCTCAGTATCGCTTTTATACAACCAATCCGTAGTTCCGCAGGCTTTGTCAGCATGGAGGCTCATCTCGTCCAATAATCGGCCATCGCTCCATGAGATAGGTCCGCCTGCGCGACTCAATCACCTGTGCGCGGTCTTTTGTTCAGAGGCTCAGCTGATGGCGTATTGAGCTTACTGTCGAGGGAGTTTTCCAGTGCATCCGTTGCGGCTTTCAGCTCGTTCACAATTTTCATATTATTCTTCATGTCGCCTGAAATTCCCGCTTCCTTCAGTGCATATTCTATCAACTCCTCTTTCGTTTTAGATTGGGTCTGCTCCCGCTTCATTTTGGACACTTTAGTGCTCGCGATGGCGAGCTTGCGCGTAAGCCCTTCTGCCAAGGCAAGGTCAATTTGCGATACGGGATCGAAATGGGGCGATTTAAGTTCCGGCTTGATCAGTTTCTTTTGATGAATCGTCAAACCCATCAACTTCGACAAGTTGGAAAGGGAGGTGCGCAGGGGCTCCGCGTTCCAGCGATCGGGAGCGTGGTACAGGGTCAATAGATGGGCATAACTACTGCGGCTAACCTCATTAGCCGTCAACAAGGCACTATAAGCAAGCTCAAATTGACTTTTAGCATCTGATTCAGTAGCCGAAGCTGCTCCCGAGTCCTGATCCTCCTGTGACGAATTATCAGACAGCTCTTCATTCTCAGCGAGGTCCATCGAAACCGGCAGTGAGGCCTCCCTCTCTATGAAGTCTCGCATGACAATCAAAGGAGTGGCGCCCGATACAGCTGGGGCTGGGTGTTCTACGGCTGGAGACGGGGCTGGATGTTCTACGGCTGCAGATGGCAGAGAAGGCAGCACGGTGAGCGCTGACGGAGCACTTTGTGCGGGTGCCAATGATGGATTACCCGACTTTTCTTTACTATCGATGATGATTTTTGGTACGACTTCATAGTGGGACGCATTCTCCAATTTTTCGTATGAATGCAGCTTTTCGAAGTCAGGATGGTCTGGATACATGCTATCGCCTATATCTTTATTGCTGAGATGCATGCTCTCGTGAAGGAGTGTCAGGCGGGCTTGTTTGTAATTCGCGAGGATCACGGGGTTCAGTACTATGCGCGCCTTGAGCTCTCCTTCAGAAACTTCATATTGCATTCCCGATAGGGCAACTTCCGTTAAATAGCCCGATTGATCGATGATAATACGCCCATCGTTGTGTGCCGCCTGCATGATGACTCTCGCACGTTTGTAATTTCGGAGCACTTCATCGGCATATTTTATCTCCTCATCTAGTGAAAATTCTTGTTTGAGCTCCCCATCCTCTTGGATGCCATCGGATTGTGGAAATGCCTTTTTTAATGCCTCAGCCCAACGGGGATCCTCGACCTCGTTGAACAGCTCGTCGGTACCGGCTACCAAATGGCCTAGTTGATTGCGGGTAGTCGTATCTACACCATCGAGTTTTTCATCGAGGAAGGTTGGGAGTTTCAGCTCAAGCGAGGAGTCATCTCTGAGAAAATTGTCGACAGTTGACAGTAGCTCAGAGTCTGTCAGGTCAATCACTGACGCGTCAGGCATCTTTGCATTGCCCTCGTGTATCAGGCTCTCCAACAGCGAGATCAAACCCTGCCGATGTGCCTCGGTGTTGACTAAGGTCGCCGCGTAGTGTGCTGGGTTGAGCAGCAAAGTTGTCAGCTTTTCCGGCGATGGCAGGCGGCGTAACTGGCGTACGTCTCCGTGAGGAGATCCTGCAGGCGGCATTGGCGGCATTGGCGGCGAAACGGTGGGCCCTGACGAGATCCCAGGCAAGCTGATGCGCCCTGCCCGCATTCCCATTACATCGGCTTCGCTCTCTAGTGCTTGCTCATCATTCATCGTTGCTCCGAGCGATAGCTGATGGTTGGGCTTTACCCGCCCCTGCGCCTGTTGCACGACGTGCCATGCCTCATGCGGCAACTGCGCCTCCTGGCCGGGACCAAGGTGAATGGTGCGCCCCTGTGCGTAGGCCAAAGCGCCGACTTGTGCTGGTTGCGGCGAATTGTAGTGCACGCTCACGTCATCCATGGACAGTCCCGACAAGGCTTCAATGCCATTTTGCAGATGCAACGGCAAACCGTCGCCATACTGCGCTTCAGCAACTGTCCCTGGCACCGTCGGAGCATCGTGCAGCAGTTTAACGCGTGCACTATTGGAGGCGAGCCCTTGCAGGCGATAGGTCTGGCCTACCGTCGATTGTGACGCGGAGAAACGGGCCGCAGGGAGCGTCGCGGAAGGAACAAAACCTGGTGCAGTATGCTGTGCATCTGCCTCGCCTCGACCAGTTGCGGTGGGTATTCTTGTTCGCATTATTTATATCCTGGTGTTCAATAATGTTGCACTTTGGTTTTTCTCACAGAGAACTGCTGCGATGGCAATGTGTTCTTACCCGTGGGCACTTGCTGCGAACCTGACGCCACTGCCGAATATCCACTGAGACAATGGCAGCTTCTGGCCGAGTACGGACGGTTCTCAATCGATCTGGCAACAATAATACGCGTAAGAGGCAGACGGTCGGCATTGAGATCTGGTTGTCATTTAAATAATTTTCTAGATAGGATCTCTTTTTACCGCTCAATGGCCAAAAGCTATTCACTAACGATGAATGCACCAGTTCTGGGGTAGGTATCGTCTGACCTTGCACGGTGCTGGTGCGAGCCGGGGCTTCGACACGGATGTTTCATCTGCCGGACTTACTTCATTCCTGCAGAAAAAATTGCGCGCAAATCTGTTTTGTCGCTGATTTTTAACGTCAAATCCAGGCTCTCTTCGAGGTCATCCAAGTGCCTGCGCATGAATTCGATAGCGCGCTTGGTTCGATGCGCACGCAGGTGTTCGATGAGCTTGCCATGATCGTCATGCCAACATCCGAGGCGGCTTGAATTCTCATAGAGACTGGTGACGAGTGAGGTCCGCGCGACCAGTTGCCTGACTTGATCTGCCAGTATCGGATTGCCGGCGATGTCTGCCAATAAGATATGAAAACTGCCGGAGAGGCGGATTGCTTCGCGCATTCGGCCACTATGGCGATGCGTGTTTTCGTCGTTGATGTTTTTTTCCAGAATTTTAAAATCCGAGCCGGATGCGCGTACTGCGGCCAGTTCGACGATTCCTGCTTCTATTGCTTTGCGAGCACTGAAGATGGCGCGCGCTTCATTGGCGTCGGGGCTGGAGACAAACGCGCCACGATTCGCAATCACTTCGACCATTTTTTCGAAGCTGAGTCTGGCAAGAACGCGGTCCATTTTCCGTCGTGGAATACCGAAGACCTTGCACATTGCCAGTTCATTCAATCGAGTCCCCGGCAGCAGACGCTGATCCACAATCGCCTCGATCACGCTCTCGTAGACCTCCTGCTCACTGAGTTCTTTCTGGATCTTTGAGCCTGTTTCTGACGCTTCGCTTTTCTTCATATCTTTCTCTTGATTCGACGGTTTAAAAATTGCGCGCAATTTTTAATAAATATTTTGCCACATCGTTCTATTGAATTGCGAGAAAAAAGTGGCACGACTGTTGCTATGACGAGAAGGTCATCCCGCCATTTAAAGGAGAACAAAAATGCGTGGCATTCAATTCCGGTCGTCAGGAGTAAGTTTAGTTCGAAAAAGCGCGAGCACCGTGGGTACGTTGTTGTTTATGTATTTTTTTCTGCTCGCAGAGGCTGTTGCACAAGCTCCAGCTGTAGAAGTGAAGCTCTCTCTGAATGCTCCCTACGACGGCAGCAACGCCGCCTTTTTTTTGGCACAGGAGAAAGGCTACTACGCTGCGGCAGGTCTTGCTGTCACGATGGATCCTTCCGGAGGCTCGGGCGACGCAGTCACGCGGATCGGTAGTGGTTCCTATGACTTCGGTTTCGCCGACGCCAATGTTCTGCTCGACTTCAATGCGAAGAATCCTGCCAGTGCGGGCAAGGCTGTCTACATGTTGTACTACCGCTCGCCGCTTTCCGTAGCCAGCTTTACCAAAGCCGGCGTCAATAAACCAAGCGATCTTGCCGGCAAGAAAGTGGGCGGCGCGCTTGGCGATGGCGCCTACAAGCTATTCCCGGCTTACGCCAGCATGACAAACCTGAAGCCCGATTCTGTGAAGTGGGAATACGGCGACTTGCGCCTGCGTGAAGTCATGCTGCTCAAGGGGGACGTGGACGCAATTCTCGGTTTTGACTCCACTATGTATTTCGGACTGACCAAACAAGGCATCAAGCCTTCGGACATCAAGTTGCTCTATTACGCAGACGTCGGTCTGGATATCTATGGCAACGCCATTGTCGCCTCCCGCAAGATCATGGAAGCCAAACCACAGATCGTCAAAGGCTTTGTCGAGGCTTCGGCCAAAGGCTGGCATGACGCGATCGTCAATCCTGCGGCCGCAATCGCTGCGCTGAAAAAACATGCACCGCTGATCGATGAAAAACTCGAACTGGAAAAGCTGCAATGGCTGATCAAAAACCAGATCGTCACTGCAGAGTCGCGTGCCGATGGTCTGGGTGGCGTGCGCAAAGAGCGTCTGGACAAATCGGTCGCGGTCCTGTCCAAGGCCTTTGATTTGCCAGGAAAATCGAGCGGTGCCGATGTCTTCAATGCCACATTCTTGCCGGCGGCTACAGTACGCAGCTTGCCGTAAATGCGGTCGTATTCATCAAAAGGCGATTATGAAAATCAAGGCCCGTACCCTCGAAAATGCCATGCCCTGGTGTTTTGTCATCGGCTTGTTGGTGATATGGGAAGCAGTTTGCCTGCTGTTCGATATCCCGCTGTTCCTGCTGCCGAGTCCGACGGCGATTGTCGGCTCGCTGCAAAAATGGACCGCACCGATTATGGAAAACGCAGGCTATACGTTTGTGTCCACGTTAATCGGCTTTTCGCTGGCCGTGGTCCTGGGTATTGCCCTAGGCGTGCTGATCGGGTCATCTCGGCTGGTGTATCGCGGCTTGTACCCTGTACTTGTGGCGTTCAACAGTATTCCGAAAGTCGCGGTGGTGCCGGTGTTCGTCATCTGGTTCGGCGCCGGTACGATTCCGGCCGTGCTGACGGCGTTCATGGTGTCGTTCTTTCCCATCGCAGTGAACATCGCCACGGGGCTGGCGACGGTGGAGCCGGAACTGCTCGACGTACTGCGAGCACTGGGCGCATCGCGCCGGGATATTTTGATGAAGGTCGGGCTACCGCGTTCCATGCCGTATTTTTTTGCTTCACTGAAGGTGGCTATTACGCTGGCTTTTGTCGGCACCATCATCTCTGAAACGGTGGCATCGCGACGCGGCATCGGCTATCTGATGATGGCGGCCACATCCAATTTTGATACGCCGCTAGTATTCGCCGGCCTGATCGTGACGTCAGTCATGGGCGTTGCCATGTACGGCGTTTTTGCCGTAGTGGAGAAACGCGTTACCGGTTGGTCTCAACGTGACGGCGGCATGCTGTCCTGAAATGAAAATGCATACATTCGACCTGATCATACGAGGCGGCACAATTGCGACCGCCGCAGACACGTTTCGTTCCGACATCGGCATTCGTGATGGAAAAATTACGGCGCTGGGACTTGATTTGAGCGGTGCCACCGACACCATCGACGCCAGTGGCAAGTTGGTGTTGCCTGGCGGTATAGACGCCCATTGCCATTTGGATCAGCCGCGCGCCGAAGGACTTGCCTCCGGCGGTTCCGTCATGGCGGATGATTTCGAATCCGGCAGCTTGTCCGCGGTGTTTGGCGGTACGACGACGATAGTGCCGTTTGCCGTCCAGCATCGCGGCCAGTCACTCTATGCTGCGGTGGAAGACTATCATCGTCGCGCGCAAGACAAGAGCTATGTTGATTATGCGTTCCATCTGATTGTGTCCGATCCTTCCCCGCGCGTATTGGAAGAGGAATTGCCTGCGCTGGTTGCCGACGGCTTCGCCTCGGTCAAGGTCTATATGACCTATGACGCAATGAAAATATCGGACCGTCAGATTCTCGACGTACTGGATGTGAATCGCCGCGCCGGCGCATTAACTATGATCCACGCCGAGAATTACGAATGCATCGCCTGGCTGACCGAACGGCTGGAAGCGGAAGGCAAGACCGAGCCGCGCTATCACGAAGTATCGAGACCAATGGCTGTAGAGCGCGAAGCGACGCATCGCGCCATCACCCTGTCGGAAGTCGCCGAGGCGCAGATGCTGATTGTGCATGTGTCGGGCAATGAAGCCATTGAGGAGATACGTCGCGCACGCAGCCGTGGCGTCAAGATATTTGCTGAGACCTGCCCGCAATATCTGTTGCTGAGCACGGAAGATTTGGACAAGCCCGACTTTCAGGGGGTGATGTGCATGTGCAGTCCGCCACCGCGCGATCCCGTCAACCAGCGTCACGTGTGGCGAGGCATAGAAGATGGTCTGTTCGACATCCTGTCTTCCGATCACGCGCCGTATCGTTTTGATGAAAGCGGTAAGTTAATGCACGGTCGCAAGGCGCCTTTCCGGCGCGTGGCCAACGGCATACCAGGTCTTGAGACGCGTGCTCCCTTGTTGTTTTCAGAAGGCGTCATGACCGGGCGCATCGACCTGAATCGTTTCGTCGCACTGAATTCGACCAACGCAGCAAAGCTGTACGGCATGTATCCGCAGAAGGGCTCCATCAGTATCGGTGCTGATGCCGACATTGCGATCTGGGATCCCAAGCGCAAGGTCACCATCACCAATGACATGTTGCATCACAACGTCGACTACACACCATTTGAGGGGCGTGTAGTGACCGGCTGGCCAACGACGGTACTGTCGCGCGGCATCGTTGTTTGCCATGAAGGGAAATTGCAGGGCGTGCGTGGGCACGGCCGCTTTTTGAAACGTTATCGGACGCAACCAGGAGAGACATCATGGAGCTAGGCATCGCAGGAAAACGTGCATTGGTGCTGGGCGGAAACCGCGGCATCGGACTTGGCATTGCGCGGGCATTGGCACGCGAGGGAGTCAGCGTGGCCATTACCGGGCGTGATCCGCAGCGCTTGCAAGAGGCGAAAGACGAATTGCAGGAACTGACGGCTGCACCGGTGAGAGCGTTGCAACTGGATCTCGCCAACACCGCCCGGCTTCCCGTGTTTGCTGATGCGCTGACACGCAGCTTCGGCCCCATCGATATTCTGATCAACAACACGGGGGGGCCCGAATACGGTCCTGCTGCCGCGCGCGACGCCGCCGAATGGCTCAGCAGTTTCAACGAAATGGTGTTGTCAGTGATTACGCTCACCGATGCCTTTCTTCCGGGCATGCGCGAGCGCGGTTGGGGACGGGTACTCACTGTGGTGTCCTCCGGTGTGATCCAGCCAATTCCTATTCTGGGCATCTCCAATACCTTGCGCAACGCGCTGGTGACATGGTCCAAATCCTTGTCCGCTGACGTTGCACGAGACGGCGTCACCGTGAATGTACTGGTACCGGGACGCATCGATACGGAACGCGTGCGCCTCACCGACGCCGCGACTGCCGAGAAAGAGGGAATCTCGGTAGAAGAGGCGCGAGCCAGGTCGACCGCGAGTATGCCGATGGGCCGCTATGGGACACCGGCTGAATTCGGTGCACTGGCGGCGTTTATTGCGGGCGTTCCGGCCGCCTACATCACCGGCAGCATGCTCCGTTGCGATGGTGGCAACATCCGTTCGATTTGATCCTGGTGAAAGGTTTCCCATGTTGTCTGTAATTCCCCATTTAAAACTGACGCAGATCGGCGCATTGGTGCTGCTGAATGCTGCGGCTGAAAAGGCGGCTGTCATGGGACAGCCTCAATGCATCGCCATCGTCGATGAAGGCTGTAATTTGCTCGCCTTCTTGCGCATGGATGGCGCCAAAATTCTGTCCGAACAATCGGCGATCCGGAAGGCGCGTACGGCAGCATCCAGTCGCACGCCTACCGGCATGGCGGCAGCGGAGACTGAACTCAAACTGGCGCTTGCGACCGATGGTGAAGTTACCAATTTGAAAGGCGGATTGCCGGTCATCGTCGACGGCAAACTGATCGGCGGCATCGGGGTGGGCTCAGGCACCGGAGACCAAGACTATGAAGTCGCCAATTTCGCCTTGTCGCGTCTAGTCGGCGCACTGACTTTCGACTGATTCATCTTACGTTCGTATTGCAGGAGAATTTTCATGAACCATGCCTCAAACGAGACTGCCGACGTACGCGACTTCGTCGATTTCAAAAATGTCTGGCTGGCCTATAACGACGAGCTGCTGGAGAAACAGCTATTTGCGGTGGAGGCGATTGATCTGAAGATACGCAAGAGCGAGTTCGTGGCGATTGTCGGACCTTCCGGTTGCGGCAAATCGACCTTCATGAAACTAGCTACTGGTTTGAAGATGCCATCGAAAGGCCGGGTATTGATTGACGGCGCAGCCGTCAAAGGTCCTTTGAAAATATCTGGGATGGCGTTCCAAGCCCCTGCGCTTTTACCCTGGCGCACGGTTGTGGAGAATGTCTTGCTGCCGCTCGAAATCGTCGCGCCGTATCGCAGCAATTTTCGCCAGCGCCATACGGAATATCAGGATCGTGCTCGTACCTTGTTACGCAAGGTAGGTTTGACCGGCTACGAAGATAAATTTCCCTGGCAGTTATCCGGCGGTATGCAACAGCGTGTCAGCATTTGCCGTGCATTGATCCACGAACCCAAGCTGCTGTTGCTTGACGAGCCGTTCGGCGCGTTGGACGCCTTTACGCGTGAAGAACTATGGTGCATTTTGCGGGATCTGTGGACCGAGCAGCAGTTCAACGTGATCCTCGTGACGCATGATTTGAGAGAGTCGGTCTTTCTCGCCGACACCGTTTACGTCATGAGCAAAAGTCCGGGCCGTTTTTTGATTCGTCGCGACATTGATCTTGCCCGTCCGCGCGATCTGGACGTGACTTATAGCAAAGCCTTTGGCGACATCGTGCATGAATTGCGCAGCCATATCGGCGCACTGCGGGGGACGCCGAGAAACAATGCTGTGTCGCCAGCGGCCCTCGATGTCATGGCAAGTCTGATTTGACTGACATGACTTGTTCCGCAACTCCACGATAACAAGTGAAAAACAGGAGAGCAATCATGTAAGCCTTTCTGGATAACTGACATGCGTCCTGAGGACGCCTCTGGGGCAAGACCTGCTGCCGGAATTTACTTACGCGATGCATTCGATTGCAACCGTGGGCAGGGGAGCTTTACGCCCGATGCATTCGAATCGACGTCAACGCAACATCAAGGGAGAGATGAAATTGAAGAAAAAATCAAACATCAAATTGCTACTGTTGGCCGCAGGTTGCTGCACCAGCAGCGTGTACGCCCAATCGAACGTCACCATCTACGGTATTGTCGACCAATACGCCGGTTACATCAAGAGCGGAACCGGCACCAGCGTGGTCTCGCTCAACGATGGCGGTTTGCTTAAAAGCCGTATCGGATTCCGCGGGCAAGAGGATCTGGGGGGAGGTTACAAAGCGACCTTCACGCTGGAAAGCGGATTCAACGGCAACACGGGTGCACTGGCGCAAAGCAGCAAACTGTTCGATCGCCAGGCATGGGTCGGTATTGCAACGCCCGCAGGTGAATTTCGTCTCGGCCGCCAGGCATCGCCGATATTTTTTACCGGCGCATATAACGACTACACAGGACGTACCACCTACGGCTCGGTGATGAACGACATTGGCAACCCGACCCAATACGACAACGATATTTCGTACAAATCACCGCGGATCGCCAACTTTCAGACCGAAGTGCACTACGCGTTGATGGAAAAAGCTGGCGAGGGAGCCTCCGGCGGTATCTTCCAGTTTGCGTTGGACTATGCCTACGCGCCTTATCGCGTCGGTTATGCGGGATTGGTCGCCAAGCCGGATACCAATGCGCTCTACACGCAGTCAGTGCAATACCACAACATCTACCTCAACTATCAGTACAGCCAGGGCACCATCTACCTCGGCTACGTACGTACCAACAATGTGACCTCCAGCGCCAACGGCAATAACACGGCGACCATTCTCAGCAACATCAGCGTCAACGGCAACACGTTTGCCGGCACCGATGCCAACGTCCGGCGCTTCTACAACATCTTCCAGATCTCCGCCGACTATCAGTTCTCACCATCGCTGAAGCTGGGCGCCCTATATGGTGAACTACGCGACCAGTCGGTGACCGATGCCAGCGCACGCGGCGGCAGTGTCGGGGCATTTTATTCACTCTCCAAACGCACGACGCTTTATAGCGTTGCCAGCTATTTGAAGAACAGCGCCAAGGGTGGTTTCCGCTTCAGCGGATCGGGTGCGCCCAGCGGCAATCTGGTGGGCGCCGACGTGAATGGCCAATCCCTCTTCGGCATGCAGTTCGGCATCCTGACGCGGTTCTGACCATGCAGCAGATCTGGCGCTTGCCAGTAACCCAGGAGATTGTTCGGTAACGCCTTTTACGTAGTGTGCACTTCAACAACCAGAATGAACTTGACCCAAGGAAAATGAAATGACAGATACAGCAAGCAACGGTTTCAATACCCCTCACGGCTACGCCGCTTCGGCCGGAGACTACAAAAGCCAAGCCCAGCAGATGGTGCGCGATATCGACAGTGCCATGCGCGCCAACTACAGCATCAATCTTGAACGCATCTCAGGAAATATCTATCCGATTCTGTATGCAGAATCGACGTTTGACGGCGGTCGCTACACATTGGTGATAGATGCAGATACCTCCTACTCGCACCAGAATGTAAAACCGATCTATGACATCACCAAGGCCATCTCGCACATCCCGCTGGGTGTCTTCTCCATCATTTCCGCCTATGCCGACTATCCGGCTTTGAAACAATGGATCCCCGCACTGCAGATCTATCATGATCAGGTCGCCCAGGTGTCAGCCAATATTGACATACTGAACTTGCCGGGTTTTACGAAAAGTGCATGCATCTCCATCCTGACGAAGTCGCTGACGTATATGCGCGAAATTATTCGTACCCAAGCCTTTACGTTGGAGGGGTTCTCTACATACTCGCGCAGCCTGGCAATCGAGATTGGACAAAACCAGGCGACTGCTGCTGGCGAGCAGTACACCACGATGACGAAGGTCCTCAACGACTGGAAAGAAAAAATCGGCCAGGATGCCTGGGATCAGATGTATGTTGTTGTGTCGGCCATCTGGACGCTGTCGCAAGAAAGTGCACATGAGCTGATCATCAAGGCGACGATGAAGCCGGAATTGCGTGAGTCCCACGTAATGGTTTCGGAAGCGGTACCGACCTTGCAGGACGCCAAGGTCTTGCTGGCGCGTGTGATCGGCGACCGCATCATGGCGGAGTTGGTGTTCAACCCGGATGGTAGCGACACAGAAAAAGAAAATATCGCTTCTTTGTCGACAAAGCGGGATTTGCTCTCGAAAGCCTTGGAAAAGTACACCGGCGACGTCGGTCGCGCCATGGGCTGCCCGCATCTGCAAGCATCGCAGGTCTCCGGCTGACGCCAAGATCATTTCCTGTTACTGAACCTCAGGCACAACCCGCAATAACGAACTCCCACGGAGAACGAATATGTCAAGTAACGCTAGCAATGGCTTTGAAACTCCTTATGGCTATGCTGCATCGGCCGGCAATTACAAAAATCAGGCGCTGCAAACCGTGCGCGATATCGATTCAGCAATGCGCACTAACTACTGCGTCAACCTGCAACGGATTTCCGGCAACATCTATCCCATCCTGTACGCAGAATCGACATTTGACGGAGGCCGCTATACGCTGGTGGTGGATGCCGATACGTCGTACGTACACGAAAACGTGAAACCTGTTTACGATGAAACCAAGGCAATCTCGCATATCCCGCTGGGCATTTTTTCCATTCTTTCCGCCTACGCTGATTATCCGACACTCAAGCAATGGATGCCGGCGTTGCAGACATACCTCGATCAGGTTCGGCTGGTACTGACCAATTTCGAAATCCTCGATATGCCTGATTTTTACAAGGGCTACTGCAGGACCATCTTGCAAAAATCCATCGACTATATGCAGGAGACGCTACGCAAGCAGAGTTTTACCCTGGGTGAATTCTCGAACTACGCCAGAGCCTTGGCTGGCGAAATCGGTGAAAATCAGGCAGCGGCTGCGGGTGAGCAGTTTGTCACGATGACAGAAGTGCTGCGCAGCTGGAAAGCCAAAATCGGACAAGATGCCTGGGACAAGATGTATGTTGTTGTGTCGGCCATCTGGACGCTATCGCAAGAAAGTGCGCATGAGCTGATCATCAAGGCGACGATGAAGCCGGAATTGCGTGAGTCCCACGTACTGGTCTCGGAAGCGGTACCAACCTTGCAGGATGCCAAGGTCTTGCTGGCGCGCGTGATCGGCGATCGTATCATGGCGGAATTGGTGTTCAACCCTGAAGGCAGCGATATAGAAAAAGAGAATATTGCTTCTTTGTCGACAAAGCGGGATTTGTTGTCGAAAGCCTTGGAAAAGTACACCGGCGACGTAGGAAAACTGACTTGCCCCATTGCGCACTCTTGAGCCTGGCCTGAGCCAGGGGATGCAACACTCCGTGACCAGCGGCGTAGACCGAGGATGTGTTGCATCAAAAGATGACGCCGCCCGAATAACCAGTTTGTATGGCAATCGTGATCCAACTCAAGTTGGATCGTCCACAACTGGCCAGGAGCTGCCGTTCAATCAATGGGAGCGCGCTTCGAATAGATGAAACTCATCGATTCGATCAATGGAGTTGCGAAAACTATTCGTCTTTCTTTTTCTTCTGAGATCCAGTTTGTATTGCATAAGCGTCAAAAAATGTCGTCAACGCCAATCTGACTGCGAGTTTAATGCGAGGTTTTGAGATTGTTTCCTCAAGCCCCAACATTAACGGCACGACCGTTTCGCACTCCAGCAACGCCGCTAGCTGATGGGCTGCCAGCATAGGATCTGACTTTTTTAGCCGTTGCAGATCCATTTGCTTCTCAAGGAACGCGGCGAGTTGTTGCATTCCTATCTTGGGGCCTAGCTCATGAAAACGTTTCCCGATGTCGCTGCGTCCAGATTCGGCCAGGACTGCACGTCGTGTCTGGATTGAGGAGGGCAAGCAGAGGAATTCCAGCACCTTCTCGCCGAAAGTCTGCAAAGTCTTCTCCAGATCCTCCACCTCTTTATCCAAGGAGGCAAAGACGGGCTCAAATTGCTTCCTTGCTTCCTCATGCATAACGGCTACGAATAGCTCTTCCTTGGAACTGAAGTAACCATACAGCGTCCCTTTCGACCCACCGATTCGGGCCGCGATCTCTGCCATCGAAGCGCCTTCAAAACCAGCTTCCAGAAAGACATCCGAAGCGGCAGCGAGGATGGCTTCACGTTTCTCCTCGGTTTTAACTCTCATAGTGGGCAACTCCTTTTCAATACCGAAGTGTACAGTATTGCTTGACTTCGAGAAAATGCCAATTAATAATAACCGTACAGTATGGTTTTGTTATTTGGTTTTTTTGCTTCCTTTCTCGGAGAGTTCTTCATGCGCAAAGTCATTTTCCTGTGGCCGGCCGCCGCCTTAGCTATTTCCTGCGTGCTAAGCGCATGCGGCAAACCTCCAGGCGGTGCGCCGCCTGCCACGGGTACGCCGATCGTCGGCGTCATTACGGTTCAGATACAACCGGTAGCGCTCAGCACGGAGTTGCCCGGGCGCACAGTGCCGTACCAGATCGCTGATGTGCGACCACAGGTCAACGGAATTATCAAGGCCAGAAATTTCCGCGAAGGCAGCGACGTCAAGGCCGGGCAGGTGCTCTATCAGATCAATCCTGCTACTTATAAGGCGGCCTACGATAGCAACGTTGCCGCATTGGCCAAGGCGCAGGCGAGCCTGACGACTGCTCGGCTGAAGTCAGCGCGTTACAAGGAGCTTGTCGCCATCAACGCAGTGAGCAAACAGGATTACGACGACGCTGCTGCCACATTGGGCGAGACCGAGTCTGATGTGGCTGCCGCCAAGGCCAACGTCGAAACAAGTCGCATCAATCTGGCTTATGCCAGCGTGGAAGCGCCGATTTCAGGACGGATTGGAAAGTCGACGGTGACTCCCGGTGCGCTGGTCACAGCAAGTCAAACCAGTGCGATGACCACCATCCAGCAGCTCGACCCGATCTATGTGGATGTGACGCAATCGAGCGCAGCCTTGTTGAACCTCAAGGAGTCGTTCGCCAATGGCGATCTGCAAAAGTCTGGCAGCAACGCTGCCAAGGTAAAGCTGATTTTGGAAAATGGCCGCACATATCCCCTGGAGGGGCGGCTTGAATTCTCTGACGTGACGGTAAATCAGGATACGGGCGCAATTACACTGCGTGCCGTATTCCCCAATCCCAAGGCTGATTTGCTACCTGGCATGTATGTTCGCGCTGTGCTGCAAGAGGGCGTAAAGGAGCAAGGGTTACTGGTACCACAACAGGCCGTTAGCCGAGATAGCACAGGTAAACCGATGGCATATGTTGTCAGTGCCAGCAACAAGATCGAGCAAAGGGCGCTGGTGACGGATCGTGCCATCGGCGATCAGTGGCTGGTGCGCAGGGGTCTGCAGGCAGGTGATCGGTTGGTCGTAGACGGACAACAACGTGCAGCACCAGGCGTTATCGTCAAGACCATGCCATGGTCGCCGAATGTGCAATCGACCCCCTCTGCCACCAAGCCTGCTTCCGTGATGGTCGCGAAATCGGCAGCTACTAACTGATAAGCGAAAGATCACCATGGCACGCTTTTTTATTGATCGCCCCATCTTTGCATGGGTTCTGGCCATCATCGTGATGCTGGCGGGAGCTATTTCCATTTTTACGCTGCCGATTGCGCAGTATCCCGCCATTGCGCCACCAGCTGTCGCCATTACCGCCAACTATCCGGGGGCGTCGGCGAAGACGCTCGAGGACACCGTCACCCAAATCATCGAACAAAAGATGAAAGGACTGGACCGGTTAAGTTACATGGCCTCCACCAGCGAGTCATCCGGCTCGGTCACCATCACACTGACGTTCGAAAATGGCACCAATCCCGACACGGCCCAGGTGCAGGTGCAGAACAAGTTGGCGCTGGCTACGCCGTTGTTGCCCCAAGAGGTGCAGCAGCAGGGGGTGACGGTGACGAAGTCGGCAAGCAACTTCCTCAATGTGCTTGCGTTTACATCGGAAGACGGGAGCATGAACGGCTCGGATCTTTCTGATTACGTCGCTACCAACATACAGGATGCGATCAGTCGGGTGGAGGGCGTCGGCGACACCACATTATTCGGCTCGCAGTACGCCATGCGCATCTGGCTCAATCCTGACAAGCTGACGAGCTACAACCTCACGCCGCTCGACGTCAAGAATGCCATCCAGGCGCAAAACGCCCAGGTGTCGGCCGGCCAGCTCGGCGGCCTGCCCGCAGCCAGCAATCAACAGATCAATGCGACGATCACCGCACAGACGCGCATGCGCACCGCGGAGGAGTTCGACGATATCGTGCTGCGCACCCTGACTGATGGCTCCCAGGTACGCTTGCGAGACGTGGCTCGCATCGAGTTGGGTAGCGAGGCATATAACACAGTGGGCCGATATAACGGCAAGCCGGCAGCCGGGCTCGCGATCAAGCTGGCGACCGGAGCCAATGCGCTCAATACAGTCAAGGCGATTGACGCCCGCGTGGCGCAATTGGAGAAGTTCTTCCCCACTGGCATGAAGGTCCAGAAGCCTTATGACACCACTCCTTTCGTGCGGATCTCCATTGAGGAGGTAGTGCGTACCCTGATTGAAGCGGTTGTGCTGGTGTTCCTGGTGATGTACCTGTTCATGCAAAACCTCCGGGCTACGCTTATCCCAACAATTGCGGTACCGGTGGTGCTATTGGGAACCTTCGGCATCCTGGCGGTCTTTGGGTTCACTATCAACACGCTGACCATGTTTGCCATGGTGCTCGCCATCGGTCTGCTGGTGGACGATGCAATTGTTGTAGTGGAAAACGTCGAACGGGTAATGACGGAAGAAGGCCTCTCGCCCAAGGAGGCAACCCGCAAATCAATGGGGCAGATCACCGGAGCACTGGTTGGCGTGGCCCTGGTGCTGGCGGCGGTATTTGTACCGATGGCTTTCTTCAGCGGATCGACCGGCGTGATCTATCGCCAGTTCTCCATCACCATTGTGTCTGCCATGACATTGTCGGTACTCGTTGCGCTGGTGCTCACACCTGCCTTGTGCGCCACGATGCTCAAGCCAGTGGAAAAGGATCACACGCTGGCGACTACCGGTTTCTTTGGATGGTTCAACCGCAATTTTGATCGCGGCAATCGCAGGTATCAGGGTGTAGTGCGACACATGGTGGGCAAGGGATGGCGTTACATGATCGCCTATGCCGCCGTGCTGGCGCTGGTCGTGTTCGGCTTCATGAAGCTCCCCGTCGGGTTCCTGCCTGACGAAGATCAGGGGACCTTGTTTGCCATCATGCAATTGCCTTCAGGCGCAACCAAAGTGCGTACCGATGAGGTGATCAAGCAAGTCGAGCATCACTTCCTGGTCGATCAGAAGGACGCTGTGGCAGGTGTGTTCGCCGTCTCGGGATTCAGTTTTGCCGGTAGCGGGCAGAACATGGGTTTCGCCTTCATCAAGCTCAAACCGTGGGACGAACGTAAGGGACCAGGTTTGAGCGTGACGGATGTCGCGGCCAAGGCCGGCGCTTATTTCGCAACTATCCGTGATGCCAAGGTCTTCGCCTTCGCACCGCCCGCAGTATCCGAGCTGGGAAATGCGACCGGCTTCGATCTGATGTTGAAGGATGAGGCGAACCTCGGCCACGCCGCCATGATGCAAGCCCGTAATCAACTGCTCGGCGAACTCGCCAAAGACAAGCGTCTTGTGGCGGTGCGGCCAAATGGTCTGGAAGACACGCCGGAATTCCGTCTGCTGGTTGATCCGCATAAAGCCGGCGCACTGGGGGTAACCATGTCCGATATCAACGACACCATCGCCACCGCCTGGGGTAGCAGCTATGTCAACGACTTCATCGACAAGGGACGCGTCAAGAAGGTGATGCTTCAGGGTGAAGCGCAATATCGCATGCTGCCTGGCGACATCGACCGCTGGTACGTGCGCAACAGCGCGGGAACCATGGTTCCGTTCACCTCCTTCGCTACCGCCAGCTGGACGTCCGGGTCACCACGACTGGAGCGCTACAACGGCGTGCCTTCCATTGAGGTTCTCGGCATGGCGTTACCGGGCGCGGCTTCCAGTGGTGAAGCGATGGCCATTGTTGAAGCGGCCGTGTCCAAGCTGCCTGCCGGCGTCGGCTACGAATGGACTGGATTGTCGCTACAGGAAAAGGCCTCGAGCGGACAGACCGGTATCTTGTATGCCGTGTCGATTCTGATCGTATTCCTGGCATTGGCGGCGCTATATGAGAGCTGGGCAGTGCCGTTTTCGGTGATCCTGGTAGTGCCTCTGGGTGTCTTTGGAGCACTCCTCGGTGCCGTACTCACGTGGAAAATGAATGACGTGTATTTCCAGGTAGGTCTGCTTACTACCATCGGGCTGGCGTGCAAGAACGCCATTTTGATCGTCGAATTTGCGAAGGACCTTTACGCAGAGGGTAAGGGATTGGTGGATGCCACCATGGAAGCGGTACGTATGCGTTTGCGTCCGATTCTGATGACTTCGCTGGCGTTCATTTTGGGTGTGCTGCCAATGGTACTGGGAAGTGGCGCCGGCGCCGGTGCTCAGCATGCCCTGGGTACCGCCGTAATTGGCGGGATGCTGTCAGGAACCATTCTGGCTATCTTTTTTGTGCCGCTATTCTTTGTACTGATTATGAAACTGTTCGGACGCAAGCCGGCGGCATCTCACGCTGCGCCTCTTGCCTCCGCGCCCGCCTTATCGGAGGAATGACATGCACCAATTCAACGTTATCAATTTACCAGGCACTTCGTGCGCGCGGCTGCTCCCCTTGGTGCTGGCCGTGTTGGTCGGCGGATGCAGCCTGATGCCTGACTATCAGCGCCCCCTGGCGCCGGTGGCCGCACGCTTCTCCGGCGATGCCACAAGTTCGGTCAGCAGTTTGCCGGTTGCGGACATTGGCTGGCGCGAGGTCTTTACCGATCCTGCTCTACAGCGTGTCATCGAGCTCACATTGGCGAACAATCGCGACCTGCGGGTAGCCGTGCTCAACATCGAAAAAGCCCGGGCCCAATACGGTGTGCAGCGCGCCGCGCTGTTCCCGACGGTGAACGCAAGCGCCAGCGAGACCGCCAGTCGCACGCCCGCCGATCTTTCCGCCAGCGGCAGTGTTACGACGGGACGCAGTTACAGTGCAACGCTCGGCTTCAGTTCTTATGAACTCGATCTTTTTGGCCGCGTACGCAGCCTGAGTGCGCAGGCGCTCGAGTCGTTCTTTTCAACCGCCGAAACGCGCCGCAGCACCCAAATTAGTTTGGTTGCCGAAGTGGCGACGGCGTATCTCACGTTAGCCGCGGATCAAGATCGACTGAAGCTGGCGCAGAATACCTTGGACAGCCAAAGCCGCACCTATCAGTTGAATCAGCGAAGTTTTGATCTCGGGAACGCGTCAGCCCTGACGCTAAGGCAAGCACAAACCAGTGTCGAGAGTGCGCGCGTCGACGTCGAGAGTTACACCGCTCAGGTCGCGCAAGATCGCAATGCACTGGTGCTCTTGGCAGGTATCGAGCTACCCGACACGCTGCTGCCGACGAGCCTGCCCGATATCGCAGCGGCTGCCGCCAATCCGCTGGCAACTATTCCCCCGGGATTGCCCTCAGACTTGTTGCAACGCCGTCCCGATATTTTGCAAGCAGAGCATGACTTGCGGTCTGCGAATGCCAGCATTGGTGCCGCACGTGCGGCATTCTATCCTCGTATCAGTCTGACTGCGTCTGCAGGAAGTTCCAGTGCAAGTCTATCCGGGTTGTTCAAGGGCGGTTCCGGGGCATGGAGTTTTTCGCCGGGAATATCCTTACCCATTTTCGACGCCGACGCCAATCGGGCCAATCTGACGATCGCCACCACCAATCGAGATATCTATCTTGCTCAGTATGAAAAGGCGATTCAGACAGCCTTCCGCGAAGTCTCCGACGCGCTGGCGCAACGCAGTACGCTGGGACGCCAGTTGGCGGCTCAAGAGGCGTTGGTCGATGCGAGCTCAGAGGCGTTTCGTTTGTCAGAGGCCCGCTTCAAGTATGGTATCGACAGCTACCTGAGCGTGCTTGACTCACAGCGATCGCTCTACACCGCCCGGCAAAACCTCATCGGAACACGCTTGTCGCGTTTCACCAACCTGGTTACGTTTTACAAGACGCTGGGCGGTGGATGGGTTGAAACAACAGGTGCGCCAGTGGCGACGATCGTCGCAGACGTACCTGTTCGGGAGCAGTGATGTCGAGGGCTGAGCGAACACGCGCTGCACTGCTGGACGCGGCGCTTGCAGAGTTCGCCCGACGAGGGATACGGGCGGCGACACTTGAGGATGTCGCTGCGTGCGCGAATGTCACGCGCGGCGCCGTCTATTGGCATTTTCCCGACAAGGCAGCCTTGGTTCGAGAAGTGTTCAATAGCTTGGTCTGGCCCTTCGATGTCGGCACTGATATTGACGTGTATCGACAGTCGGAAAATCCGATACAGCTACTGCAGGACGTATTGTGGCTGCAAACAAGAAACTGTGTCGAAGATATCGGGCAACGAAGAATGATGGAGCTCGTCCTCCGGCATGGGGGCGCTTCTGATTTGCCGAACGACTTGCTGGGCAGGTTAGAAAGGATGGCAATGCTCTCCATACAGAGTCTCACCGCCGTACTCAACGTCCCCTATCAAAGAGGCCTTCTGCGCCGGGGATTGACGCCAATTGATGTCGCAAGATGCATCCATGCGACAGGCTTGGGCATTCTTGTCGAAAATGTGCATCAACTTCCTCACTTGCTCTACCGTCCGTTTTTTCTTGCGCTGGAGCTGGTGCTTATCGGTGCCACCGCGAAATCGCGAGGGGATCACCCCTCGGCAACTTTGACCAAGCGGACCTGATAGATGCCCCACGTAACAAGAACTCGAATGTCGAAAAATCATTGGCTCATGATCGCAGCGACGGAGGAAACCTCTCACATCTTCCTCATCCAAATGAATGAAACAAGATATAAATTCAGCTATTAAGATAGAGATACCCATTGCTAAGTCGCACGACAAATGAAACCGCTATTAAAGCGGGAGTGTTGATTTGCAGCTCAGATTGACCCCGTTTTACATTATCCGTTGCCCCACCATTTCGCTTGAAGCACCAAGTCTCATCGAGATCTTGAATTACTAGGTAAGGTCATCACTCATGGCAAACCTGGGTCAAATTCACGCGCAAATCAACAGGCAGCTCCTGGCCGGAAGCCGGCGAATTGGACAATCATCGATATTGGCCGTGGCCCACAAATTAAAATCCAATAGGCTCAAAGGCAGTCTTGTCCCACCCAGTCGCGCCACAATACTGTTAGTACGGTCATGAGCGCCGGTCCGATGAACAGGCCCAGCAAGCCAAAGGTCTGGGCACCCCCCAGGATGCCGAACAGGACCAGCAGGAAGGGCAGGCGCGTTGAGTTGCCAATCAGCAGCGGCCGCACCAGATGTTCGGCGATCAGGACCACGACGAAGCCAAAGACAGCGACGCTGATGGCGCCAATGGTGGCTCCTTGCGCCAACAGCCAGAGCGCAACGCCGCAGAAAATGATCGGTGCGCAGAACGGTAGCATGGCGGCGATCGCGGTCAGCAGGCCAAGCAGGGTGGCATGCGGTACGTCGGCGATGGCATAGGCAATGCCCAGCAGTACACCTTCACCAATCCCGACCACCACCAGCCCGGCGACCGTACCGCGCACGGCTGCGGTCATCTGGTGCGCCAGCAGGGCGCCAGGGACGCCGAAGCCGAGACGGGTACTCTTGACGAGATTACCGCTCATCCTGGAACCGGCCAGGAAGATGACAAACAAGGTCATCAGCATAAAGCCGAACAGGATCAATCCATGTACTGCCAGAGCGCCAACATGCCGGGCAGTGATGACAGCCGCTTCGACATGCAAGCCTTTCAGGAAGGGCGAATCGTGCAGAGGTCGGGCCAGGTTTTCTTGCCACCAGGCCGTGATTTGCTGCGCACCGAAGGGCAAGTGACTGATCAGGTCGGGCAGCGGTAAGCCGCTTGCCTCGGCCTGCTTGAACCATGCGATAAATTCGTGCGACTCGTGAACCGCCTGAGCGATCACCAGCAAGAAGGGCACCACCACGAACAAGGCGACCGCTGTCGTCAGCAGCAACGCCACGCCTATCGTCCGCAGGCGCGAAGCGCGCGGAGTTTCCAGGCGTAACAGCAGCGGCCAGAGGGCGATGGCGATGACGCCGGCCCAGACCACTGCGGGGATGAAATCGCGCATGACCCACAGCGCCAGCAGCACCAGAAATCCATAGAGGGCGATCGATGCGGCGCGCTGGTTGTTGTTGCCGGCGGCTTTCATTTCATCTGGTTTGTGTTGGGTCATAGGGTCTCTTTTTTGGGTCTTATGCGTAGGGACAGGTCAGGGGACGGTCATTCAATCCCTGCTTGTCAACGCTGAAATTGATTCTGGCGCCGCTGCCATCGCGTACGATGCGCAGCAGGTAGAGGCTGTCGAAGTCAGTATCTTCCCAATGCGGCACGCTGGCGCGGTCGCCGCCATATTCAACCACGATCTGACGCGCCAGCTTCTCGATGATATGGTGCTCCCAAGCGACCACCAGCAAGCTGCGGCGATACTGCGGCGCCAGCAGCGCGTTACGCAAGTCGTCAGTTCTGGAAAAATCGATGGTGGCATTCACCGGCAACCCAAAGTAAATAGCGCTGGGCTCGATCGTGGCCAGCGGACGCACATAGCTGTAGAAGATGTCATGGTCTTTCTTTTGCACAGCTGGATCGGGGGCGAAAATGACGTCAGGCTTGCCGTATTTCGTTTCCAGCACGCGCGGCAAGGCCAGCGCGCGGTTCAGGCCCTGGCAATTCAGCTGGCCAAGGCCGGCATCCGGTTTTTCACCGTGGCGTAGCAGAACGATGGTCTGGATATCTGCGGTGGCGGCGGCTATGCCGGCCGGCGTACAGCAGAATAGAGAAACACCGAGCAGGATCGACACGGCGCGTAATGTCAGGAGACGCATGAATATCCGAGGAATGTGATGCACGCCGACGCGTGCGATCGGAAAATTATCCCGCATCTCAGGGATATTCAGTGCATTAATTTGCCAGCCGCATGGGATAGACATGCATGCCATTTCAGCAACGCAGTCATCGCACCTTTACAGAGATTCGCCGATGATCCTATTTACGTGCTTGCAGCGCGATGCGAACGGCTAAGCCAGTTCTGCGTCCTTGGCATATCGAGCGGGATATGAGATAGAGCATATTTGAGACAGGGTTCAACGTCATTCCCAAAGCGACGATAGCAAAGCCAAATAGCAACGATGAACTTGGCACGGACGATTTTAATCAAGGTGGATACAGGCTTGCTTTCATGAGGGCAGTGCCTGACAGCTGCTCGCCGATTGCGGAAATGATGGGGCCCACTACCGGCTATGCCCTGTGTCAAAATCCATGATTCTGATGATGTCGGCGGAGATATCTTTTTTAGTCGAGCACTGTGATTGGCGGGCTTCCGGAACGAAAAAAATAGGCTCTGCTTCAGACGTTTGATAGATCTTCTGGTAAGCCTCCTGAGCAGCCAGCGTTTTATACGCCGCCTCGGTGGCCTTGATTACCACTTTAAGTTCTTCATCCCGTCTTTTCGCAAGATCTCGCCTGAATTCGTTGGCGTCTCCTTGAAACCCCGGGCCGACTTGGTCGAGCTCTTGTTGAATACGCTGAGCTTTCGCCTCGTCTTTTGCATCCTTGGCGACATCTTGCTGGTACTCGAGTCTTCGAAGTTCCTTAGCGCGACGTTGAAGTGCTTCATCTCGAGACTTGAATTCTTTCTCCAGCCTTTGCTTCGCTTCCGTGGACAGGAGCGAATTTTTTAAGACGTTCTCTGCGTCTATCACCCCACATTTAACCAATGCCACCTCAGCAGCATAAGCAGATGACTGTGGTGCGTGAAGCAATATTGCAGTAAGGGCGCAGATCCTCATGAAAATTCGTTTTTGCTTTTTTTTCATATTCTTTGTTTTAAAAAAATATCGAATCAAGGTTCTCGTCAGCGGCCTCTGATTGCTTGCACCGGGCGCTATCGTCTGAGGAAGATGACAGACACATTGGCCCTGCACATCGCTTTCGTCCACTGGACATCGTCTTTAACCTCAGATCCGTCAAACTCAACAATTTCCGGACGCCATTTCTTGAGGCCCGGATCAACTTGTGATTTCAAACGGTACGTCCCCCCCGGTTTCGCGTCAAATGTCAGAGGAAATTGACCTGTCGAGCGAAGGCAGAGAATAAAAAAATGGGCATTTAGAGTATGTGTGCCAGGCGAGAGTGAAATATACTCCCGGCGCTTTCCGGCAGAATGAGCAAGAGCCCGGGATTTATCTGTAGGGTGAGTATGGATGTCGTCCACATCGGTTACTACCACGTGGGGATCCAAATACAATCTGGCGATCTGGCTGATATCTTGTTCCGGGCCATCATATAGCCTCACCTCGGTCATCGTGCTACATCCCGTTATAAAAAGACACAATGCTGCGGTGATTGCGAGTTGAGAGAACTTCATGGGCTACCTGATAGATGATGGATATTGAGACAGTCTCGTCATGGTCGGGAAAACGCGAAACACTGTGCGTGGCTACGTCTTACAGATATCTTCCTGTAGTCTGCTTCCTGCCGCTTGCCACGGAGCTCATACATTTTTACGAGCGACAAATTCTGCAATTGTTTCGACTAAGTGCGGTACTAATGGCAGGTCAGGATTGGAATAGGTCGCAATGTTCTCTTCCCGCTCCGTGGTCGCGACATGTTTCATAAGGTGGTTCGCATCCCCAAACACCGCCAAGTTAGCCAATGGCTGATGTTGTTGAAGCTGCTCCGCATCAAAGAGATCTACCTGAAGATCGCGCGCTCCCTGAACAATCAAAATCGGGATTTCAATTTTCTCAATCAGTTCTGCAGGATTGATGGAAAACAGGCTGATCAGAAAACCCTGTACATTGGGACGAAACAGCGTTTTCAGAGGCGGAGGCAGCGCGTCCAGCGGGATATGTCGACCTACTTCCATGGCGTTGATTGCATCAATTGCGGGGGTAAGAATCGCTGAATTGGCAGGATTCGCTTCAATCTGTTTTTTTAGTACTTGTCCGGCGGGGCGCCCAGGCGTTGCGATCAAAATTATTCCACAGACATGCGGATGAGCTACCTTTTTCGTGGCGGCGGCGAGCGCGATCAATCCTCCCTCGCTATGGCCCATTAGCCAGACACCTTTGGTCCCCATCCGTTGCTGAATAACGTTTGCCCAGTTCAGCGTATCTTCAACATAGTCTTCGATGGTAACCGCATTGGCGTCAGAAATCGCCTGACTACTACTGAACGTTCCTCGTTTGTCTATCCGCACACTGGCGATTCCTTTTTGAGCCAGTCCTTCTGCCAGGAGTTTATATGTCTGGGCCTTCACGCCGAGAGGATTGTTACCGTCACGGTCGGTCGGTCCAGACCCAGGGATAATAAGCACTACAGCTATACTATCTGGTGGAGAAACCAGGATTCCTATAAGATCACCATCCGGGCCTTGGGCCCTGATTTCGGTTGAAATCTGCTCCGTTGCATAGGTTTCTGGGGATGAAAGTGGCATAGCAAAAAGAGGAAGTATCTTTCGTCACATGATAGAGGGAAAAAACTCAAACTTGATATTTTTGACTGCAGTTCTTTGACGAAATCGCTATTGCCCTATTGGAGTGATCTTGGACGTTAGTACATGGTCCATCCACTTCCCATTTATTTTGAGATATTCCAAAGCTAGCCCCTTGTACTGAAACCCTAACCGGTTTAACAATTTTTCACTTCGGAAATTGCTGGGCTGAAAATTGGCCATGATGCGATGCAACTCGTGATTTACGAAGATATCGGATATAGCCGTCTGCAATGCCTCATGCATTCATCCCATGCCTTCGAACTCTCGGGCAATGGAGAAGCCTAGATGGCAAGCTTGAAACGAGCCGCGGACAATATTTGTAAAACTGCACTCGCCGACCATCTCTGCATTGGCTCGTGATTCCACAATCCAATATTTGGCCGTTTCCTCCTCCATCTGCTTTCGCATCGTGCTGAGTTGGTTTTCGGTTGCTTGAAGTGTGTAGAAAAAATCATCCCGCGCTGGCTCCCAAGGGCGCAAATGATCACGATTTTCCAATCGATATGCAAGAATCCGATTTGCATCTTGTCGGCATGGACGTTTAAGCAGAAGCCGCTCAGTCGATAATTGATTTCGTTGCTCAAAAAGCATCTGGAAATATTCACTTTACTGGTATTGCATTCGAACATGCTCAATACTAAATTCTAGAGCTGCCGCTCCTGGCCGATTGCGGCCGGTCGGCTAGATTCTCAAAAAATTGCAACGAGAGGAAAGTCGAAAACCAAAAATAACCAATTCACTAGGGTTGGTACTTTCTCCACGATCTGCGAGTTTGATGAAACAGACCCCATGAACTGATAGCAACAAATAGCTAGAAGGAGGGCCATACGAGTGGAGGGCCCCATCCCTATGGTTGACATTAGGTTGTCATCGTTTCGGCCCAACCGTATAGGTCTTGACGTCTCTAACATCAATGAAATGAGCAGCATCGCCCCCAACATTCCAGACAGTTTCCCTCAGATTCCAGAAGAAATTATATTGGCGGCCCCAGGGCTCCTGCTGGTTGTTATTGGTACCGCCCTTTGTCCACAACACAACGAAGTCCCCCTTTTTGAGCTCAACGCTTGGAAACGCATACATGTGGCGCAACTTATTTGACAGCTTGCCTTTGCTATCGTACGTGCTGTCCGCAACGATGATATGGCCGACATTGAAGTCTTCCGTGACTTTAAAAGTAACCGACTCGTGCGTCAGACTCCCATTGTTGTAGATGTCTACAGTTCCTATTGGCAGTGCCATGGTCTCTCCTCAGTTGGTTGTGATCTGGAAACGAAAATTTCCTCACAGCGATGCGATTTGGGTTGTAAATTTTGGTTTCAAGTCTTGCAACACGAAATTTCTACACTTTTGGTTATTCACTTATCGTCGAGGTGCCATTCGAAGCTCCAAGTGGCCTTGTAGGACGCTGGATGCTCAAGCGCCCAGAGATCGCGTTCAAGTAAGCGGGTAAGAACTGTCCCTGTGAAAGGCAAAATTTTTTGATCATCATTTCCGCTACATGATGAGACAACGACATCTTTCCTACTAAATTTTTGCATTGCCTTCCGCAATACTTCTTCTGATGGTACCGGCCGGATATTTGGTGTCTGTCGGTTAGTTCTGGACACCACAACGTAGCTCATGACTGCTCCTATTTAAGAAGCGGCCCGAAGAGGCCGCCTGAACGATTCTAGTTTTCGAGATTGTTTGACAAGCGTGCCACACAATTCCACGAGTACTTGACCGGCCGTCTCACCTTTTGATTTTTTTGGAGAGGCATTCGGAACGTCTCTCGGGGGCGTCAAATTCGATGCCGCCCGACCTGGCTCCTATGCCACGCCGGCTTACTTTTGCCGGTGACGCATTTTTGAGGAGGCGACGCGGAGCGAAAGTGACGCCGACAAAGTAGAAATCCGCTGTCGCTTGAGTCAAATGACAGCTTTTTTCCAGCATTTCCAAGGAGGCCGTGCAATTACTGGACATAGCGTTAATTCGAATCCCCCAATAAAAAAAGCCCGCATTGAGCGGGCTTTTTTGTTCCATGCGAATGTCTGTTCCTGGCCGATAGCAGGCTTCGCAGCGTAAATGGTTGAGAAGATGATCTACGGTCTTAGCTGACCACAGCTAAGCAAGGTTGCATTTCGACATTAAGTGCGTAGACTGTATCACTGCTCGCCTATCCAGCCGGTGCTCGACTGAGGCGCGGTTCCGACACCATGCCTAGACATCAATCCGTAGCCCCTTCGAAATTCGAAGCGCTGGCTCAAGAGCTCCAGCAGCAGATCGCTGCCGGCGTGCTGCGACCCGGGGACCGCTTGCCCTCCGTTCGCCAGACCTGTGCCACTCGGCGCCTGAGCCCAACCACAGTGTTCCAGGCTTACTACCTGCTGGAGTCCCGCGGTCTAGTTCGTGCAGTACCGCGGTCAGGTTACTTTGTCGCCGCGCGCGCTGACGGCGTGCTGCTCGCGGAACCACGAACCTCCGACCCACAGCCTGGAAGCCAAGCCGTCGAGGTCAACGACTTGATCTGCACGATCCTCGGCTCTGCGCGAGCGCGCGACATCGTGCCCCTCGGTTCTGCTTTCCTGGACCCGGCCCTTTTCCCTCTCGACCGACTGCGTCGCGCGCTGGTATCGAGCACGCGACGACTTGAACCTTGGAATATGGTCGACGACCTGCCGCCAGGTAACCTGCGACTCAGGCGCGAGATTGCCAAGCGCTATCTGCGGCAGGGTATGGCCGTGGACCCCGATGAGATCGTGCTGACCAACGGTGCGATGGAGGCGTTGAACTTGTGCCTGGGCGCGGTGGCGCGGCCGGGTGATGCGGTGGTGGTCGAGTCCCCGACCTTCTATATTGCGTTGCAGGCCCTCCAGCATTTGGGCTTGCGCGCCATCGAGGTGCCGACCCACGTTCGCGAGGGGATCGATCTGGGTCGCTTGGCACAAGTAATCGAACTTTATCGCCCAAAGGCGTGTTGGCTGATGACCACCTTCCAGAATCCGCTCGGCAGCCTGATGCCCGACACAAAGAAGCGCGATCTTGTCGAATTGCTCGCGCGCCACGACATACCGCTGATCGAAGACGACGTCTATTCCGAGCTCTATGAAGGCAAGGTGGCGCCGCTGCCCGCCAAGGCTTTCGACCATCGTGGTCTGGTGCTGCACTGCTCGTCGTTCTCGAAGTGCCTGGCCCCAGGCTATCGAGTCGGCTGGGCCGCGCCCGGCCGATGGGTGCGAGACGTCCAGAGGCTAAAGGTCATGACGAGCCTTTCTGGGTCTATCCCGGCTCAGGCCGCGTTGGCCGAGTATCTGCAGGAAGGCGGCTACGACCGCCACCTGCGAGGCCTGCGCCTGTCGTTGCAGGCCCAACGCGCAAGCCTGTTCGACGCTGTTACCAGGAACTTTCCTGATGGGACGCTGGTTGTGCGCCCGGCTGGTGGATACTTCATGTGGCTCGAATTGCCCATCGGCGTCGACGCGATGGCCCTGTATCGAGCCGCGCTGGCGCAAGGCATCAGCATCGCCCCAGGCCCCATGTTTTCCGCACGCGCCGAGTTCCAGCACCACATCCGGCTGACCTGTGGTCAGCGCTGGGACGCGGTACTCGAACGCGCGACGCGCACATTAGCACGGCTGGTCAGCGACTCAATGCACGCCAATTCCGGCGTGCCCCCATCGATCTGATCCGGTCGTCCAGGCCCGCAACTGCTCACGCAGACAGCGCAGTTTGCCGGGCAAACTGTCGGCATGGACGAACTAGCCCCAGATCATAAAATTCCTTGCCGCGATGCCTCGGTGCCCCTGCTCGCGGCCAGCAGCGTGTCACCTGACGCCGAACGCGCGCTGCACGACGTGCTTGATCGACTGGGGCCATCGGTCTTCGCCGGTCTGCTCGACGCCGACGGCGTTCTGCGCTATGCCAACAATGCGGCGCTGCAAAGCATCGGCAGCACTCCGGAGCAGGTACTCGGCAGACGCTTCGACACTACTCCCTGGTGGCAGGGCTGTGAGTCGTCAAGGCGGAAACTACAAGAAGCACTTGCAAGTGCCTCGCGCGGGGAGGCCTTGCGCTTCGACGTTCGCATCGCCACAAGCGGCGGCCACACAATCGCTATGGATTTCTCGCTGCTGCCCCTGTATGGTCCAGATGGACGCGTGATGTGGCTGATCCCATCTGCGTGCGACGTGAGTGAGAGAGAGCAAGCGCAGCGCCAACTGCTGCTCACCCGCCATGCCGTCGAACAGGCTAACGACGCACTATTCCTGGTCGGTCCCGACGGCGCCTTTCAAGATGCCAACGCCGCGGCCTGTCGGCTGCTGGGCTTGGATCGCGGGCAGGTGCTGCGGATGCGCGTGACAGACATTGACACCCAAATCGACGAGAAGCATTGGCCTCAGCGCTGGCACCAGTTGTGCGAGAGCGGTTCGCTGCGGCTCGAGAGCAGCGTTCGCCACAACGATGGTCATGAGATTCCGGTCGATGTCTCCGTCAGCCTGGTAACAAGTGACGGCGAGACTTTCGCCTATGTCTGTATGGACGATCTGCGTGAGCGCCGCACTGCCCAGGCTAAATCGGATTTTTTGGCTGCCATGAGCCATGAAATCCGCACCCCGATGAATGGCGTGATCGGCATGATCGACGTGCTGGCGCGCTCCAGACTTAAGGCGCACCAATTGGCCATGGTGGATCTAATACGCGAGTCGGCGTTCTCGCTCCTGGGCATCATCGACGACATCCTCGATTTCTCCAAAATCGAAGCGGGGCGCGTAGAAATCGAGAGCGAGCCCATCGTCGTGGCCGACGTGGTGGAAAAAGTCTGTGCCATGCTCAACCGCCTGGCGGAAAAGCAGCGGGTGGAGCTGACGTTTTTTATCGATCCGGCCATTCCCCGCAAGTTGCTGGGCGACGAGCTGCGCCTTAGACAAGTGCTGATCAACCTTATCAACAACGCCGTCAAATTTTCCGCCAGCACTGGCAAGGCGGGCCACGTGGCCGTACGTGCCATGCTGATTGCGCGCGAACCCGGGTGGGTGAACCTCGAGTTCCAGGTGGTGGACAACGGCATTGGCATGACGCCGCAAACTATTTGCCACCTGTTCGCCCCCTTTACCCAAGCCGATGTTTCTACGACCCGGCGCTTTGGCGGTACCGGACTGGGCCTGGCCATCACCCACAACCTAGTGGAATTGATGGGTGGCAGTATCGCGGTCCAAAGCGCGCCGAGTAAGGGTTCTACCTTTACCTTGCGCTTGCCATTCGTGCTTGACCCGACCTTTGAGAAACATAGTGCTGCGGGACGCGCCCAAAAGGAAGATATTAACTTCGCGCCCCTTGTGCCAATGCCGGAGCCACGCAAGGCGCCTTCACGTGAACGGGCGCGCCGCGAGGGCCGTTTGATTCTGGTGGCCGAGGACAACGACATCAACCAAAAGGTAATCGAACAGCAACTCGCCTTGCTGGGCTGTGCTGCCGACTTGACAGTAAACGGGGAAGAAGCGTTGGACCGCTGGCTAAGCGGTGACTACGCGTTACTACTCACCGATCTGCACATGCCCGTGATGGACGGCTACCAACTTACAGCCGCCATACGTGCCGCAGAATCCCCAGAGCGGCATATCCCCATTATTGCGCTAACGGCTAACGCACTGAAAGGCGAGAACGAGCGCTGCAAGGCCGCCGGCATGAACGATTTCATGTGCAAGCCTATACCCCTTGCCGAATTGCAGGCCATGCTGGAGAGCTGGTTGCCCAACGCGCCGAGTCAAATGGCCGTCCAAGCCACTCTTGTGGCCGGCGGGCTGGTCCAGACAAACTTCGATGCGCGACAAGATATTACCGTTCCGGTCGACATTGACGTGTTGCGAAAATTGGTGGGCAATGACACTAAGGTTGTCATTGGCTTCCTTCGCCAGTTCCGCGCCAGTGCGGCGAGAATTACATGCGAGATTGGCGATGCCCGCGCAACGGGCGACCTACGCAAGGCCGCCATCGGCGCCCACAACCTGAAGGCGTCGGCTCGCAGCGTTGGCGCTCTCAAGCTTGCCGAGCATTGCGAGGACATTGAACAGGCAGGCACTGCCAGTGCTGCGGAGGATCTGGCCAAGGCATGGAACTTTTTCCAGCCCGAAATGGAGGTGGTGGACGCCTATCTGGCCGATATTTTGGCAGCTAGCGACGAACAACAAGCCTGATGTCATTCAAAATCATGCACGCCATCAATCCTAGCATCCTTGTTGCATCCGACAACTCATCCGATGCCGATCTGGTGAAGCGGTTGCTGTCGAAGGACTTCAGCCGGATCAGCACCTCCACTGTCGCCGAAAAGGCCGCAGCTGACTTCGAGCAGCACCTACCGGATATCCTGGTGTTGGCCTTCAAGTCGCTGGGACTGGCCGAGCGTTTTTACCTAGGACTTTATCGACACTGTGCAAGAGTAAGTGCGCAACCTCACCGCACAATTATCCTGTGCGACAAGGACAATGTTCATCGCGTCTCAAAGCTGTGCCTGCAGCAGCATTTTGATGACTACGTGCTGTTCTGGCCTATGAACTACGACGCGCCGCGATTGGTCATGGCTATTCACCTTGCGTATCGCGAGCTGAGCAAGTTTAAGGACGAAGGCCCTTCCCTTGCAGAATTCGCCGGGCAGGCTCGTCGCCTAGGCGAACTTGAAGGTCTGCTGGAGCAATACATGGCGGCCGGCTCAAAGCAAGTTAACGTCACTCAGCAGGCGGTCGAGCATGCAGAGCGTGAGATCAATGCCGTGGTGGACCGCTGGTCCAGTCAACTGAGTCGGGCGGCAAATACGCATGCAGTACCCGTCGATACGGTGGAAACCATGGAGCGGGAACTGGCACGATTCAAGGCGGAGGAAATCGCCGCGCGCTTCAAAAGCGTGCGTGACTCGGTACTGCCGATTAGCCAATGGACAAAAAGCCTCACCAGTCAATGCGCAGCGCCGCTGGAATCGGCGCGCTCGCTCTCGGCCATGGCGGAAAAGGTCAAGCCCGCCGTGCTGGTCGTTGATGACGATGACTTCCAGCACAAGATCATCGCCACTATCTTGGGCAATCAAAGCTACAGGCTGTTTTTTGCCACCAGCGGGGCTGAAGCCTTGAGCAGTGTGCGCAAGGAACGGCTCGACCTCATCCTCATGGACGTGATGCTGCCGGATATGGATGGCCTGGAGACATTGAAGCGCATTCGCCTCATGCCACAGCTCGCCCGAGTGCCTGTCATGATGATTTCGTCCAAGAGTGAGAGGGAATTGGTTATGGAGTGCCTCAAGTCCGGTGCGGCTGACTTTGCCGTCAAACCGATTGACCGCGACAAGCTCAATTCCAAGGTTTCGCGCCTGTCCATGGGATTAGAAGCGAAAACGCTTGGCACAAAGGCTAACTAAGGGCTCCCACATGATAAACGCCACCCCGCACTAAGCCTTACCAACGCCGTCAAGGCCGTGCGGCCTAATTTGGCAACAAGACTGGGGGAGACACTTCTAGCCATGCTCGTATTTAACGCTTTGAGAGGGAACAACACCAATGAACAAGATCACCGCCAAAATTCTTGTGCTGGACGATGACGCTTTCACGCTCAATCTCCACGCTGCGATGCTCGCCAACATGGGGTATGAGCAGGTGGCCACTTGCGACAGTGGCCTCGAAGCTCTGGTCAATCTGAGTGATGCCGACACCTCGGCCTCGGTGATTCTTGTCGATCTCAACATGCCTGGCATGGACGGCGTGGAGTTTGTGCGCCAGCTCGTGGTTCGCGGCTATACCGGCAGCCTCATTTTAGTAAGCGGAGAATGCGAGCGCACCTTAAAGTCGGCACGCACGCTGGTCGAGGCGCACCAGATTCACGTCTTGGGCTGCTTCAGCAAGCCGGTTTCACTGCATCTACTCGACTCAGCCCTGAACAAAGCTGACTCCACCAACACCATGCAGCGGCGGGCGCCCCGCAAAAGCTATGGCGCCGACGAACTTCAACGCGGCATTCAAAACGGCGAATTGGTTAATCATTACCAACCCAAGCTATCTATCCGTAACCGTCGAGTCATTGGCGTCGAAACTCTGGTTCGTTGGCAGCACCCACAGGATGGACTGGTATATCCGGACCAATTTATCCCTGAGGCGGAAGCTCTCGGTCTGATTGACGCCTTGACAGGTGCGGTCCTCGTGCAGGCCTTTACTGATGCCGCAATCTGGCGTGCGGCAGGGTTGGATCTGAGTGTCGCCATCAATGTCTCAATGGATAACCTGACATCACTAGATTTTCCTGATTTTGTATCAGAGCAGGCTCGCTTGAAGGGGCTGAAACCTGCATCCATCGTACTGGAGGTGACAGAAACCCAGTTGATGAAAGACTTGCGCGCACCACTTGAAATTCTGACTCGTTTGCGTTTGAGACGGTTCCGCTTGTCCATCGACGATTTCGGCACCGGTCATTCGTCGTTAGCCCAATTGCGTGATCTCCCTTTCGACGAACTGAAGATAGACCGCAGCTTCGTACATGGCGCGCGCCACAACGAAACACTACGAGCCATTGTTCAGGCCATCCTCCGATTGGCCAAGGAACTGGGCATGGAAACAGTGGCTGAAGGCGTTGAAGACAGCGACGACTTTGATTTTTTGAAGTCGACCTGCTGCGATTTGGCACAAGGCTACTTATTTGCCGAGCCCATGGCGGCCTTGCAGGTAGAAGCCTGGGTACGCGCATACTCGTAAATTGGAACTCAAAGAGCGTTTGTCGCTAATTGCAAACTCGACAATGGTCGTCGAGCTGTTGATTTGCTCGTCGAGTTGTCCGCTTTTGGCCGAGGCTGTGTAAAAACGCCAGCGAGCGTTAATTCTAATCTGAAGTAAACGATTTGCAGCGATCGAGGTCACACGAACAGATGACCTTGTTCGAGGTGCACCGATGAAACGCTTCATTGAAGGACGGGATCGCAGTCAACGTATCTTGCTTCCCG
>Ga0209913_1000125_pt1 | contig 80909 bp, 72 predicted proteins | sample PersoiDNA2013203_FD_185805 | JGI IMG/M metagenome (GOLD analysis project Ga0209913, IMG submission 185805) | Permafrost soil microbial communities from the Arctic, to analyse light accelerated degradation of dissolved organic matter (DOM) -... | ecosystem: Environmental > Terrestrial > Soil >...
GGTAGTTGGACGCGTTGGGGGAGAATCTGGTCGAAGACCAAACCTCGATCTTGTTACCAGGCAAAAAATGTACGGCTGTGTTGCCTAATTCACTATCTGCGTAATGCACCGGCACGGTAGCCTCGTGCTGCGCCTTGATACAACGAGGATTTGGATCGACTGATTTGCCATCTACAAATGTGATGTGATGGGTATCGCACGTCTCCCATTTGACGGTGACCATATATGGCGTGCTGGGTTTTTGCGCAGGTAACTGGATGCAGCAAACGCCGCCGCCTCCGCCGCCCCAGCCGTTCGCACTTCCTCCCCAATGTCCGTCGAGATAATATTGAGAAACTCCTACGCTTCCTCCCAGATGACCAACGCCGGTCAACGTGGTAGCCGCCATTTCAGGTTGTGCCGGCTTGCCGCTGAATCCTTGAGCACAAGCGGCGAGTATAGTGAGCAGCATGACGGATGAGCGCCAGCGAACGAATTGTTTGTACATGTTGATTCCTTGTGGTGACGGCATCCGCATATCAGACATTGATGGCGGCAATCTTCTGCAACTCTGCTTGCGCCAATAACGATTGCCAGTCGTGCCCGCGCAAAGCACGTCCCTTCGTGGTCAGTACTTTTTCTCCAAACGCCATCAATACATCGTGCCGATCCGAGCCGCTCTGGCGCCAGAGCGACACGCACTGACATGCCAGTTGCCATCAGGCTGGTGAGGTCGCCCCATTGCTGCGGCGTCAGGAGATGGGGGAGATCGATCAGCCTGCGGCAATCTGCCAGACGCAGGGCCAAGAGTTGTGCCTCTTCGTCGTAGAAGGCGGCAAAGCGGCGCAGATGTGTTGCCAGTGTTGGCAGGTCGTCTTCGCTATGGATAGTGGACAAATGCAGGCGGGCGGGAAACGCGATGATGAGTTTGCCGACGGTGTTGCTGACAGCTTCGCCTGCAGCTTTGGCCAATGTGGCGTCGATCAGCAGGGGCCGACCAGTCGATGCGCCTTGCCTTCGATGAGTGGCCCGCACCAGTTGGCGTCGGAGTCGTGGACAAGTTTTTGTGCGCGCATGACGTCGTAGATCATCATGCCGTCGATGAGAAAATAGCTTCGCATAGGGCTCTCGGTTGATGCATCAAGACTGTGGAGGGGGAGTGTCGTTGATGTCAGATGCTGATGCTGATGCTAAAGAAGCAACAATGTGCGGCATATAGAATGCCTTCGAGAAATGCAGTGCTTCTTAAATTTCGAAGTATGGTGTCGCGTTGGTTGTGATGATTTGCATAGATTTTGTCGGTATTAACGTGGATGAGTCGTCGTCACGACGTGAGATTCGGGAGATGCATGGAGGTGTGCGCGCCATGTTCAGCAGACGTGTCAGGAATGCTTTTGATCCGGTATGGAGTAAGTAGAGACAAAAGGGTGCGAGCTTGATTTTCTCGGCTTGTGTGGACGAAAAAACGGGGAGCACACCAACGTGCCTCCCCGTTTTTTATTCCCCGAAACGCTATCTCAACCGTAATAAGGAAATTGCTGCGACCTGTCCATGAACGCATGGTAATGCACCACCACGCCCGCTTCGCGCAGGCTTAGCACGGCGTAGGCGGGCGGTTCCATTGAGGTGGTGGCGGGGCCGGTGAGGGCGAAGTCGAGTGCGTGCTGGTGGTTGGTGCCGGGCACGGTGGCGAATGGTGTGCCGTACCAGGTGCCGCCTGACGGGCGATGCACGTGGCCGGAAAACATGTAGCGCACGTTGCCGTGTTTTTTGACCAGTGCGCGCAGGTCGGCTTCTTCGCGCAGGCGGATCCAGTCCATCGACGGCAGGTCGAGTTCGAACGGCGGATGGTGCGAGAACAGGTAGACCTGGCGTTTGCCGGCTTCGGCCAGCATGCGATCGAGCCAGGCCAGGCGATCGGCGCACAGGCGCCCTTCGTGGGTGCCGGCTTCCTTGGTGTCGAGGAACACCAGGCGGGCGCTGTCGGTGTCATGCACGCCCTGGATGAAACCATGCTCATCCACCGGCGTGTCGGGGAAGATGCTGCGGAACATCGGTCGTTCGTCGTGGTTGCCGAGCAGCAGCCGTACCGGCAGTTTCAAGTCTTTCAGGCAATCTGCCAGGATGCGGTAAGCGCCTTCGTCACCGTCATGGGTGAGGTCGCCGGTGATGACGCAGAGGTCGGCGTCGGGGTGATGTTGATTGACGTGGGCGATGCACTGGCGAAAACGCGCTACCGAATCTTCGCCGAACAAGAGGTTCCCATCCGGCACCAGGTGGATGTCGGTAATTTGTATGACTTTCATCAGGATGTGTTGTTGGTGGTGAAAAGGATTTATCGAATGCCGGCACGCAGGAAGGCTTGAATGAATTGCCGTTGGAACACCAGGAAGCCGATCATCAGCGGTGCGATCGCCACCAGCGTGGCGGCGCTGATGATGGAGATGTTGACGCCGCTCTCCGGTGCGCCGAACAGCGACAAGCCGACCGTCAGCGGGCGCGTCATCGGTGAGTTTGTGACGATCAGCGGCCACAGGAAATTGTTCCAGTGGGTCGCCACCGAGACCAGCGCATAGGCCAGGTAGACCGGCTTGGCGGCCGGCACATATACCCGCCACAACACGCCGAACCAGCCGCAGCCTTCGATGCGTGCGGCTTCTTCCAGCTCACGCGGAATCTGCAAAAAAGCCTGGCGCAGCAGGAAGATGCCGAAGGCGCTGGCCATGTAAGGCACGGCCATGCCGAGCGGCGTGTCGAACATGCCCAGGCGCGTGACCATGGCATAGTTTTCGACGATCAGGATTTCCGGCAGCACGAACAATTGCAGCAGAACCAGTACGAAGAGCAGGTTCTTGCCGACAAACTGGAAGCGTGCAAAGGCGAAGCCGGCCAGCGTGCACAGCGTGAACTGGCCGACCAGGATCAGCGTAACCAGCACGAAGGTGTTGAAGAAATAGTGCAGCCAGGGTGCGGCTTGCCAGGCTTCCCTGAAATTCTCCAGGATCAGCGGCGCGCGCCAATCGAGCGCCAAGGCGGCGTTGGAGGTGTGGAACGCGGCCCACAGCGCGAACAGCAGCGGAGCGATCCACAGCAGCGCCAGCGCCCAGGCGCCGAGGCTGTCGACGATGTTCCAATAGCGTTCGCCGGGCGCTGCCGATGTGGCGTTTTCAGCGACGGGCGAGGCAGTGAGGGTAGCGGTATTCATCGGCAATGTCAGCGGTAGTGGATGCGGCGGTCAAAGAACAGGAATTGCAGCGCGGCGATCAGGCCCAGCGCGGCGAGCACCAGCACCGTCATCACGGCGGCGCCCGGCTGGTCGAGATAGGCGAAGGCCATTTCCCAGATCCAGTACAGGATCAGCTTGGAGGCGTTGTCGGGACCGCCTTTGGTCAGGATGAACAAGTGATCGATCAGGCGTACCGAGTTGATCAGCGCGTTGATGGTGACGAACAGTGTGGTCGGCATCAGCAGCGGCAACACCACACGGCGCGTATACGCCCAACGTCCGGCGCCTTCGATGCGGGCGGCTTCGCGCAGATCGGGCGGAATCGCTTGCAGCGCCGCGAGGTAAAAAATCATGAAGAAGCCCGCTTCTTTCCAGATCGTCACCGCCATTACCGACCACAAGGCGGTGCCGGGTTGACCCAGCCAGTTGGTCGGGCCGATGCCGAACAAGGCCGTGAAGTGATCCAGCAAGCCGAGGCCGGGCGTATAGAAGAACAGCCACAGGTTGGCGGCTGCAATCATCGGCAGCATGGTCGGCGTGAAGAAAGCGGTGCGCACCAGGCCGCGGCCGCCGATGCGGGCATTGGCCCACAGCGCCATGGCCAGCGCCAACGCGATCGAGACCGGTACGGTGACGCCGGCATATAGCAGGTTGTTGCCGACGACTTGCCAGAAAGCCGGATCGGCCAGCAGCTCGCGGTAATTGTCGATACCGTTGAAGACGCTCGGACGACGCGCCGTGCCGCGCGAAAAAAAGCTGGCCCACAAGGTCGCCAGCATCGGGAAAAAGGCGAACAGCGTCAGCAGGATCAATGACGGCGTCAGCAGTCCCCAGCCGAATAGGTTGTGCAGGCGGCGCTCGGCGGGATTGGCTGGTGCCAGATTTGTGGCTTGGTTCATCAGGATTTTATCCAATGATCAGACTGAGTCGGGTTAGCGATGCCGATGAAACTACGGTAATGCTGTTCAGTTTCTGCTGTCGTCCCAGCAAACGCTGGGACTCAGTGTCTTGACGACTGTCGATACGGCACTGGGTCCTGACTTTCGTCAGGACGACGGCAACATATAGCTTGCTTCGAAGAGGCTGTAATGGATTAGCGGTAAGGCTTCAACAGGCGTTCCGCCGTTGCCTGCGCTTCATCGAGCGCCTGCTTCGATGTCTTGGTGCCGGTCAGTGCGGCTTGGACGGCGTTCGACAAGGCTTCACGCACGCGCGCGGTCTGTTCGGTCGAGAACTCCGGAATCGCTACCGCCAGCTGATCGCGCGCCACCAGTGCTTGCGGGAAGGTCTTGGCGTAGTCACGCAAGGCCGGTGTGTTGTAGGAGGCCGGGCTGGTGCCGACATAACCGGTGGCAATCGACCATTGCGCGGCGCGTTCCGGCGCTGTCATCCAGCGTACGAAGGTGACGGAGGCGGCTTGCTGGGCAGGCGTTGAACCCTTGAACAGATAGAAATTGCCACCGCCGACCGGCGAACCCGGCTGCTTGTTGGCCGGCAGCATGGCGACGCCGAAATCGAACTTGGCTTCCTTCTTGACCGCAGTCAGGTTGCCGGTGGTGTGCCACATCATGGCGGTCTGGCCTTGCACGAAAGCCTGGCGCAGGGTGCCCCATTCAATCGCACCGGCCGGGCTCACGTGATGGGTGGCCGCCAGCGAACGCCAGAATTCCAGGGCTTCGATTGCAGCGGGGGTGTTGAAGTAGACCTGGGTGCCTTCCTTGTTCATCAGCGAGACGCCGTTCTGGATGGCGAACGCCTGGAACATCCAGTAGGGATAACCGGTCGACGGCACCATCAGGCCGAACTTGTCCTTGCCGGTCAGCTTGGTGGCCACGGCCAGCATTTCTTTCCAGGTCTTCGGCGGTGCGTCCGGGTTCAGGCCGGCGGCGCGGAACATGTCCTTGTTGTAGAACATGACGATGGTCGAGCGCTGGAATGGGATGCCCCAGACATGGCCGCCGATGGTGCCGTTGGCCATCAGGCCAGGGTAGAAACTTTGCAGCCAGGTCTTGTCTTCGGCGCTGGTGGCGACCTTGTCGAAAGGCTCGATCAGGTTTTGGTCAATCAGGTCATAGGTGTCGAGCGCGCCCAGCACCGACAATTGCGCGGGTTGGCCGCCCTTGATGGCCGACAGCGCGCGTACGCGCGTTTCGTCGTAGTTGCCGGAGTAGACCGCCTTGACCTTGATGTCCGGATTGGCTTTCTGGAACTCGTTGATCATGCCGTCGATCACGTCGGTCAGCGGACCGCCCACGGCGATCGGGTAATACATGGTCAGGTCGGTGGCGGCGCAGGCCAGCGACGACGCGCCCAAGGCGCTGGCGAAGAGTGCGGCCAAGGCTGTTTTTTTGATGAGTTTGCTCAGCATTGTGGTTCCTTTGTGGGGGAGGTGCATGTTGAAAAAGCAGGGGTGAAATAGGGGTGAGGCGTTCAAAGCATGGCGGCCAGCGCGTTGTCGCCGCGGATAGCGGTGACGGTGGCCAGCGGACCGGCCGGTGGGGCCAGGCGGCGGCCGTCGGCAGCGGCAAACACATGCGCGGCGAGCGGATCCCAGCCCAGGCCGACGCGGTCGCCGAGTTGCAAATGACATTTCTCCGGACTGCGCACGATGATGGCGTCGCCGCCGGGCAGATCGAGATAGATGTAGGATTCGGCGCCCTGGAATTCGACGCCGGTGACGGTACCGAATAGTTCGGTCAACGACGGCGCGACGATCTTGAAATGTTCAGGACGCACGCCGATCAATTGTTTTTCGGCGACGCCGCCGACCGGGGTGACACTCGCACGCAGTGCCGGCGGCAACTTCTCTGCATCCATCAACATCATTGGCGGGCTGCCGATGAAGGCTGCCGAAAATGCGTTCGACGGCGTTTCATACAACTCGGTCGGGGTGCCGCTCTGGACGATGCTGCCGCCATTCATCAACACGATCTTGTCAGCCATGCCCATGGCTTCGGTCTGGTCATGAGTCACGTACACCACGGTCATGCCGAGACGCTGTTGCAACGCGCGGATTTCGTGGCGCACTGAATGACGCAACTTGGCGTCCAGATTCGACAGCGGCTCATCCATCAGGCAGATCGAATGGCCGGCGACCACCGCGCGCGCCAGCGCCACGCGTTGACGTTGTCCGCCGGACAGCTGCGCCGGCTTGCGTTGTTCCAGGCCTTGCAAGTTGGTCAGCGTCAGCGCGTCTTGCAAACGCTGGCGGCGTTCGGCGGCATGCACGCCGCGTACCTGCATGCCGAAGCAAATGTTTTCCGCCACGTTCAGGTGAGGAAACAGCGCGTACGACTGGAACACCATCGACAGGCCGCGTGCCGACGGCGCTGCGTGGGTGACGTCTTTGCCATCGATGTCGACGCTGCCGCTGTCGGGTGTTTCGAGCCCGGCCAGCAGTCGCAACAAGGTGGATTTGCCGCAGCCGGAGGGGCCCAGCAGGGCGACCAACTGACCGCGTTCGAACTCCAGGTCCAGCGATTTGATGACCTGATGCGCGCCCCAGGATTTGCTGAGGCCGCGCAGGCGAATGGCGATGTCGCCGGTGGGATGGCTATTGATGAGCATGATTATTTTCCTGCAGCGATGGCGGCCATGGCCGAGCTCGCCGGAAGTGAGGTTGCCAGCTCGGCGACTGCCGCGTCGTCTTCCCGTGACGGAATCACGACACGGGTATTGCCGGCCAACATGGCGGCCAGTGTCGGGTGCAAAGGGCGGTCGGTGACCAGGATGTCGGGGTCCGACAGATGGCCGCCGCGCACCGGCGCCTGGCGACCGAATTTGGAATTGTCGGTGACCAGGATCTGGGTGCGGCAGCTCTCGCGCAGGGCCTGGCGCGAGCTCGATTCCATGCGATCGAAATCGAGCAGGGTACCGTCGGTGTCGACGCCGCCGACGCCGTAAATGCCGAAGTCGGCGCGGAAGTTGCGAAACAGTTTGTCGGCGTCGTTGCCGAGGATTTCCGGATTGGGAAAGCGCAGCGTGCCGCCCGGCACGATGATCTGGTTGTTCTGGTTGGTCGACAATGCCAGCGCCGCGCGCAGGTTGTTGGTGATGACGGTGAGGTGGTCGTGCTTGGCCAGCGCCAATGCCACTTGTTCAGGCGTGGTGCCGATGCCGATCAGTACGCTGCAGGAGTTGGGAATCAGCTTGGCCACCGCCGCGCCAATCTCGGCTTTCTCTTCGAGATTATTGATGCGCCGCATGTCGTAGGGTTGGTTGCGTGCCGACAGGATCAGCTCGGCGCCGCCATGCCGACGGCGCAGGATATCGGCGTCGCACAAGGCGTTGATGTCGCGCCGGATGGTCTGGGTGGTGACGGCGAAATGTTCCGCCAGCGCCTCCATCGTCAGGAAGCCGTGTTGACGGAACAGCGCAATGATTTCGTTGTGCCGCAACGATACGGGCTTGGCCGCAGGATTCGCCGACATGTTCACTTATCCATTCTTTGGTTCATTTGAAAACGTAGTGAATGGTATCGGGCGATTGTTACCGGATCGTGACGTTCATATGAACATTGCGTGATGTTCATATCGTCGCAAGGTCATGGCGATGTCATATATCGCGGGCATAGTTCGCAGCGTTTTACCTCACTCCCTTTTTCTAATTTTCTGAAAACCATTCATGAAAAAATACGCTCTCGCCATTTCGCTGTCCGCTGCCGGCATGTCCGTTTTCGGCGGCGCCCATGCGCAAACCACGGATGCCTCATCGGGCGTCACCATCTACGGGATCATCAATCCCAGCCTGACCTATACCGACAAGGTCGCCAACGCTACCTCGGCCAATCCGACCGGCACCGGTTCGCGCCTGAGCATGGACACGGCGGTAGCGCAGGGTTCGCGCATCGGCTTCAAGGGCGTGGAAGATCTGGGCGGCGGCCTGAAGGCCTTGTTCACGCTGGAAAACGGTTTCAATGCCGACACCGGCCAGCTGGCGCAGGGCGGTTTGTTTTTCGGCCGCACCGCCATCGTCGGTTTGTCGGGCAAGGGCGGCACCATTTATCTGGGCCGCCAGAAGGATTACATCGATGACCTGGCTCCTTACAACGGCGCGCTTGATTTCGGCAGCCTGGTCAACAACATCCATGCGCTGAATCTCGACCGCACGCAAGGTTCGCGCGTCAATAATTCGGTGCGCTACAACTCGCCGGTGATGGGCGGCGTGACTGTGAGCGCCTTGTACGGTTTCGGCGAACAGGCCGGCTCCACCGGCGCCGGGCAATCGTTCGGCATCGGCAGCAGCTACAACAATGGTCCCTTGTCGTTCGGCGCGGCTTACTTCCAGAACAAGCTGACCGCCACCAATACCTTCACCGGTTCCAGCGACTCCGGCATTGCTCCGGGCGCCACTACCGGCAGCATCGCCAGTACCTCGCTGAAGACCTTCCTGGTCGGCGGCTCCTACAAGATAGGCGATGTGCGCCTGTATGGTTCGTTCTCGCAAGTGAAGCAACCGCTGGCAGTGGCGGCAGGCACCGCAATGAGCGGCTTCACCGCGGCCAGCGGCGCGGCGTTCACCTTTGGCGGCGTCAACAACAGCAAGGTCAACCTGGTCGACGTCGGCGTCAACTACAATGTGACCGCGACCACGCAATTGCTGGCCAACTTCGTCACCACCCGCTCCACGTTCGTCGGCGCCAGCGACGGCAAGGCATCGCAAGTATCGATGGGCGTCGATTACTTCCTGTCCAAGCGCACCGATCTCTATCTGTTCTACGCCAACATCCGCGCTTCCAACATGTTCAACCCGGGCCTGTATGTGGCGCCGGGTGGCAGCAATACCCAGAACGTGCTGACGGCCGGTATCCGTCACAAGTTCTAAGTGCATGAAGGAGTTTGCAATGAACATGATCCTGAAACGCGCGATCTGCGCCGCGCTGTTCGGCATGTCGCTGGCAGTGGCGGCGACGGCGGGCGCGGATCCGCTGATCGCTGCGCACCGCGGCGGCACCGGCGACGGTCCGGAAAATACCATTCCGACCCTGCAGAATTCGCTCAAGCACGGCGCCGATATCCTGTGGATGACGGTGCAGATTTCCAGCGACGGTGTGCCGGTACTGTATCGTCCGGCCGACGTAGCGACGCTGACCGACGGCAAAGGTCTGGTCAATACGCTGACGGCCGCGCAACTGGGCGCACTCAATGCCGGCTATCAGTACAGCGTGACCGATGCTGCCGGCAACAAAAGCTATCCGTATCGCCAGCAGCCGGTCAAGGTGCCAACCTTGCGTGAGGCCTTGCGCGCGGTGCCGGTATCCACGCCCATCCTGATCGACATGAAGCAACTGCCGGCTGAGGCACTGGTCGCCGCAGTCGCCAAGGTGATCGAGGAAGAAAACGCCTGGCAGCGCGTGCGCTTTTATTCCACCGATGCCGACGTGATTGCCTTGATGGCGCAGCAGCCGAAGGCGCAAGTGTTCGAGTCGCGTGACGCCACGCGCGACCGGCTGGCGCGCATTGCTTTGAACGGCGGCGCCTGCGATGCGCCGCCGGCGGCGGGTACCTGGTCGGGCATCGAGTTGGAACGCAAGGTCAGCGTGGTGGAGAAGTTCACGCTGGGTGAAGGCGTATCGGAAGTGGTGGCGCACTGGTGGACGCCGGCGGCCATGCAATGCTTCAAGAGCAATCCCGGCACCCGGGTCATGGTGTTCGGCGTTGATTCGGCGGCAGCGTATCGCAGCGCGCAGCAATTGGGCGTGGATGTGGTGATGACCGATTCACCGGTGAAGATGAAGGCCTTGCGGGAAGCAGGCAGGTAGAGGTAAGCAGGTGTTCGAGGTAAAAAGCCCGCACAAGCGGGCTTTTTACCTGGTCCGGATCTCTGTTTCCAGGCGATTGCGAAGTCCTCTTCAACGGCTAAAAAATAATCGCCCGCCCAATCCGATCAGCGTCAGGCCCATGGTGAGCTCCACCCAGGTCTTTGCTTTTTTGTAGATGTGTAGCGCGGTTTTATGTGAAAACAGCAGCGCCAATCCGCAATACCATGTCGCCGACACCAGCGTTGCCACTCCTACTATCGCAGCGTAGAACCAAAGCGGAGCGGAAAGCGGCACCATGACCGTGAAAATGCTGCCGTAAAATCCGAGCGACTTGGGACTGGTCATGCTGACAAGGAAGGCCTTGCGCATTGCCACAAAGCCAGTTGAATTTGCCTGGCTAGATAGTGGCAACGGCTTTCTTGCACCGACTACCATTTTTGCGCCGATCCAGATCAGGTAGCCTGCGCCGACTAGCTGCACCGCTTTGTGAATCAACGGGAAGTGCGTGATGATCAGTCCAAGACCCGCCACCGTAAACAACGCCCAGGTGCATGAGGCAGCAGCCAGTCCAAGTCCGCTGAGGATCCCCGCCCGACGCGACACCGTCATTGCCGTTGTGGTAACGACGGCGAAGTTGGGGCCGGGACTGAGGGCACTCAGGAACATCACACCCGTGATCATGAGAAGTTGGCCGGTATAAGTCATGATTGCTCTCATTGATGATGAGGCCATGATAGCGGCCCGAGGAAATGAGTATACGCGACACTTGCTGATGGCTACTTCTGACCGGTTGCGGGTATCGGCTATCCACTATCCACTGCAATATCCGGCCAAATCCCGTCGGGTATTTTTCATCGCGCTGCCGTTAGAAGAAACCTTGTGTCGGTAGCGGCACGCTATTGATGCTCAGGTTGCCCAATGCATAGGCTTTGTGGCTGGCGTGATTATGCGTGGAGATGGTGCGAATGTTGCGCCAGTGGCGGTCCAGGTTCAGGTTGGCCAGGGTAGCTGAGGCGCCGGCAATGTCGAACAACGCGGTAGCGGCGTGGTGAGCGATACGGTCCACGGTGAGCTTGGCCTTGGCCGCTGCGGCTGCGGCGGCCTGCAGATGGGCGTTCACGTCGGGGTCCTGGCGCTGCAATGCGGCATAGGTTTGGTCCGCTACGCGGGCCGCGGCCTGCACGATGGCGCGTGCGGCAAAGGCGTCGGCTTCGCGCTCGCCCAAGGCGGCCAGCAGCAAGGGGTCTTGCGCGCCCACCTGGGTCGGGGCGTAGTAGTAGTTGCGCTTGCGTTTGCCTAGCAGTTCGGCGCCATCGCGCGCGACCGCCGCGACCACGCCGGCGATCACTGCAGTGAGGAAGAGTTGAGCGATGGTGGAACCGAATACGGCCTGCTTGGCCGGGATGTCGGTGGGCAGCAAGACTTCATGGGCGGCCACTTTGACATTGTCGAGCACCGTGGTGCCGCTGCCCGTCAGGCGCTGACCCATGCCGTACCAGTCGTCCACGGTGTCCAGGCCGGGGCGGTTCCGGGGCGCGACCACGATGATGCGGGTGTCATCTTCCAGCGAGGCGGGGATATAGATCCAATCCGAAAACAGCGAGCCGGTTGAATAAAACTTCTTGCCATTGAGGACATAGCCGTCGCCGTCGCGCACCAGGCGGCTGAAAAACGGATCGGCGCCGCCTATGCGCGGATGGTTGAGTTCAGTATTGGCGGCACCGATCAGGTCGCCCGCCAGCACGCGTTCGCGCAGGGCGGCGATCAGTGGATGCCCGGACGAGACATTCAGGATGCGCTCGATCGCGACGTGGTGATTGCGCCAGATGTGGGCGATGTTGGGGTCGGCTTCGGCAAGCGTGATGGCGGCATCGATGGTGTCGACCAGCGTGGCGCCGCCGCCGCCGTGTTCCTGCGCCAGGCGGCGCGCGCCGAAGCCACTGGCTTTGATCTCTTCGATCAGTGCGTGCGGCAACTCGCGCTTGGCATCACGCTCGGCAGCGCCGTCGGCGATGCGTTGCAGTAGTTCTGCAGAAAACGGTGGCGTGTTGATGGTGAGAGTCATGCTGTTCCTGTCGTGAGTGAGTTATGCAGCGCGCAGTCGATAGCCGGCTTGGTCGGCGTCGCCCACTAGCGCGGGCAGGTCAGCTTCCCATTGCAGATAGGCGGCGCTGGCTTGCAGGTTGCCGGCATGGCGGTCGTGCAGCCAGAACAGGTAATCGATGCGCAGGGCGTCCGCCAGCGGCGTCAACTCGCTCGCCAACGGCAGCCCGGCGGCTTGCCAGGCATCAAGCCCGCCCGGCAGGACGGTTATTTCCACGTGGGGATGTTGCGTCGCCAGGCGTTGCGCCAGATCGTACGCCAGCAAGCGTGCTACGCCGTCATCGTCGCCCAGCACGACCGCCTTGCCGGCGGTGACGATGCGCGTGAGCAGGACATCATCAATGGCAGAGCGGTTGATCCAGAGCGCGCCTTGCGGGTGCGCGCGGCCATGACGTTCGCTGCTGCCGGCGTCCAGCACTATTGCATTGGTGGCAACCAGAGCGCGGGCTGCTGCGGCGTCCAGGTCCGGAACGTCTTCCCACGGTCTGGCGTGCAACGGCGCGGCGACCCCGGCGCCCAGGCTGTCTTCTGCCTGTGGCGCATACAGCGCCACTTGCACGCCCAGCCGTTGCAGCCAGTTGGCCACGATGATGGCCCGGCTGCCGTCGGTGTCGATCAGCACTACGTGGGCGTTGCGTACGGCGACCCATTCATCGAGGCACTGGATCAGTTGCACGCCCTGCACCCAGGTCGCTCCTGGCAGGTGGCCTGCATCGAATTCGGCGCGGGTGCGGATATCGAAGACGAAAGTAGTACGGTCCGACGTGGCCTGCCATTGGCGCAGCGTGTCCGCATCGATGCGCAGCAGGGCTTCGCGTCGTTCCAGCGCGGCCGCCTGCGTACGCGCCAACGCTTGTGCGGCGGTGGAAGCAGGAATACTTTCCTGGCCGGGTTGGCGTTGCAGGTCGAGGCCGGCCAGGCGCCAGCCCTGGGTGCCGCCGGACAGCGCCACCACGCGGTTGGGAACGCCGGCGTCGATCAGGCTCTGGGCGCCGATGATGCCGCGCGTGCGGCCGGCGCAGGTGACCACCACCAGCGTCTCGGGGGAGGGAACAAGGTCGGAAAACCGAGTGACGATTTCACTGCCGGCGCAACTGATTGCACCCGGCACATGGAAGCGCCGATGCTCTTCCAGCGTGCGCGAATCGAGCAACACCAGGTCGTCGCCGGCGGCCTGGCGTCGCGCCAGCTCGGCCGGTTCAATATCGCCGGTGTGGTAGACATGCTCGACAAACTCAGAAAACGCCTTGCTGGGCACATTGACGCCCTGGAAGGTTTTGTAGCCGGCCGCTTGCCACGCCAGCGTGCCGCCTTGCAGCGTGTGCACGTCGGAGTAGCCCAGCGCGCGAGCAGCATCGGCGGCGACCTGTGCCTGCATACCGTCAATCGACACCAGCACCAGGCGGGTAGTCACGCGCGGCACCCGACGCGCCAGGTCCAGCTCGAAACGGCTCAGGGGAAGATTGACCGCCAGCAGCAGGTGGCCTTCGCCGAACTGGCCGGCTTCGCCGACGTCGATCAGGGCGATTTCGTGGCCGTCATACAACCAGGCGGAGAGAGTCGTGGGCGACAGGAGAGAGGTAGTCGGCATGATGACGTCAGGCTGTGAACGTGTTGGTGGAGGACGATAGTGGCGCAACCGGATGGCGCAGGCCGGCTTGTTCCAGCAGCGGGATCACGCGCTCGCCGAAATAGGCCAGCTCCGACACGTAGTCGAAGAAGCAGAGTTGAACGCCATCACAGCCGGCGGCCTTGAGCTGTACCAATTGGTCGACGACTTGTTCGGGGCTGCCGATCAGCTGGATGTTGCCGCCCACGACCCGCTCGTCGCGCTCGTGGCCCCGCCAGGACTGGCTGTCGCCGGTGGCATGGGTGCGGAAGAAACCCTCGATGGCACCGTGGTCGGCCTTGTCCAGGATGGCCTGGTAGACCTCGCGCGCTTCGCGTTCGGTGTCGCGGCAAATGATCATCGGATTGATCAGCGTGCGCACGTCGCGGCCTACGGCGGCAGCCTGTTGTTTGACGCGGGCGTTGAGCTCCGGCAAGGCCGTGATGGCTTTGTCGAAGCGTGCTCCTACCGGGCTGGTGATGAAGATCAGATCCGAATGGCGTACTGCGCTGGCGATGCCGGCCGCCGAGCTGGTGGCGCTGACCAGGATGGGACGACCGTGGCGCGGCTTGGGGGTGACGAAGGCTTGCTTGAGCTGCCAATGTTTACCGTCATAGTCGAGGTTGTCTGCGCTGGACCAGAGCGCGTTGAGCACCTCGATGAATTCATTGGCGACCTGATAGCGTTCGTCGTGGCCGATCTGTTGTTGGCCGAACATGGCCCATTCGTCCTTGCGAAAACCGGTCACGATATTCAGGCCCCAGCGACCCTTGGCGATATGGTCCAGCGTGGCGCCGAACTTGGCCAGGTGCAGCGGATGCCAGGGGCCGTAGAGGATGTGAATGGTCGAGATCAGCAGGATGCGGCTGGTGACGGCGGCCAGCGCGCTGGTGGCGATGAAGGCATCCAGCGATTGTTCGCGATAGCGTGTCTCGCCGCCGAAGCCGCCCTTGCCCAGCCAGTGCGCCGGGCCGAACGCCAGCTCAAAACCCAATTGTTCGGCCTGGCGCGTCAGGGCGGCGTTGTAATCGAAGCTCCAGTCGGTGTCGCGCGGCAGGGTGGACATGGTCCAGCCACCGTTGTGGATGGGCAGGAACAGACCCAGCAGCAGGGGCTGCGCCAGGGCCTGGCCGAGCGGACTATCGGCGGGCAGGGATGAAAGCGGACGGGTGGTGTCGGTCATGGTTGGGCGATCAGATTTTGGTCGTGATGGGCGGCAGGGCGCCGTTAAGGTAATAATCCCCGACGGCCTTGGCTTTGTAGGCCACCGGGTCGTGCGTAGTGTGGGTGCGGGCATTGCGCCAGTGACGGTCGAAATTCCAGCCGCGCACGGTGGCGCCGGCGCCACCGACGCGATAGAGCATTTCGCTCACACGCAGTGCAGCTTCGTTGGCCGCCATTTTGGCTTCGGCCACGGCAATCGATGCGCGGCCCAGTTCGGCGTCGCCGGCCTGGCCAGCCAAGGCGCGCGGCACGACCATGTCGAGCGCGCGGGCGGCGCGTTCCAGCAGCGCCTCGGCGCCGTGCGCCAACATCGCCATTTCACCCACGGCGTGCAACACATAGGGATCGTCGCCGGCGCGTGCGACCTTAGCTTCGGGCACCGGCCGCGCCTGTTCACGGCCATAGCGCGCGGCGTCTTCCAGGGCGGCCAATGCAATACCGGTGTCGATGGCCGCGTGCAGGATCTGGGCGAACGCGCCTTCATGTGTGCGCAGCGTGCCGGCGGGTGGCAACGGCAGATGCTCGTCATCGGCGACGTCAGCCTGCGTAAAGCGCACCGTGCCGCTGGCCGTGGTGCGCTGGCCCATGCCGTCCCAGTCGTCGATGATGGCGACGCCAGCGCGCTCGCGCGGCAGCACAGCGATACTGCGTCCGCCGTCGTCACGCAACACCAGAGCATAAAAATGGCTGGCGAACAGGCTGCCGGTGCAATAGTGTTTGTCGCCGTTGAGTTGCCACCCCGCGCCATCGGCTGCGCGCGCCAGCGTCACGCGAATCTCGCCGACGGTGCCGCCGCCTTTTTCGGCCGAGGCATTGGTGATCATCGCGCCTTCCAGCAGCAACGCGAAATAGCGGCGCTGTTGTTCGGGTGTGCCGTACAGACGTATTTTTTCCACGCCACAGGCATGCGGCTGGATGGCTTGTGCAATGTTGGGGTCGGCCTTGGCCAGGACGACATAGATCGTCACCAGATCGACGATGCTCAGGTCCAGTCCACCAAATTCGCGCGGCACGCGCGCGGCCAGCACGCCGTTTTTTGCGAGTGCCTGTATCTGTGCATGCGGCAGTTCGCGCGCAACATCACGTTGCGCGGCGCCGTGGGCGAACTCGTCGGCCAGTTGCAGGGTGGTGGCCAGCAGCGTCTGCGCGCCGGTGAGTGTAGGGTCGAGGGCGCTCATGAAGTGTAGTCCGGTTCACGCTTGTCGAGCAGTCGGCGCAGGGCGTCGAAATGCAGCTGGAAAGCAGGTTTGTCGGGTTGATCGCCGCCGTCGTGCATGACCGTGTTGCGGATCTGGTCTTGCACCTTGGCGACCTGTTGTGGACTGAGGGTCCTGGTGGGGCGGCCGGTCCACAGTGCGTGCAGGTGCACGCGCGCGTAGCGTTCCAGCGAATACAGGCGGTCATAGGCTTCGGCCACCGTACGCCCGGTTACCAGCACGCCGTGGTTGGCCATGAACAAGATGGTCTTGTCGCCCAGTACCTTGGCCAGGCGCTCTCCTTCGGCCGGATCGCGCGCCAGGCCGTCGTAGTGCTCGTCGTAGGCAATCTGGTCGATGAGCAAGGCTTCGGTTTGTCCTAGCGGTTGCAGGCGTTGGTCTTCCAGGCGCACCAGCGCGCTGGTGTAAGCCATGTGGGTGTGCAAGGCCACCGCATGTTTGGGGTTGGCAGCGTGGATCGGAGCATGGATGCAATAGGCCGAACGCTGCAGGATGCCTTCGCCCGCAATGATGCGGCTGTCGAAATCAACCGTCAGCAATTCGCTGGCGCGTACTTCGCTCCAGTGCAGGCCGAACGGCGGCACGTAGAACTGGTCGTTCGCTCCCGGCACCATGGCGGTGAGGTGGTTGTAGATGCCTTCGGTGAGGTCGTGCCAGACCGCCAGCCGATGGGCAGCGGCCAGGTCTTCGCGTATGCCGCGGCGGCGATCGGCGAGGTCGATTGGTTCAGTTGTCATGATGTTGTTCATCGTACCGATTGCTTTTTCAGACGCGGATTGAAGTAATCGTTCAGGCCGTTCCCGAGCAGCATGAAACTGATGACGGTGATGAAGATCGCCGCGCCCGGCAACGCCGTCATGTACCAGCTCGTGCGCAGCGTGGAGCGGCCCATGCCGATCATGCTGCCCCAGGAAATCACGGTGGGGTCGCCCAGCCCGAGGAAGGACAACGAGGCCTCGGTCAGGATGGCTTGCGCCATCAGCACCGAGGTCGCCACCACCACTGGCGAGAGGCTGTTGGGCAGTACGTGCGACCAGATGACGCTGCGACTGGGCAGACCGATGGTGCGCGCCGCCGTGACGTATTCGGCATTGCGTACCCGCAGCGCCTCGGCGCGCACCAGGCGGGCGATCTGCGGCCAGGTGGTGATGCCGATGGCGAAGGTGATACTGGCGATGGAAGGCGTCAGGATCACCACCAGCACGATGGCGAACAGGAAGCTGGGCAAGGTCTGGAACATTTCGGTCGCGCGCATCAGCACTTCATCAAGCCAGCCACGGAAATAACCTGCCGTCACACCGATGGCGATGCCAATGGTCACCGACAGCAGCGCCGCGAAAAAGCCCACCGACAACGACACGCCGGCCGAGTGTATGAGGCCGGCGGCGATGTCGCGGCCCATCATGTCGGTACCCAGAAAGTGCCCCGCAGCGCCCGGCCAGAGATTGGCTGCAGCCACGATATCGAGCGGGTCGCCGGGATAGAAGCGGCCGGCCAGCGCAGCGCAGGCCACGATGAACGCCAGGATGAGGGAGCCCAGCAATAGCGGACGTGCACCGCCGAGGATGTGCAGCCAACGTTGGATCACGGCTTGGATCATGAGCGGCCTCCGACGACGCGAGGATCAAGGAAGGCGTAGAGGATGTCCACCAGCAGATTCATCAACACCACGAGCAAGGAGCTGAACAGGAAGACGCCCAGCAGCAGGTTGATGTCGCGGTAAAACACCGCATCGAAGGTCAGGCGACCCAGGCCGGGCCACGCGAAAATGGTTTCAATCACGATTGAGCCGCCCATGAGCGACGCCAGTTGCAGCCCAGTGAGCGTGACCACCGGCAGCAACGCGTTGCGCAGCACGTGCTTGAGCGACACACGCAATTCGGAGAGACCCTTGGCGCGCGCGGTGCGCACGAAGTCCAGACCGTACACTTCCAGCATCGCCGAGCGCGTGATGCGCACATAAATGGCGAGGTAAAAGAACGACAGTGTCAGCGCCGGCAACAGGAGGTAGCGGATGTGCTCCAGTAATCCTGTCAGGGTAGTGACGGGTGGGCCGCCGATGCTGCTCATGCCGGCCGAGGGCAGCCATTTCAGGTGAACCGAGAACACCACGATCAACACCAGTCCGGCCCAGAACACCGGGGTGGCGAATCCGATGGTAGAGAGCGCCGAGATCACTTCGTCCAGCCAGGTGCCGCGATAGCGTGCCGATACGACGCCCAGCGCCACCCCCAGGGTGGCGGCGATGCCCAGGCTGGTGAGCATCAGCACCAGCGTGGGGCCGACGCGCTCCAGGATCAGGTCGGCCACGGGCATGCTGTTGTGGAACGAGAAGCCGAGGTCGAAGTGCAGCAGGTTGCGCAGGTAGTTCAGGAACACGGTGCCGGCCGGCAAATCCAGGCTGAACTGGCTGCGCAGTTGCGCCATGTATTCCGGCGTGGCGGCGCCGGATTCACCGGCGATGACGTCGGCCATGTCGCCAGGCGCCAGGCGCATCAGGATGTAAGTGGTCAATACGATCAGCAGTGCAATCGGCAGCAATTGCAGCAACCGTCGACCGATGTAGCCAAACAGGGAGGACGACATGATCAGATCACCGGGCCGGCGCCGCCATGCACGGGAATCAGGGCGCCCACCACATAGCTGGCGCGCGGGCTGGCCAGGAACAAGGCCACTTCGGCGACTTCTTCGGGGCGCCCGTAACGGCGCAGCGGAATGGCAGCCTGGCCTTCTGCCAGCGCCTGTTCGCGGCTGATGCCGCGGCGTTCGGATTCCAGTTTGAGCGCCTGTTCGATGCGTCCTGTCAGCGTGGCGCCGGGGTTGACGCCGTTGATGCGAATACCCAGCGGCGCGTAGTGCGCGGCCATCCCCACGGTGGCCAGCATCAGCGCGGCATTGGCGGCGCCACCGGCGAGATGGGTGCTGGTCGGATGCTTGCCGCCGGTGCCGATGATGTTGACGATGGCGCCGATCTGTTCCTCGGGGGATCGACGTTGCCCGGCCCGTGCGGCCAGCCGTTCCAGTACGACGTGCTGCACATGGATACTGGGATAGAACTTGGCGTCGAAGGTTTGCTGCCACAGGGCCGGAGTCAGTTTCTCCGGCTCGTGGCGTTTGGCGGCGCCGGCGCTGTTGACCAGCAAGTCGATCGGACCCAGTGCGGCTTCCACCTTGTCCACCGCTGCTTCGCTTTGCGCGGCGTCGAGCAGGTCGGCGGCCACCCCGAACACCTCCAGTCCTTCATCTGCCAGGTCGCGCACGGCGGCATCGATGTTGTCTTGCGAGCGCGAGATGATGGCCACGCGCGCGCCTTCCTGCGCGAAGCGGCGCGCCACCGCCAGGCCGATACCTTTGCTGCCACCGGTGACCAGGGCTACCCGGCCGTTGAGTTCTTGTGTCATTGTCGAGCTCCTTTCAGTGAGCGGTTATTGGTCCAGCCAGACGTTCCTGAGCGACGACAGCGCCGCATCGGGAGCCTTGCTCAGTCCATGCACGGCCTTGTTGTAGACGGTGAAGTTGGCTTGCTCGATCAGCGGTATCACCGGCAGGTCGGTTTCGGCCAGCCGCTGGAACTGATGGAATAGTTCAGTGCGTTTTTTTGCATTGGGCTCAACCTGAATCGCCTCGATCAGTTTGTCGAACCTGGCATTGGTATAACCGGAGGCATTGGTCCACGGCACGCCGGTGGCGATTGCCTTGGACCAGTAGTGGCGGAAACTGCCGACCTCGGGATCCAGCGTCGGCACCCAGCGCCCGGTGTTGATGTCGAAGTCGTGGTCGGTATAGACCGCCTTCAGGTGGCCGGCGATATCGCGGTTGCGGATCACCACGTCGATGCCCACGCGTTTCAGGGACTGGCGAATGAACTCGGCATTGTTCTTGAAGGTTTCATGGAAGTTCTGGTATTCCTGGTTGAGCGTGAAGCGCACGCCGCCGAGCTTGCGCGGATAGCCGGCTTCATCGAGCAGCTTCTCTGCCTTGGCCGGATCGAAGTTGTACTGCGGCACACCGTCGGCGGTATAGAACGCCTTGAGCGTGGAAGGAATCGGTCCGGTGGCAGGTTTGCCCAGGCCGTACCAGACGGTGTTGATCAGCGCCTGTTTGTCGATGGCATGGGCGATCGCCTGACGCACCTTGCGTTGTTGCAGGATAGGGTTGCGCAGGTTGAATTCCAGGAAAACATAAGCTGATTGCCAGGTGTAGCCATCCAGGCTGATGGCGAGATTAGGCAGGGCGGCGATGCGTTTGACGTCCGACAACGGCACCTGATCGAACGGGGCGTACTGGACGTCGCCGCTTTCCAGCGCGGCGGCGCGCGAGCTGGCGTCAGGGATCACGCGAAAGATCACACGGTCGAGGTAGGGCTTGTTCTGCTCCCAGTAGTTGGGGTTGCGCTCGAGGATGATGTACTGGCCTCGTTGCCACTCCTTGAAACGGAAGGGGCCGGTGCCGACCGGTTTGAGATTGTAGGGATTCTTCAGGATGTCCGTGCCTTCGTAGAGATGGCGCGGCAGGATCTGCCCCTCATTGGCGTTGAGCGAGCTGAAAATGACCAGCGAAGGATGCGACAGGCGAAACACCACGGTGTATTTATCGGGCGTGTCGACCGCGGTGATGGCGGCAAAGGTGTTGCGTCCGCGCGGATGGATCTTCTTCCAGATTTCCATGGCGCTGAATTGCACGTCGGCCGAAGTGAAGTCCTTGCCGTCATGCCATTTCACGCCCTGGCGTAGCTTGAAGGTGACGGTCTTGCCGTCTTCGGACACGGTCCAACTGGTTGCCAGGCTGGGTTGCGGACGTTGTTGGTCGTCAAAGGTAATCAGGCCGTCGAATACATTGGTCGCCACCACGCCGATCGGAAAGCTGGTGTTGAAGGCATTGGTCAGCACCGTCGGCTCCGGCTGCACGATGGCTTGCAGCGTACCGCCGCGCTTGGGTTGGATCTGCGCCTGCACCTGCATGCTCAGCGACAGGCCTGCCACGAGTGCCAGACTGCCGATGCCGAGCAGGAACCGGCGGCGTGTGATGCGAATCGTCATTTCTTGTACTCCGTGATGGGTCACCCGGGTGAGAGTGATTTCGCTGCATGATAACGATTCATCAAGAAGCCAAAAACTAATGTTTACGTATTTACTTATGCGGACGATCGACTTGTAAAGAAAGGCCGCTGTGCATCTGCGGTGTTGTGGCGTGGTCCATGTCAGTGGCGTAGCAGCGGCGCAAAGGAGGGCAAAGGGAGGCAAATAAGAAAGTAATTAGGAAATGAGAAATGCTTCGTGTGCCGTGTTTCGTGCGCGTGGCAAGATATGAAACGATTCATACATTGCGTCGCGAACAAAGCGTTTCGCGCATTGCTTATTCACACAATACAACTCCGGGACATGCTTATCTCTGACGACCAAGTCGCGGCAGCGACGCCTTCTTCGACGCGAACGCCAAAGGAGCGTCCGACCGTGCGCGACGTAGCCTTGCTGGCGGGCGTTTCCGTGGGTACCGTGTCACGGGTGGTCAATGAGGTGCCCAATGTGAGTCCTGCCGTACGGGCCAAGGTCCGGCGTGCTATCGATCAACTGGGCTGGAAGCCAAGCATGGTGGCGCAGAACATGCGGGGCCAGGCCTCGCGCATGATCGGCTTCATCTTTTCGGATCTGGAAAACCCCTTGTATGCCTCCATGATCAAGGGCGCCGAGGATGTGCTCACCCAAGCCGGTTATCTGTTGATCATCGGCAGCAGCAATGACCGCCCCGAGCAGGAATGCAGCCTGATTGATTTGTTCGACCAGCGCCAGGCCGACGGCCTGATCTTCACGATCACCGACGAAGACAATCCCGCCGTGCTGGAAAGCCTCGCCGGCGCGCGTTTCCCAGTGGTGATGCTGGAACGTGATGTGCGTGTGGAAACCGCCGGCGCCGTGATTGCCGATCACTATGAAGGTACCTTGCACGCCACTCGTCACTTGTTGAATCTGGGCCATCGACGCATTGCGCTGCTGGCGGGTGGCCGCAACAATCGTGTCGGTCGCGATCGCTTGCGCGGCTTCACGGAGGCGTACCGCGAGCAAGGTGTAGAGATTGATCCCTGCTTGCTGCGGGTGGATGAGGGCATCGCCGAAGATGCTTTTGGATTTCGTCACACCCAGTTGCTGCTCTCGATGTCGGAGCCGGCGACCGCCATTTTGGCGCTGGGTCGCCATTTGCTCAGGGGGGTGCTGTCGGCTTGCCGCGCCAAAGGCGTACGCATTCCGCAAGACCTTTCACTGATCACCACCAACGACAGCGAATTGGCCGAGTTGGCGCAACCGGCGGTGACGGTGATTCGTTACTCCGCCTACGAGCTCGGGCGTGAGGCTGCGCATCTGTTGTTGCAACGCCTGGCCGGCCGCGACAACTGGAATTTCAGCCGTATCCACGTGCCCACTGAATTGGTGTTGCGTGACTCCTGCACCCGGATCTGATCGGCGGCAGGCTGTTCATCACACACAACTTGTTTGAAAGTTTCCCATGTCCGAACCGTTACTGACGATCAACGCCCTCGATATCCACTTTGGTACCAAGCAGGTGGTGCACGGTGTTTCCTTTAACGTCAAGCCGGGCGAGAAGCTTGCTTTGGTAGGCGAATCGGGTTCAGGAAAAAGCGTGATCGCGCTCAGCATCCTCAAGCTGGTGCCCGGCGCCGACGTGGCGGGGCAGGTCCTTTTCGATGGCGTCGATCTGACGCAGTTGCCCGAACGCGACTTGCTGGCCGTGCGCGGGCGCGATATCGCCGTCATCTTTCAGGAACCGATGACGGCGTTGAATCCCCTCTATACCGTGGGAGAACAAATCGCCGAGGTTTACCGCGTCAAACACGGACTTAACGCTCGCAGCGCCTGGGCCAAGGCTGTGGAGCGCCTCGCCGAGACCGAGATTCCCGAGCCACAGCGCCGTGCTCGGGCTTACCCGCATCAGCTCTCCGGCGGCCAACGCCAACGCGCCATGATCGCCATGGCCTTGGCCAGCGAGCCGCGCCTGCTACTGGCCGATGAACCGACCACCGCGCTGGACGTGACCTTGCGCCTGCAGATTCTGGAACTGCTCGATCGCCTGCAGCGTTCACGCAACATGGCTGTGCTGATCATCACCCACGACTTGGGCCTGGTGCGACGCTTCGCCGATCGTGTCGTCGTGCTCCAGCATGGCCGGGTGGTGGAGCAGGGCGGTGTCAGCACTGTCATGCAGCATCCTCACCACCCCTATACCCGCAAGCTGCTCGACAGCAAACCGGTGCGGGATGTGATCGAAGCGGACGGGCAACCGAGCGAAAGCGTGATACGGGCACGCGAGGTCAGCGTCGACTACCGTGTGCCTGCCAGCTCGCTGCGTGAATTGTTCGGAAGGCAGCATTTCAGCGCGGTGCGGGATGTGTCGTTTGACCTGGCGCCCGGTCGCACGCTGGGTATCATTGGTGAATCCGGCTCCGGCAAATCCACGCTGGCGCAAGCAGTGCTGGGCTTGTTGGACGCGCGGGGAGACATCGCGATCGGTGGCGCTACCTGGGGTGAAACCAAGGCCGCCGGTTTCGCGGCGCAAAAGGCATTACGCCGGCGTATCCAGGTGGTGTTCCAGGATCCCTATGCATCGTTGAGTCCGCGCATGAACGTAGGGCGCATCGTAGGCGAAGCACTGGCGTTTCATGAGCCGCAGCTCGATGCCGATGCACGCCGTGATCGTGTGCTGTCAATGCTGGCAGCGGTTGGCCTGGCCGAGGCGCAATTCCCGGGACTGATGACACGTCATCCACATGAATTTTCCGGTGGTCAGCGCCAGCGCATCGCCATCGCGCGGGCCCTGATCACTCATCCGGATGTACTGGTGCTGGACGAGCCCACCAGCGCCTTGGACGTGACCATTCAGAAGCAGGTCTTGTCACTGCTGCAATCCTTGCAAAAACGGTATGGCCTGAGTTACTTTCTCATCACCCACGACATGGACGTCATCCATGCCATGGCGCATGACGTCATCGTGATGAAGGACGGCGCGATCATTGAGGCCGGCAACGTGGGCGAGGTGCTGGGCGCGCCGCGGCATCCTTATACGCGCTCACTCATCGAGGCGAGCAACATTCCATCGGACATATTGACGCAGGCGCATGCCGCTTAGTCAGCGACCAGAAAAGCTGCAAAAATTCTTGTCTCATGAGTCATATATTCCCCGTTTTATGCGTGGCTGAGCGCCGGTACACGTTGTCTATAAGGCGGTTTTTAATATATCGATGAGTATCAGATACACCACTCCTTAGTGGCCGAGGAAAGACGAGTTTGAATCCAGGGCAACCTGCCGGGCAGATGTCAATCTTGAGGACGGATTTCCAGCGAGAGCGAACTAAGTTGTTAAGGCCAATCCTTGTGCTTATTTCATATTGGATTCAAATTTTTCGAAAGCCTCTAAGACGGTTTTTTCCAATTCTTCATTGTCCCACGGTTTGACAAGAAACTTGTAAATAGCCCCTTGATTGATTGCCTGCGTGACGCTTTGCAGATTCGCATGTCCCGTCAGCATGATGCGTACGGTGTTCGGGTACATATGTCTGACCTTTTCTAACAGCTCGGTTCCCAGCACGTCAGGCATCTGTTGATCAGTAAGGACGACGCCGATGTGGTGTTTTGCCAGGATCTCAAATGCTTCTGTAGCGTGATTGGCTGTAAATATCTGATATCCGGAACGACTCAGTGTCCGTTTTATCGCTGACAGAATATTCACCTCATCGTCTATTACGAGCAATGAACGTGCATAAGACTGTCGTCGAATCGTCTCCATCGGTAATGAGACGTCACGCTCCAGAAGCGAGGTACAGTCGTCTGCCGGCAAAGGGGTACTAAAGTAATAGCCTTGGATCTTGTCGCATCCCTCGGCATGGAGTATTTTCAGTTGGCTAACGGTTTCGACGCCTTCAGCGACGACTTCCAGGCGCAGGCTCTTAGCGATGGCGATGATGGATCTGCAAATGGCCAAGTCGTGTGGATCGTCCACCAAATCGCGCACGAATGATTTATCAATTTTGAGTCGACCGACAGGAAATCGCTTCAAATAACTGAGATTTGAATAGCCTGTTCCGAAGTCATCAATGGAAAGCGTGATGCCGAGTTTGCGCAAATGCACCATGATAGAGATGCTTTTTTCAGGATCGTCCATGGAGGCACTTTCCGTCAGCTCCAGTTCGAGATGCTGGGGATCCAAGCCAGATTCCCCAAGAATTTGCCCCAAGAGTACTTTCAGATTTTTCTCTGTAAATTGCATTGCAGACAAGTTGACGGCAATTGTTCCAGGACTCAGGCCTTTCTTTTGCCACTCCTTACATTGGCGACAAGCTGCTCGCAATACCCATTCTCCCAATTCAAAGATCAGATCGGACTCTTCTGCCAAGGTGATGAATTCCGCCGGCATCAGCAGCCCCCTTTCGGGGTGGTTCCAACGAACTAAGGCTTCAAATCCAGCAATTCTTCCGTTCTTGAGAGAAACCTGCGGCTGGTAATGCAATACAAGGGCATCTTCTCGGATGGCCTCGCGTAGCTGACTCACCAGCGCATGACGTTTAGCAATCTCCTCGTTAAATCCTGGAGAGTAAAATTGATGGTGGTCGTGTGAGCTTAGTTGCGCGCGATGTAACGCGACTTCCGAGAAGTGAAATAAGGACTCAGGTGTTTGAGTGTCATCAGGGTAAATGGAGATACCTAGCTTGGGAAACAGATGTATCTTAGGCTGACCTGGGATCGAATAGGGGCTCGATAGTGTCCTGGTCAAGTCTTCAATGATCGTTTCCATTTCATTCGTTTTCACACTCTCAAGCAGAAGAGCGAAAATACCTTCTGAGTATTGTGTGACCGTCGCCTCCTCAGGGCGCTTCCAGGATTGTAGCCGCTGGGCTGCCGCGATTGCTAAAGACGCGCCGGCTTGAGTGCCGAAACCATCGCGGATCTGGGTATGCCCTTTTAGCTCGACCAGCATGAGCACAATCAATTCGCCATCCGATTCATGGCGCAAAATCGCTTGGTCCAGGCGATCTCTTAGGACAACCCGGTTTGGTAATCCCGTGATGTGATCGAAATGGCTGAGACGGTAGATTTTTTCTTCAGCCTCTTGCCATTCGGTAATGTCAATCCCACTCAGGACAAAAACAGTTTTAAAGTAACGATTCTCCAGAATACTGAGAGAGCACAGAATGGTACGAACTTGACCGTCACGCGTTAGCCATTGACTTTGATACTGTAGCGGGAAAGCAGACTTATCAGTATGTTGATAGCGGTTTTTTTCATCTTGCGCATGATCCGCTGAAAAAAAGATATCCCAGAAGCACAATCCCAGAATGTCGCTACTCAAAAATCCAGTGGATTTTTCTCCGGTATGGTTAAAGCGGAGGATGCGGCCGTCAACGTCAAGCATTACCCCCACCGCGCCAGCGGTATCGAAGACTGCAGAGAGCAGATTGCTCTCTGCATACAGTATCTCTTCGGTTCTTCGACGGATTGCGCGTTCGTGGGATTCTTGCAGTGCTCGACGTACCGACGACGGGAGACGCGCGATATTATTCTTAAGAACATAGTCGTAGGCACCGAGCCGCAATGCCTGAATTGCCAGTTCCTCGCCAATGGTGCCAGAGACGAAGATAAACGGAACGTTTGGGCTCTGTTCTTTGGCGATTTGCAAGGCCGTCATGCCATCAAAGTCCGGCAACGAAAAGTCGCACAAAATGATGTCAGCCCGACTTTGCAGCGCCTGCACAAAAGCTGCGTGGGTGTCGACGCGTTCAAAAGAGGAATGCAGTCCCGACCGCTCCAGTTCATGACGAACGAGCTCGGCATCCTCGATAACATCTTCAACAAAGATAATGCGAAGGTTTTCTTCTGAGTACGATGGATGCTCAGAAAGGGCGGCTTTATACATAGACTTTCTGCCAGAAGGAAGAATTGCCAGGTCGACATCACCATGAAAAATATATTGTCATAGAAGACACATAAATTAAATGTTATTCCCATGCATAGCTAAAGACAATGTACCTATGCACGACTCAAGTCAATATGCTTGCTAATTTGAATTGCCTGTAGCGGTCTTTGCTGATAATAATATGACGACAGAAGATCGCGTCGGTGAGATAGTCGAAGAAAAAGAAACTATAAATATCGGCAGCCCAGTTTGTTATCTAGCATCTGTAAGGCCATTACCCCTATAGATCATGACTCAACAATTTGAAACTTTCGAATCAAACGTTCCTATCGCGCAGCCGATGGAAATAACGCAAAGATTTGAGTATTTGATCGCGAACACGCCAGCAATTATCTATAGCAGCGTACCGTCCGGGGATTTCAAAATGACGTTCGTTAGCGAAAACGCGTCTAGGGTGCTCGGTTATGCTCCGCAGGAGATGGTTGAGGATCCCAATTTCTGGTTCGACCATATTCATCCCGACGATGCACCGAATATATTTTCCAGTTTGGCGTTGCTCTTTGTGGAGGGAGAACGAGCATATGAATATCGTTTCCTCACGAAGGACAGGCGCTATCTATGGATGCACGATAGCCTGCGGCTCATCCGTGATGAGAACAATAATCCGATTGAGGTCATTGGTTCCTTGACCAACATAACCGAGCGTAAGTTGATGGAAGAGGCGTTACATCGTACCGGTGAAGAGCAGCGTAGTCTTATTGAAAAGTTAAAGGAAACCCAGGCACAGTTGCTGCAGTCGGAAAAAATGGCCTCCATTGGGCAACTGGCTGCTGGTGTTGCGCATGAAATCAATAATCCTGTGGGGTTTGTCAGTTCCAATATGAAGTCGCTTCAAACCTATGTTGAGAAGTTGCTGCAAGTGGTCAATCAGCAGGATGAGCTATTGCAGCGGGATGAACTCAGCGCCGACCTCAAAGACCAAGCAAAAAAGCTGACCGTAGACGCGGATCTTTCGTATTTGAGGACCGATGTTGTTGATCTGATTACGGAGTCTTTAGACGGTCTGAAACGGGTAAAAGACATCGTCCAGTCTTTAAAAGATTTTTCGCATGTTGGTGAGAGTGACTGGCAAATGGTGGATGTTACAAAAGGCCTCGAAAGTACGATCACTATCGCGAACAATGAGCTGAAATATAAAACCGTCATTGAAAAGCACTACGGTGAGCTGCCCCTTATAAAGGGCCTTGCCTCTCAGTTAAACCAAGTATTCATGAATCTATTGGTCAATGCTGCCCACTCGATTGCTGAGAGAGGGACTATCAGCATCTACACAGAATGCAAAGATGACTGGGTATATATAAGAATCAAAGACACCGGGTGCGGCATTCCAACGGAGAACCTGTCTCGTATTTTTGAACCTTTTTTCACCACGAAGCCTATTGGAAGTGGTACTGGTTTGGGGTTGTCGCTGTCCTATGGGATTGTTCAAAAGCACAATGGCCGTATTGACGTGCAAAGCGAGATCGGTGTCGGTACCAGTTTTACAGTGTGTTTGCCAGTGAGTCAGCTACCCGCTAAAACCTGAGACAGGTAGGTATCAATAACGCAATGCAGAGCAGATAAAGAAGAGGACCTCAAGCATGTCGAATACCGTTCCCGCGTCAGATCAAGCTAACGTAGAAAACGTGTTGCCGTCTTCCGTCATCCTGTTGGTGGACGATGAAGCGAGCATTTTGTCGTCTCTCAAACGCGTACTCAGGCCAAAAGGTTATACCTTAATCACTGCTGAGAGTGGCGCGGAGGGTTTACGGTTATTGGAAGAGAACGCCGTTGATCTCATCATTTCTGATATGCGCATGCCGGAAATGACAGGCGCTCAATTTTTGGGAAAAGCCAAAGAGCGCTACCCTGAAGTCACACGTATTCTCCTGACGGGGTATTCGGAAATTACGTCCACGGTTTCAGCCATCAACGATGGCGGAATCTATCACTATCTTCAAAAGCCGTGGGACGAGCAAGATCTTCTGCTGACGATACAACGCGCCTTGGAGCAGCAACATTTAAAGAAAGAGGCCGCGCGACTCAATGAAGTCGTGCGAAAGCAGAATGAGGAATTGCTGACATTCAATGCGCGACTGGAAAAGCAAGTGCAGGCGCGCACGGAAGAAATCCGCCAGACCGTCATGTTTCTGGAAAACAGCCAGGATGAAATCAAGCTGAACTTCTTGACGATGCTCAAAGTTTTCTCGAACATGATTGAACTACGCTCAGGCATGCTCGGCGGGCAGTCTGATCGTGTGAGTGCACTATGCCGGAGAATAGGAAAGAAATTCAAGATCCCTGAATTTGAAATTCAGGATCTGGCGATCGCGGGTCTGTTGCATGCGATTGGAAAAATCGGCTTGCCAGACGAGTTAATCCGCAAACCGCAGGAAAAAATGTCTGGGGAAGAGTCTCGTGTCTTTATGGCTCATCCCGTCAAAGGGCACATGGTGCTGACACCTGTCGCGGCATTCAATGATGTCGGCGATCTGATCTTATACCAATACGAACGCTATGATGGACGCGGCCTGCCGGATGGGCTAGCTGGAGACCGGATTCCGTTGGGTTCTCGCATTCTCGCGGTCGCACGAGATTTCGAAGCCTTACGTTCGGGCGCGATCGCTACGTTGCCCCTTCCGTTGGATAAGGCCGTCCAGATCATCAAGTCTCAAAGTGGCCACCGCTACGATCCTGCGGTGGTGGAGAGCTTTGTTGCTCTCGTTGATGAGGGGGATTCTCTGCTTGCAGAGCGGTCACGTGATGTTAAGTCTCGGGATCTTGAGGTTGGTATGCAACTGGCTGAAGATTTGCGTACGCATGAGGGCGTTCTGCTGATTGTCCGAGATGCAGTGATTACGGCCACCAACATTCAGCAGATCCGCAAGTTTGAGAGACTAGAAGACATTGCTTTACAAATATCGGTAAAAGTCCTGGAAAAAGATGCTTAGCAGAGGAGTGAGAAATCATGTCGGAAGAAGCGGTTTCTGAAAATCCCCGACGTCGGTTGCTGCTCGTTGATGATGAGACCAACATCTTGTCGGCATTAAAGCGCCTCCTGCGCCAAGACAAGTACGACATCATGACGGCTAGCAATGGCCAGGAGGCATTGGACGCGTTAAAAAGCAATCCTGTGGACGTCATTGTTACTGACCAGCGCATGCCTGGCATGACGGGTGTCGAGTTCCTGCGTCTGGCGAAAGAGTCGTATCCAGAAACGATTCGGATAGTACTAAGCGGCTATACAGAATTACAGTCCGTCACCGATGCGGTGAACGAAGGGGCCGTTTATAAATTCCTCACTAAGCCATGGGATGATGTTCAACTCAGAGGGCATGTTGCGGAAGCCTTTAAACGTAAGGAAATGGGCGATGAGAATTTACGCTTGCAGCAGCAGCTCCAGCTCGCAAATTTAGCCTTGGAGACGACAAATCGGGAATTGGACAAATTACTGAAGGAGCAAGAAGAGCGAATTGAAAATGATGAAGTGAGCCTGCAAATTACCCATGAGATATTGGAACACGTTAGTACGCCGATACTGGGTATCGATGACGAGAAAAATATTGTCTTCATCAATGCCGCGGCGCAGGAATTGCTCGGCAACTCGCATACTTTGCTAGGGATGAAGATGATTCGCAATGTCCCCCAACTTGAACGAGCCTGGAGTCAGGCAAGCACAGAGATCGACATCAATGATGAGCGATATAAGGTGCTTACTCATCCGATGGGGAGAAGCTCTCGTTCCCGAGGAAAGCTGATGACACTCATTAAACTGGACGTAGGCTGAATGATGATGGCTGCCAATGAACCTTCAAAAGAGATACTTCTGGATGACGCGATTCCAGGAATGGTGTTGGCTGACGCGGTTTTTGACCGATCGGGTACACGCCTGATATCTCCAGGTGCTGAGCTCACTGAAAAATCGATTCATGCGTTACGCGTGCGCGGAGTAGCGCGTATTAATGTGGAGGCACCCATGTCCGACGTTGCCGGCAGTGTCGTCTTGGCGCAGAGGCTGGAGCGATTGGAGATCTTATTTAAGAATAGTCTGGACAGTAAGCCTAACCAATTTCTCCTGGATTGCTTGCGTCGCTATAGGACGAGGAAGATGCAATGAGTCCATTAACCAGCGACGAAATCAGCGAAGCGGTTCTCAGGCTTCCTTCGCTTCCTCATATTGTTATAGAGCTTATCGATGCGCTTGAAAATGGCGACGTGGATACCCATACGCTCGCACAGAAAATATCGCGTGACCAGGCATTGACAGCAAAAGTCCTTGGGTTGGCCAACTCATCGTTCTACGGGATGCAAAGCAAGGTGGGATCCATACCGCATGCAGTCACCGTGCTGGGGTTCAATAGCGTGCGTTCTCTGGTCACTGCTGCTGCAGTAGTGGGGACCTTCTCTGCAGGTAATTCAAAAGAACTGGACTATGCTGAGTTTTGGAAGCACGCGATTGCGACGGCATTGTCTGCCAAAGCAATAGCAAAACACCTTGGCGCCAACGAAGATCAAGCTTTTATCGGAGGACTATTGCATAACATCGGTCGTTTGGTGTTGGCTACCTATTCTCCAGTACGTTATCAAGAAGTATTGCGCTGGCGTTCTCAACGTGACGGTGACTTGATCGCTGCAGAAAATCATGTCCTGGGTATTGATCATAAAGTGGCCGGCAGAGCGGTTCTTGCGCACTGGAAGTTCCCCGGCGCCATTGTCGAAACGTTGACGGCACTCGATGCCAGTCATCCATACGAACATTCTCAGGCAGCATCAGTTGTGACGGTTGCAGATGCTATCGCCTATGGATTGGATCTAAGCGGCGGAGAGCACGATCGCGTTCCTGTTGTCTCTGAATATGAATGGAACATGCTGGGATTGGACGACGCGGCGCTAACGGAAATTTTCGGTATGACCGAGAGGCAGTTCGAAGAAGCTTGCATGATCCTGGGAGCCAACGCGGGAAAATGATTGTAGCCAGTTCTATTTGGAGGAAAAGTCCGTGTCGTTTCTAAGCTCACAGAAATCACTATCAGAACCGCAAATATCCGAGTTCTTTGATGGTTGCCCCGTTCCCGCATTTGCCATCGACAGCAATCATCTCATTACCCATTGGAATAAAGCTTGCGAGCATATTCTCGGTGTTTCTGCTGCGCAGATGGTGGGCACCAAGAATCAGTGGAAACCATTTTATCTGTACGAGCGCCCCGTACTCGCAGATCTGATTGTCGCCGGCTCTTTAGAGAATGTCGTCGGTACCTATTATCATGATGACGACAAGTTTCGAAGCTCGGTCGTTATTCCGGGCGCAGTAGAGGCGGAGAAATTTTTTCCTCATCTGGGTCACGAAGGACGATGGCTTTATTTTTCTGCGGCACCCTTGCGTTCGACATCAGGGGAGATCGTGGGAGCCATTGAGGTGCTGCAAGATGTGACTGCACAAAAATCAGCGGAGTTGGATTTAAGAAGAATGCATCAAGATTTGGAGTTGCAGGTAGTAAAACGAACACACGAACTTGAGGCAGCCAATGAGAAGATGGAAGAGGATCTGAAGCGTCGCACTGCGGCGGAGGCCGAGCTGGTTCGTCGAAATGCGGAACTCACCGAGGTCAATCGAAAACTATCCATGGCTCAAGAGCAGCTTATGCAGTCAGAAAAACTCGCCTCAATAGGCCAGCTTGCTGCAGGAGTTGCTCATGAGATCAATAATCCAATCGGCTACATTTTCTCCAATTTCAGCACACTGGAAACTTACGTTGATTCTTTGTTGAAGATACTCAGTGCTTATGAAAACTTTGATAAGAATGGAAACTCGACAGAAGCCTATGAACAATTGAACGCAGTGCGAAAAGACGTTGAGATAGATTATTTAAAGGAAGATATTCCTGCATTGATGAGTGAATCTCGCGAGGGCATCACACGCGTAAGAAAAATTGTGCAAGATCTGAAAGATTTTTCTCGTACTGATACCGCTTTGGAATGGCAGTGGGCGAACCTGCATCAAGGTATCGATTCGACGCTGAATATCGTCAACAATGAAATCAAATACAAAGCCGATATTGTTAAGAACTACGGGCATTTGCCAGACGTGGAATGTCTTCCTAGCCAGATAAACCAAGTAGTCATGAACCTGGTTGTCAATGCGGCCCACGCCATCAATGGAGGGCGAGGAACCATATCGATTACAACCAAGGTGATCGACAGAGACGTTCAGATAGAAATCACGGACACTGGTGCCGGGATTGCCCCGGAAAATGTCTCTAGAATATTTGATCCTTTTTTCACGACGAAGCCTGTCGGCCAGGGGACAGGGCTAGGGTTGTCGTTGTCATACGGCATCATGCAAAAACATCAAGGGAGCATCAATGTGAATAGTGTACTGGGACAGGGCACGACTTTTATTTTACGGTTGCCCATCAAACATGAAACGCAAGAGACAACTGTGATCGGATGACGGCGGAAGGAGGCGTGAGGCTTTGCAGAATGACGAGGCGCCTGAGGAATTTTCATAGCAACGCCGATCTCAAGTGTGCTGCATGATCCATGACTAGGCGATAGCACGGGAGGCTACGATGAGCCCATGCCGGCGGGAAAATCAGGGGCCAGCGTAAAGTAAAAGGTTGTACCACTTCCTATCACCGACTCAGCCCAAATTTTTCCGCCATGCTTGGTGATGATTCTTTCGACGATGGCGAGCCCCACGCCTGTTCCCTCAAATTCCTGACTGCTATGAAGACGTTGGAAGACGCCAAACAATTTATGGGCGTATGCCATGTCGAATCCCACGCCGTTATCTTTCACGAAATAGACCGGCGGCGTACTCGCTTTATACCCAATTGCTATAGTTGAGACATCTCTTGTGCGCGTATATTTCACGGCGTTTTCAATGAGATTCCACCATACCTGACGAAGAATTTTCCCTTCGGCTAGCGCAGCAGGCAGAGGAGCGATGTCAAATTGAATAGTGCGATCTTGATTTACTGATTGAAGGTCTTGAGCAATTTCACGGATCAGCGCATCGAAATTAACGACTTCAGTATGCAAGGGTTGATGCCCCATTTTTGAGAACGCCAGAAGATCTTCCACCAAGGCAGACATCTTGTTGCTGCTTTTTCTGATCAGAGAGACAAAGCGGCGCCCCTCTTCATCGAGCGCGTCGGCGTACTCCTCCTGCAAGATCTGAGCGAACTGGCCGACAACCCGCAAGGGGCTACGCAAATCGTGGGAGACCGAGTAGCCAAATGACTCCAGGTCGCGATTCAAGATTTCCAATTCGGCAGTTTTATGTCGCTGCTGCTCATGCATGCTAACTAATTTCGCGTATAGCTTTGTGTTCTCAAGTAACAGCATTCCCAGCACAAAGCTGGCAGCGAGCAGGCCGTAGAGGCGACCAGCATAGAAACCGAGATCGAATCTCTTGGCATTGAATATCGTCGATAGGCCGACATCAAATATCCATGCACAGACAACGACCAAAAGCCATAAATCCAATACTGAATAAGAACGTCTGTGCCAGAGTGTGGCGAGTGCAATCAAGGACACTCCCCATATACAAAGCACGGTATTTAAAAGCGCCGGAGTGTATTGCCCTTCCGACAAGAGGATGGGCAAATAGTTGTGGCCTGCAGTTCCGAGATACGCCAGAGCGAAAACCAGCATGAAGACAGCAGCAAGGCTCAGAGCGATGAGACGTCTGCTGGAAGGCGCAGATCCTCGTTTCTTGAACAGCGCATAGGCAATCACAAACAGAGGAAAACCGCCATGCCAAAACATGTAAAACCATACGGTGGTTTGCGATCCTGCGCTGAGCAGGCCTGAGGGTGAAAATAAACCGGGGAATGAGAACGCATGGGTTGCCGTCATCAGCGCAGTGAACGCGTAACCCGACGCCAGTATCAGAATCGCCTTGGTCCGCAAGATGACGAATTGGCCAAACAAGAGGAGCGACGTAATTGCATCATTGATGCATAGCGCGGAAGCGTAGATAGGAATGAAGGCATCTATTTTTGCCAACGGTATCTTGGCAAACGGAATGCAAACTACAAAGAAAATGGCCGACATCACGATCAGCGCATTCGCCAGCTTTCGTTCTCTGGCGCTTGCTGGCATCGTGGGGAGAAATAGCGAAATATTCTCTGTTTGTCTTTGCGTCATATGCTTTACTAATCTCGTCGATTGAAAGCTCAGCACGGTCAATTTTAGAATGATTTTACTCTGACCGAGCAACAAAATCGCACAATCAAGGTTCTCGTCGGTTCGCCGGCGCCAGAAAAATTCATTTCCCGGAACAACCTACCGCCCCAATACCGCCTCTCTCCCCTGAACATAGGTGTCGTGTTGGCAGCCACAGTCGCCCACCAACGTACCGCATACCAGGAATGTTTCGATCTTTGATTGGGCCAAAACTGCGTACGCAGTTACGTATATCATGATGGCCGAAAACAGATAAACACAGCACCTGTTTCTGGCCGATAGCTGACTGCCGGGTAATTCGGCAGCATCAAGAAAAAATTGTTTTGCTTAATCTTATAGTTGATAATTGTCGCCATGAACGATACTACACAACGCCCCCCACTTCCTGATCGCCTCTCGATCGATCCTCGCAGCCCTTACTATGACGCTGCCATATTTGAACATGTCGTTGGCATTAAGCTTAATGACAAAGAGCGCTCTGATGTTGACGAATATTGCATCAGCGAGGGATGGATCAAGGTCCCGGCCGGAAAGGCGCTGGATCGTAAGGGCAATCCCTTGATGACTAAAGTAAAAGGCAAGGTGGAAGCTTTTTATCGCTAGGGATGGTTCCTCAGTCCGTTTTTTAGATTCTGTGACTGTCTGCAAGGGCGCGTACGCAAACGTTGTTGATAGTGCACGTGTGCTTGTTGCTGGCCGCCGAGTTGTCACGAACCAGCACTATCTATCTGATGGCTGCGATACATTTCCAGGGTCAGCGCCTGTCCATCATGCGATAACAGCGTGGCAACAGCATCGGCCGCGTCGGTTGCCGATGTAACAATGCGAAGGAACATCGGCTTCTCATATTCGGCAACTGCTTGCGTCCATGACACATTTTCCCGCAGCATCAGGGCCAGTTCAGTCGCATCCCGCATCGCGTTGTTGACACCGTCGCCGCCAAAGGGCGACATCACGTGCGCGGCGTCTCCGATCAGTGTCAGCCCTTGCCGATTTAGCCAGCGGTGTCCAATTGGCAAGGCATAGATAGGGCGTATGGCGAAGTTGTCATTGCTGGCGCGCAACAGATCCAGCAGCTTATCTGCGTATCCGGCGTACTCACGCACCAGGTCTTTACGCAGTTTTTCCGAAGACGAGAAATCGAAGCGATTTTGCAGCCACCCGAGGGGAACCCGGAAGATTGCATAGCCGCGCAGATGGGAATTTCCGTTTCTCTGAACAATAATGGCTTTTCCATCGGCTTCGACGCCCATCTTTCCTGCGCCGACCAGTTGCGCCAGGAGAGGATGCCGGTTGTCGACGTCATCAATTCCGAATTCCAGAAACGATATCCCGCTGTATTGAGGAAGGTAGGGCGACAGCATAGGACGTACCCGCGACCAGGTACCGTCGGCGCCGATAATCAGATCATATGACTCTGTTTTTCCCTCTTCGAAATGCAGTGACCAGCTTCCGTCGGGGTTTTCTGTCATCTCCCGCAGCGCGTGCCCCCAGCGCAGAAAATCGTTCGGCAATGATCGCATCAGCATCGAGCGCAGTGCCGTGCGATCCACTTCGGGCCGGTTACCGTTCGCTGCATCGGTGTTTTCAAACAGGAGGTTTCCCTCCTTGTCGAATAGTTTTGATCCCTGATCTTCGTAGCGGGCGATTTTGAGAAATTCTTCCATCAGACCCGCTTCTCGCAACGCCAGCAAACCAGCATCTTCATGCAAGTCCAGCGTACCTCCTTGCTGGCGTTGCAGGAAATTGGCCTCCCGTTCGAATATCGTGACTTGAATTCCGTGAAGATAAAGGAGCCGGGCAAGAGTAAGTCCTCCCGGGCCCGCTCCGATAATGGCGATACGTGGTTTCATTTGGATGGCTTTCCATTTATAATAGGATCCTATGTAATATAAATAGGAGCCTATCCAAATGTCAAGTGGTTTGAATTCCGACAGATCGTCGAATCCGCTCAGGTTGATCGGCCAAATCTATCGTACATTTGCACGCGTGGTTGACCAGCCAATGAAGGAGTTGGGATTCGCAATGAGCCAGCTACCGGTGCTGGTGACGCTTAAACAGAGCGGACCTTCGTCGCAAGCAGACTTGGCGAGAGCTGCCCAGGTAGAGCAACCAAGTATGGCTCAGCTATTGAACCGGATGGAACGAGATGGGTTGGTGCAACGTGTGGCTGATCCACATGATGGCCGAAGCAAATTGATCTCACTGACAAAGCAAGCGTCTCTGCGAATGCCTCAAGGTAAAGCGGTCATGGACGGAGCGTGTCAGCAAGCGCTTGCTGGATTCACTCCTGATGAACGAGAGATGTTACATGCGCTGTTGCTGCGTATAAGCGCAAATTTGGACCATTTCGTTCGCGAGGACGGTCGCTAGTCGAGTGGTGCTTGTCCCAGGTCCAGGCAACACGGGCGCCAATGTGGCGGAGGTCATCTAGTTGCGTTTCTTGCATCCTGGAAGCAGCAGACGTAAAAAAGCGGGAAGGGCGCAAGCCGCTTCCCGCTTTTTTATTGCAGCGATCGATCAGGCCGGCAGCGGCACTGCCAGCGATTTCTTGCGATACAGGATCAGCGTGGCGATCAGGCCGCAGACGGCGGCGAAGCTCATCCACAGACCCGGCGCAGCCTTGTCGTGGGTCAGTTCGATCAGGCCGGTGGCAATCGCCGGTGTAAAGCCGCCGAAGATGGCGGTCGCCAGGCTGTAAGCCAGCGAGAAACCGGCGGTACGCACATCGACCGGCATCACTTCCGTCAGCGCCACTACCATTGCGCCGTTATAGCTGGCGTAGAGGAAGGACAGCCACAGTTCGACGATCAGCATCTTGCCGAAGGTGGCGTCGCCAACCAGCCAGGTCATGGCCGGATACGCAGTCAGGATGGTCAGTATGGTGAACACCAGCAACAGCGGACGACGGCCGATACGGTCGGACAGCGCACCCATCACCGGCAGCCAGATGAAGTTGGAAATGCCGACACAGAAGGTGACGATCAGCGCGCTTTCGGTACTCAGTTTGAGCACGTTCTTGCCGAAGGTCGGCGTGTAGACGGTGATCAGGTAGAACGAGACGGTGGTCATCGACACCAGCATCATGCCGGCGATGATCAGCTTCCAGTTTTCCAGCATCGAGCGGAAGATTTCATTCAGGTTAGGCTTGCGCTTGCGGGCCATGAATTCTTCGGTCTCTTGCAGCGAGCGGCGGATCACGAACAGCACCGGCACGATCAGGCAACCGATAAAGAACGGCACGCGCCAGCCCCAGTCGCCGACCTGATCTTTGGTCAGCCACATGTTGAGTCCATAGCCGATGGCGGCCGCCACGATGATGGCCACTTGTTGGCTGGCGGACTGCCAGCTGACATAAAAGCCCTTGCGGCCCGGGGTTGCCATTTCAGCCAGGTAAACCGACACGCCGCCCAGCTCGACACCGGCCGAGAAGCCTTGCAGCAAGCGGCCGATCAGCACCAGCGCGGGCGCCAGCAAGCCGATGGTGGCGTAACCCGGCACGAAAGCGATCAGCATGGTGCCGACGGCCATCAGTGCCAGCGTCACAATCAGGCCCTGGCGGCGACCGACGCGGTCGACATAGGCGCCGAGGATGATCGCGCCCAGCGGACGCATCAGGAAACCGGCGCCGAAGGTCATGAAGGTCAGCATCAGCGAGGCAAATTCATTGCCGCTGGGGAAGAATGCCTTCGAGATGTAGCTGGCGTAGAAACCGAACAGGAAAAAGTCGAACATTTCCATGAAGTTGCCGCTGGTAACCCGCAGCACGGTGACGAATTTTGAGGACGACGCAGAAGTCTGAGATGTCATGGTTTGTCTCTCTCTATGCCTGAATGAGTCAGGCTATGTGTTTTGTGAGCAATACATCAGGCGCTGGATTTGTTATGTGACGCCTGTGGCCGGGAGTCTATCTCAACCACAGGATCCATAGCTTTCTAACAGCTTTCATGATTCATTTATTTTGCGCGCTCATTTCGATTTGGACAATGGATCCAAGCCGCTGTTGCGCACCTCCGCCTCGGCCTGGGGAGACGCGAGGAAACGGATCAGTTGCCGTGCTTCTTCGGGATGGCGGGAACCGACCGGAATGCCGGCGGCGAACACGGTGACGCTTTGCAGCGACTCGGGGATTTTGCCGACGAAGTCGGCGCCGGCGACCGGCAGCAGCTCGCTGACTTGCTGGAAGCCGATCTCATATTCGCCGCTGGCGACTACGCCGGCCACCGGCACCTTGGGCACCATCCTGGCCTTGTCCCTGACTTGCGCTTCGACGCCCAGCTTCTTGAACAGCTCGCGCTCGATATAGACGCCGCTGGCGCTGTCCGAATAGGCAATCGAGCGCGCGTTCAGCAAAACCTGCTTGAGTGCTTCGGGCGTGCTGATGTCGGGCCGCGGGCTGCCGGCGCGCACCACCATGCCGATGCGTGAATCGGCCAAGGCCGAGCGGCTGTCGGGAATCACTTTGCCTTGTTTGATCAGGTCGTCGAGCGCATAGCCGACCATGATCACGACGTCGGCCGGTTCGCCGCGTTGCAGGCGATTGGGAATGGCTTCGGGAGCGGCGCCCATGGAGGGGCCCCAGGCGGTAGCGAGTGTATTGCCGGTGCTCTTTTCAAAAGTGGGCGCCAGCGCTTTGTAGGCCGCACTGAAGCCGCCCGAATTCATGACGTGGAGTTCCGCAGCCCAGGCGAGGGGCGACGAGATGAGGACAATAATTGTCAGGCAGGCAAGCAGGGCGGTGCGACGCATTCTGATCTTCTCCAGGGCCTGTTAACAATTAATTGGGGAGTGCGAACGCGCGGCAGGCGACGCCTGCAGCCGTTCCCGGAGGGTTTCAGTCAGAAGCGCGCTGGCGGCGTTGCATGGCGTGGCAGGTGGGCGCACCACCTGCCACGCCACGCGCCTTGCCAGCACGCTTTCTGACTGAAACGCATCTCCCAAATTAATTGTTAACAGGCCCTCATACACAAGGGTTTTGTCTCTGGTCGTTATTGTTATTGTGCGGCGTGTGCGGCGCCGTGCCAGCGAGTGTTCCTGAGGGTCAGGAATCAAGAGCGTGATTCTTGCAAAGGAGATTGATAAAGTAAAATGCATAATTTGTTTGATTTGATGCGTATAGGGCATCAATGATGCAGCAAGCCCATTCTGCGCCGAGGAACCAGCATGAAGCAACTCCGTTTCGATATCGCCGATCTGCAGGCGCTGGTGGCGGTGGTGGAGCGCGGCGGCTTTCGCGCTGCCGCGGCGGCCATCAATTTGTCGCAGCCGGCCTTGTCGCGCCGCATCGACAAACTGGAAGAAGCGCTCGGTGTACGCCTGTTCGAGCGCACCACGCGGCGCGTCACGCTGACCGTGGTCGGGCGCGAGTTTTACGCCAAGGCGCAGGAAATCCTGGCCAGCGTCGAGAGTTCCTTGTTGAGCATCAGCGATATCGCGATGCGCTCGGGCGGTGAAATCACGATCGCCTGCGTGCCGTCGGTGGCGTATCACTATCTGCCGCCGGCGATTGCGCAATTCAACACGGCTTACCCCAACATCCGCATCAAGGTGATCGACGAAGGGGCCAATGAGGTCTTGCATTGCGTACAGCGCGGCGAGGCCGACTTCGGCGTCAATTTCATCGGCGCGTCGGAAGCCGATATCGATTTTGACGCGGTCATGAGCGAGCGCTTTGTGCTGGCATGCCGCCACGATCACGCGCTGGCGCAGCGTCGTTCGGTCAAGTGGAGCGAGCTCGATAAATATCCCTATGTCGGGGTAGCGCGTTCCAGCGGCAATCGACTGCTGCTTGACCAGGCACTGGCCAGTACGGAAGTGCGTCCGAGCGCGCTGTATGAGGTGCGCCACGTTGCCACCTCGCTGGCTTGGGTGGCGGCAGGACTGGGCATCGCCGCGGTGCCGCACCTGGCCATGCCGGCTGCAGCCGAGTCGCCTTTGAAGGCGATTGCGCTGGTGGAGCCGAAGGTCGAGCGCACGCTCGGACTGATCCGCAAGAAGGGGCGCAAGCTGTCGTCGAGCGCGCAGACGCTGTACGACACGCTTAAAAATAAGCCGCCTAAACCTTTTCAGGCCCAGGCGGCAACTACCGCAGGGGAAGAACTCTTTTTAGTATCGGCGTCGTTGGTGTCTCCTCGGCCTCGTTAAAACGGTGCTGTCAGCTGGTCTTGGTGACCTTGCTCAGATGACGCGGCTTGTCCGGGTCCATGCCGCGCGCCACCGACAACTGCGCGGCCATCACATAGAAAGCCTGGATCGCCACGATCGGGTCGAGGTCGGGCGTGACGGCGGTGGGCAAGGTCAGGTCGCGCTCGGCGACATCTTCCGGCGCCGCCAGCAAGACCTTGGCGCCGCGCTGGCGCATCTCCGTGGCCAGTTGCAGCATGCCGGCCTGGGTCGGGCCGCGGGTGGCGAACATCAACAGCGGATAGCCTTCATTGATCAGCGCCATCGGGCCATGCTTGATTTCGGCGCCGCTGAATGCTTCGGCCTGGATCGCGCAGGTCTCCTTGAACTTCAATGCCGCTTCCAGCGCCAGCGGGAAGCCGACGCCGCGTCCCACCACCATGATGTTGCCGGCTGGGGCCAGTACGTCGATGGCGTGCGACCAGTCGCTGTCGGCGGCGCGCTGCAGGGATTCCGGCAGGCTCTCCAGCGCATGCAGGAACGCCGGATCATCCTGCCAGTGGCCGGCGAACAAGGCGCCGGCGACCAGGCTGGCGATGAAGCTCTTGGTGGCGGCGACGCTCAGTTCAGGGCCGGCGCGCAGGGGAATCGACCATTCGGCCGCTTTCGCCAGTGGCGACTCGGCGTCGTTGACCAGCGCCAGCGTGGTGGCGCCGCCGTCGCGGAAGTAGCGGATCGGTTCGATCACGTCGGGGCTCTGGCCGGATTGTGAAATGGCGATGGCGAGACGGTCGCGTGCAATCAGCGGTGCCTTGTTGAGCGTCACCAGCGACATCGGCAGCGACGCGACGATGTGGCCCAGGCGCGCCATGGTGAGGTAGGCGCAGTAGCTGGCGGCATGGTCGGAACTGCCGCGCGCCACCGTGACGATGCCGGCCGGCGGCGCAGCGCGCAGCCAGCGACCCAGTTCGGCATAACGGCCGGGGTCTTGTGCGAGTTGATCGGCGACATGCGTGCCGGCCGAACGCGCCTCCTTAAGCATGAGCGAGGTCAATTTTTTCTCCTTCTACGTAGACTTCTTTTAATTTGAACTGGCGATCGAACACCAGGATGTCGGCAAAACAGCCGGCTTTGAGGCGGCCGCGTTCCTTGACGCCAAGGTAGTCGGCCGGATAGGTCGAGGTGCGCAGTGAGGCTTCGGCAATGTCGAGGCCCATGGCGATGAGGTTGCGCAGCGCCTGGTCCATGGTCAGCGTGCTGCCGGCCAGCGTGCCGTCGTCCAGGCGCACGCCGCCGGCGCATTTATGCACGATCTGGCGACCCAGCGTGTAATCGCCGTCGGGCATGCCGGCGGCGGCGGTGGAATCGGTCACGCAATACAGGCGCGGGATCGCGCGCAAGGCGGCGCGGATGGCGCCGGGGTGGACGTGCAACATGTCGGGGATCAGCTCGGCATATTCGGCATGCGCCATCGCCGCGCCGGCCATGCCGGGTTCGCGATGGTGAAAGCCGCTCATGGCGTTGAACAAATGGGTGAAGCCGGCGGCGCCGTTTTTCAGGGCGGCCACGCCGTCTTCGTAAGTACCGAGCGTGTGGCCGATCTGCACCAGCATGCCGCCGGTGGTGAGCACGCGCACCAGTTCCAGATGGCCGTCGACTTCGGGTGCAATGGTGATCAGTTTGATCGGCGCGAAGCTGGCCAGCCAGTCGACTTGTTCCAGTGTGGCTTCGATCGCAAAGTCGGGTTGTGCGCCCAGCTTGCCGGGATTGATGTACGGGCCTTCCAGATGCACGCCGAGGATGCGGGCACGGCCGGACCCGCGTTTGCGGCTGGCGCTGCCAATGGCTTTGAGCGCGACTTCCAGTTCTTCCAGCGGCGCTGTCATGGTGGTGGCCAGCAGGCTGGTGGTGCCGTGGCGCGCATGCAAACGCGAGATGACGTCAACCGCGTCGCCGCCTTCCATGACGTCCTTGCCGCCGCCGCCATGCACATGCAGGTCGATGAAGCCGGGCAGGATGTAGTCGCCGTCGTTGGCGGTCGCAGAAGCGTCGGACGGTTCGTGTTCAAGCGCATGGCCGTCGATGTTGCAGATCAGGTCGCCGAAACTGATGGCGCCGTTGATCCAGCCCTGCGGCGTCAGGACATTGCCGCGGACCTGGGTAATGGAGGACATGGTATATCTCCGTTCAAATAGTCAAACTCAATGACAGGCTCTTGCGTACCATCAGCAAGGCGCCGTCGGCGGCATCCGCCTGCGCCGGCGTGATGCGTTGCTGCAGCGCTGCTGAAAAATAGTCGTGCAGAGCGCCGGCCAGGCCACCGCACAAGGCCAGCGGCAACCGCTTGCCGGGGTCGAGCGTGTCGGCCATCAGTTCGATTTCGGCACCGGCCTGGGTCAGGATCTGGCGCGCAGCGGCGTCGTCGCTGGCGTGCGCCAGCACCAGTCGGGCCAGCCGGGCGAATGCGGCCTGGTCGGCCTGGGATAGCCAGTCGAGCACGATGTCGCGCTCGGCGCGGGCGAGGATGTTGACGGCACCGTCGGCCTGGCAAAATGCCACCGTCGCCGCCGACAAGGTGCCATGCGGCGCGCGGCCGTCGACCACATGTTGCACATGATTGATTGCGCGCAAGCCCATCCAGGCGCCGCTGGCGTCGTCGCCTGAGGGAAAGCCCCAGCCGTCCACCACGCGCTCACTGCCGTCGGCATACAGCGCCACGCCGATGGTGCCGGTACCCACCGCGATGACCGCACCGGCCTGGCCCTGGTGGGCGCCGAGCAGGGTGGTGGTGGCGTCGCTGGCCAGGTGCAGCAAGCCGAATGCGGGCGCCAGTTCACGAAACTCTTTGGCCCATTGCGCGACGTTGTAGCCGGCCACGCCGATGCCGGCGGCGATGCGCGCCAGCGTTGGCATGGCCACATCGATGCGCGCAAAGGCGCTTTGCAGCGTCGTCAGGATGGCGTCCCACGCTGCCGGCGCGCCGTTGCGCAATGCCGAGCCGGGGCCGGTGGCCTCGATCAGCAGGCTGCCGTCGGGACGCACGACGCGCACCAGCGTTTTGGTGCCGCCGCCGTCGACGCCGATCAGGTAGTCGTAGGTCTTTTTTTCCATGGCGGCGTGCTCAATGCTGGCGCGACGACAGCAGGTTGCCGGGCTTGAGGCGGCGCAAGGACTGGCCCTCGGCGTCAAACACGTGGAAGGCGTGACTGCCGGCCGACAGCGCGACGCGTTCGCCGATCTCGACATTGCGGTTGCCGTCGCCGCGCACCACGATGTCCTGGCCGCCGGCCAGCGTGATGTAGATGAAATTGGCTTCGCCCAGATGTTCGACCAGATTGACGGTGCCGCTGAACTGCTCGGAGCCGGCAGCGTTTTCCAGGATGTGTTCGGCGCGCAGGCCCAGCGTCAGCTGGTCGCCGATCTTGACGTTGCCCGGCGCCACGTCGACGCGCACTTGCTGGCCGCCGGCGATGGCGACGTGCAAGCCGTCTTCGGCGACCGTCGCCACCAGGCCGGTAAGGAAGTTCATCTTGGGCGAGCCGATGAAGCCGGCCACGAACAGGTTCTGCGGATGCTGGTACAACTCCAGCGGCGTACCGGCCTGCTGGATATGGCCGTCGTGCATCACCACGATCTTGTCGCCCAGCGTCATCGCTTCGACCTGATCATGGGTGACGTAGACGATGGTGGCCGCCAGTTGCTTGTGCAGTTTGGCGATCTCGAGCCGGGTCTGCACGCGCAGCGCCGCGTCCAGATTCGACAGCGGTTCGTCGAACAGGAACAGGCGCGGCTTGCGCACGATGGCGCGGCCGATGGCGACGCGCTGGCGCTGGCCGCCCGACAGTTCGCGCGGCAGGCGTTCCAGCAGATGGTCGATCTTGAGGATGCCGGCGGCGTGGCGGATGCGCTCGTCGATGTCGGCCTTGTTGCTGCCGGCGATCTTGAGGCCGAAGGCCATGTTCTTGTAGACGTTCATGTGCGGATACAGTGCGTAACTTTGAAACACCATGGCGATGCCGCGCTTGGCCGGCGGCAGGTGGTTGACGATGTCGCCGCCGATGGCCAGCTCGCCGCCGCTGATGTCTTCGAGGCCGCACAGCATGCGCAGCAGCGTCGATTTGCCGCAGCCGGACGGGCCCACCAGCACGCAGAATTCGCCGTCGCGGATGTCGAGGTTGAGGCCGGCCAGCACATTCTGCTTGCCGTCGTAGGATTTCTTCAAGTCTTTGATGCTTACGTTTGCCATGATTTACCTTGTATGGGTTACTTCACTGCGCCGGCGGTCAGGCCGCGGATCAACTGGCGTGAGAACAGCGTGTACAGAATCAGGATAGGAATGACCGCCATGGACAGCGCCGCCAGCACCGAATTCCAATCGGTCGCGTACTGGCCGATGAATTGCTGCACGCCCAGCGTGACGGTCTTGGTCTGGTCGCCCGGCGCCAAGATCAGCGGGAACCACAAGTCGTTCCAGGCCGGAATCATGGTGAACACGGCGACGGTGGCAATCGCCGGGCGGATCAGCGGCAAAATCACCTGGAAGAAGATCTTGAATTCACCGACACCGTCACAGCGCGCCGCATCCTTGAGCTCGGTTGGAATTTGACGGATGAACTCCGACAAAATCATCACCGCCAGCGGCAGGCCCTGCGCGGTGTAGACCAGGATCAGCGCGGTGCGGGTGTTGATCAGGTCGAGCGTGACCACCAGTTGCAGGATGGACACCGTGCCGAGCCGGATCGGGATCATGATGCCGATCGCCATGAACAGGGTCATCAGGCGGTTGCCGCGGAATTTGTATTCCGACAGCGCCCAGCCGGCCATGGCGCCGAACAGCACGATCATCACCAGCGAGCCGAGCGTGACGATCAGGCTGTTGCCGAAGTAGAGCAGGAAGTTGGTGTTCGACAGGACCTTGTGGAAACCGATCAGCGAAAAACTCTCGGCAGTCGGGAACGCCATCGGGTTGTCGAAAATGGCCTGGCGCGACTTGACCGAATTCATCAGGATCAGCGCAATCGGAAACAGCGCAATCACGGCATACAGGCATAGCACGATGTGCACCCAGATGTGGCCGGCGGGACCGAAGCTGCGCTGGATCAGCGAGGGGCCGCCTTTGGTGGCGACCTTGCCGGTATTGTTATCCGTCGACGGGGCGATGGTGGTAGAGGCAGAATTCATCGCGTGTCCTTAAAGCTCGTAGCGGGTCAGCTTGCGCTGCACCAGATAAAAATAAGTACCGACGCCGGCCAGGATGACCAGGAACATCAGCGTCGCTACCGCGGCGCCCATGGTCGGACTGCCGACTTGCGCCTGGTAACCGAAGAAGGTGCGATAGAAAAAAGTACCGAGCAGATCGCTGGAATAGTTCGGCCCGGCCAGCGCGCCCTTGACTGAGTAGATCAGGTCGAAGGCGTTGAAGTTGGCGACGAAGGTCAGGATGGTGACCAGTCCCAGCGTCGGCCAGATCAGTGGCAATTTGATTTGCCAGAAGATGCGCATGGCGCTGGCGCCTTCGGCGTGGGCGGCTTCCAGTACTTCTTCCGGCACCGCCAGTAGCGCGGCGTAGATCAGCATCATCGGGATGCCGATGTATTGCCACACCGAGATCAGCGACAGCGTGAACAGCGCGGTCGATTCCTGGCCCAGGAAGGGCGCGAAGTAATCACCCAGACCGACCAGGGTCATGAGCTTTTCGCCGACGCCCCACAGCGGCGAGATGATCAATTGCCAGATGAAGCCGATGATCACCACCGACAACAAGGTCGGCAAGAAAATCAGCGTGCGGTAAGTGCGGGCGCCGCGCAGGCCCTTGAGGCTGAACAGCGTCGCCAGCAGCAGGCCGATCGGGTTTTGCAGCAGCATGTGGATGCAGAAGAACTTGACGTTGTTCCACATGGCGTTCCAGAACGCCGTCGACCAGTCCGAATCGAACAGGATGGTGTGGTAGTTGTCGAGGCCGACGAAACTGTGTACGCCGGCGTCGCTGATGCTGTAAAAGCCCAGGCGCAGCGTGTCCAGCAAGGGCAGCGCGCTGAACATGGAATAGATGATGACCGCCGGCGCCAGGAAGACGACGATATGCCAAGGACGAGCTGTTTTCACTATAACTCCGAACGAAAGAGGGCTGAGAAAGCGCCGCTGGCTGCATTGCATCTCCATGCCGTTAAAGTACTGTCTGCGTCGATGCGCCTGCCAGCGACGCTTTTCAGCCCTCTTATTACGACTATCTAAGATCCATCAAAGGCTTACTGCTGCGGCTTGTACCACTTCGCGAAACCGGTCTGGATCTTGGTGGCGGCGTCTTTCGGCGTCATCTTGCCGTTCAACACTTGCGCGTTGACGTTCCACATTTCGTTTTCCATGCTCGGCGTGCCGCGGTTCAGGATCTGCGAGTTGACGCGGATGGTCGACGAGCAGGACTTGCGCCAGTCGATCATTTGCTTGGCGATCGGATCCTTGACCGAGATCAGGTGGTTCGACAGCGAGAAGAAACCGGTGACCTTGTTGGTGTAGATGTCGGCGAACTCTTGCGAACCCAGCCAGGCCATGAACTTGTAGGCGTCTTCCTTGTTCTTGGATTTCTTGTTCACACCCATGCCGATGTCGTTGTGATCCGAGATGTAGCAAGCATCGCCGGCCTTCGGCACTGGCGGCGGGAATACGCCCAGTTCCAGTTTGGCGTTGGCATTGGCGTTGAAGTAGGCGATGTCCCACGAACCGGCCGCATACACCGCGCCCTGGCCCAGTGCAAACATGTTCTGGCTGTCGCCATAGGTTTGTGCGGAAGCGCCCTTGGACAGGTATTTGCCGAGCTTGGCTTCATATTCCCAGGCCGCCAGGAATTGCGGATCGGTGAACTTGGCTTTGCCGGCGATCAGCGCCTTGCGGCCGGTTTCGCCCTTCCAGTAGTTGGGGCCGACGCCGGTAAACAGCACTTGATGTGCTTCCCATTGATCGGCGGTGCCCAACACCAGCGGGGTGTACTTGCCGCCGCTCTTGACGGTTTCCAGCAGCTTGAGGAATTCAGCTTCGGTCTTGGGCGGTTGCAGGTTCAGTTCTTTGAAGATCTTCTGGTTGTACAGGAAACCGTGCATCACCGAAGCGATAGGCATACAGAAGGTGTCTTTGCCATCGTCGGTCTGCCAGGCGACTTTGGCGGAGGCCGGGAAGGATTCCATGCCGGCCTTGCCGTCGAGTTTTTCCAGATGGCCCTTGTTATAGAGCGACAGCGAGACGTCGAACGGACGGCAGGCGACCAGGTCGCCGGCAGTGCCGCCGGCCAGCCGTGCGGTCAGGCTGGAATCGTATTCGGTAGGGGCGGTCGGCGCGAACTTGACGGTGATGCCGGGGTTCTTTTTCTGGAAGGCCGGGATCAGGACGTTTTCCCACAGTGCCAGATCGTCGACGCGCCAGCTTTCGATGGTCAGCGTGCCGGCCTGCGCATTGCCGCCGGCCAGGACCAGTAACACGGCGCTGCTCAGGGTGGCGAGTGCGAGGGCTTTTTTAACGGTTTGCATCAAAGGTCTCCTAATGGTGTTTTTTGCATTGATGAAGGCCGCTCTGAGCTTCCGAAAAAATCCGCAATTGCAGAGCCAGCGCCGCGACAGTAGCACCGGAGAAAATGTGATGCGAGTATTTGGGGGTGCTGCGAGAAATGCTTGGTAAGTGGTTGATTTAATTGAATAATGGTAATGATGGCAACACTGTCCGATTACATATATTTACAGAGCGGGCAAGAGATTTTCAGGCGGTGCCTGTAAGGAAGCGCCCTCGGGCTTTGTAAGGCAGTCGGCGGCGTAAACAGGAAACTAAATAAAACATTACATTTCTTTACAAAACGTGAATCCAATTAATGTTCTTATCGCGTTGAGAAGGCGACTTGGGCTATAGTCACACGCGCTTTGGAGACCCCTAAAATCAAAATGATAAAAATGACAAGGCTCAGATCCATCTTGAGACTGCAGGAGACGAAATCCGGCGTTGCTCGCGTCATGCCGGCGATGCTGCTATTGCTATGCGCCTGCTTCATGTATCCGGCGGCACAGGCGGCAGGCAACGCCGTTGCCGCAGCGGCGCAACCGATGCAGCAATCGCTGCAGGTGCTGCACTGGTGGACTTCGGCCGGCGAGCGCAAGGCGGTCGGGGTGCTGATCAACAAGCTGGCTGAACAGAATATCCAATGGCGTGACTTCGCCATTCCGGGCGGTGCCGGCATCGGCGCCGGCAAGGTATTGAAGAGCATGGTGCTGGCCGGGCATGCGCCGGAAGTAACGCAATTGAACGGCGTGATCTTCGGTGAATGGGCCGATCTTGGCCTGCTGCTGGAGCTGGACAATGTCGCCACCCAGGGCAACTGGCAAAAATTGCTGTTCCCGACTGCATGGTCGCTACTCAACAACCACGGCCATGTGGTGGCGGCGCCGCTGGGCATCCATCGCATCAACAACCTCTATTACAACATCGCGATTTTCAACCGGCTGGGCCTGCGTGCGCCGCGCAGTTGGGAGGAGTTCGAGCAGGTGGCCGCCAAGCTGAAGCTGGCCGGCATCACGCCGCTGGCGCAGAGCAGCGAATCCTGGCAGGTGGCGACCTTGTTCGAGACGCTGGTGCTGGCCGAAGGCGGTCCGGCTTACTATCGCCAACTGTTCGTCGACCTCAATCCGCGCGCGTTTGCCGACGTCCGCTTGTTGCGCGCACTGAAGCGATTGCGTGAACTCAAGCAATCGATGCAGTTGCCGGTGAAGGAGCGTCCGTGGACCGAAGTGGCGCATCAGTTGGCCGACGGTGAGGCCGCGATGTTCGTCATGGGCGATTGGGCCAAGGGCGATTTCAACGCCTGGGGCCTGAACGTCGATCAACAGTTCGGTTGTGCGGCGGTGCCGGGGACTGCCGACTATCATCTGTACAGCATCGACACGCTGGCGATGTTCTCCGACGACTATTCGCACCAGCCGGCGCAGGAAGTGCTGGCGCAAATTGCGATGTCGCCGGCGGTGCAATCCGACTACAATAAATTCAAGGGAGCGATCCCGGTCTGGCGTGCCCCCGACATCAGCAAGATGGATAGCTGCTCGCTCAACTCCTGGCGCACCTTCAGCAAGGGCGCAGCGTTTCAGGCGCCCAGCCTGGTGCACCGGATGGCGACCGACGAAACCACCAAGGATGCCATGGTCGCCGAGCTGCGCCGCTTTTTTGTCGACGACCAGATCGGCGAAGCCGAAGTGCAGCGCAAGCTGGCGTCGATCGCACGGGCCTTATCGCGAACCGGAAAAGTGGAATAACAAGTTAATGCGCAAAATTTTAATCGTCGACGACGACCAGAAAACCCGGACTCTCCTGAAAACCTACCTGGAGAAGAACCAATATGAAGTGCGCCTGGCGCATAACGGCGAAGCCTTCCTGGCCGAGTTCCAGCGCTATGCCGACGAGCTGTCGCTGGTGATCCTCGATGTCATGTTGCCCGACACCGATGGTTTCGCGTTGTGCAAGATCGTGCGGCGCAAATCGAATGTGCCCATCATCATGCTGACCGCGAGTTCGGATGAGACCGACCGCGTGGTCGGGCTGGAACTGGGCGCCGACGATTACATCGCCAAGCCTTATAGCCCGCGCGAGCTGCTGGCGCGCATCAAGGCGATTCATCGTCGTACCGGCATCGACAACGCCGCCGCGCCAAGGTTTTACCGTTTCATCGGCTTTACCCTCGATACCGTGGAACGCACCTTGCTCGACAGCACAGGACAAGTGGTGGCGCTGACCGGCATGGATTACCAGTTGCTCAAGTATTTCGTCGAACATCCCGGCGATGTGCTCGATCGCAACGTGCTCAGCGAAGAAACCCGCGGTCGCGATTCCGGTCCGCTCGATCGATCGCTGGACGTGCAGATCAGCAAGCTGCGTCTGCGCCTCAATGACGGCGGCAAGCAGCCGCACCTGATCAAGACCGTGCGCGGCGCCGGTTATGTCTTTTCCGCCGATGTTACGGCGGTCTCGGTCTGAGCATGTCCGCAATCCCGCCAGCGCCAGCGCCAGCGTCGCCGCCTTCCATTACGCCATCCAGGAAAACCTTGCGCCGGCTTCATTTCGCCGGCGTGACGCGTGTGCTCGACTGGCTGCTGCCGAATTCGCTGCTCGGGCGTTTGTCGGTCGTGATGATCTTCGGTGTGCTGATTACGCAATTGGCCGGTGGCCTGATCTGGGCGGCGCAGTTGCGCACCAAGTCTGAAGCGGAAACCCGCATTTCCGCGCAACATCTGGCGCACAGCGCTTCCGGCGCGATCCGCTATTTCATGAGCTTGCCGTCCAATTACCGGCCCATCATGATCCAGCAATTGCGCGAAATGGGCGGCACGCGCTTTTTCGTCAATGCCAATACGGGCTTGGTGCCGATGACGCCGATTGCCCGCAATTCGCTGGCCGACATCGCTTCCGAGGCGGCCACGGAGGCGCTCAAGGCGGATTTGCCGTTCCTGCCCGACTTCCAGCTGGCGTTCGCCTGGCCCGACAATTTGCCGGTGTCCAACGACGGCCTCAAGATCGGCGATCTGCCCGACAGCTGGGTGCAGCACATCTTGCTGATCAAGCCAAATCCGGCGCCGGTGCTGGTGATCCAGACCCAGATCGAATCGGGCAAATGGCTGTACCTGGCGGCGCTGATGCCCAATCCTTATTTCCTCGACAGCAGCAACCCGCTGTCGCTGGACCGGGTGGTCTTGCAAGGTTTGTCGTTGGCGGCGATCCTGCTGCTGACCATCCTGGTGGTGCGCTGGACCACGCGCCCGCTGGCGGCGCTGTCGGATGCCGCCGAGGCTTTCGGCAAGGGCGAGACCGTGCCGGAGCTGCCCGAGACCGGCAGCCGCGAATTCGTCAAGACGGCGCGCGCCTTCAGCGGCATGCGCGAACGCATCAAACGCTATCTGGAAGACCGCGAGCGCCTGTTCGTATCGATTTCCCACGATTTGCGCACGCCGATCACGCGACTCAAATTGCGTACCGAATTGCTTGACGACGACGAGCTGCGCACCGAATTCCATGACGACCTGGACGAACTGGACATGATGGTGAAGGGCGCTTTGCAGTCGGTCAAGGACAGCGACATCCACGAAAATCGCACCGAAGTCAGGCTGGATGCACTGGTCGCGCGCATGATCCGCGATGCTAGCATGGCCGGCCATGAAGTGGCGTTCGAACCGTCCGGCGTGAATGTCATGGCCAAACCGCTGGCCTTGAAGCGCGCCATCGGCAACCTGTTCGACAACGCCTTGTTCTATGGCGACAAGGTGGAAATCGCGATACGCCAGTCGCAGGCCGCGAACGGCGACATGGTCGAAATCGAAATCCGCGACCATGGCCCCGGCGTGCCGGAAGACGCCATGGTCAGTCTGTTCCAGCCGTATGTGCGGCTCGAACACGGGCGCAGCGCCAACAGCGGCGGCATGGGATTGGGGCTGGGGATCGCCCGCAATATTGTGCAGGCGCACGGCGGCGAGCTGTTGTTGCGCAACCATCCACAGGGCGGTCTGATTGCTACCATCATCTTGCCGGCCAGGTAATCGGGCCGGCAAATTAATTGCCAAAACAGGCCCCGGCAGTGTCGTTATTGAGAACGAATCGCAGATCGACGTGAAGAAATATCAATAGAGGTCTACAATGATGACTATTCGACATAATCGTATTTTTGTATTACATGGATCAGAGCGCACGTACCGAGCACCTCATTGAACGGCACCAAGAACGGCATCGGGATCATGCCGTGATTTTGCTGCATGGCTTGTGCGGTTCCAGCCTGGAATTGGGCACTATCCCCAAGGCGCTCAAGAAGGCCAATTGCACCGTGGTCGAAATGCAGATCCCCAATTATTCGGCGGCGCTGACCGATCCGACCGTCACGCCGAACTGGATGGACTGGTGTGCGATGGTCGAAAGCAAGGTAGTCAAGCTCAAGGAAGAACACAAGACGGTGTCGCTGTGCGGCCTCAGCATGGGCGCCACGCTGGCGCTGGCGGTGGCGACGTTCAGCCGGGAAATCCTCAGTGTGGTGGTGTTGTCGCCGGTATTGAAGTACGACGGCTGGTCGATTCCCTGGTATCACCGCTGGATGAACCTGCCGTATTTCCTCGGCTATCGCAACTGGACCTACAAGGAAAGCGATCCCTACGGCATCAAGAATTTTGAAATGCGTCGGCGCGTGGCGAATGCCCTCAAGAAAGACGGCGTGGCGGCGGTCGGCGCGGCGGCAATCCCGGCCCGGCATTTGTGGGCCGCGCAGAAGTTGATGGCCTATGTGCGCCAATCTCTGCCGCTGGTGCGCGCCAGCACGCTGGTGATCCATTCCATCGACGACGAAACGGCGGCGCCGCGCAACGCCGAAATGATCCTGGAAAACATCAAGGCGGAAGTTCGCAAGGTGATCTGGCTAGGCGATTGCTATCACATCATCACCGTCGACAACGAGCGCGAAATCGTGACCAACGAAGCGGTGCAATTCATCAAACGCAACATCGAGATGCACAGCAATGACATCTCGCTGAAATACCTCTTGCATAACTCGCCACTGAAGGACCGCCGCTAGGCTTCGTATGACAATGTTGAAAAAGGAACTTCTCATGAGCGTCATCAAGTTGAGAAATGCCAAACGCTGGAAGGCGGTCGACTTCAATCCGACGCTGGTGTGCGGGTTCGGTTTCCTGGTGGCGTTCGCCTTGCGCTACGTGCTCAGTCCGGTGGTTGATGAATCGATGTCGATGCTGTTCTTTGCGCTGAACTGCATCGTCATGAGCTACCTGTTCGGCTACGGGCATTCCCTGATTTTGCTGGTCATCAGTATCCCGACCGCATTGTTTTTCTTCCGCAAACCGTATTTCATGATGGATGGCCTGGGCCACAAGGATGTGTTCCTGATCGTGGTCTACGGCGCCATCGTGATGCTGGCATCCATCATCATCGAGTGGCTGCAGCGTGAGCGCTATTCAGCCGTGCTGCAACAGCGCGTGTCGGAAACCCGCTACCAGATGCTGATCGAATCGGACCAGGCGCGTCGCGCCGAATACGCCGATCATTTCGCCGCCGTCGCCAAGCGCCAGAGCGAAGCTACACCGGCGTCCAGCGCGAGCTTGCTGCCGCGCTAGCGCCTGAACCTGCCGGGCTGTGGCCGCTTAGCGCGGCGCAGCTTGCAGCAGCTGGCGCAAGGTCGCCACGGTGTAATCAATTTCCGCTTCCGTCGTGTAACGTCCCAGCGAAAAACGGATCGCACTGCGCGCCAGTGCTGCAGGCCGGCCGATCGCCGACAACACATAAGAGGGCGCGGCGTTGGCCGAATTGCAGGCCGAACCGGCCGAGACGGCGATGTCGAGCAATTGTCCCGCCACCGAAATTTCCCCGCCCAGATCGAAACTCACATTCAGGTTGTGCGCAATGCGCGCCTGTTCGCAGCCGTTCAACACCACTCCCGGCAACTCACGTACGCCGTTCCAAAGGCGATCGCGCAAGACGCGGATGCGTGCGCATTCTTCATCCTGTACTTGCGCCGCCAACGCAAAGGCTTCGCCCATGCCGACGATCTGGTGGGTTGCCAGCGTGCCCGAACGCATGCCGTTCTCATGGCCGCCGCCATCGATCTGGGCTTCCAGCTTGAGGTCGGGATTGTGGCGCACGTAGAGCGCGCCTATGCCTTTCGGACCATAAATTTTGTGCGCGCTGAACGACATCATGTCGACCTTCAACGCAGCCAGGTCGATGGCGATCTTGCCGGCTGCCTGCACCGCATCGACGTGAAACACGATGCCGCGTTGGGCGCAGATCTCGCCTAATTCGGCGATGGGCTGGATCACGCCGATTTCATTGTTGACCATCATGACCGAGGCCAGGATGGTGTCGGGGCGCAGCGCCGCCTGGAATTGCTCGATGGTAATCAGTCCGTTGGCCTGCGGTTGCAGATAGGTGAGGTCGAACCCGGCGCGCTCCAGCGTGTGCATGGTATCGAGCACGGCCTTGTGTTCGGTGGCGACAGTGATCAGGTGTTTGCCGCGGCCGGCTTCGCGCAGCACGTGGGCGGCGCCTTTGAGCGCCAGGTTATTGGATTCCGTGGCGCCCGAAGTCCAGACGATTTCTGCCGCCTTGGCGCCGACCAGCGTAGCAACTTGCTTGCGCGCTTTTTCGACAGCGGCCCTGGCCTCCCAGCCGAAGGAATGGGAGCTGCTGGCCGGATTGCCGAATTTCTCGGTTAAATAGGCGCACATCTTGATTGCCACCGCCGGGTCGACCGGCGTCGTCGCCGAATAGTCGAGGTAGATGGGAAATTGCAGCGCAGCCTGGTCGTTGCTGGGGCTGGCGGAGATGCTACAGGCGGAGGAAGCATTCATGGCAATGAATCCAAAATGGTGAGGTATGTTCAGCTTACGATGAAATCAATAGACGAAAAACGAATATAAAATAATTTCTTTATGTGTTTTGCCGATGATTGAAAAGGCCGGCGTCGGCAACATCGCGTGGCGCCAGGCCGGCCCTTCGCCGGACTTCAGGCTGCTGATGTCGACTTCTGCTGATTTTTCGTATTAACTTATGCAAAATGATTATACTTAAATGGAATAGACCTATGGCTATAATCCGAAAATCATATAAACCATCATAATATGGACCTGAACCAACTGGAAGCTTTTTCGGCGGTAATGACCATCGGCAGCGTGACCGGAGCCGGGCGCAGCCTGGGCCGTTCGCAGCCGGCCGTGAGCAAGGCGATCCAGGATCTGGAAGGGGAACTCGGCTATGCCTTGTTTGATCGCAACGGTCCGCGTGTGACGCCGACCGACAAGGCTTTCCTGCTATATGAAGAAGTCGAGCGTTCGCTGGTCGGCTTACGCACGATACGCGAGCGCGCGCTGGAAATCGGTCGCGAAGAATTGCAGCCGTTGCATCTGGTCGCCACCCCGGCATTGGCCTCGACGATTGCCCCGGCGGCGCTCAAGCTGGTCGAAAAAGACGGCCTTCCCGAACACATTCACCTGCGCAGCGCTTCCGCCGAGCAAGTCGTTCATTCAGTTCTGCACCGCACCGTCAGCCTTGGCCTGACCAGTTTGCCGGTGGCGCATCGCGGGCTCGACCTGCACTGGATCGGGCAGGCGCCTTGCGTGGCGGTGTTGCGCGCCGACCATCCGCTGGCGCAAGCCGACACCATTGCCGTCGACGCCTTGCGCGGTCAACGCCTGATTACCATGTCCAACCGCTATCGCCTGCGTCAGCGCATCGATATGACGCTGGGCCAGGACAAGCCGCTCAACGTCGCCATCGAAACCAATACTTCCTTCAACGCCATCATGGCCGCACACGCCGGTCTGGGAGTGGCGCTGGTCGAGCCGATCACGGCGCTGGGCATGCCGATCGAAGGGCTGGCGGTGCGTCCGCTGACGGTCAATATTCCGTTTTATTTCGGCGTCGTCACGCCGTTCGGCAAGCCGGTCGACAGCGTCACGCAATCGCTGATCGGCGCCATCGAGACGGCCGCGCGCAATATCTTGCACGGCTTCGTCAAACGCGATGCCGGCGACCACGACGATTTGCTGTGACGACGCGATTGAACCAGCAGGACCAGAATACTATGCACAAGAACACACACAGGGAAGGGCGCTCATCGTGATTGACGCAAAAGCGAATGCAAGCGGTCTGGCGGCGCTGGAAGCACGCTTGCAGCAAGACCTCGCGTGGCTGGAATTGCCCGCCAAATCCTGGGTGCCGCCCAAGAGTGTGGACGGTAAGCCGGTGCTCGACGTTGCCATCATCGGCGGCGGTCAGGCCGGCATGGCCGCCGCAGTGTCGCTGCAGCACCTGGGCATCAACGCGCTGATCTATGATCAGTCGCCGGCTGGTTTCGAAGGCCCCTGGGCCACCACCGCGCGCATGGAAACCCTGCGCTCGCCGAAGAAGCTGACCGGCCCGGCGCTGGGCTTCGCCGCGCTGACCTTCCGCGCCTGGTTCGAAGCGCAATTCGGCCTTGATGCCTGGGAAGCGCTCGACAAAATCCCGCGCCTGCAGTGGATGGATTACCTGCGCTGGTATCGCAAGGTGATGACGCTGGACGTGCGCAACGAGCATCGCGTCGACGCCATCCTGCCACGCGCCGACGGCGTGGTGGAGCTGCATATCGATGCGCCGTCAGGCAAATCGGTGGTGCTGGCGCGCCGCGTGGTATTGGCGACCGGCCGCGATGGACTTGGCGGCGCCTTGGTGCCGCCCTTGGCGCAAGACCTGCCACGAACCTTGTGGGCGCATTCTTCCGACGACATGGATTACCGCAAGCTGGCCGGCAAGCGGGTCGGCGTGATCGGCGCCGGCTCGTCCGCCATGGACAGTGCCGCAACCGCGCTGGAGTCGGGCGCCGAGCGCGTCGACCTGTTGATCCGCCGCACCGAGCTGCCGCGCATCAACAAAGGCAAGGGCTCCGGCAATCCGGGCCTCACCAGCGCTCACCTGAATTTGCCGGACGAATGGAAATGGCGCATCCGCCACTACGTCAACGTGCAGCAAATTCCACCGCCGAGCGGCAGCGTGCAACGCGTCGCGAAGTTCGCCAATGCGCGCTTCATTTTCGGCGCGCCTATCGATCAGGTCGACGTGAGCGGCGACAGTCTGCGCGTGCGGACGCCGCGCGGCGTGTTCGACCTCGACTTCCTCATTTTCTCGACCGGTTTCCGCGTCGACTGGAGCGCGCGTCCTGAGTTCGCCGCGATTGCGCCGCATATTCGCAGCTGGCGCACGCGCTACATGCCGCCGGTGGGCGACGAAGACCAGGAGTTGTCGGATTCTCCCGATCTGGGCACGGCCTTCGAGTTCCAGCAAAAACATCCGGGCGGCTTGCCAGGCCTGGAACGCATCCATTGCTTCTGCTATCCGGCCACGATTACGCACGGCACGCTGTCGGGCGACATCCCGGCCATCAGCGACGGTGCGCAGCGGCTGGCGCAAGGCATCGCCTCCTTGTTGTACGGCGAAGACATCCAAACGCATTACAAGAATCTGCAAGCGTATGCGGAGCCGGAACTGATCGGCGATGAATGGACGCCGTCGGAACCGACTGCGGAAGAACGAGAAAGGCTGAAGCGATGAGCGCAGCCATCTTGCGCAGCGTCTTGCAGGCGCTGGCGGTGCTGCTGTTGATGACGGTGATCGTCTTCTTCGGTCTGCACATGATCGGCAATCCGGTCGACATCCTGATCGGCCAGGACGTCGACCAGGTTGACCGCCTGCGCATCATCAAGGAGCTGGGCCTGGATCAGCCGATCTGGCGCCAATACCTGGCCTTCCTCAACGGCGCGCTGCACGGCAATCTGGGCAACAGCTTTGTCTACAACGAGCCGGCCATCAAACTGATTTTCCAGCGCTTGCCGGCGACGCTGGAGCTGGCCTTCGCCGCGTTGATCCTGGCGGTGCTGGTGGGTATTCCGCTGGGCTTGCTGGCGGGCATGTTCCCGGAAAATCTCTTTTCGCGCATGGTCATGACCGGTAGCATCCTCGGTTTTTCGCTGCCAACGTTCTGGATCGGCCTGATGCTGATCATGGCCTTCAGCGTCTCGCTGGGTTGGCTGCCGTCGGGCGGCCGCGGGCAAACCGCCGGCTTGTTCGGCGTGCAATGGTCATGGCTGACGGCGGATGGTTTGCGTCATCTGATCTTGCCCGCGCTGAACCTGTCCTTGTTCAAGATTTCGCTGGTGATACGCCTCACGCGCGCCAATGTGCGGGAGGTGTTGCCGATGGATTTCGTCAAGTTCGCGCGCGCCAAGGGGCTGGCGCCGCTGCGGGTGGTGCTGATGTACGTGCTGCGTAATACGCTGATTCCACTGGTGACCATTCTCGGCCTGGAGTTCGGCTCGACCATCGCGTTTGCGGTGGTGACCGAAAGCATCTTCGCCTGGCCCGGCGCCGGCAAGCTGATCCTGGACAGCATCAATGCGCTGGATCGTCCGGTGATCGTGGCTTACATGATGGTGATCGTATGCCTGTTCGTGACGCTCAACCTGATCGTCGACGTCTTGTATAAAGTATTGGATCCGCGCGTGCGGGTGGAGGTCAGGGCATGAGCGATCCAAGCACAAGCAGCGTCACGCCGATGACGCAACAGGAAGTGCGCGCCAGGGTGGCGGCCTTGTCGGCCTTCCAGACGCCGCGGCGCGAGTCGCCCTGGCGCCGCGTGATGCGCAGCTTCCTGGCATCGAAGACGGCCATGCTCGGTCTCGCCGTCGCGCTGCTGCTGATGATCGCCGCGCTGGCGGCGCCCTGGCTGACGCCGCAAAATCCCTACGACCTGATGCAGCTGGACGTGCTCGATGCACGGCTGCCGCCCGGCAGCGCCAACGGCCTCGGCACCTATGCTTACTGGCTGGGCACGGACGGACAGGGGCGCGACTTGTACTCGGGCATCCTGTACGGCTTGCGCATCAGCGTCGGCATCGGCGTCGGTTCTGCCTTGTTGGCCGGCGTGATCGGCACCTTGGTCGGTTTGCTGGCGGCGTATGCCGGCGGCAAGGTCGACGCGTTATTGATGCGCCTGGCCGACCTGGTGCTGTCGTTCCCGTCCATCCTGGTGTCGATGCTGATCCTGGCCTACCTGGGCAAGGGCATCTTCAACGTCATGGCCACGCTGGTGGTGCTGGAGTGGGCTTACTATGCGCGCACCGCACGCGGCCAGGCGCTGGTCGAGCGGCAGAAGGAATATGTCGAAGCGGCACGCGGCCTGGGCGTCTCGGGCTGGCGCATCATGGTGCGCCACATCTTGCCGAACTGCCTGCCGCCGCTGATCGTGATCGGCACCTTGCAGATCGCGCGCGCCATCACGCTGGAGGCGACGTTGAGCTTCCTCGGCCTGGGCGTGCCGATTACCGAGCCGTCGCTGGGACTGCTGATTTCCAACGGCTATCAATACATGTTGTCCGGCGAATACTGGATCAGTTTTTATCCCGGCATTGCGCTGCTGGTGGTGATCGTGGCGATCAACCTGGTCGGCGATCGCCTGCGCGATGTGATGAATCCGAGGTGGCAGAAATGAGCGCTTCTACTTCTGTTCCTACGCTGGAAGTACGCAACCTGCGCACCCATTTCTTCACACCCGACGGCGTCTTGCCGGCGGTCGACGATGTCTCGCTGACGCTGGAGCGCGGCCGCATCCTCGGCCTGGTCGGTGAATCGGGCTCGGGCAAGACCGTCACCGGTTTCTCGATACTCGGTCTGCTCGATGCGCCGGGCCGCATCGTCGGCGGCCAGATCCTGTTCCAGGGGCAGGACCTGGTTACGCTGGACAAGAAGGCGCTGCGCAAGCTGCAGGGCAATCGCATCGCCATGATCTTCCAGGATCCGATGATGACCTTGAACCCGGTCTTGCGCGTGGAAGCGCAGATGATTGACGCCGTGCTCGCGCACAGCAAAGTCAGCCGCGAGCAGGCCCGTGAACTGGCGCGCGATACGCTGGGCATGATGGGCATCGCCAGCCCGGACGAACGCCTGCGCGCCTATCCGCATCAACTGTCGGGCGGCATGCGCCAGCGCGTGGCGATTGCGATTGCCATGCTGCACAAGCCCGACCTGATCATTGCCGATGAACCGACCACCGCGCTGGACGTAACCATACAGGCGCAGATTCTGTCGGAAGTACAAAAGCTGGCGCGCCAGCACGGCACCGCGCTGGTCTGGATCACGCACGATCTGTCGGTGGTGGCGGGGCTGGCAGATGAGATCGCGGTGATGTATTCCGGCCGCATCGTCGAGCAGGGCAAAGTATCCGACGTGCTCGACCAGCCGCTGCATCCGTATACGCAAGGCCTGATCGGCAGCTTGCCAAGCAACAACCGGCGCGGCGAGCGGCTGCGCCAGATTCCCGGCCTGACGCCGAATCTGCTGCATTTGCCGCCGACCTGCGCGTTTGCCGCGCGTTGCGAACGCGTCAGCGAACAATGCCTGACGCGTCCTGCCATCACCGCGCCTTTGCCGGCGCACTTCGTGCGCTGCTTCCATCCGGCGGTGCCGACCAGTGCGATGGAGTTGCGTCATGGATAAGGCTGTAGAAAAGACAATGGATGCCGTGACGCCATTGGTGCAAGTGCACCAGGTCGGAAAACGTTTCGGCGAGCGCAAATCCGGGCCGCTGGAACGCCAGCTGGTCGCGCGCGGCTGGATGCGTCCGGCCGCCGTGACGCAGGCGCTGGATGCAGTCGACCTGCATGTCATGCCGGGCGAAGTGGTGGGCCTGGTCGGCGAATCCGGTTGCGGCAAGTCGACCCTGGGGCGAATCGTGAGCGGCTTGTTGTCGCCGTCGTCGGGCCAGGTGCTGGTGGACGGCGTCGATCGCAAGCAGCTCAGCGCCCGCGAACAGCACGCTGCGCGCCGCCAGGTGCAAATGATCTTTCAGAATCCCTACGCCAGTTTGAATCCGCGCCTGCGTGTCGACGAAATCGTCGGGGAAGCCGCACTGATCCACGGCATGGTCGACAAGGCCGGGCTGGACGATTACGTCAGCGCGCAATTGCTGCGCGCCGGCCTCGATCCGGAGTTGCGCGACCGCTATCCGCACCAGTTCAGCGGCGGCCAACGCCAGCGCATCGGCATCGCGCGTGCCCTGGCGGTGCAGCCGCAAATGCTGGTGGCCGATGAAGCAGTGGCGGCGCTCGATGTCTCGATCCAGGCGCAGATCCTCAACCTGTTCAGCGATTTGCGCGAGCAGCTGGGATTGACTTATCTGTTCATCAGCCATGACCTCGGCGTGGTCGAGCATGTGTCTGATCGGGTGGTCATCATGTATCTGGGTCGTATCGTCGAGAGCGCCACGGTCGACGAACTGTTCGCGCATTCCAACCATCCATACACCCAAGCCTTGCTGGCGGAAGTGCCGCGGCTGCAGGCGCGCAACAAGTCGTTTACGGCGATCAAGGGCGAGATTCCCAGCCCTTTGAATCCGCCGCCGGGATGCCATTTTCATCCGCGCTGCCCGCATGCGATGCCGCGCTGCCGGCAGGAGGCGCCGATATTGAAGGAAGTGGCGATCGGTCACCTGAGCGCCTGCCATCTGAACGACCAGCATTGAACGACCAGTAGATTTTTGCAGCAAGCAATACCGATATAACAATCTCTTATCCACCACTACCGAGGATGATGAACATGAAGAAAACCCTGATATCCAGCCTGACGGCGCTCGCGCTGTTGGGCGCGGCTTCGGCCGGCGCGCAAACGCTGAACATCGCATTCGCCGATCCGCTGTCGTCGCTGGATCCGCAGCTCAACAACCATGCCGGCGACCGTTCGGTCGACCTGCATTTCTGGGACCTGCTGGTTGAAAACAACTACAACAAGCTGCAGCCCGGCCTGGCGCTGAGCTGGAAAAACGTCGACGCCAAGACCTGGGAATTCAAGCTGCGCCCCAACGTCAAGTGGCAGGACGGCAAACCGTTTACTGCCGACGACGTGATCTTCTCGTATCAGCGTGCACGCGCTGTGCCGGGCAGCGTGGCGACTTTCGCCGGCTATTTGCGCACCGTCGAGTCAGTGACTGCCAAGGATCCGCTGACGCTGATTATCAAGACCAATATCGCCAATCCCGACCTGCCGCTGAACCTGGCGTCGGTGCATATCGTCAGCAAGCATGTCGGCGAAAAATCGCAGACCGAGAACTACAACAGCGGCGCTGCCATGGTCGGCAGCGGTCCGTACAAATATGTCTCCTATACGCCGGGCGACCGCGTCGTAATGGAGCGCAACAATGACTACTGGGGGCCGAAACAACTCTGGGAAAAGGTCAATTATCGTTACATCAATAATGCCGCTGCACGTACCGCCGCCTTGCTGTCGGGCGACGTCGACGTGATCGACAAGGTATCGGTATCCGACCTGGCCAAGCTCAAACAGTCACCCAACGTCAAGGTGTTCCCGTACAACGGCTTGCGCGTACTGTTGCTGCAACCAAGCTTCCATGAAGGACCTAGCCCTTACATCACCGACAACGCCGGCAAGCAGCTCGACAAAAACCCGCTGCTCGACGCGCGCGTACGCAAGGCGTTGTCGCTGGCAATCAACCGCAAGGCGCTGGTCGACCGCATCCTGCAGGGCGCGGCGACCGAAGCCAATCAGTGGATGCCGGCCGACACCTTCGGCTACAACCCGGATATCAAGAACATCCCCAACGATGTGAACCAGGCCAAGAAGCTGCTGGCTGATGCCGGCTTCCCGCAGGGCTTCAAGCTGACCATCCACGTGCCGAACGATCGCTATCCGCAAGCACCGGAAACCATGCAGGCGGTGGCGCAGTTCTGGACCCGTATCGGCGTGAAGACGCAAGTTGAAGTGTTGCCATGGGCATCGTACTCGGCACGCGCCAACAAGAATGAATTTGCCGTCAGCGTGCTGGCATGGGGCAACGGCACCGGCGAAGCGAGTTATGCACTGGTAAATGTGCTGGCCACCGTGGACGCCAAGAAGGGCCTGGGCGCTTCCAACTGGAACCACTACAGCAACCCGGCGATCGACAAGGCGCTGGCCGATTCGACTGCGGAATTCGACGCCGCCAAGCGTGAAGCAATCCTGCGCAATGCCGCCAAGATCATTTCCGACGATGCCGGCATCATTCCTCTGTATCACTATCAAAACGTCTGGGCCGCCAAGAAGGGCCTGAAAGTGACGCCGGCCAGCAGCGACCGCACCACGGCGATGATGGTCACGCAGGACAAGAAGTAATCGGCAACGCAGAGAGTGATCGCATGACTACCTTGAATCTGAGTGTTTCGCCCGCCGATGAGCTGATCGACGTGCCGCGTCGCATCGTGGTCACCGGCGCGGCGCCGGGTGCGCTGGTGCAGGTGTCCAGTCGCACCTTGCGCGCCGGTGCAGCCTGGCACAGCAGTGCGCGCTTCGTCGCCGACGCGGCCGGCCATGTCGACCTGTCGCTGGCGCCGGCCGTCGAGGGCAGCTACCAGGGCATGTCGGCGATGGGCTTGCTGTGGTCGCAAATACCGGAGCAGGAGGGCAAGCGCGAGTTGTTCCATCCGGATGTGCAGGAGCCGCTGACCACTAACTTGCAGGCGCATGTGGTCAGTGCGCCCGGCGAAGTGGTCGAAGCAGGGCTGGTGCAGCGTCTGAGCGCTGCCGGCGTGACGCGCGTGGAAGTGCGCGAGCAGGGCTTGGTCGGTACTTTGTTTTTGCCGGCCGGCACCGGTCCGCATCCGGCTGTGATGGTACTCAATGGTTCCGGCGGCGGCATCAACGAGCCGCGCGCGGCCTTGTATGCGTCGCGCGGCTATGCCGCGCTGGCGCTGGCGTATTTCAAGGCGCCGGGCTTGTCGGATTACATCTCCAACACGCCGCTGGAGTATTTTGAAAAAGGTCTCGACTGGCTGCGCGCGACCGTCAAACCGCTGCATGACTTTGTCGCCGTCAGCGGCCAGTCGCGCGGCGGCGAGCTGGTCTTGTTGTTGGGTGCGACGTTTCCTGAAAAGGTTTCGGCAGTGCTGGCCTATGTGCCGAGCGCGCTGGTGCATAGCGGTCAGAATGCCTGCGAGCCGGCCATCGGCCGCGAAGGGCCGACCTGGCTGCTCAAGGGCCACGCGTTGACCCATCAATGGGAAAACAATCGCCACGCCAGCTGGGCGCCGTTTGACCAGGGCCCGCCGCCGCATCGCCATGCACTGGCGATGTTGACCGCCTTGCAGGACAAGGAGGCGGTCGCCCGGGCGCGCATCCAGGTGGAAAAGATCCAGGCGCCGGTATTGTTGTTTTCAGCAACTGACGACGGCTCCTGGCCGTCCAGCGTGTATGCCAAGATGGTCAGCGACAAGCTGGCCGAAGTGGCGCATCCGCACGCCGTGGAGTGGCACGATTACCAGGATGCCGGCCACGCAATTCTGTTTCCGTATGTGCCGACCACACAGACCAGCTACGCCCATCCGGTTTCCAAACGCATCAGTACTGGCGGCGGCAAGCCCGACGCCAACGCGCACGCCGACCACCATGCGTGGCAGCATGCGCAGCAATTTTTACGGAATGCCCTGGCCGCCAAATAGCGCCAGGCATCTCTCACTCGAAAGGAAAGCTCATGACAACGCAAACGGAATACCACCTCGACAAGGATGTCATCGACCAGCTGTCCGGCCTGCAAGCCGGCAGCAGCCTGCATGCCTTGCGCCATCAGCGTGAAAAAGTCGCGGTCGCTTCGCAGGGTAGTTATGACAGCCTGTTCGATCCCGCGCTGGAAGGCATCGGTCTGGACGAGCGCTTGTTGGTCGCGCTATACGCCTGTCGCCTGGCCGGCGCCGTCGATGTCGCCGCGCATTACCGTGCGCGCCTGGAGGCCTTGCCGGCTGACGCTGCGCAACTGGCTGTCGCGGTTGCGGGGGAGCCGGAACAGTTGCCCGAAGGCCGTCTGCGCGCCATGCTCATTTTTACGCGCGCGTTGACCGAGCGTCCGGTGGAAGGCGACAAGGCTGCACTGCACACGCTGCCGGCCGCAGGCATCAGTACGCCGGCCGTGGTGGCCTTGTCGCAACTGATCGCCTTCATCTCCTATCAACTGCGTGTCGTCGCCGGTCTGAAGGCGATGAAACTGGCCAATAACTGAGACTGGAGCAAGCATGAGCACCATCATCAAATCGCACGGCTTCACCAACGAAGTGCTGGAATGGGAGGCCTGGCTCGACGTCATCCAGCTCGAGCAAGCCAGCCAAGATCAAATCAACGTGCTGGAAGAAAGCCATCCCAAGGCCAAGACTTCCGACTACTACCTGTTTCTCGGCCACCAGCCGGAAATCCTGCGCCAGCGTTCGGCCGCGTTCAACGCCATCATGTACGCCCCGGGCGGCATGTCGCGCGCCGAGCGTGAACTGGGCTCGATGGTAGTGTCGCGCATCAACGGCTGTGTGTATTGCGCTTCGGTGCATGCCCAGCGTTTCGAACAACTGGCCAAGCGCAACGACACCGTGCAGCAAGTGTTCGACGATCCCTACACGGCCGGTGTCGACGCCCGCGAAAAAGCGATCTCGCAGTTTTCCATCGAACTGACCAAGGCGCCCAACGATGTCAGCGCCGCCAGCATCCAGGCCTTGAAAGAGGTCGGCCTGAACGAGCTGGAAATCCTCGACCTGATCCATTCGGTCGCTATCTTCGCCTGGGCCAATCGCCTGATGCTGAATCTGGGCGAACCGGTTTTTCCGGCGGCAGCATAAGCCCGGCCCATTACGACAGGAGACAAACATGCTGATACCCGACACCCTGGTCTACGCCGACACGCACGAGTGGATCAAACTGGAAGAAGACGGCACGCTGACCGTCGGCATCACCGATTTCGGCCAGGATCAACTGGGGCCGCTGGTGTATGTGCAAACGCCGGAGCTCGGCAGCGTCCTCAAGCGTGGCGCCGACGCCGGCGTGGTCGAGTCCAACAAGACCGCGTCCGACGTGCACGCACCGGTGGATGGCGAAGTCATCGCTGTCAATGCGGAGTTGGCCAACACGCCGGAGGCCATCAACGGCGCACCGTATGAACAGTGGATTTTCAAGTTGCGTCCGCTGACGCCGTTCGATGAAGTGGGTTTCCTGGATGCGGCGGCTTATACCAAGATGATCGGCTGATGGCGAGTTACGGATGCGCTCGTAGCGAGCAAGGAGAGAAAACGAAGCAGGCAAGTGCCAGCAGCTTGTCAGGCTGTCGAGGTGTTTGTCGGCGTCATGTTGGCCGACAAGTCGTAAGCGGCCAGAATCGAGTGTCGATAGCCTGCCGGCAAATTCACCGGCAGCGCATGCGGCGAGAACACGTCGAGGCGTTTGTGTTCATGGCTTACTGAGGGGGTAAAAGGTCCGATGAGTGTGCAGCGGTAAGTCGCGATGAAGACGTGCTTGTGCGGCATCACTTCAAACAAATAGGTGTCGATGGGCGTGCCGACCTCGACCTCGAGATGCAGCTCTTCCTGTATTTCCCGAGCCAGGCAGGCGGTCGAGGATTCTCCCAGTTCGATGCGTCCGCCGGGCAACTCCCATTCTTCACGCTCGTTAAGCAGTAGCACTACTTTGTGCGCCGGCGTCAGCAAGATGCCTTTTACGGATACTGGATACATGGTGCTGTCCTGACGATGTTCTATTGTCTGCTGCGTTTCATTTCCACATGCCGCGCATGCGCGCTGCCACATCAACGCGCATTTGTTTTGCATCGGGGCGGCCGCTCGGGCCGACTGCCACCACCGGCCAGGCGCTGCTGGAAAAATGCGGCAACACGCTCGGTGGGATGAAGCGTGTGCGCGAGGCGTAGACGTGGCGGTCGCCTTGGGCGTGCTGGCCGCCGGTGAAGAATTTTTGCGGCACCATCAGATGCAGGTCGTCTTTGGCACGCGTCATGGCGACGTAGAGCAGGCGGCGTTCTTCTTCGATTTCATCGCTGCTGCCGGTGGCCAGGTCGGCAGGGATGCAGCCGTCGACCACATTCAGCACGTAGACCGATTTCCATTCCTGTCCTTTGGAGGAATGGATGGTCGACAGGATCAGGTAGTCCTCGTCGAGCAGGGGGATGCCGGACTGATCGCTGGTGGCGTCGGGGGGATCGAGCGTCAGTTCGGTCAGGAAGCGTTCACGCGATGGGTAGCCGGAAGCGATTTGTTCCAGCTGCAGCAAATCGGCCTGGCGCGTGCTGGCGTCTTCGTGATTACGCTCCAGATGCGGCGCATACCAGCTGCGCGCGTGGGCGATTTCGCCGGGCCAACCGGTCTTGCCTTGCGCCATGAACTGCAGCACTTCGACGAAGGTGCTCCAGTCTGCGCCGCTGCGTGGCGGTGCCGGGATGTCGGACAACGCGGCAATCGGATCGGCCTGCGTGGACATGGCGTCGAGCACCTTTTGCGCCGAGCCGGGGCCGACCCCGGGCAGCAGTTGCATGAGCCGGAAACCGGCCACGCGGTCGCGCGGATTTTGCACGAAGCGCAGCATCGCCAGCATGTCCTTGACGTGGGTGCTGTCGAGGAATTTGAGGCCGCCGAATTTGACGAAGGGAATATTCCGGCGCACCAGTTCGATTTCCAGCGGGCCGCTGTGATCGGAGGCTCGGAACAGCACGGCTTGCTGTTTCAGCATGTTGCCGGCTTCGCGATTTTCCAGCACGCGTTCGACAATGTAACGCGCCTGGTCGGCTTCATCGCGCACCGATACCAGGCGCGGTTTGTCGTCGGAGACGCGATCGGTCCAGAGATTTTTGGTGAAGCGTTCCAGTGCCTTGTCGATAACGCTGTTGGCGGCAGCGAGTATCGGCTGCGTGGAGCGGTAGTTGCGGTCCAGCGTGACGACGTCGGCGGGCGGATCGAAGGCGCGCGGGAAATCGAGGATGTTGCGCACCGTCGCTGCGCGAAAGGAGTAAATCGCCTGCGCGTCGTCGCCGACCACGGTCAGGCCGCGGCCGTCCGGTTTCAGCGCCAGCAGGATCGATGACTGCAAGCGGTTGGTGTCCTGGTATTCATCGACCAGCACATGATCGAAACGGGCGCCGATGTCTGCCGCCAGCACGCTGTCGTCGATGGTTTGCGCCCAATAGAGCAACAGATCGTCATAGTCGAGCACCTGGTGCGCCTGTTTGGCTTCGACATAGGCGCTGAACAGCGTGCGCAACTGCGTTTCCCATTCGGCGCACCAGGGAAATACCTGGTGCAGGATGCTGTCGAGCGGCGCTTCGGAATTGACCACGCGCGAATAAATGGCCAGGCAGGTGGCTTTGAGCGGGAAACGTTTTTCGGTTTTGGACAAGCCCAGTTCGTGCCGCACCAGGTTCATCAGGTCGGCGGAATCTTCGCGGTCGTGGATGGTGAAGTTGGGATCGAGCCCGATCTGGTCCGCATACTCGCGCAGCAGTTGCGCGCCGATGCCATGGAAGGTGCCGGCCCACGCCAGCGCATCAGCCATGATGCGGCCGTTGGCGCCCATTGCTTCGCCGCAGATGCGTTGCACCCGACGTGTCATTTCGGCGGCGGCGCGGCGCGAGAAGGTCATCAGCAAAATGCGGCGCGGATCGGCGCCGTTGACGATCAAGTGGGCGACCCGATGCGCGAGCGTGTTGGTCTTGCCGGAACCGGCGCCGGCAATCACCAGCAGCGGCCGCGCCGGCGCCGTTTGGCCTTGGCCGGGAACGATGCCGAATTCCACGGCCTGGCGTTGTTCCGTATTGAGTTTTTCCAGATAGTCGACGTTCATTCTTTGCCTTGGCGCGTGCGGTCGTTGGTGCTGCGTGTGAGCGCTTATTGTACTGTGGTTTTATACAGCCTTGGCGGTGGTTACATCTATTGTGGCGGCTGCCGGAGAGGGCGCTTGCCGGGGGATCACACAAGAACTGAAAATACAATCGCCGACGATGAAATTCCGTCAACGGATTTTGCCGCGCCACTGCTTATACTGCGATGAGTGTCGATCGCAAGAAAAATGACATCGACACGCGCGGGCGGACGGAGCAAAGCGGAGCGGCTGATTGCCAACCTACTTGCAAGCTTTCCGGCGCTGTCGCAACACCTGGTTTTTCTTTTTTGGAAATAGAGAAAAGTGCTTGTAGGGCAGTAGAACATTTGGTTAGAATTTCCTGATGACAACTCCTTGAAGAGGTGTGGCTATGAACAAAAATCTCGCTTTGCTTGACTGTCTGGCCCAACTCAAAGAAGCGCAGAATTGCGCAGACGCCTTGCTCTCCGATATTGTCGCCGACGCTGTCCGGGCGAACAAGGGCAAGGGCGACATCCCCAAGCCGGCCACCCTGAAAGCATTTCGCAACGCCCTCAAATCGGCCAATACGCATTGCTACCAGGCCGAGTTGATCCTCGCTGAATTCGATGCCTTGCAAACCGTCATGCCGATCGGCCAGCAGCAATTGCCGTCGATCTCGTACCGCGTTTGATCACGTTGTGGCTCTGCATGGGGAGTCGCCACTAGGTGGCTACCCATGCGCGGTTTCGCGCCAGAACACGCTGCCATGCCTGATCAGCTGCAGAAACGCGCGCCGCGCATTCCAACCTGTCGCAGATACCGCACATGCTGTGCGGCATGCCGTTCACCTGTAGACGCGTGAGCACCTCTGTTCGCCTCTTTACATTGTCTGCTCTGACGCAGACCGACGGCCGGCAAGGCCTGCAACTGCATGCACTTTTCCGGGAGCGTCGCGGCATTTGGTCGGGCGGCACATGTCAGCATCGCCGTAAATGACAGGAACGTTGTTGCTGATGGGCACTCTTAATTGCAGTTCGTAGTGCATTTGAGTGACAGACCCAGCGTAACTTTGTGTCTACAATAGACCCGGCAGGCATATTACTAAGCTAGGGCTTGTTAGCAGGACCTGAAAAACATTCACGGTTTTTTATTGTTCTCCCACCCTGTTGCCAGGGAGCTAAATTGCGATCAGGATTTTCATTGAAGGCAAAGTGGCCGCGTGCCCTGATCCAGGATGGCTGGGGCTTGTCCGTTTGCTTCGTGATGCTGTCGTCGCTGGTGCTGGTCGTGATCTGGGGCATCACGATGATGCATGTGAGCAGCGAAAAAAAGCTGGCCATGGAGAGCGCCGCTGCGGAGAGCAAGAACATGGCCGCGATCATGGCTTCCGACCTCAATGAGCGTCTCAACCGGGCCTTGCTGTATGCCGGCATCGCCAACAAGGTGCTCGACGGCGAGCCCGCGGCGGCAGACTACCTGAACCTGCTGTTCAACGGCGACACGGCCTACGTGCGCTCGGCCGTCTTCGATGGCAACCTGCAGTTGCGTTATTCCTCCGCGGCGATGCCGAGCGAGAACGAGTTCGCCGAACTGCTGCGTAAAACCTATCCGGCAACCTCGGCCGTCACCACACCCAGACTTGGCAATGTTGCACTCGGCAACACCGACGGTTATAGCTGGCGCATCCCGCTGATGGTGCCCTTGAACAGCCCCAGGAATAACGTTCATGGCTTTTTTATCGCGGTGCTCGATCTCGGCCGCTTCCTGACCGACTACCAGCAGATCGGCGACGGTTATCGGGTCTCGGTGGATGGCTTGTCGGGGCTGTCATTGGTCGCACTGAATGACGGCAAGCTGGTCAGCAACAACAAGGAAGGCATTGTCGACAAATTCAGCAGCAATGCAACCACGCACAGCCTGCCCGGCGTGAGCAACTACCAAAAGGTGGCGAGTTATCCGCTGACCGTCACGGTGAGCCTGGATCCGGATTTCATCGTGGCCGACCTGACCCAGTCGCACTATGAATACGTGCGCTACGCGATCGTGATTTCGATTGCCGTCATTTCGCTGACCCTGATCCTGATCGCCATTTCCTACCATCGCAAGAAGCTCTACCAGCGCCTCGAACATTCCGAGCGTGAAAAAATCTGCCTGATCGAACAGCTGGAAAAGGAAAAGACGCGCGCCTATCAGCTGGCGTCGCACGACTACCTGACGGGGATTCCCAATCGCATGCTGTTCAATGAACTGGCCGCGGCCGAATTGTCGCGCGCCAAACGCAGCCCCAACTTGTACGCCTTGTTCTTCATCGACCTCGACGGTTTCAAGCCGATCAACGACACGCTCGGCCATGCAGTCGGCGACTTGTTGCTGCAGTCGGTGGCGCAGCGCCTGTGCGCCAGCTTGCGCGAGTACGACCTGGTGGCGCGACTGGGCGGCGATGAGTTCGTGGTGCTGCTGTCGGATATCAAATACCAAAGCCAGATAGCCGACATTGCCGACAAACTGCTCAAGACCGTCGGCGCGCCCCATCCCAACCTGGCGGGACATGAAGTCTCGACCAGCCTGAGCATCGGCATCGCCTTGTTTCCCGACGACGGCCACACCATTGACGAATTGCTCTCCAAAGCCGATACCGCCATGTACGTCGCCAAGAAAGCCGGCAAGGGCGCCTATCGCTTCCACGACGCCGCCATGCGCGGCGGCCACGTCAGCCGCTTGCCGGCGACCGCAACGGCCACGCGTTATCTCTCTGCCTGAGACGGCTCGCGCGATTTCAACTGTTTCAGGAAGGCGCGCACCACCGGCGATTTTTCATGGCGGCGCGAAGCCAGTGCAATCGTACCGGGGATCGCCTTGCCTTCAATCTGGCGATACACCACCCCCGGCATATGCACCCGTTGCATGACCGAAACCGGCACGATCGCCACGCCTTGCCCCAACGATACCAGCGTAATCACTGCCACCAGGCCGCCGGGATTGGCGATCGTGCGTGGCACGAAGCGTCCGCGCCGGGCCACTTCCATGGTGCCGGAAGCTTGTTCCGGCAAGATGAATGGTTCGGCTGCAAGATCCGCCGCCGGCAATACGTCCTTGTGCGCCAGCGGCGAGTCTTGTGGCAGCGCCGCGACGAAATCGTCATACAGCAAGGTCATGAGGCTGATGTCCGGCGGGCAGGCCACCGGCGGACGGATGAACGCCAGGTCCAGGCCGCCGTCGCTGACCAGCAATGGCAGGCGCTCCATCGGCGCTTCGGTCAGGTTCAGCTGCACCAGCGGATAAGCGTTGCGAAAGCGCGCCACTTCGATTTGCAGTAAGCCGGAATACGCCGCCGATGCAATGTAACCGATTTCGATCCGGCCGATCTCGCCGCGACCGGCGCGGCGTGCGGCTTCTTCGGCGCGTGCCGCTTGCTGCAGCGTGCGCAACACCTCTTCCCGAAAGACTTCTCCGGCCGAGGTCAGGCTGACCGAACGCTTGGTGCGCTGGAACAGGCGCACATTGAGCAGGCGTTCGATCTCCTGGATTTGTTTGGTCAGCGCCGGCGGCGAAATGCCCAGCTGCTCCGCCGCACGGGCGAAATGCAAGGTCTCGGCAACAGCAGCGAAACAGCGAAAATGGCGCAGCTCCATGGGCTTCCTTGATAATTAACTACAGAGAAATTAAATAGCGATTTATATGTAATAAAGATAATTATAGGCAAGATTAGAATGAACGCACATCTTGTCTATCTAAGGAGTCACCATGCAGTTGAAGCCACGTCTCGTCACGCTTGTTCTGTGCCTGTCGGCCATCGTCTCGGGCGCGCTCAGCCTGTCCGCCGCGGCCCAGCAAAAGGAGGGCGCTGCCATCAGCAAGCGCGTGTTGTCGCTGGAAACGGCCAGGTCCATCGTTGCCGCTGCGCATGAAGAAGCGCGCAAGAATGGCTGGCCCGGCGCGATTGCCGTGGTCGATGACGGCGGCTGGCTGATTGCCGCCGAGCGCATGGACAATGCCGCGACGACGCTCGGTGTGGCAGTGGCGACCGAGAAAGCGCGCACCGCGGCCTTGTTCAAACGGCCTTCTGCCGATCTGGAAAACGCCGTCAACAACGGTCGTCCCGCCGCCATCACGGCAGGGCTGGTGATGATGGAAGGCGGCTTGCCGATAGTGATGGATGGCCAGGTGGTCGGCGCCATCGGCGTCAGCGCCGACACCAAGGTGCACGACAGCCAGATCGCGCGTGCCGGTTTGACGGCCGTGAAGCCTTAGGTCGCGGTCATGCGCAGCGAACTCCACGCAAGCGCAGACGTCGCCGCACAGGCCGATCGCGCGCGTCGCCAGGGACGCAACATCCTGTTGATTTGCTCCAGCGTATGCGCCTTGATTGTGCTCGACACCAATATCGTGGCGGTGTCCTTGCCTTCGGTGGCGCGTTCGCTGCACGCCGACTTCAGCGACATCGAATGGATCGTCAGCGCCTACATGCTGGCGTTCGCCTCGTTGCTGCTGCCGGCCGGCAGCCTGGCGGATCGCTTCGGTCGCAAGCGCATGATGTTGCTCGGCCTGGCCTGGTTTGCAATCGCTTCGCTGGGTTGCGGGCTGGCCTGGTCGGCTGCCGTGCTGCAACTGGCGCGCGCAGCCAAAGGCGTGGGCGCGGCCATGCTGCTGACATCGGCGCTGGCCGTGATCGGCCATTTATTCCATACCGAGAAAGACCGTACCCATGCCTGGGCGGTGTGGGGCGCCTGCATGGGTGTGTCGATGACGGTGGCGCCGTTGCTGGGCGGCGTGATTACCCAATTGCTGGGCTGGCGCTGGATCTTCCTGCTCAACTTGCCGGTGTGCGGCTGTCTTGCGTTGCTGGTGTATCGCCGGGTCAGCGAATCGAGCGACGCCGGCGCAGCGCGCATCGATCCCTGGGGCAGCTTGTTGCTGAGCGGTGGATTGTGCTGCGTAATCTGGGCGCTGATCAATGCCAACGCCGCCGGCTGGACCAGTGCAGCCACCTTGTCGCGGGCCGCTGGCGGCCTGCTGTTGCTGGCCTTGTTCATTCCGGTCGAGCTGATGCAGCAACGTCCGATGATCGACTTGCGGCTGTTTCGCCGCGCACCGTTCGTCGGTGCGGTGCTGGCCATGTTCGGCTATGCCAGCGCAGCCCAGGTGATGATGACGTTCCTGCCGCTGTATCTGCAGAATGCATTTTCGTATTCTGCCATCGTGGCCGGTCTGGCGATGCTGCCGTTCGCCGTGGCGATGATGCTGTTCCCGCGCGTGGGCGCTGCGCTGACGCGTTACTTGCCCTTGCATGGGGTGATGGCGCTGGGCATGGGGCTGGTGTGCGCCGGCAATCTGCTGGTGGCCGTCGCCGCCTATGTCGGCAGCTATGCGCTGGTGCTGGTGGGCATGATCGTCACCGGCAGCGGCGCCGGATTGCTCAACGGCAATACCCAAAAAGCCATCATGCTTTGTGTGCCGCGCGAACGCACTGGCATGGCCTCGGGCATCAGCACGACCACCCGTTTTGCCGCCATCGTGCTGGCGATTGCCTGTCTCGGTTGCGTGTTGACGGTGCGCACCGGCAGTTTCCTCAAGGACGCCTTGCTGGCCGCCAGGCTGCCGCTACCGGCCAATTTCAGCGATGTAGTCGAGCGCGTGGTCGCCGGCGATACCGCAGCGGCATTGCCGGGCCTTGGCAATAACCTGCACGCGCTGCATCTGGCGCAGACCGGCTTTGCGCATGCATTTTCACTGCTGATGCTGGCCGCCGCCGCGATCGCCGCGATTGCCGGCGTACTGCTGTTTCGCCTCATGGGCAGTGCCGGCAGCGCGGCGCCGCTGGAAGCCGTCGCGGCCTGAACCCGTTTGACCGAAGGAGTCGTCATGAACCAGCCGCCGTCCAAAACCACAGTGCAACGATCTTTCCTCGCGACGCTGGCAGCCGTATTGTGGTCCTTCGTCGGTTTGCGCCGGCGCGCCGACTACGAAAAGGACGCGACCTCGCTCAATCCTTTTTATGTCATCGGCGCCGGCCTGATCGGCGTCGCTCTCTTCATCGCGCTGCTGATCACGGTGGTGAAGTTGGTGGTGAGCCGCTGAAACGCGCGCCAACCGGCATGTCGGGCATGGAAGTTGCGTAACCGATTGTTGATGAAATCCCTTCTCTTCCGGACAGGAGTATTGCGATGGCGACCAACAGCTTGCGGCAGTTACTACATACCTACGGGCGCTATCGCGCCGACGGACTGCATCATCGGCAACGCGCCGGCATTTGCATTGTCGTCACCTTGTTGTTGTTTGCGTTTGTCGCACATAACCAGGAACTCGATCTTGCCGTTGCCGGCATGCTGGCTCATCTCGGCACCGATTGCAGCTGGTGCGCCGTGATGCCTTCTTGATCTGGCGCAGCCATGCGCCGCGGGTCCTGGGGTAAGATCGACCCGGTGCTCGCCGTTGCGGTGGGCCGACAGCTGCAAGGAATGCACTATGCCGGGTCCGGTCAAGGTCATGATGTTCAGCGCACAGCGCTACGATCAGCAATTTTTCGACGATATCAATGCACGGCAATTCGCCGCCCAGCAATTCCACCTGAATTATCAAGCCGCCAGCCTGACGCCAGACTCGGCGGCGTTGGCGCATGGCTGCGATGCGGTGTGCGTGTTCGTCAATGATGTGGTCGACGCCGCCGTGTTGCAACAACTGGCCGGGCAGGGCGTCAAGACGGTGCTGTTGCGCTGTGCCGGTTTCAACAACGTCGACCTGGCAGTGGCGCAACGCCTGGGTGTGCAGGTGGCGCGGGTGCCGGCGTATTCGCCGGAGGCTGTGGCCGAGCACGCGATTGCGCTCATCATGACGCTCAACCGCCATACCCATCGCGCCTATAACCGCGTGCGTGAAGGCAATTTCATGCTGGACGGCTTGCTCGGTTACACCATGCACGGCAAGACTGTCGGCATCGTCGGCAGCGGCAAGATCGGCCTGGCCACGGCGCGCATCCTGAAGGGCTTCGGCTGCCAGGTGCTGGGCCACGACCCCTATCCATCGGCGGCATTTTGCGAGGTCGGCGAGTACGTCGCGCTGGACGCTTTGCTGGCGCGAGCGGACATCGTCTCGCTGCATTGTCCGCTCAGCCCGGCCACGCATCATTTGATCGACGCCGCCAGCGTTTGCAAGATGAAGCCGGGCGCCATGCTGGTCAATACTTCGCGTGGCGCCCTGATCGATACGGCTGCCGTGATCGAGGCCTTGAAGTCGCGCCAGCTCGGCGCGCTGGCCATCGATGTCTATGAGCAGGAGAGCGAATTGTTTTTCCGCGACCATTCCTCAGAGATCATCGGCGACGATGTATTCCAGCGGCTGATGACTTTCCCCAATGTACTTGTCACCGGCCACCAGGGTTTTTTCACCAAGGAAGCGCTGAGCGAGATTGCAAGCATCACACTGGGCAATCTGCAATGCTATGCGCAAGGGCGCACGTGTCCGAATGAAGTCGCGGCCGGCTAGAAGCGACAACGCCATCCTGAGGATGGCGTCGGCATGGAGGCGTATGGGCTGGCACGCTACAACAGCAATTCCTTTGCCAAGTCTCTCTTGGGATCAATTTGCGCGTCGAACTTCAACGCCTGTTCCACATGGTGCAGGTGATGCAGCATCAGTTCGACTGCCTGGTCGGCCTTGCCGGCCTTGGCGGCGGCGATGAAGGCCGCATGCTCTTCGGTCGAACAGATCGCATCGCGCGTCGATTGATACAACATGGTGATCAGTGAGCTGCGGCCGGCCAGCTTGACCAGGATATCGGTCAGCACGTCATTGCCGACGATATTGGCCAGCAAGATGTGGAAATCGCTCAGCAGCGTCGAGCGCACCTGGGGATTGTGTTCTTCGATGGCGCGGCGTTCTTCGCGCAGGTGGGCTTCCAGGCGGACGTAGTCTGCTGCCGTCGCACGCGCCACGAATTCTCTCACCATGGCGGCTTCCAGCGTACGGCGCACAAAGAAGATGTTGCGTGTTTCTTCCACGGTCGGCTTGCTGACGAAGGCGCCCTTGTCGGGGATCAGGTCGATCAGCTTGTCCTTGGCCAGCATCACCAGCGCCGCACGGATCTTGGTGCGGCTGACCTGGTAGACGCGCGCCAGCGCTTCTTCGCGCAGTTTGGCTCCGGGGGGAAGACGCTGTTCGGCGATGGCGATGGTGATATCGCGCGCAATCGCTTCGGAACTATCGGAGGGAAGTGCTGCGTCGGTCATAGGATGGATAGGCTTCTTGTGGTGGGCGGCATTCGGTCAATGACGCGCAGGGCCGGACGATTTCCTGGTCGGCCGCTGCGCTAAACATAGCGAATTGTACCCTCTGTATTTTGCACTATCCATCCAGCGCCCTTATTCGAAAGCTGCCGCCGGGATTTCACCGTTGAGCACGGCGCGGGCGCGCGTCTTGTCGATGTCTTTTTCCCAGCTTGCGACCACCACGGTGGCGACGCAGTTGCCCAGCAGATTACCCAGCGCGCGGGCGATGCCGACGAACCAGTCGATCGACAGCACCAGCACCAGGCCGACCACCGGAATCGCCGGAATCGTCGTCAGCGTCGCCGCCAGGATCACAATGGCCGAACCCGGTACGCCGTGCGCGCCCTTGGACGTGATCAGGGCAATCGCCAGGATCATCAACAAGTCGCCCATCGCCAGATGCGTGTTGGTCGCCTGCGCGATGAAGACTGCCGCCATGGTCAGGTAGATCGAGAAGGCATCGAGGTTGAATGAATAACCGGTCGGGATCACCAAGCCGACGGTGGATTTCTTGATGCCCATGTGCTCCAGCTTTTTCATGATCTGCGGCAGCACGCTGTCAGACGACGCGGTGGCCAGCACCACAACCAGCTCTTCACGCAGGTAGCGGATCAGTTTGAAAATGCTCAGTCCCGAGGTGCGCAGGATCGCGCCCAGCACCACCACCACGAAGAAAATCACGGCGCCGTAAAACAGCAGCACGAGCATGCCCAATTGCTTGAGCGAGCCGATGCCGTAACGGCCGACGGTAAAGGCAATCGCGCCGAACACGCCCAGCGGGGCCAGGCGGATGATGAAGGACATGCACTTGAAGAAGGCTTCCGACAGCGAAGAAATCAGCGCCACGGTGGGTTTGCCTTTGTCGCCGATCAACAGCAGGGCACAGCCGAAGATCACCGAAATGAGCAAGACTTGCAGCACATCGCCTGAAGTGAAAGCGCTCACCACCGTGCCGGGGATCAGCTTCATGATGAAGTCGGCGAAGCTGGTGCCCTTGACCTTGCTGGCAGTTTCTACATAACTGCTCAGGCCGCTGGGGTCGAGATTGCTCGGGTCGATGTTCATGCCGGCGCCGGGCTGGAACACGAACGCCAGGATCAGCCCGAGCACCAGGGCGATGGTGGTCACCACTTCAAAGTAAATGATCGCCTTGACGCCGACGCTGCCGACCTTCTTCAGATCGCTGGCACCGCAAATGCCTTGCACCACCACGCAAAACACGATCACCGGGATGATCATCTTGATCAGCTTGATGAAGCCGTCGCCGAGGGGTTTGAGGGCCTGCGCAAAATCGGGATAAAACAGTCCGACGACGATACCGGCAACAAGGGCAATGACGACTTGCCCGAACAAAGATTTGAAAAATCGATTCACCTTGGTCTCCTGATGTTGTTCTAGATAGTTGTTGTTACATCGCTATTTAAGTAAATTTTTTTGACGCGCTGGAACAAGATCACTATATTGCATACAATTGTTGAATACAATAAAAACATGCAACTTTGATGAGCCCGAGGAGACCAGCGTGGAAAATGTTTCAGAGCAGTACCGGCTTTGCGGCCGGGAAATCATGCAACGCGCCGAGGCGTTGGCCGTGCATAGCGAGGCACAGGGGATGTTGACGCGCACCTACCTGACGCCCATGCACCATGCCGCCGCGCAACAACTGAGCGACTGGATGACGGCTGCCGGCATGCAAGTCAGGCGCGACAACGCCGGCAACGTCATCGGCCGCTATGCCGCGGCGCCCGGTCATGACAGTGCCGCCGCCCTGGTCACCGGCTCGCACTTCGACAGCGTGCGCAATGGCGGCAAATACGACGGCAACCTCGGCATTTTGTTGCCGCTGTCGTGCATCGCCGCCTGGCATCGCGCCGGCAAACGCTTTGCGTTTCCGATTGAGGTGATCGGCTTTGCAGAAGAAGAGGGCGTGCGTTTCAAGGCCACGTTGCTCGGCAGCCGCGCGGTCGCCGGCACCTTCGATCGCGCCGTGCTCGACAACCTTGATGAACACGGCGACAGCATGCGCGCGGTGATGCACGCCGCCGGCTTCGACCCCGACGCGCTCGCCGCATCGGCCTGGCAGGCGGCAGCGATCGCCGCCTTTGTCGAAGTGCATATTGAACAAGGTCCCTTGCTGCTCGACGCCGCGTTGCCGGTCGGCGTGGTGACTGCGATCTCGGGCGCGACGCGCTTCATGGCGGAGTTGCAGGGACTGGCCGGACATGCCGGCACGGTGCCCATGCATCTGCGCCGCGACGCGGCGATGGCGGCGGCCGAAATCGGCTTGTACATCGAACAGCGCTGCAGCGGCCGACCCGGCCTGGTCGGCACCATGGGCATCATGGAAGTGCCCAACGGCGCCGCCAACGTGGTGCCGGGTAGCGCCCGTTTTTCCATCGATATTCGCGCCGAACAGGATCAGGTCAGGCAAGACGCCGTGGCCGATGTCACCGCGCAAATCGAGCGTATCTGCGCGCGCCGCAAGGTCGCCGTCACGCTGCGCAACACCCATGAAGCCGGCAGTGTGCCGTGCGCTGACCGTCTGCAAGCGCAACTGGCAAGCGCCATCACCGCCTGCGGCTTACCGGTGCGCCACCTGCCGTCCGGCGCCGGACATGACGCCATGGCGATTGCCGCCATCGCCGACGTCGCGATGTTGTTCGTACGCTGCGGCAACGGCGGCATCAGCCACCATCCCGACGAAACCATGACCGAACAAGACGCCGCCATTGCGGCGCAGGTGTTCAGCCATTTCGTTGAACACTTCTCGGTCTGAAGCTGCACTCGCGGGCGACCGACTTACTCTCTTATTGCAAAGGATTCCCCATGACCACCATCACCATCGACGGTTTCAACCTCAACGCCGAGCAAGTCATCAGCGTGGCACGCTCCATCAACGGCACGTACGCCAAGGTGGCGCTGGCTGAATCTTCGCGCGCCGCCCTCAAGCAAAGCCGCGACTTCATCGAAGCCACCTGGATGCACGACGAAGCGCCCATGATGTACAGCTTCAACACCGGCGTCGGCTTGCTCAAGGACACCCGCATCAAGGTCGAACACATCGAAT
>Ga0209913_1000126_pt1 | contig 80649 bp, 70 predicted proteins | sample PersoiDNA2013203_FD_185805 | JGI IMG/M metagenome (GOLD analysis project Ga0209913, IMG submission 185805) | Permafrost soil microbial communities from the Arctic, to analyse light accelerated degradation of dissolved organic matter (DOM) -... | ecosystem: Environmental > Terrestrial > Soil >...
AACAAAACTTCCGCCCGCTGGCCAACACCTATCGCCCCATCGTCAAAGGCCCGCAGACCGCCCTGGTGGTCGGCCCCAAAGGCGAAGAAATCTGGACCGACCAGTACGGCCGCGTGAAGGTGCATTTCTACTGGGACCGCCACGACCAATCCAACGAAAACAGCTCGTGCTGGATACGCGTGTCGCAATCCTGGGCCGGCAAGAACTGGGGCTCGATGCAGATCCCACGGATCGGCCAGGAAGTGATTGTGAGCTTTCTGGAAGGCGACCCGGACCGGCCGATCATTACTGGGCGGGTGTATAACGCGGAGCAGACGGTGCCCTACAAACTGCCCGAAAATGCCACACAAAGTGGTATGAAAAGCCGCTCCAGCAAGGGCGGCTCACCCGCCAACTTCAACGAAATACGCATGGAGGACAAAAAAGGCGCCGAGCAACTCTATATCCACGCGGAGCGTAATCAGGATATTGCCGTAGAAAATGACGAAGGCCATTGGGTGGGTCACGACCGCCACAGCACCGTAGATCACAACGAGACGGTCAGAATCGGCAATGACCGCCTGCGCGCGGTGTTGGCTAACGATGCTTTGCATGTCGGCGGGGCCAAGAGCGACAGTATCAACACCCAATACCTGATCGAGGCAGGATCGCAAATTCGGCTGGTCTGTGGAAAGAGCGTGCTGGAGTTCAATGCCAGTGGCGAGATCAACATCTCGGGTACCGCGTTCAATATTTACGCCAGTGGTAACGGCAATATCGATACAGGCGGCCGGCTGGACCTCAACGCGGGCAATGCCTGTGCCGTGGATAACAAGGGCAAAGGCATCAAAAGCGTTATTGATGCAGCGGTGAAAGCCTTCTTTCCCAAACGCTGACAAGGCAGACAGAGCGCCTGCCCAGTTGATCAAGTCGACAGCAAAAGATACCGCAGCGCTTTGTGATACTTGGCGATCCGTTCCAGGTCCTTGGTCTCTAGCGTGGGCAATCGCGTGAGGTTGAGGTTGTCCCGGATGTCTTCGATTTTCACCTTGCGCGCCAACTCATCAGGCCGAATCCTCGCGATAAAGTCTTCGTAGACTTCGCCGGGACGCTTTGAGAGACAGTCGATGGCATGTATCACGTGCTCGCTGAGGCCTAATTGTCTTAATTCATCCAGGGTGACATCACTGTCTTCGACAACATCATGCAGAACGCTGACAACCTGCTCGTCCAATGTCTCGAATTTCAACATCAAGCGCAGCGGGTGCAGAATGTAAGGCTTGCCAGACTTATCCACCTGCCCTGTATGAACACGACAGGCCAGCGCAATGACGGCGTCGAGAATACTCATTGACGTGGAAATCCTTTTTCATATTGCTCACGAGTGATTTCCCGGCCCGAGCACAACGCTTCCCGATACAGACGATGGTCAGGAGCCACCGGCTCAGTACGTTCTTGTGCGCCATAGAACTTGACGTATATTTTTTTCTCTCGGTGATCCCAGCGATACATGACTTCTTCGAAGTTGTAGTCGATGAAAACATCCCGGGTCAAAAGCGCTTCAAAATCAATTGCCACTGCTCCCCCTTATCGCGTCGTAATAGGCTTTGCTCTGATTGGCAATGGCTTTTGCTTCGGCACTGTTTGGGTCCAGCACTCGCCACTCCTCATAGTACTTGTGGCCCAGCCCACCTTCGACGTTGGCTTTCGCCGCCACCGCATCGTAGGTGCCGTCGCCCAACAACCTGCCGAGCGCGTCAGCGCTCCTTTCCACAGAGCCTTTCAGAAGTGTGAGTAGACGATGTTGAAACGTCAGATCGCCGTGCCTCGGTTCGTTCCCGGCTGAATCAGCAACAGCTCATCCAACTCGCGCTTGCGGCAACGTATAACGAACGGTAGAGCAGCGTCCGGGTCACGCTTGAACAGTTCAAAAGTTGCCCGATCAATTTCATAATATTCCTCGTAATCGACCATACCGTTGCTGACCGGTATGGATACGTAAAAACGACCCGATTCCTTTTCGATTCCCACGGAAAACATGTGTTCCCGACTTACAAAAACATCCTGAAATTTCATGATCACCTCTAGAATCCTAATGGCGTCCAACTGAAGTCAGTGGGCGCAATACTGCCTGCATCGATGACGGCCTCACTGCTGCCCGTAGGCAGTTTACCGCCAGGAATCCATAACTCATTCGCCCCTGCCTCGTTCCCGGAGGGAATCCGTAGATTCAAGTCTTTCGGGGCGGGAATATCGATGCGAACCAGAGTGCTGTTATCCAGCGTATTTTTCGGTAATCCAAGCGCCTGCTCCAACGCTCTTGGGTCACCCTTGGCATTGGCCAGCAATTGATCCGCTTCGTGCTTGGGCATAATGAAGGAGGTGCCATCACGCTGAGCAATTCCGTACTTGTCGAGGTTGGACTTTGTCATGAAGCGCGAGGCGCCTTTATCGAACTGGGCTAGATGTTCGCTTACGTACTTAGGTGAGAGGTACGTATCGGCATTCGGTCGGCTTCCCTTCGGCATTGCCAGGATGTCAGCCTCAGTCACGCCAAGTTTGTACTTAGACGTCGCCAACCTTGCCATCTTCGGACTCAGCCCTAGCATCGCCATACCTGCCACGCCTTGGAGCAGATCTCGATAGCCCGGCCCAAGTCGATCACCCAATTCACCCAGTAGGGTCATGCCGCCTAAAACCAGGCCGCCGATCACGACAAACTCGACAAGTACCGCAAGACCGACCATGGCGGCCATTACCAGTGCAGCGCCGGCTGCCAGCAACCCCACAAGCTCCAGCCCGGAATGCATCCAACCTTCGATATCAAGAACAAACGCAACCGAAACTGTCGGCCCACCGATAAACGTATTGGGGCTGCCGCTCTTGATATGCGCACCGCAGACCATTTTGCTATGCAAGCGGGCCGCCGGCTTGCCGTTGATAAAGACCGTGGCACTGCCTTCGGCGATCAATACCGGAAACGGCCACATTGGGTGACTCATCGGAAAACCGGTACAGGACGAGGCGATGTCCTCTCCCGCTCGCATCGCATTGAGGCCATTGATATAGACATTGAAACTGCCCTTCAACAACTTCCCCGTGGTAGGTTCGGGCAGGTTGAAAAGAGTATTTAGACCTTTGACGATTTGGAACATCGACAAACCGCCCGCAGCGATCGAACCTGCCATGATCGCCACCGCCACCCCACCGGTGGCAACGGTAGCAGCGATGACTGCGGCTCCAATCAATGCGCCCGCCACAGCGCCGGCGATCATCGACATGACCCCAAAACCGTGGGCTATTTCATCACCCAAGCGTGCTGCCGCCTGCGCATCCATCGCGTACCTCTACCGTCTTGGTCCACTCGCGTTGTATCTACGCGGAACACATCACCTGATCAAATATCGGAAACCCGCAGCTTCAGCGAGTTCATGACAATCTTCCAAGCCTTCTCATGATGAACAAGATCATCGGGGTGGTTGTCAATGTCGTGATCAAAACGGCTGGTTTACGCTCTATAAAGACCTATCGCAACATGATCCCTCGACCCTCACGTTGCCAGCTGTAATCCACCAATGTGGCCGCATGACCATAGAGCGCCATGTCCCAACGCAGAGCCAGCTTGAACGCCGGCAGCTGCTGTTCCGCACTCTTCATTTGGTAGGGCAAGCAGTAGCATCAGACACTCGTAAGGCGATATTGGCCAGGTTCCGTCCAAGCGACTCGCCAAAAGTTACCACTGAGAAGACCCAAGTCATCCCGAAGGTATTCAAAGACCTCAGCAGGGCACCATTCCTTACCTGCCGAGAAGGCAACTTCCAGTAAACGCAAGGCATCAAACACTTGAGCTTTCTGTTTATCATCCAGCACATCCAAAATGTAAACGTCATGCTCTGCCGTTTGCGAAAACCCAATAGCGCGCAAAGCAGGATCCAGGTTGGGATCCATCACACGAACACGCACTGCATCGGCGTCTGCTTTTTCCACATAGGCCTTTAACATCTCATTAGTCACTGACAAATACCTCAGTTATCGTTTTAATACCACTTGCATCCTTTGTGGGAATAGACTCAACAACCATTTCTGGAGCCCCTCCTGGCAAGTGTTTGCCTGGCCCTAAAAAGTGCTTATTTCCTTCCAAGGGACTTCTGGGCATACGGTCAACAATATTATCCACCTGCCTCACTTTAAAGCCGCCCTGCAGTGAACCATCTTCCAGACCGAAAGCGCGCTCCAATTCTGCCGCTTTCTTTGTACTTATGGTTACTTTGGAGCGCCCTGCAAGATCACCTATAACATCAGTGACACCCTTTTTATCGGAAACAAAGCTGCCGCCCCGACCAATCGTTGGATATTTATCCCATGAGGTCGGGCTGACGTTAAAACCGGTATTGTCCTGGAGCATTTGTTCTTGTCGCTGGCGAGCCAACAAGGTTCGCTCGGTGGCGGTCATCGGCCTGCGCGCCAATCTTGGGCTTGCGCCCAGCAGTGCCAAACCAGCGATCCCCTGCAACAAGTCTCGGTAACCCGGTCCCAGCCGGTCGCCAAGATCGCCGATAAGTGCCATGCCTCCCAACACCAAACCACCGACAATCACGACTTCAACCAGAACAGCCAACCCCACCATAGCGGCCATAACCAAACCAGCGCCTGCCGCGAGCAGCCCCACAAGTTCCAGCCCAGAATGCATCCAGCCCTCGATATCCAGCACAAAGGCTACCGAGACGGTTGGCCCGCCGATAAAGGTATTTGGGCTGCCGCTCTTGATATGGGCACCGCACACCATTTTGCTGTGCAGGCGGGCCGCCGGCTTGCCGTTGATAAACACGGTGGCGCTGCCTTCGGCGATCAACACCGGGAAGGGCCACATCGGGTGATTCATCGGCAGCCCAGTGCAGGACGAGGCAATGTCTTCGCCGGCGCGCATCGCATTGAGGCCGTTGATATAGACGTTGAAACTGCCCACCATCAGCTTGCCGGTGGTGGGCTCAGGTAGGCTGAAGATAGTGCTCAGGCCCTTGACCACCTGGAACATCGACAGTCCACCCGCCGCAATCGAGCCGGCCATGATTGCCACCGCCACTCCGCCGGTAGCAACTGTAGCAGCGATGACTGCGGCACCAATCAATGCTCCTGCCACTGCGCCCGCCAGCATTGCGGCGACGCCAAATCCGTGGGCTATTTCATCACCCAAGCGGGCTGCTGCTTGCGCATCCATTGCGTCAATCTACCGTATTGGTTATACCGGCCATGTGCGAATCAGGTGCCTGACACAAGGGGTTTGAGGCTGCTCATGGCAATTTTCCAGGCGGTCTCGTGATGAACCAGGTCACTCGGCGTGGTCGTCAATGTGGTAATCAGCACAGCCGGTTTTCGTTCGATAAACATCTGGCGCAACATCAGTTCGCGCCCCTCACGCTTCCAAGTGTAATCCAGCAGTGTGGCGGCATGTGCATGCAGCACCGTGTCCCAACGCTGGACCAACTTGAACTCAGGCAATTGCTGCTCTGCGCTCTTCACTTGTTTGTCGACGTAATCCGCAAAGATCGCGTCGCCTTGGGAGGCATCACGACTGATGACAAAACTGGCTTCCTTGGCGCCGCCAACGGCAGGCAGCTTGAAGATATTGATACTCTGGTCCTGCCAGGTATCAGGGATGTCGAGGTCCGCTTCTTGAATTCTGTAGAAGGTCACAGTGATCGCTTTCCATGGATGTGAGTGACTCGGGAAAGCGCAAATACTCGGGTAATGCGCCACAACAATCAAGCCGAGGGCGATTCCCAGGTCCCGTCCCACCAAAAATGGGCACCCAACCCAGTCAGCATGCCCATTTTTCCTACCGACCCGCCGCCCTTCGAGACCGCACCGCTATTGAACTTTGACGGACAGGGCGGACGTGCCTAAAAAATCCGCCACTCTCCAATCTTGAATCGAGCGTTTATCAACTATCCTCTACATCAGCCTCCGCGTTCTTTACCAGTCTCTTGAGCATTCTGTTCATGTGCGTGTAGCGCTGGTCAATAGTATCCATTCGAGACTTGTCAGTCGGCGCGTCTGACGATTTAGGCGCTTCATACGGTGTGTAAATAACTCCGTATCGTTTACCCAGGTCTTGCATCTGGGTTTCTATGCCATTCATGTTTTTTTCAAGACTGCCTAAACGCCCACTTGTGTCCGTTGGGGCATCAGCACGTTTACCAACGGCCTTAGCCTCAGGCCCTTCGTTAATAGAAATGATTTGGTTGGCCATCGTCTCTGTTTTTATTTCACTTTCTTCGAGGCGCGCGTCTATTTTTTGCTTTTCTGTCGCGGCCGGATCTACGGTTGTGGTCGTGCCGTCCGCGTTCTTTTTTTCCGCACCGGGCATTGCCGCTTGCGCTTGGATTCTATCCAAGATGGCTTTGGAGGCTAGCTGCTCCCCCACGCTCAAGGGGATATTCACCAGTGAACTTACCCCCCCACTTATAAGGGAGCTGCGCGCGCTGTCCGCAAGTTCAGAAGGGAGCGATTTGAACCCTTTTTTATCGTGCAAATTGCTAATACTTTGCGTGTTCTTTAAAGAATCCTTAATCCCAGCTGACCCAACTGTGGGCTTTGTCTGTGACCCAGGACGTGGAGTAGGCCCTCCCGCCGTCCCATTATTTGGCGGATTACCGGAACCCGGATTAGATCCCCCGCCGTTAACTCCGTTACCTGCGTTACCTCCATTACCTGCGTTACCTCCGTTAACTCCATTACCTCCGTTAACTCCATTACCTCCGTTAACTCCATTACCTCCATTACCTCCGTTAACTCCACTACCTCCATTACCTCCATTACCTCCGTTAACTCCACTACCTCCATTACCTCCATTACCTCCGTTAACTCCACTACCTCCATTACCTCCGTTACCTCCGTTACCTCCGTTACCTCCGTGTCCATTTCCCCGGTACCTACCAGTGGCTCTGGCGCCCTTAGCACCACTTAATTCCGCAGCCCCCACCTTCTCATTACTTGCCGTAGGATATTCAATGCCCCCTCCGTTACCCGAACTCGAACCATATACAATCTTCGAGTGGCCAGCCGTTTGCGGCCCATTACCCGACGTCAATGGCGCGGAGTTGCCTGGCACGGTTGGCTGAGGTAGCGGAGCGATTGGGGGGACATAAGTTTGATTGGTAAGTTTCATTGAGACACCTCTTGAAAATGGTCTTGAGCGCGTCCCTGCAACCTCGACTTATACGTGGCTCCCCGTAACAGTTAAGTTCCACCGTTTCAATAGTCGCCCTTTATACGTATTAATAAACGCTGCACGCCTATAACTCATAACCCTATAAGCCGTCAGCACCTTCCTTGCGCCTCAATCGCTTTTCCACGCGCACAAAAAATGGGCACCCAACCCAGTCGGCGTGCCCACTTTTTCTACCACCCCGCCCCCTTCGAGACGATACCGCTATTACGGGTTGACGCTGTCTTTGAGCGACTTGCCCGGCTTGAACGCAACGGTATTACTGGCCTTGATTTTCACCGGCTCACCGGTTTGTGGGTTTTTGCCGGTGCGGGCGCCGCGGTGGCGTTGCAGGAAGGTGCCGAAGCCAACCAGGGTGACGCTGTCCTTGCGGTGCAGGGCGCCGGTGATTTCTTCGAGAACGGCGTTGAGGACGCGATTGGCCTGTTCTTTGGTGAGGTCCGCTTTTTCAGCGATGGCGGCTGCGAGTTCTGGTTTACGCATAAGTGAAGCCTCTTTGACGGTTTTTTGTTGTTATGTCCGTGCTGCTCTCTAGTGGAGCAGCGCCCAAGGCGCCGCAGGCTCTACTCTGCGGCAGACGGGAGTGAGGATGGCATGCCCTCGGACGCCGCGCCAGTCTCGCGGCGACCTTTCTAGGGTGAAAAACAGGGTTATTCCGACAGAACGACCGGTATTTATGCCAGCAAAGGCGGAAGTTCTTTGTTCAACGCCAGTTTTTCCATCACGGCGCTGCCGGTCAGCGCATAACCCAGCAGGCGGCCGCTGGTGTCGCGGCACAGGGCCTTGATGTCGGCGCCCTGCCCTTCGACGCTCCACACGCCTTCGGTGCCCCGTGGCGGTGGCGAAACCACCAGCGGGCAGACCGGGGTTTTCACGGTGACCGGCATCGGCCCGTAGCTGACGGCCGTGGCGTTGCCCGCCAGGGTCTGGGCCAGGGCGCGGGCGCAGCTCATCAGCGGCATGACATACAGCAGGTTCAGGCCATCGACCTCGGCGCAGTCGCCCAGGGCATAGATGTTGGCGTGGGAAGTCTTGAGGTGGCGGTCGACCATGATCCCCCGGTTGATCTGCAGGCCAGCAGCTGCGGCCAGATCGACGCGCGGGCGCAGGCCGATGGCCGAGACCACCAGGTCGCAGCGGACCACTTCACCGTCCGACAGGTGCGCTTCCAGGCCGTCGGCGCTGCGTTGCAGGCGGTTGAGCACCGGACCCAGGTGGAAGCGCGCCCCAAGGCCTTCCAGCCCGGCCTGCACCGCTGCGGCGGCCGCAGGGTGCAGCAGGGTTGGCATGACTTGCTCGCACGGCGCCACCAGGTCGATTTCGTAGCCTCCAAGGATCAGGTCGTTGGCAAATTCGCAGCCGATCAGGCCGGCGCCGAGTAGCAGGACGCGGCGTTTACCGACGGCTGCCGCGCGAAAGCGTGCGTAGTCTTCAAGATCGTTGATCGGGAAAATCAGCTCCGCAGCGTCGCCTTCGACCGGCACCCGCACGGTTTCCGCGCCCCAGGCCAGGACCAAGTCGCGGTAGGCCACCGCTTCTTCACCGATCCACAGGCGCTTGTGGCCCGGGTCGATGCCGGTGATACGGGTATGGGTGCGCACTTCGGCCTTGAGTTGCTCGGCCATGGCGCCAGGTTCAGCCATGCTCAGGCCATCGGCTTCCTTGTTCTTGCCAAAGCCGGTGGAGAGCATGGGCTTGGAGTAGGAGCGCCCATCATCCGCGGTGATCAGCAGCAACGGGGTTTCGCTGTCGAGCTTGCGAAACTCGCGGGCCACGTTGTAACCGGCCAGTCCTGTGCCGACGATCACGACAGGTACGTTCATTCCTTTCTCCTCGTAGTACGTTTCGTAAATTCGCGATTACGCGATTTCGATCATTTCGAAATCCATTTTGCCCACGCCGCAGTCCGGGCACAGCCAGTCTGCCGGAACGTCCTGCCACAGGGTGCCCGGTGCGATTCCGTCATCCGGCCAGCCGTCTTTCTCGTCATAGACCAGGCCGCAGACTACACATTGCCACTTCTTCATTTACTTGCTTCCTCAGGGTCCAGGCAGGTTGGCCGACGGTCGATAGATCTCGCGTTGCCGTGCGGCTCAGCGCGTTTTGTACTGATCGGGGCCTGCAGATGCAAGCACGATCGACGCAAGGCACCGGTTCAGCCCGGCAAAAGATCCGGGCGTCATGGTAAGCTCGCCGCCTCTTTTGCTGCCAATATTGACGCACCGTGCCGCACTCAATCACCCCTCCCGATGCTTGCCAATGGCTGACCCAGAGCCTTCTGAGCCCCCTGCCTGCGCCGTTGACCCTTGACTGGCTGTTCGATGAGGGCTCGCTGACGCGGCGGCTGACGGGGCTGTCCCGCGACGGCTTCAGCGTGACGCCGCTGTTCGAAGGCTGGCAGCCGCTGCGCGACGACGAATGCGTGGCGCTGGACCTGCCCGTGGCCAGTATCGGTTGGGTACGCGAGGTGTATTTGTGCGGGCACGCCCAGCCGTGGGTGTTTGCCCGCAGCGTGGCGTCGCGCAGTGCGTTACAGGGCGACGGGCTACATATGGACGAACTGGGGAGCCGCTCCCTGGGCGAACTGCTGTTCTGCGACCGCGCGTTCACGCGCCAGGCGATCGAGGTCTGCCACTACCCACGCCCATGGTTGCCCACGGCGGATCAGGTCGACGGGCTGTGGGCGCGCCGCTCGCGGTTCGACCGTGGGACGCTGAGTGTACTGGTCGCCGAAATCTTCCTGCCGAGCCTGTGGCATGCGGTGCATGACCACCCGGAGAACTGCTGATGTATCAACGCCTGCTCAAATCCTTGAACCGTCTGAACCCCAGGGCCTGGGATTTCATTCAGTTGACCCGCATGGACAAACCCATCGGCATCTACCTGCTGCTGTGGCCGACGCTGTGGGCGCTGTGGATCGCCGGCAAGGGCTCGCCGTCCTTGATCAATATCGTGATTTTCGTGCTCGGCGTGGCGCTGACCCGCGCCGGTGGCTGCGTGATCAATGACTGGGCCGACCGCAAGGTCGACGGCCATGTGAAGCGCACCGAGCAACGCCCACTGGTCAGCGGCAAGATCAGCTCGAAAGAGGCGCTGGTATTTTTCGCGCTGCTGATGGGCATCAGTTTCCTGCTGGTGCTGCTGACTAACGCGACGACCATCCTGCTGTCCCTCGGCGGCCTGGCGCTGGCGGCAAGCTATCCGTTCATGAAGCGCTACACCTATTACCCGCAGGTGGTGCTGGGCGCGGCGTTTTCCTGGGGCATGCCGATGGCGTTCACCGCCGAGACCGGCAGCCTGCCTGCCGCCGCGTGGCTGCTGTATATCGCCAATGTGCTGTGGACGGTGGGCTACGACACCTATTACGCCATGACGGACCGCGACGACGACTTGAAGATCGGCGTGAAATCCACCGCCATTCTGTTTGGCGACGCCGACCGGGTGATCATTCTGACCCTGCAAGGCCTGGCGCTGGCATGCCTGTTACTGGCAGGGGCGCGGTTTGAGTTGGGCGGCTGGTTCCACTTGGGGTTGCTGGCGGCGGCGGGCTGTTTTGCCTGGGAATTCTGGTACACCCGCGACAGGGACCGGATGAAGTGCTTCAAGGCGTTTTTGCACAACCACTGGGCAGGGTTGGCGATCTTTGTCGGGATTGTCGCGGATTACGGGTTGCGATGAGGGGTCAGGCCCCTCATCGCTAGGGGGTTGAACTAAGGCTTGGCGACTTTCCAGGCCCCGTCCATCTTGCCTTCACCGGTCATGTCGCCGGCCTTCTTGTCCATGACGAAGGTGTAGAGCGGCTTGCCGCTGTAGGCCCACTGACTCTTTTGATCGTCACGGGTGACCACGGTCCACTTGCCCATGGGCTTGTCGGTGGATTCAGCCATCAACGGCGGCCAGTTGGCGGCGCATTTATCGTTGCACATGGATTTGCCATCGGCATCCTTGGCGAAGGTGTAGAGCGTCATGCCCTTTTGATCGACCAGTATCCCGTCTTTGGTCATCGCAGGGTCCGCTGCGAATGCCAGGGTCGGCAGCGTCAACGCCGCAGTGACCAGCAGGGCCTTCCAGGAAAAAGTACTGTAAGTCATCGGAACCTTCCTTTTGTGGTTGTCAGGATTCGGACCCAAAGCGTAGTTCACGGAGGCGGGAATTGCGCGAGCAGCTAAATTACTGTCACACGACTGCAATAATTCCGTTATCTAATGCGGCGCAAGACAGTTAAATGACAAGAGGATTTTAGGCATGGTTGGCAGGAGCATTCTGATCGTCGACGACGAAGCGCCCATTCGCGAGATGATCGCCGTCGCGTTGGAAATGGCCGGCTATGACTGCCTGGAGGCCGAGAACTCGCAGCAAGCCCATGCCATTATTGTCGACCGCAAACCGGACCTGATCCTGCTGGACTGGATGCTGCCCGGCACCTCCGGCATCGAACTGGCCCGCCGCCTCAAGCGTGACGAGCTGACCGGCGATATCCCGATCATCATGCTCACCGCCAAGGGCGAAGAGGACAACAAGATCCAGGGCCTGGAAGTCGGCGCCGATGACTACATCACCAAGCCGTTTTCCCCACGGGAACTGGTCGCACGCCTGAAAGCCGTACTACGCCGTGCCGGCCCTACCGATGGCGAAGCACCGATCGAAGTCGGCGGCCTGTTGCTGGACCCGATCAGCCACCGCGTGACCATCGACGGCAAGCCCGCCGAGATGGGCCCTACCGAATACCGCCTGCTGCAGTTCTTCATGACCCATCAGGAGCGCGCCTACACGCGTGGCCAGTTGCTGGACCAAGTGTGGGGCGGCAACGTGTACGTGGAAGAACGCACCGTGGACGTGCATATCCGTCGTCTGCGCAAAGCCTTGGGCGATGCCTACGAGAATCTGGTACAAACCGTGCGCGGCACCGGCTATCGGTTTTCAACCAAAGGTTGAGCTGCAAGCTGTCAGCTACACGCTTCAAGTAAAAGCCGTTCACTCTTACTTGAAGCGTGCGGCTTGAAACTTTTCACTGGCCGAAGGACCGATCGTGAACCAAAACTGGCATGGCACGCTTATCCGCCACCTGCTGCTGTTGATCACCGGCTGTCTGCTGGTAGGCCTGCTCAGCGGCCAATACGGCTGGAGCCTGGCCGTCGGCATTGGCCTGTACCTGGGCTGGACCCTCAAGCAATTGCTGCGCCTGCATGAATGGCTGCGCCAGCACAAACCCGATGAAGCACCACCCGATGGCTACGGCCTGTGGGGCGAGGTGTTTGACAGCATCTACCACCTGCAACGCCGCGACCAACGGGTGCGCGGGCGCCTGCAAGCGGTGATCGACCGCGTACAGGAATCCACCGCCGCGCTGAAAGACGCGGTGATCATGCTCGACAGCGACGGCAACCTCGAATGGTGGAACCGCGCCGCCGAGACCCTGCTGGGCCTCAAGACGCCCCAGGACAGCGGCCAGCCGGTGACCAACCTGGTCCGCCACCCGCGCTTCAAGGAATACTTCGAGCAGGAAAATTACGAAGAAGCCCTGGAAATCCCCTCGCCCACCAACGACCGGGTGCGTATCCAGCTGTACCTGACGCGCTACGGCAACAACGAACATTTGATGCTGGTACGCGACGTGACCCGCATCCACCAGTTGGAACAGATGCGCAAGGACTTCGTCGCCAACGTCTCCCACGAGCTGCGCACACCCTTGACGGTGATCTGCGGCTACCTGGAGACGCTGCTGGACAACGTCGACGAGATCAACCCGCGCTGGAACCGTGCCCTGCAGCAGATGCAGCAGCAGGGCTCGCGCATGCAAACCCTGCTCAATGACTTGCTGTTGCTGGCCAAGCTGGAGGCGACCGATTACCCGTCGGATAACCACCCGGTGGCAGTGCAAAGCCTGTTGCAGACCATCAAGAACGACGCCCAGGCCCTCTCTGGCCAGCGCGGGCAACAGATCACCCTGGAAGCCGACCCGTCGATACTGCTCAAGGGCAGTGAAGGCGAATTGCGTAGCGCGTTTTCCAACCTGGTGTTCAACGCGGTGAAATACACCCAGGACAAGGGCAATATCCGCATCCGCTGGTGGGCCGACGCGCAGGGCGCGCACCTGAGTGTGCAGGACTCCGGCATCGGCATCGACGCCAAGCACCTGCCGCGCCTGACCGAGCGCTTCTACCGCGTCGACTCCAGCCGCAACTCCAACACCGGCGGCACCGGGCTGGGCCTGGCGATCGTCAAGCATGTGCTACTGCGCCACCGCGCCCGCCTGGAAATCAGCAGCGTGCTCGGCCACGGCAGCACCTTTACCTGCCATTTTCCGCCGACCCAGGTGACCCGTTCGCGGATGGTCGTGAATGATGAGTAACCCGGACACTCTACAAACCTAATTGTGTTGTTCCGAAGAAGGCATTCCAGGCCCCACCGGGCAGCAACCACTAGGCAAGCGCCGCGCCAGCCGCTACATTGGCCGACTTGTGTCTGCCTTTCAGGCGCTCCTGTCACCCCTATTGAACACACGGAACCCGCAAAACCCCATCATGGACCCTTCCCCAAGTATCACCCTCGCCACGCTCTTCGCCGATTTCGGCATGATTCTCTTTGCACTGATCCTGGTACTGCTCAACGGTTTCTTCGTTGCGGCGGAGTTTGCCATGGTCAAATTGCGTTCCACGCGGGTCGAGGCCATCGCCCACACCAACGGTTGGCGCGGGCAGATCCTGCGCACCGTACACAGCCAGCTCGACGCCTACCTGTCGGCCTGCCAGTTGGGTATCACCCTCGCCTCCCTGGGCCTGGGCTGGGTCGGTGAGCCGGCCTTTGCGCATATCCTCGAGCCGCTGCTGGGCGCCGTCGGCGTCGAGTCGCCGGAAGTGATCAAGGGCGTGTCGTTCTTTTCCGCCTTCTTCCTGATTTCCTACCTGCACATCGTGGTCGGTGAACTGGCCCCCAAATCCTGGGCCATTCGCAAGCCGGAATTGCTGTCGCTATGGACGGCGGTGCCGCTGTACCTGTTCTACTGGGCCATGTACCCGGCGATCTACCTGCTCAACGCCAGCGCCAACGGCATCCTGCGTATTGCCGGGCAAGGCGAACCCGGCCCGCACCATGATCACCAATACAGCCGCGAAGAACTCAAGCTGATCCTGCACTCCAGCCGTGGCCAGGACCCTAGCGACCAAGGCATGCGCGTACTGGCCTCGGCCGTGGAAATGGGCGAGTTGGAAGTGGTGGACTGGGCCAACTCGCGGGAAGACCTGGTAACCCTGGACTTCAACGCCCCGCTCAAGGAAATCCTCGCGCTGTTCCGTCGCCACAAATTCAGCCGTTATCCGGTGTATGACGCGCAGCGCAACGAGTTTGTCGGCCTACTGCACATCAAGGACCTGCTGCTGGAACTGGCGAACCTGGACCATATCCCCGAGTCGTTCAACCTGGCCGAACTGACCCGCCCGCTGGAGCGCGTGTCGCGGCACATGCCGCTGTCGCAGTTGCTGGAGCAGTTCCGCAAAGGCGGCGCGCACTTCGCCCTGGTGGAAGAGGCCGACGGCAATATCATCGGCTACCTGACCATGGAAGACGTACTCGAAGTGCTGGTGGGCGATATCCAGGACGAACACCGCAAGGCCGAACGCGGCATCCTCGCCTACCAACCGGGCAAACTGCTGGTACGCGGCGATACGCCGCTGTTCAAGGTGGAACGCCTGCTGGGCGTCGACCTTGACCACATCGAAGCGGAAACCCTGGCCGGGCTGGTCTACGACACCCTCAAGCGGGTACCGGAAGAGGAAGAAGTGCTCGAGGTTGAAGGCCTGCGGATCATCATCAAGAAGATGAAAGGGCCGAAGATCGTGCTGGCCAAGGTCCTGCTGCTGGACTGACCCTCAATTGCCCAATGCAAAATTGGGCAGTACCCCCACGGGCTGGTTGAACTCATACGGGATCGATACCAGCCCCGCCTCGGTACTCTGCTGCACCACAAAGTGCAGGTGCGGCCCGCTGCTGTTGCCGGTATTGCCCGACAACGCCAGCGCACTGCCCAGCGCCACCCGCTGCCCGACGCTGACGCTCACCGAACCTTGTTTGAGGTGCAGGTACACGCCCTGTGTGCCGTCATCGTGCTGCACTCGCACGAAATTCCCTGACGCATCGTTGCCGCGCCCGGCCTGGATGTTTTCGATCTTCACCACCACACCGCTGCGCGCCGCAATGATCGGCGTACCTTCGGGCATGGCAATGTCCATGGCGTAGCGGCTTTTGGCGTCGGTATGGCTGAAGTTGCCGTTGGGGCCTTGGGTCAGGCGAAAGGGTCCACCGCGCCAAGGCAACGGGTAGCGGTAGGCTTGCAGCGAGTAACCGGGTTTTGGCCTGTCGAGCACCGGCCGTTGCACACGCTCGGCCCTGCGCTCCTGGATCACGAACGCCTGGGCGCCGGGGGTTTGCCGGTCGCTGAAAAACACCTCGCCATTGGCATCGGTGGATTTGTAGAGGGTCATGGCCAGGGTCGACGTGGCGACCGTGGCCAGCCCACAGAACAGCAATAGGCGAAGGAGCATGGCGCGAACCTGCCGGGGAGACTGAACGGCAGGCTAGCAAGCCTTGATGACAAGACTGTGTGAGGCTCAACCCGGACTGCAGCCGGATACGATAGCTGCAACAGCGGACTTCAAATGTGGGAGGGGCGGTGCGACGATTCGATTTGCTCCCGATTGAGCGGTATCAATCAGCTTATGCGGCGACTGACCCACTGCCATCGGGAGCAAGCCCCCTCCCACACGGGACGGGTGGCGGGCTGTGAATCAGGCACCCGGCACAAAATGCTTCTGCGCCGTACCCCGCGCGATCAGCCGCGAGATGTAGTCCAGCTTCTGCGCATCCTGGTCGATAAAGCGGAAGGTCAGTTGCAGCCAGTCACTGTCGGGCCTGGGCTCGAAGGCGACGATGGCGTGCAGGTAGCCGTTGAGGCGCGCGACTTCGGCGTTGTCGCCTTGCTCAAGGTCGAGCACCGCGCTTTCCAGCACTTGGGGCAGGACCTCACTGCGACGGACCACCAGCAGCGCTTCCTTGATGCTCAGGGCCTTGATCACGCATTGCTGGGTGCCGCTGGACAGCCGCAACTGGCCCTGTCCACGACCGCTGGCAGGCGCAGCGGCCGAAGCCGCCTGTACGGGCGGGCTGTTGAGCAGGCCTCTGCTCGGGGCAGCCGCCGCCACTGGCGCGGACTTGACCGCTTCAGGCTTGCCACCGGTCAGGGCGCTCAGGGAGTCGTTACCGAAGGCTGAGTTCATCTTGGTCGGTGCGCTGGCGACCAGGGCGTCGAGGCGACCGACCTTGTGCAGGGCCTGCTTGACCTTGGTCAGCAGCTGCTCGTTGGTGAACGGTTTGCTGACGTAGCCGGAAACCCCGGCCTGGATCGCCTGCACCACGTTTTCCTTGTCGCCACGGCTGGTCACCATCACGAACGGCATGGCTTTGAGCTGCGGTTGCTCACGGCACCAGGTCAACAGCTCCAGGCCAGACATCTCGGGCATTTCCCAGTCGCACAGCACCAGGTCGAAGGTTTCGCGCATCAGGACGGCCTGGGCCTTTTTACCGTTCACCGCATCTTCAATTTTGATCCCTGGGAAGTAGTTGCGCAGGCACTTCTTCACCAGGTCGCGAATAAACGAGGCGTCATCCACCACCAATACACTGACTTTACTCATCGACCCTTTATCCTATAAAAACGCGGCACGCAGAACGCCTGACTAATGGCATTTTGCCAAAACTCTGTAGTCACGTTGGGTTTTCTTTCACCCTACGCGTAAAAAATCAGCTGCCACAAACGAAAACGCCCGACCAAAGGCCGGGCGTTAATTTCTCGGGCAACCTTACTTATCGTCAGATTCACCCGGAACATTAGGGATTTGATCAGTTGACCCTTCAACTTCGGCTTTCATGCGCTTGAGCCCCATGTGCCGCACGTCCGTGCCACGCACCAGGTAGATCACCAGCTCCGAAATATTGCGTGCGTGGTCACCGATCCGCTCCAGGGAGCGCAGCACCCAGATAATGCTCAAGACCCGCGAGATAGAGCGCGGGTCTTCCATCATGTAGGTGGCCAGCTCACGCAGGGCGGTCTTGTATTCACGGTCGATGATCTTGTCGTACTGGGCCACCGACAACGCCAGCTCGGCGTCAAAGCGAGCAAACGCGTCCAGGGCATCGCGCACCATGTTGCGCACCTGGTCGCCGATATGCCGCACTTCCACATAACCGCGCGGGGCTTCGCCTTCTTCGCACAGTTGGATGGCGCGGCGAGCGATTTTGGTGGATTCATCGCCGATACGCTCCAAGTCGATCACCGACTTGGAAATGCTGATGATCAAGCGCAGGTCGGAAGCCGCCGGCTGGCGACGGGCGAGAATGCGCAGGCATTCTTCGTCGATATTGCGTTCCATCTGGTTGATCTGGTCATCGATCTCACGCACTTGCTGGGCCAGGCCCGAGTCGGCCTCGATCAGCGCGGTGACCGCATCGTTGACTTGCTTCTCCACCAGCCCGCCCATCGCCAGGAGGTGGCTGCGCACTTCCTCAAGCTCGGCGTTGAACTGCGCGGAGATGTGATGGGTAAGGCCTTCTTTACTAATCATGTTGGCGTCCTTGGAGCGTCCGGAAAGGTGCGGAGAACCGCAGCGTCAATGCAATCTGAACCACAGCATCCTAGCCGTAGCGACCGGTGATGTAGTCTTCGGTCTGTTTCTTCGCCGGATTGGTGAACAGGGTATCGGTATCGCCGAACTCCACCAGCTTGCCCATGTACATGAACGCGGTGTAGTCGGAAACCCGCGCCGCCTGTTGCATGTTGTGGGTCACGATGACGATGGTGAACTTGGACTTGAGCTCGTAGATCAGCTCTTCGACTTTCAGCGTCGAGATCGGGTCGAGTGCCGAGCAAGGTTCGTCGAGCAGCAGCACTTCAGGCTCCACGGCGATGGTACGGGCGATCACCAGACGTTGTTGCTGGCCGCCGGACAGGCCGAGTGCGGACTCGTGCAGGCGGTCTTTGACCTCGTCCCACAGCGCCGCGCCTTTAAGGGCCCACTCGACCGCTTCGTCGAGGATGCGCTTCTTGTTGATGCCCTGGATACGCAGGCCGTAGACCACGTTTTCATAGATGGTCTTGGGGAACGGGTTGGGCTTCTGGAACACCATGCCCACCCGGCGACGCAGCTCGGCCACGTCTTCGCCCTTGCGGTAGATGTTGGTGCCGTAGAGGTTGATCGCACCGTCCACGCGGCAACCGTCGACCAAGTCGTTCATGCGGTTGAAGGTGCGCAGCAGCGTGGACTTGCCGCAGCCCGACGGGCCGATAAAGGCGGTCACGCGCTGCTTGGGGATGTTCATGCTGACGTCGAACAGCGCCTGTTTTTCACCGTAGTACAGGCTCAGGCCCGGTACTTCGATGGCCACGGTTTCCTGGGCCAGGCTCAGGCTCTGCTTGTCGCGACCCAGGGCAGACATGTTGATGCCGTGGGAATGGGTTTCGTGTTGCATGGGATGCTCCCTGTGCTACCAATTCGTTTCGTTGAACCGCCTGGGCGGTTTACTCAAATTCTGCGTGTAGCGCGGTCCAGTGTGGGAGGGGGCTTGCCCCCGATAGCAGTGTGTCAGCCGGCATATGTGTTTCTGATACGCCGCCATCGGGGGCAAGCCCCCTCCCACATTGAATCCGCGTCACTTCAATTAGCTATCCAACGCTTTATATTTTTCGCGCAGGTGGTTACGAATCCACACTGCCGACAAGTTGAGCGTGGCAATCACCAGCACCAGCAACAGCGCGGTGGCGTATACCAGCGGCCGTGCGGCCTCGACGTTGGGGCTCTGGAAGCCGACGTCATAAATATGGAAGCCCAGGTGCATGATCTTCTGGTCCAGGTGCAAATATGGGTAGTTGCCGTCCAGCGGCAGCGACGGGGCCAGCTTGACCACACCGACCAGCATCAGCGGCGCCACTTCACCGGCGGCACGGGCCACGGCGAGAATCATGCCGGTCATCATCGCCGGGCTGGCCATCGGCAGCACGATCTTCCACAGCGTTTCCGCCTTGGTCGCGCCGAGTGCCAGGGAGCCTTCACGCACGGTGCGAGGAATCCGCGCCAGGCCTTCTTCGGTGGCCACGATCACCACTGGCACCGCCAGCAGCGCCAGAGTCAGTGACGCCCACAACAGGCCCGGCGTGCCGAACGTCGGCGCCGGCAGGGCTTCGGCGAAGAACAGGCGGTCAACCGAGCCACCCAGTACATACACGAAGAAGCCCAGGCCGAACACGCCGTAAACGATGGCCGGTACACCCGCCAGGTTGTTCACGGCGATGCGGATGATCCGCGTCAGGGTGTTCTGCTTGGCGTATTCACGCAGGTAGACCGCCGCCAGCACGCCGAACGGGGTCACGATCATCGCCATGATCAGGGTCATCATCACGGTGCCGAAGATAGCCGGGAAGATCCCGCCTTCGGTGTTGGCTTCCCGTGGGTCGTCGCTGAGGAATTCCCAGACTTTGCTGAAGTAAAAGCCGATCTTGGTCATCGTGCCCATGGCGTTCGGCTGATAGGCGTGCACCACTTTGCCGATGCCGATTTCCAATTCCTTGCCGTTCGCATCGCGGGCGGTCAGGGCGTCGCGGTTGAACTGGGCGTGCAGGTCGGACAGGCGCGCTTCGATGTCCTGGTAACGGGCATTCAGTTCGGCACGGTCGGCATCCATGTCGGCCTGGGCGGCGGAGTCGAGTTTGCCTTCCAGCTCCAGTTTGCGACCGTGCAGGCGGACACGTTCGAGACCGGCGTTGATCGCGCCGATATCGGACTTCTCAAGGGTCTTGAGCTGGGCCGCCAGCTTGTTCACGCGGTCGACACGGGCCTGCAGCTCCGGCCACGCGGCCTCGCCTTCCGCGATGACCTTGCCATCCTGCTTGACGTTGACCAGGGTGCCGTAGAAGTTGCCCCATTCACGGCGCTCGATGGTCATCAATTCCAACGGCCGGGTCTGGTTTTTCAGCCATTCGCCGATGATCCACGTGAAGTCGTTGCCGTTCAGATCGCGGTTGCCGACCTTGATCAACTCGCGGGTCATGAATTCCGGGCCCTGATCGGGTACGGGCAGGCCAGCGGTTTTCAGGCGCTCGCGCGGCACTTCTTCTTTCTGCACCACTTCGCCGATGACGATATGGTTTTCCTGGCCCGGTACGTTGTAGTTGGCCTGGATCAGGTCAGCCGGCCAGAAGTGGCCCAAACCACGCACCGCAATCACAGCCAGCAAACCAAGGGTCATGATGACCGCGATGGACACCGCGCCACCGCTGATCCAGACGCCGGGGGCGCCGCTCTTGAACCATCCATTCAGGGAGTTCTGTTTCACAGACTTCTACCTTTCTTAAAGCGACGAGTATTTCTTGCGCAGACGCTGACGAATCAGCTCGGCGAGGGTGTTCATGATGAAGGTGAACAACAGCAGCACCAGCGCCGAGAGGAACAGCACGCGGTAGTGACTGCCGCCCACTTCCGACTCGGGCATTTCCACCGCGACGTTGGCCGCCAGGGTGCGCAGGCCTTCGAACAGGTTCATCTCCATCACCGGGGTGTTACCGGTGGCCATCAGTACGATCATGGTCTCGCCCACGGCGCGCCCCATGCCGATCATCAGCGCCGAGAAAATCCCCGGGCTGGCGGTCAGGATGACCACGCGGGTCATGGTCTGCCACGGCGTGGCGCCCAGGGCCAGGGAGCCCAGGGTCAGGCCGCGCGGCACGCTGAACACGGCGTCTTCGGCGATGGAGTAGATGTTCGGGATCACCGCGAACCCCATGGCCAGGCCGACCACCAAGGCGTTGCGCTGGTCATAGGTGATGCCCAGGTCGTGGGAGATCCACATGCGCATGTCGCCGCCGAAGAACCAGGTTTCCAGGTACGGGCTCATGTACAGCGAGAGCCAGCCCACAAACAGGATCACCGGGATCAGGATCGCGCTTTCCCAGCCATCGGGAACCCGCAGGCGAATGGACTCAGGCAGGCGGCTGAAAACAAAGCCGGCCACCAGGATGCCAATCGGCACCAGCATCAGCAGGCTGAAAATCCCCGGCAGATGCCCTTCGACATACGGCGCAAGGAACAGGCCGGCGAAGAAGCCGAGGATCACCGTCGGCATCGCTTCCATCAGTTCGATCACCGGCTTGACCTTGCGGCGCAGGCTCGGGGCCATGAAGTACGCGGTGTAGATCGCCGCAGCAACGGCCAGCGGTGCGGCCAGCAACATGGCGTAGAACGCGGCCTTCAGCGTACCGAAGGTCAGCGGCGCCAGGCTCATCTTGGGTTCGAAATCGGTGTTGGCGGCGGTCGATTGCCAGACGTATTTAGGCTCGTCGTAGTTTTCGTACCAGACCTTGCTCCACAGCGCGCTCCACGACACTTCCGGGTGCGGGTTGTCCAGCAGCAACGGTTGCAGCTTGCCGCCGGCTTCGACGATCACGCGGTTGGCCCGTGGCGACAGGCCGAACACGCCCTGGCCGTCGACCACCGGGTCCACCAACAGGGTGCGGTGGGCGGTGCTGTGGAACACGCCGAATTTGCCGGAAGCGTCGAGGGCGGTGAAGCCTTTGCGACGTTCTTCGGCCGTGATCTCAACGATGGGCGCAGTGCCCATCTCGAAGGTGCGGATCTGCTTCAGGCGCTGTTCGCCATCCGGGTCACGGGCCATGAACCACTGGGCCAGGCCGCCCTTGGAGCTACCGACGATCAGCGAGATACCGCCCACCAGTTGGGTACTGGCGGTGATTTCGGCACCACCATCCTCCAACAGTTTGTAGCGACCGTTGAGGCTCTTGTCGCGCAGGCTGAACACATCGGCCAGGGCACGGCCGTTGATCACGTACAGCCACTGCTGGCGTGGGTCGATGAAGATCGCCTTCACCGGCTCGGTCATCTGCGGCAGCTCGATACGCTTCTGCTCGCTGGTGACCTCGCCGGTCATCATGTTTTCTTCACGGCTCAGGGACAGCACGTTCAAGCGCGAACCGGCCGAGCCGGCCACCACCAGTGATGTGTCGGTGGCGTTCAGAGCGACGTGTTCCAACGGGCGACCGGCATCATCCAGCACGATCGGGGTTTCGCCGTAAGGGTATTCGATCGCCGGGCTGATGGTCTTCTTGCCGTCCGGGTAGGACACCTTGTAGGTGTGGCGGAACACCAGGGACTGGCCATTGGACAAACCGAGAATCACCAGCGGGCTGCCCGGCTGGTCTTTACCAATCGACACGACGCTGACGCCGGCCGCCAGCGGCAGGTCGACGCGCTTGAGTTCGGCACCGGTGCCCACGTCGAAGAACAGCGCCTGGCCCTTGTCGGAAACGCGCATGGCGACCTGGTTCTGTTCTTCCAGAGAGATCATCAACGGCGTGCCCGCATCTTGTATCCACGCCGGTGTCAGCGCGGCTTCCTTGGTCAGCGACGCGCCTTGGAACAAGGGCGCGACCACATAGGCCAGGAAGAAGAAGATCAGGGTGATAGCGCCGAGAACGGCGAGGCCGCCGACCAGCACGTACCAACGGGTCAGGCGATCCTTGAGCGCGCGAATGCGGCGCTTGCGTTGCAGCTCAGGCGTATTGAAGTCAATGCGCTTGGGGGGAGAAGTCGTCGTCATGGTGGAATTGGCCAGATCATTCATGCGCACACCCTAGCGATCCTGTATGACAGAAAGATGACAGTGCAGTGACGCAAAAAATCCGCCGCATAGCAGGGCTGGCAGCGGACCAAAAAATTCGGAGTTTCTGTAGGAGCGAGCTTGCTCGCGAAGAACGTTAACGATAACGCGCCGCTTCTGAATAAACGCGGTGCTCTATCGCCACTCGCTCCTACAGAAAGGCCGGTTTTACCCGGCCCGGCAACTTAGTTGCCTTCTTTCAGACCCAGGTCAGCCAGGGCCTTGGCGGCTACTTTGGCTGGCAGTGGGATGTAACCGTCTTTCACTACTACTTCCTGGCCCTGTTTCGACAGCACCAGTTTCACGAACTCAGCTTCCAGCGGAGCCAGCGGCTTGTTCGGGGCTTTGTTGACGTAAACGTAGAGGAAACGCGACAGCGGGTATTTGCCGTTCAGGGCGTTTTCTTCGCTGTCTTCGATGAAGTCAGTGCTGCCTTTCTTGGCCAGGGCCACAGTCTTCACGCTGGCGGTCTTGTAGCCGATGCCCGAGTAACCGATGCCGTTCAGCGAGGAGCTGATCGACTGCACGACCGAAGCCGAGCCAGGTTGTTCGTTCACGTTAGGCTTGTAGTCGCCTTTGCACAGGGCTTCTTCCTTGAAGTAGCCGTAGGTGCCGGATACCGAGTTACGGCCGAACAACTGCACTGGCTTGTTGGCCAGGTCACCGGTCACACCCAGATCGCCCCAGGTTTTCACGTCGGCTTTGCTACCGCACAGACGAGTCGAGGAGAAGATCGCGTCGACTTGTTCCATGGTCAGGTGCTTGATCGGGTTGTCTTTGTGCACGAACACCGCCAGGGCATCCACGGCAACCGGGATAGCGGTTGGCTTGTAGCCGTACTTCTGCTCGAAGGCAGCCAGTTCGGTGTCCTTCATCTTGCGGCTCATCGGGCCCAGGTTGGAGGTGCCTTCAGTCAGCGCAGGTGGCGCAGTGGCAGAACCAGCAGCTTGAATCTGGATGTTGACGTTCGGGTATTCCTTTTTGTAACCCTCAGCCCACAGGGTCATCAGGTTAGCCAGGGTATCGGAACCGACGCTGGACAAGTTGCCCGACACCCCAGTGGTCTTCACGTAAGCCGGAATTGCCGGGTCAACACCAGCGGCCACCGCGTGGGCAGTCGCAACGCCAGCAGCGACAAAAGTCATTGCCGCCATCAAACGCTTCAGTTTCATGCCTTACTCCTAGCAGATAGGGATAGTTGGATCGGGGCCAAGTATCAGTAGGCCGTGTGAACACTCTATGTCCGGAATATGACAATTAGATGAAAGGCCAGTATTGCGAGAAAAAGCGGCTGCAGGCGGCAAGTGCCGAAAATACGGGGATGGCGAGGCGGTTGAAGCGATGACTCTGAAATATTCAGTAACCTATGATCGCCCCTACGCTACTGCGCAGGAACGATCTTCAGATGCTTGATTACCTGCCACGCGTCCACAGATACCCACCCACCCCCATCCCCATCACGCACAGGACGGCAACGTAGTAGGCCGGGCCCATCGGGCTTTCCTTCATCAGCAGCGACACCGCCAACGGCGTCAGCCCGCCGAACACGGCGTAGGCCACGTTGTAGGAGAACGACAACCCGCTGAAGCGCACCACCGGCGGGAAGGCTTTGACCATCACGTAGGGCACCACGCCGATGGTGCCGACAAACAGCCCGGTCAGGGCGTACAGCGGGAACAGCCAGTCCGGGTGGTCCAGCAGGCTGTGATACAGCGTCCAGGAGGTCGCCAGCAACATCGCGCAGCCAGCCAAGAGTATGCGGCCGGCACCGAAGCGGTCGGCCAGGGCGCCGGCGGCAATGCAGCCCAGGCTCAAGGTCACGATGGCCAGGCTGTTGGCCTGCAGCGCAACGGTCGGGCTGAAGTGGTAGATGGTTTGCAGCACGGTCGGGGTCATCAGGATGACGACTACGACGCCGGCCGACAGCAGCCAGGTCAGCAGCATCGACAGCACGATGGCGCCACGGTGGTCGCGCAGTACCGCGCGCAGCGGCAGCTCGGCGGCGAGTGTCTTGCGTTGCTGCATCTCGGCGAAGATCGGCGTTTCATGCAGCCAGCGGCGCAGGTACACCGACAGCAGGCCGAACACACCGCCGAGCAGGAACGGGATGCGCCAGGCGTAATCCGAGACCTGTTCCGGGCTGTAGAGCGTGTTGATGGCGGTGGCCACCAGCGAACCCAACAGGATGCCGGCAGTGAGGCCGCTGGTCAGGGTGCCGCAGGCGTAGCCAATGTGCCGCGGTGGGACGTGTTCGGAGACGAACACCCAGGCGCCCGGCACTTCGCCGCCGATCGCCGCGCCCTGGATCACGCGCATCAGCAGCAACAGGATCGGCGCCCACAGGCCGATCTGCGCGTAGGTCGGCAGCAGGCCCATGATCAGGGTCGGCACGGCCATCATGAAGATGCTCAGGGTGAACATTTTCTTGCGGCCCAGCAGGTCGCCGAAGTGCGCCATGATGATGCCGCCCAGGGGGCGCGCCAGGTAGCCGGCGGCGAAGATGCCGAAGGTCTGCATCATACGCAGCCACTCAGGCATGTCGGCCGGGAAGAACAGTTTTCCGACCACGGTGGCGAAAAACACGAAGATGATGAAGTCGTAGAATTCCAGCGCCCCGCCCAAGGCAGACAGCGACAGGGTTTTGTAGTCGTTGCGGGTCAGCGGGCGCGACGATTGCGCACTGCTTGCGGGCACGGAGGACATGACAAGGCTTCTCTTATAGTAATTAGCGTAATAAGGACGGCACGCCCTGGACTTGCGGCGGTCTGGCAAGATAACAAATCGCCGGAAAAAGCACAGCGTCGAACGCTTAACCGTCCAGACAGGCGAAATACCCACGGCGCAGAGAGTCCGTCAACCTGGGCAGAAGAACAGTTGCCGGAAAAAGCTCCGTTACAGCGTCTATTTACCGACCAAATGAGCGCCCAGAGGTCGTCGCGACGCCAGCGTCTCGATATACTCGGCCCTTGCAAGCGCCAGACCCGCAGTCTTGAGGGGCTGCTGTGCCAAAACGCCGTTGGGTGCCATCCAGCCGGTTTGGCAGAGTTTCCCTTTAGTACGCCTTACGAGAAACACAGCTCGCGTCGTGCGTGGGTGCTGGAATGTTTTTCTACGAGACGGCTATCCACTTGAAACACTCATGAAGCGTCACGGCTCAGAGGCACCCTCGGCATGATCGAACTCGAACAAGAAGATCCCATCCCGCAAGGCGATCTCGCCCTGCAAATCACCGCGCTTCCGCGTGAAACCAACGGTTTCGGCGATATCTTCGGCGGCTGGCTGGTCTCGCAGATGGACCTGGCCGGAACGGCGATGGCCAGCAAGGTCGCAGGCGGGCGTGTCGCTACCGTGGCCATTGATCGTATGGCGTTCCTGGTGCCGGTGGCCGTGGGCGCGCAATTGTCCTTCTATACCCAGGCCCTGGAAATCGGCCGCAGCTCGATCCAGATGATGGTTGAAGTGTGGAGCGACGACCCGCTGTCCAGCGAATGGCGCAAGGTCACCGAGGCGGTGTTCGTGTTCGTCGCCATCGATGGCAGCGGCCGTACCCGTTCGGTGCCGTCGCGGGCGCGTTAAACCTCGCCGGGTTTTGACGGTCAATTGCCCATTGCCTGCCATTGAGAGTGCTTTGTTATGCCGACGCCCCACGTTGAAACCGTGAAAATCGACGAGCTGGACTGCTGGCGCATCCGCCACAACGGTGCCGAACTGATGGTGGCCCAACAGGGCGCGCACATCTTCAGCTACCAACGCGCAGGCGAGCAGCCGCTGATCTGGCCGAACAAGGCCGCCGTCTTCAAGGCCGGCAAAGGTATTCGCACCGGTGTACCGGTGTGCTGGCCGTGGTTTGGCGTGTTCGACCGCAACCCGCACAGCGTGCAGGCCATGCGCCAGAGCGATCAACCTGCGGGTGCCCACGGTTTCGTGCGTACTGCGATCTGGGAATTAGCCACGACCGAACTCGACGGCGACGCGCTGCGCGTCGACCTTGTGCTCCCCGTGCCTGCGGGCGGCTTTCCCGGCTGGCCCCATCAGGTCGACCTGAAGCTGAGCCTGCGCCTGGACGATCAACTGCACATTCGCCTGACCAGCCATAACCATGGCCACGAAACGGTGACCCTCAGCCAGGCGCTGCACACCTACTTCGCCGTAAGCGACGTGCGCAGCGTGCAGGTCGAAGGCCTGGACGGGTGTTCGTATATCGATACCGCCGACGGTTGGGCCACCCGGCAACAGGCGGGGCTGCTGCACTTCAGCGCCGAGACCGACCGCATCTACCTCGACACACCCGCTCAGCTGAACATCGTCGATAAAGACTGGCAGCGCCGCGTCCAGCTCACCAGCGAAGGTTCCCGGTCGACCGTGATCTGGAACCCCTGGACCGAACGGGCCAAGGCCTTCGACGACATGGCCGACGACGGCTGGCAGGGCATGTTATGCATCGAGACGGCGAATGTGCTGGATGATGTGGTGGCGTTGGCGCCGGGCGAAAGCCACACGCTGGGCGTGAGCATCACCAGTCTCGCGCTGTAAACCCAATCAAAATGTGGGAGGGGCGGTGCGACGATTCGACTTGCTCCCGCTTGCAGGGTGCCAATCACTGTCTCTGGTGACTGATTCACCGCCATCGGGAGCAAGCTCCCTCCCACATTGGTCGGCGTTGTGGTTTAGAGATCCGACTCCTTCACCACCCGCACCTTCTGCGCATCCAACGCATACGCCGCATCGGCCAGGTCATTGTTGACCGTCTCCACCTTCACCGTGCCCGTGACCCACAGCGGCGTGTAGATATCATCCAGCTTCAACCCCTTGGGGTAACGCACCAGCACCAACTGGTTCGGCGGCGGTGGCGGCACGTGGATGCATGCGCCGGGGTATGGCACCAGGAAGAACAGCGTACTGCGACCCTTGGCGTCGGTTTCCAGGGGCACCGGGTAACCGCCGATGCGGATGTTCTTGCCGTTCATGGCGGCCACGGTCTTGGTGGAATACATCACCGCCGGCAACCCCTTGCTCTGCTTCAAGCCACCTTTGTCGGTAAAGGTGCCCTGGGATTCGGGGGAGTTGTGGTCGATTTCCGGCATCTGTTCGAGGGCTTTCTGGTCCGACAGCGGCATCAGGGCCAGCCAGTCGGTTTCCGGCAATTCGCCAGCATGAGCCAGGCCTGGGCCCAACAGGAGAAACATCAAGAGGAGACGGCGCATGGAGGAGCTCGACAAGGTAAACAGTGCCGGCATTCTAGCCCTCTGCGCCTGCGCAGCGCAGAGGACTTTGTCGCTCGATTACTTCTTTTTGATCAGACCGTAGATCACCAACAACACAATGGCGCCGACCAATGCGCCGATGAAGCCCGCGCCCTGGCCTGCATGGTAGATACCGAGTGCCTGACCGCCATAGGTGGCGGCAAGGGAGCCGGCGATACCCAGCAGGATGGTCATGATCCAGCCCATGCTGTCGTCGCCGGGCTTGAGGAAACGCGCCAGCAGGCCGACGATCAGGCCGATAAAGATGGTTCCGAAGATACCCATGGCATTTCCCTCTGATTGAATGTGAGTCATGAAAAAACCTAGTCAGGCTTTATCATCCTGCAATCAGAGAGACGGCGGCAACCAATGGTTCCCGCCGCCCCCAAGGATTATTGCTCGGCGATCAACGCTTCGACCTTGAGGATCTGCGCTTGCAGCGTCGCACGGTCCTGGCAACGCAGGTTGGCGTGGCCGACCTTGCGCCCGGCCTTGAAGGCCTTGCCGTAGTGATGCAGGTGGCAATCGTCGATGGCGACGACTTTTTCAACCGGCGGTACCACACCGATGAAGTTGAGCATGGCGCTCTCGCCCACCTTGGCCGTAGAGCCCAGCGGCAAGCCCGCCACCGCGCGCAGGTGGTTTTCGAACTGGCTGCACTCGGCGCCTTCGGTGGTCCAGTGCCCGGAGTTGTGGACACGCGGGGCGATTTCGTTGGCCTTGAGGCCACCGTCGACTTCAAAGAACTCGAACGCCATCACGCCGACATAATCCAGTTGCTTGAGCACACGGCTGGAATAGTCTTCGGCCAGGGCCTGCAACGGGTGGTCGGTACTGGCCACGGACAGCTTGAGGATGCCGTTGTCGTGGGTGTTGTGGACCAGCGGGTAGAAGCGGGTCTCGCCATCGCGGGCACGCACGGCGATCAGCGAGACTTCGCCGGTGAACGGCACGAAGCCTTCCAATAGGCAGGCCACGCTGCCCAACTCGGCAAAAGTGCCGACCACATCGGCGGCGGTGCGCAGGACTTTCTGGCCCTTGCCGTCGTAACCCAGGGTGCGGGTTTTCAGCACGGCCGGCAGGCCAATGCTGGCGACGGCGGCGTCCAGGTCCGCCTGGGACTGGATATCGGCGAAGGCCGGGGTCGGAATGCCCAGGTCCTTGAACATGCTCTTCTCGAACCAGCGGTCACGGGCAATGCGCAAGGCTTCGGCGCTCGGGTACACCGGCACGAACTGCGAGAGGAAGGCCACGGTTTCGGCCGGGACGCTTTCGAACTCGAAGGTCACCAGGTCGACTTCGTCGGCCAGTTGGCGCAGGTGGTCCGGGTCGCTGTAGTCAGCGCGCAGGTGTTCACCCAACGCGGCCGCACAGGCATCCGGCGCCGGGTCCAGGAAAGCGAAGTTCATCCCCAGCGGCGTTCCCGCCAGGGCCAGCATGCGACCCAGTTGGCCGCCACCGATTACACCGATTTTCATCGTCAACAACCTCAGGCGATACGTGGGTCTGGATTGTCCAGCACGCTGTCTGTCTGCTCAGCACGGAATTTTTTCAGCACCGCGTGGAACTGCGGGTGCTTGGCGCCCAGGATGCTGGCGGACAGCAACGCGGCGTTGATCGCGCCGGCCTTGCCGATCGCCAGGGTCGCCACCGGAATACCGGCCGGCATCTGCACGATGGACAACAGCGAATCCACGCCCGAGAGCATCGACGACTGCACCGGTACGCCAAGCACCGGCAGGTGGGTCTTGGCCGCACACATGCCCGGCAGGTGCGCTGCACCGCCGGCACCGGCGATGATCACCTCGATGCCACGGGATTCTGCTTCATCGGCATACTGGAACAGCAAATCCGGGGTGCGGTGGGCAGAGACCACTTTCACTTCATACGGAATGCCGAGTTTTTCCAGCATATCGGCGGTGTGGCTAAGGGTGGACCAATCGGACTTGGAGCCCATGATCACGCCAACCAATGCACTCATCGTCGTGCCTCTTCTCTCTGGGCGCCCGCAGGCGCGTCAAAAAACAACAAGCCACGCGGGAAGTCCGGCGTGGCTTGGTGTACGAATTAAGGCCGGTTGGACCGGCCGAAGGCCGCGCAGTATACCGTAATAACGCAGATAAACAGCCCCTCGGATGACCATCTGTCTAGCGGCGCAAACCGGTGGTTTTATTGACTTAAAAGTCAGCGAAAACACCACAAATCCCTGTGGGAGGGGGCTTGCTCCCGATAGCGGTGTATCAGTGACATATTAGTCCCTGACACACCGCTATCGGGAGCAAGCCCCCTCCCACCGTTGAGCGGTGTTGGGCTCAAGTAGTCTGCGCAGCGCCACCTTCCAGTTTGCGCCACAACAACCGCACATTCGCCTTGCGCACCAACGCACAGCGATACAGGCGAATCTCCAACGGCACATGCCATTGCGGCCCGCCGCACACCACCAGCTCACCGCGGGCCAGCTCCGCCCGCACGCTCAGTTGCGGCACCCAGGCAATGCCCAGGCCTTCCAGGGCCATGCTTTTGAGGCTGTCGGCCATCGCGGTTTCGTAAACCGTGGTAAAGCGCAGGGCACGTTGGCGCAACAGCAGGTTCACCGAACGCCCCAGAAATGCCCCGGCGCTGTAGGCCAGCAGCGGCACACTGCCTTCACCTTCCAGGTCGAACAATGGCTTGCCCTCGGCATCGGCGGCGCACACCGGGAGCATTTCGGTATTGCCCAGGTGCAGTGACGGGAAGATCTCCGGATCCATCTGCATCGCCGCATCCGGATCGTAGAACGCCAGCATCAAATCGCAGCCGCCTTCGCGCAAAGCATGTACGGCATCGCCGACGTTGGTGGCGACCAGCCGGGTCGCAATGTTCAAACCCTCGTTGCGCAGTTGCGCGATCCAGCGCGGGAAGAAGCCCAGCGCCAGGGAGTGGGCCGCCGCCACTTGCATGACTTCGCCCTGCCCGCCTTCCAGGTGATGCAAATGGCGCAGCACTTCACCGAGCTGCTCGACCACCGTGCGCGCGGTCACCAGGAACAGCTGCCCCGCCGCCGTCAATTCCACCGGCGTGCGCGAGCGGTTGACCAGGGTCAGGCCCAGAGCGGCCTCCAGGCTGCGGATACGGCGGCTGAACGCCGGCTGGGTGACAAAGCGTCGCTCCGCCGCCTGGGAAAAACTGCGCGTCGCCGCCAGCGCGCTGAAGTCTTCCAGCCATTTGCTCTCAAGATTCATCAGTTCCTCCCAAGGGTGCGCACCATTTTGGCTCACACGCCCGCCATGATAGCCGGGTCACACGACTATTATGCCGTTTGTGCATAGGCCAGTGCTTAACAGCATTGGCCCAAAAACTTCCACAAGCCTAGCATTCACAGCGTTCCGGCCAGTTCCGGGTCCATATCGAGATGATTTCCATCATGTCCTCCGCTGCATCATTCCGCACAGAAAAAGACCTGCTTGGCGTACTCGAAGTACCTGCCCAAGCGTATTACGGCATCCAGACCCTGCGAGCGGTGAATAACTTCCGCCTCTCGGGCGTTCCGATTTCGCATTACCCGAAATTGGTGGTCGGCCTGGCAATGGTCAAGCAAGCTGCCGCTGACGCCAACCGCGAGTTGGGCCAGCTCAGCGAAGCCAAGCACGCAGCCATCAGCGAAGCCTGTGCCCGCCTGATCCGCGGCGACTTCCACGAAGAGTTCGTGGTGGACATGATTCAAGGCGGCGCTGGCACTTCAACCAACATGAATGCCAACGAAGTCATCGCCAACATCGCGTTGGAGGCCATGGGCCACAACAAGGGCGAATACCAGTACCTGCACCCGAACAACGACGTGAACATGGCGCAGTCGACCAACGACGCCTACCCGACCGCGATCCGCCTGGGTCTGCTGCTGGGCCATGACGCGCTGCTGGCCAGCCTCGACAGCCTGATCCAGGCGTTCGCCGCCAAGGGCGTCGAGTTCAACCATGTGCTGAAAATGGGCCGTACCCAATTGCAAGACGCCGTGCCGATGACCCTCGGCCAGGAATTCCGCGCCTTTGCCACCACCCTCAACGAAGACCTGGCCCGCCTGAAAACCCTGGCGCCGGAGCTGTTGACCGAAGTGAACCTGGGCGGCACCGCCATCGGCACCGGCATCAACGCCGACCCGCGCTACCAGGCCCTGGCCGTACAACGCCTGGCCACCATCAGCGGCCAGCCGCTGGTTCCGGCGGCGGACTTGATCGAAGCCACCTCCGACATGGGCGCCTTCGTACTGTTCTCCGGCATGCTCAAGCGTACCGCGGTGAAGCTGTCGAAAATCTGCAACGACCTGCGCCTGCTGTCCAGCGGCCCACGTACCGGCATCAACGAGATCAACCTGCCGGCACGCCAGCCAGGCAGCTCGATCATGCCCGGCAAGGTCAACCCGGTGATCCCGGAAGCCGTCAACCAAGTGGCCTTCCAGGTCATCGGCAACGACCTGGCCCTGACCATGGCAGCCGAAGGCGGCCAACTGCAGTTGAACGTGATGGAGCCGCTGATCGCTTTCAAGATCTTCGACTCGATCCGCCTGCTGCAACGCGCCATGGACATGCTGCGCGAGCACTGCATCGTCGGCATCACCGCCAACGAAGCGCGCTGCCGCGAACTGGTGGAGCACTCCATCGGCCTGGTCACCGCGTTGAACCCGTACATCGGCTATGAAAACGCCACCCGCATCGCGCGTATCGCCCTCGAAAGCGGCCGCGGCGTGCTGGAACTGGTGCGCGAAGAAGGCTTGCTCGACGACGCCATGCTCGACGACATCCTGCGCCCCGAAAACATGATTGCCCCACGTTTGGTCCCGCTGAAGGCCTAAGCGTTTGTTGCACCGCTCACCAGGTTGAGGGACTAGACACCTCTCACCTTTTGAGGGCCCGAAGGCTCGTTCTTCAGGCCCTTTTTTTTGCCTCAAGGTTGTGAAATGACGCCCATAAAAATTCCAATATTGCCCCTGCCCGCCACCCCTTGGCTGAAACCTTTAATCAGCCCAGGCAGACGGATCACGTTCGCCTAGGTATAGTGCCGCCCCTCTTCGCGCCAACGGCCATCGGTAACGAGGCCCGGACACACGCGAAACCGCATGAATAACAACACCCGCAAAAGGATGGGGTAGAACCGTCGCGCACTGCCTGGTGCCAAGCGACAGCGTCGAACCGTCCTGCGTTTGCCATTAAAAAAATCAGCGAGGAACACTCCATGCTCGAAGTCATCAACGACTTCCTCTCCGGGAAAGTACTGATCGTGCTCATTGTCGGGCTCGGTGGCTACTTCACGATCCGCTCGCGTTTCGTTCAGTTGCGTCACTTTTTCCACATGTTTTCGGTGTTTCGCGACAGCCTGAAAAACAGCTCCGACCAGCTCAGCTCGTTCCAGGCGCTGATGCTCAGCCTGGCCGGCCGCGTCGGTGCCGGTAACATCGCAGGCGTCGGCATTGCCGTAACCCTGGGCGGCCCGGGTGCCGTGTTCTGGATGTGGGTCACCGCGTTGGTGGGCATGTCCTCGAGCTTTATCGAGTGCTCCCTCGGCCAGTTGTACAAGCGCACCGACGCCGAAGGCACCTTCCGTGGCGGCCCGGCCTATTACATCCAGCACGGCCTGCACAAACGCTGGCTGGGCATGGTGATGGCGTTCCTGCTGCTGGTGACCTTCGGCTTTGCGTTCAACGGCCTGCAAGCGCATGCCGTGACGCATTCGCTGAACAACGCCTTCGGCCTCGACACCACCTACACCGGCCTGGCCCTGGCGGCATTGCTGGGCCTGGTGTTCGTCGGCGGGATCAAGCGGATCGCCTCGATCGCCGACCTGCTGGTGCCGGTCAAGACCCTGGTCTACATCGCCGTGACCCTGTACGTGATCGTGCTGCAATTCGACCACGTGCCGGCCATGCTCGCGACCATCGTCAAGAGCGCATTCGGCCTCGACCCGGCCTTCGGCGGCCTGGTCGGCAGCGCGATCATCATGGGTGTGAAGCGCGGCGTGTTCGCCAACGAAGCCGGTTTGGGCAGTGCGCCTAACGTGGCAGCAGTCGCGTCGGTGGAACACCCGATCGCCCAAGGTGTGGTGCAAGCGTTCAGCGTGTTCCTCGACACCTTCGTGATCTGCACCTGCACCGCCTTGCTGATCCTGCTCTCCGGTTTCTACACCCCAGGCTTCGAAGGCGACGGCATTGCCCTGACCCAGAACTCCCTGGCGGCCGTGGTCGGCGAGTGGGGCCGGATGTTCATCTCCGTGGCCCTGGCGTTGTTCGTGTTCACCTCGATCATGTACAACTACTACCTCGGCGAGAGCAACCTGCGCTTTTTGGTCGGCAACAACCGCAAGGTGCTGATGGGCTACCGCGCACTGGTGCTAGCGCTGATTTTCTGGGGTTCGATCGAGAACCTGAGCACCGTGTTCGCCTTTGCCGACATCACCATGACGATGCTGGCGTTCGTCAACCTGTTCGCCCTGGCGTTCCTGTTCAAGATCGCCATGCGTATCCTGAATGACTACGACAACCAGCGCGCAGCGGGCATCAAGACCCCGGTCTTCGACTCCAGCCAGTTCCCCGACCTGGACCTGGACCGCAACGCCTGGCCGGCCAACCCGGTGAAACCGGAGCCTGCCGCTAAAGCGCCTGCTGAATCGATCTCGCTAGCGCAACGCTAAGCGCAGATGACACGCCGCCTGGCCTTGGGCATGCTCTGGGCTTGGCGGCGTTTTTCGTTCAGGAGATTTTTCGATGCAAGCAGCTAACAACGTCATGGTGCTCTACACCGGCGGCACCATCGGCATGCAAGCCAGCGCCAACGGCCTGACCCCCGCATCCGGTTTCGAAGCCCGTATGCGCGAACAACTCGCCAACCAGCCAGTGCCCGCATGGCGCTTCCGGGAAATGGCGCCGCTGATCGACAGCGCCAACATGACCCCGGCCTACTGGCAGCGCCTGCGCACCGCCGTGGTCGAGGCCGTGGACGACGGTTGCGACGCGGTGCTGATCCTGCACGGCACCGACACCTTGGCCTACAGCGCGGCCGCCATGAGCTTCCAACTGTTGGGCCTGCCGGCACCGGTGCTGTTCACCGGCTCCATGCTGCCCGCCGGCGTGCCGGACAGCGATGCCTGGGAAAACGTCAGCGGTGCGCTGCTGGCCCTGGGTCAAGGCCTGGCGCCGGGTGTGCAGTTGTACTTCCACGGCACGCTGATGGCGCCGACCCGCTGCGCGAAGGTCCGCAGTTTCGGGCGCCATCCGTTTGCCGCGCTGCAACGCAACGGCGGTGTGGCCAAGGCCCAGGCACTGCCCGCCGCATTGGATTACCGTCAGCCCAAGGCCCTGGCCAACGTCGGCGTGCTGCCACTGGTGCCGGGCATCGCCGCCGCGCAACTGGATGCGCTGATCGGCAGCGGCCTCCAGGCGCTGATCCTGGAATGCTTCGGCAGCGGCACCGGGCCCAGCGATAACCCCGAGTTCCTCGCCAGCCTCCAGCGCGCGCAGGCGCAAGGCGTGGTCGTGGTCGCCATCACCCAATGCCATGAAGGCGGCGTGGAACTGGACGTCTACGAAGCGGGCAGCCGTTTGCGTGGCGTGGGCGTGTTGTCCGGTGGCGGCATGACCCGTGAAGCCGCGTTCGGTAAGTTGCAGGCCCTGCTCGGTGCCGGCCTCGCGACCAGCGAAGTGCGCCGCCTGGTGGAACTGGACCTGTGCGGTGAGTTGGCCTGAATTGCGTCGCACCTGAGTAAAAAAACCCGGCCAACTACATAGTTAGCCTCCTCCCTGCCTTGCCACTTTCTAGCATGCCGAAGCTGTTCTTCCGGCAGCGTCCATGAAATGGCAAGGCAGGAACCCATGAGCCAACAAACGTCTACCCCCCCGCACACCCCCACCGATACGCTGATCACTCAACTCTGCGTCGGCCCCGCCTTCCGCGAAGCCGCCAGCGCGTTGCTACGGCGCTCGTTGCAGGAACTCTACCCGGACCTCGGCATCGACCCGGACATCGCCATGGTCGGCACACCGGCATGGGACGTTGTCGACGACGAAATCGTCGCCGGCCCCACCCGGTATCAGCACCTTACCGACATCCTCAGCAACCAGGCCGTCTCGGGCGAACCCACGCTCTATATCGAAGGCGTGCACTTCCTCATTCAGCAGAAAAACCAGCAACCCACCGCCCACCTGCCGGTGCGCATCACGCAGATCGCCACCCTGATCAACCTGCTGGCGCCCCTGATGCTCACCGCCTATCAGGAACAACAAGTGGCGTTCTGGAACGCCAGCAATGGCAACGGCCCCCACTGGCAAGCCCTGTCCAGCACGCTGCGCTCGCTGTGGAACGTAACCAGTGTCGAAGGGTGGGACGAGCAGGACTGTGCCATGGCCCGCACGCTGTACGCCGCGCCTGAACTGACGCGCCGCCAGGTCGGCGACGACTTCGCCAGCCGCGCCTACCTGGTGGACGTTGATCAGGTCGACGGCGCAACCGTCACCCACTTGGGCGTGCTGTCGATCGCCGTGCTGATCGGCAGCTATGACGGGGAGACCCTTATCCTCACCTACTCGCTGCTCAACGGTTACGAAAAGTTCACCTCGCTGGAGCAACTGGGCCAGAGCTTTCCCGGCTACCTCAACCGCCAATCGCGCACCCATATCCAGTGGCGACTGTTCGAACCCACGGGGCATTTTTTCGATCACCAGGCTTGCACGCTGATTGCCCATCAGCTCGCCTTCATCGGGCAACTCGACTTTCAGCAACTGAGCCGCACCGACCCCAGCGAGTCCTCACTCAACCTGCCGCCGGCCACCAAAGAGCTGGTGGGTGAAAAGCAACCCGACCTCAAACCCTATCTCGACGCGCTGCCTAAGTGGCTGACGTCTGCCTCCACTACCGACCTGAGTCTCTACGCACGCTACCTGAAAGACCTCGCCGCCCTACACAGCCTCAACGCCGGCAAGTCCTATGACGACGACATCCCGCACATCCAGACCTACGCGCTGGACAGGCTGCGCGCCGAAATGCTCAAGGAGCACACCGACGCGGCAAACCTGCACTTGGATCACATCGAGATTCAGGTGCGCAGCCTGATCGTCTGGGGCAGTTTCACCCTGCCGGGCAAAGTCGACACCACCCTCTTCAGCCTGGCCGACCTGGCCCTGCAAAACCTGATCAGCCTGCCCCTCGGCGACAAAAGCATTCGCCTGCGCAACGGCGGCACCCTGCCTGAATGGCTGACCGTGGCCTACATCGAAACCCTGATCCGCCGGGTGGACATCGGCCAACACTACCCGGCGCTGGCCAAAAGCAAGTTGCTCGACAACGCCCTCGAATCCACCCGCCGCCAGGGCCTGTACAGCAGCCATTTGCGTATCCAACTGCCGCTGCAGGCGTTGCAATACAAAATCAGCCAACACGCCGGGGTCGACGAGCTGGGTTATCGCTACGTCGCCGCCGTGCTAGCGCCAGAGGCGGCGGACCGCCAGGTCGACGGGCAAACCATCGTCCTTCGCCCCCTGGCCTTCGCACCGAAAAACCGCAGCGCAGGCACGCAAGACGTGGTCGCCAACATGTTTGTGATCGGCCCCCAAGACCAGAGCGCCGGGCCCTGCCTGTTGTATCGCCCGATGGCCGAGCTGCAACTGCTGCAATACCCGTCACCGGCCGACCTGCTGTATGCGATCCGCCAATCGCGCCATCTGCGCGACTCGGTCCTGGCCTGGCTGCCGGACAGCGTGCGCGACGACTATGCCCGCTACGCGTTCCCCGGCGAACTGCCCTCGCCCTGGGCAGTCGTGGAGCTGCTGGTGGACCCGGTCAAACTCTATACGATGAGCGGCCCCATGGACCTGGGCACGCAAGTGCTCAGCGGTGACCCGACCGGCGAGCTGTTCAAGGCCAACGCCAACGCGCTGATCACGCTGGCGGACCGTCAGTCGGCGTCGAACGCCGAAAGCCGCTGGGCGTCGTTCAAGCAGGCGGGCTGGCTGATCTTCAACGCGGCACTGCCGTTCCTGGGCCGAACCGTGAACACCGCCGCCTGGATCTGGCAGATCCTGGATCAACTGCAAGCGGTGGTCGACGCGCGGCAGCAGAAGGACAAACCGGCTGAATGGTCCGCCCTGGCGTCATTACTGCTCAACCTCGGGATGGTGCTGACCCTGCACATCGCCAGCCGCAACGCGCCGTCAGAGCCCCGCCTGACCAAGGAAGAGCCCACGCCCAAACCTCCCGTCGAGCCCGAGGTGATCGCCAAGCCCGTAACGGTCAAACAGCTGGCCAACCTCTCTGCACCTGAACTGCCCGACAATCACCCGCATGCCCTGCACACGCTTGCCGCGATCAATCGCAATGCCAGCGACCTGGGCAGCCTGCTGGACAGTTTCAAGGTCGAAAAGCCGGGGGTGCGCAGCAAAGCCTCGGCGCGCATCGGCCCTCAACGTCACCTCTACCCGCTGCTCGATAAATGGTACGCACAGGTCGGTGAACGCTGGTTCGAAGTGACGGTGGACGAGAATGACGACGTACAGATCGCCGATCCCAAGCAACCGATGCGCAACGGCCCCTTTCTGATCGGCAATCTCAAGGGCGAGTGGTTCATCGACACCCGGCTGCGGCTGCGTGGCGGCGGCTCAAGGAGCCTGGAGCGCAAAGCCAGGGCGGCAGCCGAACGCAAGGCAAGCCAACTGCGCACCCCGATCACCACCTTCGAGGAACAGAAAAAGACCGCCCAGGAAACCCTGCAAAAGGCTCATCAAGCATTGGTTGACGCCCCCTCCACCTCGGCCCAGGCCGCGCAAAGGGCCTACCTCAATCAACTGGAGGTCCAGCGCACAGACTACGAAACCGCCCTGCAAAACCTCAAAGAGTTGAATGTGGTTGCCCCAACGCCTGACTACCTGCACCGCGCCGTGGGGTATGTCAAAGCTCAACTGAGCCTCAGCTGGACCGGCCTCAACGAGGTGCTGAAAGCCTTTACCCCCAAATTACGCACAACCCTGGACCACATCGCAAAGCAGGCCGCCGATGCACGCGTGCGCAACATCCCCGATGCGCTCGAAATGAACGAAACGCTGCGCGGCATGGTTGGGCGTCTGGATTACTTCGAAACGCGCTTCAACGAACTGCGTGACCTGCCCGGCGAAGGCCTGCGCCTGATAAAGGACACCAAAAGCCTGCTGCCCGCCTACAGCAGCGGCGACCTCAAGGCGTTGCAAGTTACCTTGGCCCGCAACCTGTGCCTGCGCGAAAACACCACCCTCAGCGCACCGCTGGCGTGGGCGGCCATCGACCATATCGTCGATGCCTGCGACATTGCCATCCAGGCCCTGCGCGACACCTTGCGCGAACACAGTGACAGGCGAATCGACGAACAAATCGAGACCCTGAGCAGCCTGATCGAACAGTTCACCGTGCTGGGCGAGCGCCTGCAGGACTTCCCCACGGAATTCCCCAGCGTCTCCCTGGCGGAACCACTGACCCGCCTACGCGACCAACTCAGCGAGTACACAAAACGCGCCAGTACCCATCTGACGCAATTAGCCGACCGACGCAGCTCGCTGAGAGCCACCCCCAGCCCGCCGCCCACTCCGCCACGCGCGCAGAATAAATTCATCCGCACGCGTTACCACGGCATGGTGGTGGGCGAGCCGCAGTTGTCCGACGCGGGCCTGGACACCGGGCTGGTGGATGTTCGCTCGCCCCTGTCCAACACCGTGGTGGCCACGTTTCACGAGAAACCGGACGGCTTTTGGGTGCAACGGGTCAGGAGCGAACAGACGGTGAGCACGCCCATCGACCTGCAAACCAGCGTGGACACCGGCCAGGACCTGCTCGACGGACTACCGGACTTCAAACAACGGATCACCGGGCTGGCCAGTCAAGCCCAACGCACGCCCATCGGCATCGAATATTTGTACCATCAACACGCCCAGCGCCTGGAGCAAGCCACGAGCAATATCGAGCACGCCCTGACCCAGAAGAACCTCGCGCAAGGCGACGTGGCCCTCGCCAGCACCGTCAAAAAAGCACTCAGCGACGCCGCGTCCACCCTCTATCAACACTCCATAGAGAACGTGCTGAGGATGACTCAACAGCACCCGCCCACCCCCTCCGGCGTGCAATGGCTCAAGGCCCGCAACGCGATCACCATCAAAAAAACCATCAGCCGACGGCGCATCAAGTCCATCAGGCCCGATTACCTGGACGAATACACCATCACCGACAGCAGCACCCATAAGGTGCTGTGGTATGCGCATTTCCACTACTCGACCGACTGGACCACGTCCAGGTCGTTTATCCGCGCACGCCTCAAGACACCACGAGAGCACAGCCTTGGCGCGGCAGCCGATACCACCAAAGGCCTGAGCAGCACGCAACGCGTGGCGTTCCACCGCAGCGAGATCAACGAGAGTCAGGCCGCAACGTTATTTTTCAACCCGGCCTGACACGCAGACGACGGCACACAACTTGCTCCTTCACCGCACCAGACCCGTTGGAGCCGTCGATGCTGCACGCTCATCTCACCACCCTCAACGCGGTGTCGCTGGTGCTCAACACCTTCAAGGCCGAAGGGCTGCCCAGCGAGGCCTTGCTCGCGGGCAGCGGCATCTGCGCGGCGGACTTGAGCCGCGCCGACACGCGCATCACCACCAATCAGGAAATGCGCGTATGCACCAATGCCGTGGCCCTGCGCCGGGATGTCGGCCTGGCGCTCGGCCGCCAGATGCATGTGTCGGCCTACGGCATGCTCGGTTACGCACTGCTGACGAGTGCCACCTTCGGTGACGCTTTGCGCCTGGCGCTGCGGTATCCGGCGCTACTGGGAACACTTTTCGAACTGAGCCTGGAGGCGGATGGCGAGCGCATCTGGTTCACCGCCAGTGACTATCGGGAAAACCCGGCCATGCAGATGTTCAACGTTGAACTGTGCCTGGCCTCGCTGAAGGTGATCTGCGACGACCTGCTCGGCCAGCCCCTGGCGCTGCTTGGCGCGCGCTTTGAATACAGCGCGCCGGACTATCGGGCGCGCTACAGCGAGTGTTTCGCCTGCCCGCTAGAGTTTGACGCCGGCACCAACGCGTTCGCCTTCGACAAGCACTGGCTCGACCAGCCCCTGCCGCTGGCCGACGCCGTGACTCACCAAGCCATGGCCGAGCGTTGCCGCAAGCAGAACCTGGAATTCACCGGCCGCCAGGCGTGGCTGGGCAGAATCCGCCAGTTGCTCGCCAGCCAACTCGGCGCCGCGCCGGGGATTGAAGGCCTGGCCGCGCAGATGAACTGTTCACCGCGCACCCTGCGCCGGCACTTGCATGACCTGGGGTGCAGCTATCAGGAACTGCTCGACGAACTGCGCTTCGAGCGGGCCAAGCAATGGCTGGCGACGGATGAATTGCCGATCTACCGCATCGCCGAGCAACTGGGTTTCAGCGAAACCGCCAGTTTCCGGCATGCCTTTGTGCGCTGGAGCGGCGTGGCGCCGAGCCAATTTCGCGCATGACGCCCCATTAATGGGCGAATTGCGGACACACAATTTGGCCCGATTTATCCCCTTTTGGCCGCTCCTGCCGTTCTCATAAAGCGCGTCGCCCGCAAGACTGCAAGCACCGATACCGCCTGCGGAGAACAACAAAATGCTGACGATCTACTCGGACGATCACCACCTGCACCACGGCCGTTGTGAACTGATGGACGGGCAACTGATGCCCTGCTTTGAAATGCCCTCGCGCGCCGACCACGTACTGCAACGGGTCAAAGAGCGTGGGCTGGGCCCGGTCCTCGCGCCGCAGGACTTTGGCCTGGCGCCGCTTGAACGTGTCCACAGTCGCGACTACCTGGACTTCTTCCAAGGCGCCTGGCAACGCTGGACCGCATTCGGCGAGGACGGCGACCTGTTGCCCTACACCTGGCCCGCCCGCACCTTGCGCCACGTGTTGCCCACCAGCCTGCACGGCCAGCTCGGTTACTACAGCTTCGACGGTGGCGCACCGATTACCGCCGGCACCTGGCAAGCCGCCTACAGCGCCGCCCAGGTCGCGCTGACCGCGCAACAAGCGATCCAGCGCGGCGCCCACAGTGCGTTCGCCTTGTGCCGCCCGCCGGGGCACCACGCCGCCGGCGACTTGATGGGCGGTTATTGCTACCTCAACAACGCCGCCATCGCCGCCCAGGCGTTTCTCGACCAAGGCCAGCGGAAGGTGGCGATCCTCGACGTGGACTACCACCACGGCAACGGCACTCAATCGATCTTTTACGCGCGCAACGACGTGCTCTTTACCTCGATCCACGGGCATCCGGAGGCGGAGTTCCCGTTTTTCCTCGGCTACGCCGACGAACGCGGAGAAGGCGTCGGGGAAGGCTTCAACTTCAACTATCCGTTGCCGGCCGGTTCCGACTGGCCGCACTGGCGCGCGGCGCTTGACGAGGCTTGCACAGAAATCGAGCGCTACGCCGCCGACATCGTCGTCGTGTCCCTGGGCGTGGATACGTTCAAGGACGACCCCATCTCGCAGTTCAAGCTCGACAGCCCGGACTACCTGGCCATGGGCGCACGCATCGCCCGCCTGGGCAAACCCACGCTGTTTGTGATGGAAGGCGGCTACGCCGTAGCAGAAATCGGCATCAACGCCGTCAACGTTCTCGAAGGTTTTGAGGGGTCCATCCAATGAACATGCTCAAGTCGCTCGTCCTCTGCGCCGCCGTTCTCGGCGGCGCGGCGCATGCCGAAGAGAAAACCCTGCGGGTCTACAACTGGTTCGACTACATCACGCCCAAGGCGCTGGAAGACTTCAAGGCGCAGAACCCCAACGTCAAACTGGTGTACGACATCTTCGACACCAACGAGGCCCTGGAAGCCAAGCTGCTCACCGGCAATTCCGGGTACGACGTGGTGGTGCCGTCCAACGTGTTCCTCGCCAAGCAGATCGAAGCTGGGGTGTTCCAGCCCCTGGACCGCAGCCAACTGCCGAACTGGAACCACCTCGACCCCAAGCTGATGAAGCTGATCGAGGCTAACGACCCCGGCAACAAGTTCGCCGTGCCCTACATGTACGGCACCATCCTGATCGGCTTCAACCCCGACAAGATCAAGGCCGCGCTCGGCGCCGATGCGCCGGTGGACAGCTGGGACCTGATCTTCAAGGAAGAGAACATCAGCAAGCTCAAGCAGTGCGGCGTCGCGCTGCTGGATTCGCCGTCCGAGATCCTGCCGCTGGCCCTGCAACACCTGGGCCTGGACCCCAACAGCAACAACCCCAAGGACTATGAAAAAGCCGAAGCGCTGCTGATGAAAGTCCGCCCGTACATCACCTACTTCCACTCCTCCAAATACATGGCCGATATCGCCAACGGTGACATCTGCGTGGCCGTCGGTTACTCAGGCAGCTTCTCCCAGGCCGCCAACCGCGCCAAGGAAGCCAAGAACGGCGTGACGGTCGATATGCGCCTGCCCAAGGAAGGCGCACCGATCTGGTTCGACATGCTCGCCCTGCCCAAAGGCGCGAAAAACCCGCAGGACGCCTACACCTTCATCAACTACCTGCTGCAACCGCAGGTGATCGCGCCGATCAGCGACTTCGTCGGTTATCCCAACCCGAACAAAGACGCGACGGAACGGGTTGACCCGGCCATCCGCAACAACCCCAACCTGTACCCCACCGAGGCGGCGATGGCCACGCTGTATACCTTGAAACCCCTGGGCCGCGACGCCGAGCGCGCCAGGACACGGGCCTGGACCAAGATCAAATCGGGGACCTAGGGGCGCCCCGTTATCCCACGACCACCGTCTGAGCGGTCCAGGCCTTGCGCAACCGCTCGAGCGCCTGGCGGATCGCTGCCTCAGGCACCGCGGCAAAACCCAGCACCAGGCCGGCGCGCTGATCGGCCGCTGGCCCGGCCTGCGCCAGCCAATAGCTGCTCAGGCCATTGACCTCCACGCCCACCGCGCGGGCCTGCGCCACCAGTTGTTGTTCGCGGGCGAGGCTGTCCACCCGCACGGTGAGGTGCAGACCTGCGGCACTATTGGGCAGGCTGCCCACCCCCGGCAGCTCGCCCGGCCAGCCCTCCATCAGTGCGTTACGCCGGCTGAGCGCAGCGCGGCGCATGCGCCGGATATGCCGCTGGAAGTGCCCCGCCGCCATGAATTCCGCCATCACCGCCTGGGTGCTGACCTCCGAATGCCGCACATCCACGGCGCGGCGCTGGGCGAACGCGTCGACCAGCGTGGGCGGCAACACCAGATAACCCAGGCGCAGCGCCGGGAACGCGACTTTGCCGAAAGTCCCCACATACAGCACCCGCCCGCTGCGATCCAGGGCCGCCAGCGGGGCCAGCGGCGCGCCGCTGTAACGGTACTCGCCGTCGTAGTCATCCTCGACGATCCAGCCACCGCTGCGTTCGGCCCAGGCCAGCAACTCCAGGCGCCGAGCCAGGCTCATGACCACGCCCAACGGGTACTGATGGGACGGGGTGACATACGCCAGGCGGCAGTTGTCGAGGCGGTTCAACACGCTGCAGTCGATCCCCTCGCTGTCCACCGCCACACCCTGCAGGTGCGCACCGGCCACGGCGAACGCATGACCGGCGGCGCGGTAGCCAGGATTTTCAATCGCCACGCTATCGCCGGGGGTCACCAGCAACTGTGCACAAAGGCTAATTGCCTGCTGTGCACCACTGGTGATCACAATTTGCTCAGCAGTGCATTGCATGCCCCGCGAACTGCGCAGGTAAGCGGCGATCAGCCCGCGCAATCGCTCGTCCCCGGCCGGGTTGCCATAACACAGGAGTTCGAGGTCCGGCTTGCGCCAAAAAGCCGCACTCAGCTTGGCCCAGACGTCAAAAGGGAACAGATCGAAGGCCGGCACCCCCACCCGGAACGCCCGTGGTGGACCGGTGGGCGGCAGGGGCAAATGGTTGTTTTCGAGGCGCTCCAGGGCCGCGCTGTGGATAACTTTTTCACGCGGAATATCGACTTTTTTAAGGTCGATTGTGGATAAGGTTGGGGATAAGCCTGTTGAAAACCCTGTGGACAGTTTTGTGGATAGTTTTTTTGAGCTGGGCAGTTGGGCGACATAAGTCCCGTCGCCGACCCGGCTTTGCGTAAAGCCCTCGGCATACAGCTGATCGTAGGCGCGCACCACGCTGTTGCGCGAAATCGACAACGCCGCGGCCAGGTCGCGCGTGGCGGGCAAGCGCGTGCCGCTGACCAGTCGCCCGTCCAGCACCCGTTGGCGCAAGGCTTCGTACAGCTGGCGGGTCAGCCCCTGACGACGATCCAGCTCGATTCCCGCAGGGTTGAACGACAGCGGCGGCGCAGGGGGCGACATAGGGCAGGCTCCGGAATTGGACCTATAAAATGGGTCCTAGATGGCTCTTACAACGAACCATTAGCCTGCCTAGGATGCAGGCATTCGCCAAGGAATACTTTCATGTACATACCACGCGCCTTTGCCCTCGACGATTTACCCGAACTGCAACAACTGATCCAGCACACACGCCTGGCGCAGGTGGTGACCATGGGTGAGCACGGCCTGCAAGCCAGCCACCTGCCGCTGCTGCTCAACCCGGACGAAGGCCCGAACGGCACGCTCTACGGCCACCTGGCCAAGGCCAACCCGCAGTGGCACGACCTGCAGAACGGCGGCGAAGCGCTGGTGATTTTTGCCGGGGCCGACGCCTATGTCAGCCCGGCGTTTTACCCGGCCAAGGCCGAGCACGGCAAAGTGGTACCCACCTGGAATTACCTGGCGGTGCACGCCTACGGCACGGCCGACGTGTTTACCGACGCCGAGCGCCTGCTCGGCGTGGTCAGCGCCCTCACCGACCGCCACGAAGGCCGCCGCGCCCAGCCCTGGAAAGTCAGCGACGCGCCGGCCGACTACATTGAAGGCATGCTCAAGGCCATCGTCGGTTTCGCCTTGCCCATCGAACGCCTGATCGGCAAACGCAAACTCAGCCAGAACCGCAGTGCCGCCGACATCCAGGGCGTGCGCGAAGGGCTGGCCGCCAGCCCTGACGTGCGCGACCAGACCCTCGCCCGCTTCATTCCTCAAGGAGCCTCAGAATGAGCCCGATCGACATCCGCCCGGTCACCGCCGCCGACCACGCCGCCTGGCTGCCGCTGTGGCACGCGTATTTGCAGTTCTACAACACCGAGCTGCCGGACGCCGTCAGCCAGAGCACCTGGCAACGCCTGCTCGACGCCCGTGAGCCGACCCATTCCGCGCTCGCCTGGCAAGACGGCAAAGCGGTGGGCATGGTCAACTTCATCTACCACCGCTCCAACTGGAGCATCGAAAATTCCTGCTACCTGCAAGACCTGCTGGTGGACCCGGCCCAGCGCGGCACCGGGGTTGGCCGCAAATTGATCGAATTCGTCTACGCCACGGCCAAAGCCGACGGCTGCTGCAAGGTCCATTGGCTGACCCACGAGACCAATGCCACCGCAATCCAACTGTACGAACGCATTGCCAAACGCCCTGGTTTCATCCAATTTCGCAAAGGTCTTTAAGGAGCGCAGCATGTCCACCTCTCTCGCCGACTGGCAAGGCGTCCCGGCGCCCACGGTACAACTGCTCGAAGGGCGTTTCATCCGCCTGGAAAAACTCGACCCGGCGCGCCACGCCGACGGTCTGTGGCAAGCCCTCGAAGGCCCTGGCGCCGACCCCAAGCTGTGGGACTATTTGCCTTACGGCCCGTTCAGCGACCGCGCCGCGTTCGATGCCTGGCTCAACAACCATGCCCAGCACAACGAGCCGTATTTCTTCAGCGTGATCGACCGCGCCAGCGGCGACGTGCAGGGCATCCTCAGCCTGATGTCCATCGTCCCGGCCCACGGGCGCATCGAAATCGGCCACGTCACCTTCGGCGCGCCGATGCAGCGCTCGCCGAAAAGCACCGAAGCCGTTTATCTATTGGCCAAGCATGCTTTCGAGCTGGGCTACCGCCGGCTGGAGTGGAAGTGCAACAACGGCAATGCCCGCTCCAAATATGCCGCCGAGCGGCTGGGGTTCAGTTTTGAAGGGGTGTTCCGCCAGCACATGGTGGTCAAGGGGCAGAACCGGGACACAGCGTGGTATTCGATTCTGGACTCGGAATGGCCGCCGATCAGGACGGGGTTTGAGCAATGGCTGTCGGAGGCCAACCAGGCAGGTTCGGGGCAATTGAAAAGACTGGCGGAGTGCCGCGCCTAAATCCCACAGACGGCGCAGCAGCAAAATATGAGAGCGGGCTTGCCCGCGAGGCGGTGGGTCAGTCGAGATTGATTTTCGACTGGCCTACCGCTATCGCGGCATAGGTATCTACACATCCGATGGCGCAGACAACCCCAGTCGTATCGCGAGCGGTTGCTTTGCTTTTGCTCTGTTTTTGATTTTGATCTTAGGCGCCCCGTTAACCACGCTGGCCGAACGCAGGCTTGAATCCGTGGGCAACCCGGCAGGACGCCGGGTTAGCCGTCCTGGGCCAGGGATGGCCCATGACGGCGGCCCACGGATTCAAGCCTGCGTTCGGGCATGCCGAGCCTAGGCGAGGCACCGAGTGGTGGGGCAAGAGCGTTTTGCTTACTTTTGCGCTTTTCAAAAGTGAGCCGCCGTAAGGGCGGAACCCATAGCGGCCGTTACCTGAATAATGGATATGTACTCATTCCAACCCGAATAAAGGGTCGGCCCACAGGCCGCCACGGGAGCAAGCTCCCTCGCCACAGGTCCGTCGAACTACCAATAAAATTGTGTAGATACCCATGGCTATCGGGGGCAAGCCCCCTCCCACACTCGGTTGTCAGTGCGATCCGCACTGGGTGTCAGTCGGCAAGCTGCTTGGCCAGCACCGCAATATGCTCCGGCCCGATCCCGCAGCAACCGCCCAAATGGCTGGCGCCGCGCTTCTGCCAATCGGCCGCCCATTGCAGGTAGCCCGGCGGGTCAAGGTCTTCGCGCAACGGGTCGAGGCCGTCGTTGGCCGTGGCCTCCTTGGGCTGCGGCGGGAAGGCGTTGGCGTAGGCGCCAATCTGGATCGCCACCCCCAGGCGCTCGAAGGTCTGGCGTGCCGCGTCAATCGCCGCGCCAATCACTTCCGGTTGGCTGCAGTTGAACAACAGCACCTGCACCCCCAGTTGCGCAGCCGCTTCGGCCGCCTCTGCCACCGGCTCGCCGGAACGCAGGCGCGGCACCTCGTCGGTGTCTTCGTCCTTCAGGGTAAACGACAGCCAGAACGGTTTGCCGTCCGCCGGCAGACCCGCACGGATGGCCCGCGCCTCGACGATCGAACTCTGAGTTTCCGCCAGCCACAGGTCAACATAGGGCGCCAGGCCGGTCACCAAGGGCGTCAGCAGCTCGCTGACCCGATCGGCTTCAAACAGGTCGGGCCGATAAGAACCGAACAGTGGCGGCAGGGAACCTGCCACACGTACCGCTTGGCCGGATGCCACCACCGCACGCCGCGCCAATTCACCGGCCAACGCCGCCAGGGCCTGGCCCTCGGCGGCAAACCGCGCTTCGCCAATATGAAACGGTACAACGGCGTAGCTGTTGCTGGTGATCACGTTGGCGCCGCTCTGGATGTAAGCCGCGTGTACCGCCTCCACCGCCTGCGGTGCTTCACTCAACGCCAGCGCTGACCACTCCGGCTGCCGGAACGGCGCGCCTCGGCGTTGCAGTTCGCGGCCCATGCCACCATCGAGAATTACTGTGCGTACTGCGGCCATATACTTTTTACTCATAAGCTTATGAAAATAACTCACTATGAGAGTCGCTCTTATAACTATTTAATACGGTAAATTCGCTCCATAACAACTTCTTTTTTATTCGGGTGTCTCTCTTGAAACTAAAACCGCTACTGGCCCTCGGCCTGACCATGCTGGCTGCCTCCACCCAAGCCTTCGGCGGTGCAACCCTGGACAGGGTTGAGAAAAACCACGAACTGGTCGGCGTGCTGATGGAAAGCTACCCACCCTTCTCGTTCCTCAACGAGCAGAACCAGCTCGACGGTTTCGACGTCGACGTGGCCAAGGCCGTCGCGCAAAAACTCGGCGTGAAACTGCGCCTGGAGACCCCTTCCTGGGACGTGATCGCCGCCGGTCGCTGGAGCGGGCGTTACGACATCTGCATCTGCTCGATGACCCCAAGCAAGGCCCGCGCTGAAGTGTTCGACTTCCCGGTGGAATACTACGCCTCGCCTGCGGTGATCGTGGTCAATGCCAAGGACGAGCGCATCCACGGCGCCAAGGACCTGAGCGGCAAGAAAGTCGGCCTCACCAGCGCCTCCAGCTACGAGAGCTACCTGAACAAAAACCTGGTGATCGAAGGCGCCGAAGACACCCAACTGCAGTACCCGTTCGAGAACGTGCAGATTGCCCCCTACGACACCGATAACGTGGCCTTCCAGGACCTGGGCCTGGGCGCCGGTGTGCGTCTGGATGCGATCCTCACCAACCTGGTCACCGCCCAACCGCGCCTGAGCCAGGACAAGCGCTTCAAGCTGGCCGGCGAAGCGCTGTACGCCGAGCCCAACTCGGTGGCCATCGAAAAAGGCGACCCACAGTGGGACAGCAAGGTACGTGAAGTCTTCGCACAGCTGAAACAGGACGGCACCTTGAGCAAGTTGTCGCAAAAATGGATCGGTGCCGACATCAGCCAATGACCGCACTCCCCACTCCGCCCAAGCCGCCGACAAGCGCGTCGCGGCTACAGCGACTCTTCGGTTTTCGCACGCGCCTGTACCTGACCTGGGCCGCACTGTTTTGCCTGTTCGCCAGCTTCTTCCTGAGCTTTGACCTGAAGTTCTCGATCATCCTCGACAAGCTGCCCAACCTGGTCGGCGTGCACCTGGCGCCCAACGGGTTTCTGCAAGGCGCGGCGCTGACCTTGTTTCTGTGCCTGTGCTCGATCGCGGCTTCGTCGGTACTGGGCTTTATCACCGCACTGGGGCGCCTGTCGAAAAGCGCGGTGGCCTTTGGCGTCGCGAGTTTCTATGCCTCGTTCTTTCGCGGTACGCCGCTGCTGATCCAGATCCTGCTGATCTATCTGGGCCTGCCGCAACTGGGCCTGGTGCCGGGCGCCATCGTTGCCGGGATCATCGCGCTGTCGCTGAACTACGGCGCCTACCTGAGCGAGATCTTCCGCGCCGGCATCCTCGGCGTACCCCACGGCCAACGGGAAGCCGCCCTGGCCCTGGGCATGCGCGACAGTGCGATCTTCTGGCACGTCACCCTGCCCCAGGCCATGCGCACCATCATCCCGCCCGCCACCAACCAGTTCATCTCAATGCTCAAGGACTCGTCCCTGATCTCGGTGATGGGCGTGTGGGAAGTGATGTTCCTCGCACAGTCCTACGGCCGTTCCAGCTATCGCTATATCGAAATGCTCACCACCGCGGCGATCATTTACTGGGTGATGTCCCTCGGCCTGGAACTGATCCAGGCGCGCATGGAGCGGCACTACGGCAAGGGGTATGTGCGACGGGGGTGAGGATTAGCCACCCCATTCACGACGCACCTTGACCACGCCCATCTGCAAGCCAAAGGGGCGGAACACGGCGTTCAGCGATTTCAGGGTTTGATTGCCCTCGCCGTGTTCGATATGCACCAGGGTGCGCACGGAAATTTTGCACATCTTGGCGAACTGGCTTTGGTGCAGGCCGGTGACTTCGGTGCGCAGGCGGCGCACGGCGTCGCCTATTGCAAGGGAACCGTCAGCCAGACCTTGTTCGACACTTTCGATTAACAGGGCGCGGGCATCCAGGGTAATGGTCATTTCAGCCCCCATTGCTTCAGACGCATGTCCAGTTTCCCCAACGGGATACTGGGGTGGTTCAGGGTTGCCGTTGGCAAACCACCTGCAACCAGGATGTCCGGCAACGCTCGCAGGTGCTCGGCATCTTGTCGCAGCCGCTCAAAACTTTGCTCAGGGTCGATAATCTCGGCCAGCGCATCGCAGGCCCCTCGCCAATTGATATCACCCGCCACCTCCAGTGCTTTTGGCCACTTGGTCGTTCGGGTAACCCCCTCGACATCCATCACCATCGGGGCCAAGTCATAAATCGGCGCCAGACGCAGAGAATCGGGACCTCGGATGATCGACGTATTTCGCCCATGGTTATCCGAATTACCCAGCACCTTGTTCAGCAAGTCTCGGCGTAGGTACTCCGCAACCAGATCGGCAACCTGCTCTTCTTGCCCAGCCGCGCGCCATTGATTCACCAGCAGTCTGATCACCTCAAGATGATCCATGTAACTGCCCGGCGTCGTCACTCCCGCCAGGGAATAAATCGACTCAACGGCTAATCGTTCGACACCGTCTTTACTGACCCTGCGATCGAAACGGTGCATCCAAAGGCTGGGCTTGGCGGCCTCTTCCAATGCCAGCCCTTCGGCGCCAACCGTCTCGATTCCCAGGACCTGAAGTGCTCTGTAATAGTGGTATTCACTTCTCAGGATGTCTTGATCATTCTGGGTCGCCTGGTTACGTGCGAACTTGATAAACCAGTGCTGAGTAACCTCGGCATCGTTCAGGGTAGCGTCCGGGTACAACAGGCCATCAGCACTCTGCGTCATCAACAGTTTCGGAGCCTCACCGCCCGCTCCCGTTGCCCCGCCGATTGCCGCGCCTTGTTCATAGGCATATTCCAGAAAGCTGTTATCGCGGCTGATCACTTCCCGACGAGGAAAACCAATTGGTTCGGTACCGTCCAGTGCCTGCACTGACTCCTTGACCCGCATATGGCCAATGGGTGCAAGCGTACTGCGCCCCAGTAAAAACAAATCGGCACTGACGCCCTCCGGCCTCTCGTGGCCGATACGGCTCATCAAAGAACGCTTAGCCGCCCCTGCCGGTGCAATATCGTGCAAAAAAGCAGGCGCTTTCTTGAGAACCGCAACATCCCACTCCAGTGGAAACCGCGCACTGACGGACTTGGAAAAAGGCAATCGGATAGCGTCCAGGTTATCGACAAGATAGTCCTGTCGATAATGAAACCGGCAAGGTCCATCAAAACCCTTTGCAGGCTCCGAGAATTCCAACCGCATAGCATCACGCCAATGACCAGCGGTGAAAATCTGCAGTATCAAAGAGTAGGTCGTTTCCATCTGCATTTAAGTGCACCTGGCAAGCGGTGTTCGGGACGCGTACTGCAATATAGTGCATTTATTCTTCAACAGCCGAGCAGATTTACGCATTAAAATGCATTTATACCGCCAGGATCATTGAAAAAATGCATTTTAATGCAAATGAGAGGGCCGTTTATCCTGCCGCAGACAAAGTCCGACGAGTTTTTAATCGCACCGCACTAGAGACAACTCCCGCAAACCAGGGGTCGAGAGCCTGACAGTTATCGCCCCGCCATCTCGCTAAATTTCCGGCCTCATTCATCAGAGGTTGGGATCACATGCCCTTTACACACCAACGACTTGTACTTGTCATGGCGCTTGCGATCAGCGCCGCCAGCCTTCAACAGGCCCAGGCGCGGGGCGATATCGAATACCGGCCGTATCATTTCCAACCCTATGACGCGCTTGATGCTGAGTGGGCCGACGCGTCGCCTGAAAAAGCGGAGCCCATCGACGGTTACCTCACTGGGCAAGCCACCACGCACAATGGCTTGCAGGTCGCCAAAGCCCTGGAACCCGCGCTGGTTCAATTGCTGGAGTCCGGCGAACTGACCTCCGAACAAATCAAAGCGCTGGAAAAGTTCGGTGCAGAGCTCGCCAATCAGCCCGGTGGCATCGGCGCGGCCCTTGAGCAAATGGCCGGCAGCCAGAACGCCAACCTCGCCGCTGCGACCCAAAACACCACGCAGCAACTGAGCACCCAACTGCTTTCGATCCTGCGCACCCTGCCCGCCGACGACGATGGCCACTTCTGGGTCAAGGGCCTGGGCAACGACGGCACGCTCGACAAAAAAGCCGGCAGCGCCGGCCTGAAACACGGTACCCAAGGCCTGTTGCTGGGTGCCGACTGGGCGCTGGACCACGCCTGGCGTGTCGGCGTGATGGGCGCCAAATCCAGCAGCCACCTCGACGCCCAGCGTTTCTCCGCCGACCTCGACAGCTGGCACCTGGGCGGCTACGCCGTGCGTCAGGACGGACCGTTGGCCCTGCGCCTGGGGGCGATCTACAGCAGCCATGACGGGCAGAACAAGCGCAGCGTCAAGCTGCTCGATTACACCGAGCAGCTCAGGGGTAATTACACCGCCCACAGCCAAACCGTCTTCTCCGAAATGGGTTACCAATTGGGCAGTGCGGATTTCAGCGTGGAACCCTTCGCCGGCCTCGGTTACCAGCGCTATCACCGCGACGGTTTCAAGGAGCGGGGTGGCCTGAGCGCGCTGAACGTCGGCTCACAAAACCAACAGAATCTGAGCAGCACCTTTGGCCTTCGCCTGGCGTCGCTGTATCGGTTCGATAATCAGATGAGCCTGACACCCCACCTCAGCACCCGTTGGAAACACCTCTACGGCGATGTCGACAGCCAGGTCCGCCAATCCTTTCGCTATACGCCGGGGCAGATTGACGGTTTTACCATCCAGGGCACGTCGCTGGACCGCAATAGCCTGAACGTCGAGGCCGGCCTGGACCTCGCACTGTCGCCGCAACACACCGTGGGCCTGACCTACGCCAACGAAACCGGCAACCACAGCCGCAATCAGGGCCTGATGGGCCAGTGGCAAATGAGGTTCTGACCCCCGCTGCACCCGACGGCCAAATTGCGCGCAAAAAAAAGGGGAGCACCTGCTCCCCCGAGGATTAAGCGGTAGTGTCGAAGGCTGGATCAGCCTTCGATTTCAATCAGGATTTCGCCAGGGTTCACCCGGTCGCCCTTGGCCACGTGAACGGCGGTCACCTTGCCGGCAATCGCTGCCTGCACTTCGGTTTCCATCTTCATCGCTTCAGTAATCAGCACCGCCTGGCCGGCCTTGACCACGTCGCCTGGCTTGACCAGCACGTCGACGATATTGCCCGGCATCGTGGTGCTCACATGGCCTGGCTCGGTGGCTTGCTTGCGCTTGCTGCCGCCACCGCCGACGAACTCGTTGAGCGGTTCGAACACCACTTCTTCGGGCATGCCGTCGATGGACAGGTAGAAGTGACGCTTGCCTTCAGCCTTCACGCCGACACCCGTGATGTCGACGCGGTAGCTTTCGCCGTGAACGTCGATGACGAACTCGGTCGGTACGCCTTCGCCACCGACACGGGCCACGCCGCCGGCTTCCGGGATCGGCAGCAGCACTTCAGGCGTCAGGGTACCGGCGTCGCGTTCTTCGAGGAACTTGCGGCCTATGTCCGGGAACATGGCGTAAGTCAGCACATCTTCTTCAGACTTGGCCAACGCACCGATTTCGCCGCGCAGCCTGGTCATTTCCGGCTTGAGCAGGTCGGCCGGGCGCACGTCGATCACGTCTTCGCTGCCGATGGCCTGGCGACGCAGTTGCTCGTTCACCGTGCCCGGCGCCTTGCCATAGCCGCCTTGCAGGTAGAGCTTCACTTCGTTGGTGATGGTCTTGTAGCGCGTGCCAGCCAGCACGTTGAAGAACGCCTGGGTACCGACGATCTGCGAGGTCGGGGTGACCAGCGGCGGGAAACCAAGGTCTTCACGCACGCGCGGAATTTCAGCCAGCACTTCGCCCATGCGGTTGAGTGCGCCCTGCTCTTTGAGCTGGTTGGCCAGGTTGGAAATCATCCCGCCCGGCACCTGGTTGACTTGCACGCGGGTGTCGACCGAGGTGAATTCGCTTTCGAACTGGTGGTACTTCTTACGCACCGCATAGAAGTACAGGCCGATTTCCTGCAACAGTTCCAGGTCGAGGCCGGTGTCGAATTCGCTGCCTTTAAGGGCCGCGACCATCGACTCGGTACCAGGATGGCTGGTGCCCCAGGCGAAGCTGGAGATGGCGGTGTCGATGTGGTCGGCACCGTTTTCGATGGCCTTGAGTTGGCACATCGCGGCCAAACCCGCCGTGTCGTGTGAGTGGATGAACACCGGCAGGCTCTGCTCGGCTTTCAGCGCTTTGACCAGTTCGCCGGTGGCATACGGCGTCAGCAGGCCGGCCATGTCTTTGATCGCTACCGAGTCGCAACCCATGGACTCCATTTGCTTGGCCTGGGCCACAAACGCGTCGATGGTGTGTACCGGGCTGGTGGTGTAGGCAATGGTGCCCTGGGCATGTTTGCCGGCGGCTTTGACCGCTTCGATGGCCACGCGCAGGTTACGCACGTCGTTCATCGCGTCGAAGATGCGGAACACGTCGATACCGTTGACGGCGGCCTTGGCGACGAAGGCTTTGACCACGTCGTCGCTGTAGTGGCGGTAGCCCAGCAGGTTCTGGCCGCGCAGCAGCATTTGCAGGCGGGTGTTAGGCAACGCCGCGCGCAGTTTGCGCAGGCGCTCCCACGGGTCTTCTTTCAGAAAGCGCACGCAGGCGTCGAAGGTCGCGCCGCCCCAGACTTCCAGGGACCAGTAGCCGACTTGGTCGAGCTTGTCGCAGATCGGCAGCATGTCTTCGGTGCGCATGCGGGTGGCCAGCAACGATTGGTGAGCGTCGCGCAGGATGGTGTCGGTGACAAAGATCTTCTTGCTCATTGTTATATTCCTCACAGGCCTGCGTGGGCGGCGATGGCGGCGGCGATGGCCAGGGCCAGCTCTTCGGGTTTGCGCTTGATCGAGTAGTTGGTCAGCTCAGGGTGGCTTTCCACAAAACTGGTGTTGAACTGGCCGCTGCGGAATTCCGGGTTGCGCAGGATTTCCTGGTAGTAGGCGGCGGTGGTTTTCACGCCTTGCAGGCGCATGTCATCCAGGGCACGCAGGCCACGGTCCATGGCTTCTTCCCAGGTCAACGCCCACACCACCAGTTTCAGGCACATGGAGTCGTAGAACGGCGGGATGGTGTAGCCGGTATAGATCGCCGTGTCGGTGCGCACGCCGGGGCCGCCGGGCGCGTAATAGCGGGTGATCTTGCCGAAGCTCGGCAGGAAGTTGTTCTTCGGGTCTTCGGCGTTGATACGGAACTGCAACGCAAAACCACGGTGCTGGATGTCTTCCTGCTTCACCGACAGCGGCAGGCCCGAGGCGATGCGGATCTGCTCGCGAACGATGTCGATCCCGGTGATTTCTTCGGTGATGGTGTGTTCCACCTGCACCCGGGTGTTCATCTCCATGAAGTACACCTCGCCCTCGGCGAGCAGGAACTCCACGGTACCGGCGTTCTCGTAGCCCACAGCCTTGGCCGCGCGCACCGACAGGTCGCCGATGTAGGCGCGCTGTTCAGGGGTCAGTTGCGGGCTCGGGGCGATTTCGATGAGCTTCTGGTTGCGGCGCTGGATCGAGCAATCGCGCTCGAACAGATGCACCACGTTGCCAAAGCTGTCACCGAGGATCTGCGCTTCGATGTGCTTGGGATTGACGATGCATTTTTCCAGGAACACTTCCGCCGAACCGAAGGCCTTGGTGGCTTCGGAAATCACGCGAGGGAAGGCTTGCTCCAATTCTTCGCGGCTGTTGCAACGACGAATGCCGCGACCGCCACCACCGGAGGTGGCCTTGAGCATCACCGGGTAACCGATGCGGTCGCCTTCGACGAGGGCTTCGGCGATGTCGGCGACGTTGCCTTCCGTGCCGGGAGTGACCGGTACGCCGGCCTTGATCATGCTGCGGCGCGCTTCGGTCTTGTCACCCATGCGGCGAATCACTTCCGCCGATGGACCGATGAATTTAATCCCACGTTCGGCGCAAATATCCGCCAATTCGGCGTTTTCCGACAGGAAGCCGTAACCAGGGTGCAACGCATCGCAACCGGTTTCCACGGCCAGGTTCACCAGCTTGCGCGGGTTCAGGTAACCGGCCAGGGGCTCGGCCCCGATGCTGTGGGCCTCGTCGGCACGCTTGACGTGCAACGCGTGGCGGTCGGCGTCGGAATAGACCGCGACCGAGCGAATGCCCATCTCGGCGCACGCACGCACGATTCGGACGGCAATTTCACCACGGTTGGCGATCAGGATCTTTTTTATCACTTGGAAATTCCCTTGAGCCGATTGCTGCGTTCTTCGACCCGCTAGACCCGGGTCGGCGCGTGACTAAATGTTTCAAGCCAGTCGCGAGACACACACTAAGCCCGTTGAGGGATTAACAAAAATCAATAATTATTGGGTCGTGCATAAGTAAAGACTTATAGTTGGCCGATTGAACGCGACCGAGGGGTTTTAAAAAATGCGTAAGTCATTGATGAGGCTGACATTACGTCAACTACAGATTTTCAATGAAGTGTGTGATTTGCGCTCCTACAGCCGTGCGGCTGAGGAAATGTCCCTCACCCAGCCGGCCGTTAGCCTACAAATTCGCCAGTTGGAGGAGCTGATCGGCCAGCCACTGTTCGACTACGTCGGCAAGAAGCTCTACATGACCGAGGCGGCCGAAGCCCTGCAACGGGCCAGCCGCGATATTTTCGGGCGCCTGGAAAACCTCGATATGCAGTTGTCGGACATGCAAGGCTCGCTGCAGGGCCAGTTGAAATTGGCGGTGGAATCCAGCGCCAAGTACTTCGTGCCGCACCTGTTTGCCGCGTTCAAGCGCCTGCATCCAGAGGTGCAATTGCATCTGACGGTGGTCAACCGCGCCCAAGTGATCCGCCGACTGTCGGACAACCGTGACGACCTGGTGATCATGTCCATGGTGCCCCAGGACATGGGCCTCGAATTCCTGCCGTTCCTCAACAATCCGATTGTCGCCGTGGCGCCGCCCGACCACCCCTTGAGCCTGCAAGGACCGCTGCGCCTGAAAGACCTGGAGCCTTACACGCTGCTGCTGCGCGAACCGGGCTCCGGCACGCGGCTGGCGTGCGAGGAATACTTCAAGGAAAAACGCGTGCACTTCACCCAGACAGTGGAAGTCGCCTCCGCCGAGGCGCAGCGTGAGTGCGTGGTGGCCGGGTTGGGCGTGGCCTTGTTGACGCGCCACGCCCTGAACCTGGAACTGACCACCGGCGGGCTCAAGGAGCTGCCGGTGGAAGAGTTGCCGCTGTACCGCAGTTGGTGCCTGGTGCAGGCCAAGGCCAAGCGCCTGTCGCCGGTGGCCCATGCGTTCCTGGGCTTTATCCGCAGCGAGCGGGTGCAGATCAGCGCACTGGCTGAGCGCTTCGCTGGGCAGCCGCGGGTGCCTGCCAGTGCAGTTCCGGGTAGTCCGTGATGCTCTGCAGCAATTGGCGTTGATCACAGCGGTCTTCGATTGCGCGACGGAACGCCATGCGGCGCTGGTCTTCCTGCTGACGACGGGTCTTGACGGAGCTGTTGCTATCTTCGTAGGGCCGGGCCATTTGGAGTCTCCCAATGCGAGTGCGGGGAGTTCAGGATGGGCGCAGGGGATGACGGTTTGGCGGCGCGGGGATGACAGGACGATGAATCTTCTGGACAGGCAAGAAATGCAAATGTGGGAGGGGCGGTGCGACGATTCGACTTGCTCCCGATTGCAGTGGTTCAGTCAAAGCATTCAGTGACTGACACTCCGCCATCGGGGGCAAGCCCCCTCCCACAGTTTGGAGTGCGTTTATTTAGCCACGAATCAGCCCTGCTCATCGTCGAAACCAGGGCTCTGTAACGCAGCCTACTCCACACCATCGAACCCAATGTGGGAGGGGCGGTGCGACGATTCGACTTGCCCCCGATAGCGGTGGTTCAGTCAAAGCATTCAGTGACTGACACTCCGCCATCGGGAGCAAGCCCCTCCCACATTCGGATCGCTGTATGGCGCTTAGTCGTCGAGGGCTTTGACGGACTTGGGCGAGAGACGCAGGCTGCGCAAGCTGCGCTTCACGCTCTTGAGGTGGTTGACCAGGCTCGGCCCGCGCGCCATGGCCACGCCCATCGCCAGCACGTCGATCACCACCAGGTGGGCGATGCGCGAGGTCAACGGGGTGTAGATTTCGGTGTCTTCGTGAACATCGATCGCCAGGTTGACCGTGGACAGTTCCGCCAACGGCGTCTGGCTCGGGCACAGGGTGATCAGCGTGGCGCCGCTTTCACGCACCAGGTTGGCGGTGATCAGCAAGTCTTTGGAGCGGCCGGACTGGGAGATACAGATGGCCACGTCGGTCGGCTTCAACGTCACGGCCGACATCGCCTGCATGTGCGGGTCGCTGTAGGCCGCCGCCGTAAGCAGCAGTCGGAAGAACTTGTGCTGGGCATCGGCCGCAACCGCACCCGACGCACCAAAACCGTAGAACTCGACACGCTGGGCCTGGGACATCGCCGTCACGGCCTTTTGCAGCTCCACCGGGTCGAGCTTCTCGCGCACTTCCATCAGGGTGTGCAGCGTGGTGTCGAAGATCTTGAGGCTGTAGTCAGCGACGGAATCGTCTTCGTGAATCGCAAACTGACCGAAGCTCGCGCCGGCGGCCAGGCTTTGGGCCAGCTTGAGTTTCAAGTCCTGGAAGCCGGAACAACCGATGGCGCGGCAGAAGCGCACGATGGTCGGCTCACTGATGCCCACGCTGTGGGCCAGGTCAGCCATGGAACTGTGCATTACGGCCGCAGGGTCAAGCAGCACGTGGTCGGCAACCTTGAGTTCCGATTTGCGTAACAGGTGGCGCGACTGGGCGATATGTTGCAACAGGTTCAAAGGACAGGACTCTTGTTATTGGCAGATGCCAGGGATGTAGCAAGCTTGTAGTTATACTACAAGAATTGCCGTTTTGCCCGTCCGATGCATCACTAAATCGCCCTGCTGCCCTTTGAATCTAAGGACAGCCAAGTTGTAGCCACAAAGGCTGAAGGCACGCCCCTAGGAAAAATCTGCATTCTTCCGTAACAAATCTGCCAGCCCTTCGGCCTTCATCGGCCGGCTGATCAAGTAGCCCTGCACCTCATCGCAGCGCTCCCTGCGCAGGAAATCCAACTGCTGCTGATCTTCCACCCCTTCAGCCACCACCTTGAGCGCCAAACCGTGGGCCATGGCGATGATCGCGCGGGTAATGGCCGCGTCTTCCCGCCCCTGGCCGAGGCCGCGGATAAAGGTCTGGTCGATCTTCACGTAGTCCACGGGGATGCGCTTGAGGTAACTGAGGGACGAGTAGCCGGTACCGAAATCGTCGATGGCCAACTTCACCCCCAGGTCGCGCAGTTGCTGGAAGGTCGCGATGATGTGCTCGACACTGTCGAGCAGTTGGCTTTCGGTCAGCTCCAGCTCAAGATATTGCGGGTCCAGGCCGGTTTCTTCCAACACCTGGCGTACCAGGCTGACCAGCTTGCCTTGACGCAGTTGATGCACCGACAGGTTCACCGACACGCGTATCGGCGCCAGCCCCTGACGCTGCCACTCACAGGCCTGCCAGCAGGCCTGGCGCAGGACGAATTCGCCCAACGGCACGATCAGCCCGGTTTCTTCGGCCAGGCCGATGAAGTCGCCTGGCGGCACCATGCCCCACTGCGGATGCTCCCAACGAACCAACGCCTCGGCGGCGTTCAGCTTGCCGGTGGCCAAACACAATTTCGGTTGGTAGAACACCGACAGCTGACGCTCGTCGAGGGCCTTGCGCAACTGGTTTTCCAGCTGCAAACGCTCCAGGGTGCTGGCTTGCAGGCTGTCGGTGTAGAACTGGAAATTATTCCCGCCCAGGTGTTTGGCGTGTTGCATGGCCATGTTCGCCTGGCTGACCAACGCCGAAATTTCCCGCGCATTATCCGGGAGCAGGCTGACACCCATCGAGGCGCTGACCACCAATTCATGCCCGTCCACCGTCACCGGCACGCGCAACTTGGCCAGCAGGCGCGTGGCCACGCGCGCCAGGCTTGAGAGGTTGCCGTAGGCATCGAAGAGCACCGCGAACTCATCCCCGGACAAACGCGCAATGGTGTCGGCTTCGGGCAAGGCGTTGATCAGTCGGCGCGCCATTTTTTGCAACAATTGGTCGGCGACGTCATGGCCCAGGCTGTCGTTGAGCAACTTGAAACGGTCGAGGTTGATATGCAGCAACGCCAGGCTGCGTCCACCTTGCCGCACCCGCTGGTGCGCTTCGCGCAGCCGTTCACGAAACAGCGAGCGGTTGGCCAGGCCGGTCAACTCGTCATAGTGCGTGAGGTAGCGCATGCGCTCCTCGGATTCACGCCGTGCCGATAGATCGGCGAAGAAGCCCACGATATGGCTGACGTTTCCTCGAATATCGCGCACCACGTTCAGTTGCAGCCACTGCGGGTACAGCTCGCCGTTCTTGCGGGTCTCCACCAGTTCGCCCTGCCAGGTGCCGTGACTGAGCAGCGCCTGGCGGATGACCGGGAAGTGCCGCCGGGCATCGCGGCTGCACGGCAACTCCACCACATTGCGTCCGAGCATGTCGTCGATATCAAAGCCGGTGACCCGACTGAAGGCCTGGTTGACGGCGATCAGCGCGTAGTCCGGGTCCAGGATCACAATGCCTTCGCTGGCCGCTTCGAATACGGTCGAGGCCAGACGTTGTTGTTCTTCCAAGACTTTGCTCGCGCTGATGTCGCGGCGCGTGCCGAGCATGCGGGTCACGCGACCGCTGGGCGCACGCTCCACGGCGCGGCCACGGTCTTCGATCCACACCCAGTGGCCATCGCCATGGCGCAACCGGTATTCCACCAGATAATCCTCGCTGCGGCCCTTGAGATGCTCCACCAGGGCACGCCTGAGCAGCGGCAAGTCGTCGGGATGCAGGCGCGGCTTGAGGTGGCTGAGCATCGCCGTGACGTACTCGGGCTCCAGGCCGAACAGCTCCTTGAGCTGGGTGTGGTGGACTTCGTCGGTTTGCAGGTTCCAGTCCCACAGGCCCAGTTCGCTGGCTTGCAGCGCCATTGCCAGGCGCGCTTCGCTTTTATTCAGCGCCAGGCTGGCGGCGTCCAGCTCCTGGCTACGTTGCGCCACGCGGTCCTGCAAGCCGATTTGCGCTTCACGCAGTTCCTGCTCAACCTGGCGGCGCTGCTCGACTTCGCGCACCAGGTCCTGATTCAACTGTTCACTGCGCTGCTGCGCCTGTTGCAAATGCTCGATCAGCGCCTGGTTTTGAAAGCGCCGCAACAGCCCGTGCTGGATCAGGCGGTTGACCTGCCACGCCACCACACTCAAAGACGCCAGCAGGATCAGGCCGAGCACCCCCCACCCCTGTTGTTGCTCGGCGCCGTTCCAGAAGAAATAGACGATGACCGGCACCAGGCACGGCAGCGCGAATGACAAAAACGCCGACAGGCTCACCGCGTAGGCGACGCTGGCGGACAACGTCGCCGCGCCGATCAGACCGAACACCCAGGCCTGCTGCGTAAAGCTGCCCGCCGGCACCAGGGCAATGGCGGCGGTGGCCAGGGTCAGGCCGCTGACCGCCGAGCCGAGCATGAACATGCGCCGCCAGATCGGTTGGGCCTGGCGGCTGGGCATGGCCGAATCGAAGGCGGCCACTTGGATCACGCGCAACGCGACCAGCGCCAGCAGCCAGACCAACCAGATGCTGTCGAGCAGGTAGTGTTGGGGGTTCCAGATCAACCAGGCGCAGACCAGGCCGTTGACCAGCATCAATAAGGTCGGCAGCAGCGAACCCTGGTAGAGCAGGCGCGTGCGTTCGACCGCCATCTCGGTGGCGTAGTGTTTACGGATAACCTGCGCGGGCGCCGCCGTGGAGCCAAACAGGTCGGTGCTGAGGGTCATAGGCGGTGTTCTTATAATGGTGAGCCCGAAACGTCGACGGAGCATACACAAGCAAGCGCTCGGGCCAAACTGCTCCGCGTCATAAAAACCACCGGGGCGTGCCGCGCAAACCTCGGGGCCAGACAGCTTGAGCTAGACGCTGCGCGGCCTGCGGCCCATGACCGACCGGTCATCAGCGCCGCCAGAATGCTCGCCCGCCCCGGAACGCGCCGCAGGTTTTCCGTCGGCCACCCGGCAATGGGATTTGCCCCACTCCCCCGCGGGCCATAGAATGCGCCGATGCGCGATGATCTCTCCCTTTTGCTGAACTCCCTCAACGATGCCCAACGCCAGGCCGTAGCGGCCCCCGTTGGCCGTCAGTTGGTCCTGGCCGGTGCTGGCTCCGGTAAAACCCGAGTGCTGGTACACCGTATCGCCTGGTTGATCCAGGTCGAGAACGCGTCCCCGCATTCCATCTTGTCGGTGACCTTCACCAATAAGGCCGCTGCCGAGATGCGCCACCGCATCGAGCAGTTGATGGGCATCAGCCCGGCCGGCATGTGGGTGGGCACCTTCCACGGCCTGGCGCACCGCCTGTTGCGGGCGCATTGGCAGGAAGCCGGCCTGGCCCAGACCTTCCAGATCCTCGACAGCGATGACCAGCAACGCCTGGTCAAGCGCGTGATCCGCGAGCTGGGCCTCGACGAACAGCGTTGGCCGGTGCGCCAGGCCCAGTGGTTTATCAACGGCCAAAAAGACGAAGGCCTGCGCCCACAACACATCCAGGCCAGCGGCGATTTGTTCCTGGCCACCATGCGCAGCATTTATGAAGCCTACGAGGCCGCCTGCGCGCGCGCCGGCGTGATCGACTTCTCCGAGCTGCTGCTGCGCGCCCTCGACCTGTGGCGCGATAACCCCGGCCTGCTGGCCCATTACCAGAAACGCTTCCGGCATATCCTGGTGGACGAGTTCCAGGACACCAACGCCGTGCAGTACGCCTGGTTGCGCCTGTTGGCCAAGGGCGGCGACAGCCTGATGGTAGTGGGCGACGACGACCAGTCGATCTACGGCTGGCGCGGCGCCAAAATCGAGAACATCTACCAGTATTCCGAAGACTTCCCGGACGCGATCACCATCCGCCTGGAGCAGAACTACCGCTCCACCGCCGGTATCCTCAAGGCCGCCAACGCCTTGATCGCCAATAACACCGGACGCCTGGGCAAAGAGCTGTGGACCGACGGCGGCGAAGGCGAAGCGATCAACCTGTACGCGGCGTTCAACGAGCACGACGAAGCGCGCTACGTGGTGGAAACCATCGAAAGCGCGTTGAAAACCGGCCTGGCCCGCAGCGATATCGCGATTCTGTACCGTTCCAACGCCCAATCGCGGGTGCTGGAAGAAGCCTTGCTGCGCGAGCGCATCCCGTACCGTATTTACGGCGGCCAGCGCTTCTTCGAGCGCGCCGAAATCAAGAACGCCATGGCCTACCTGCGTTTGCTGGAAGGCCGTGGCAACGACGCAGCGTTGGAGCGGGTGATCAATATCCCGGCCCGTGGCATCGGCGAAAAAACCGTTGAAGCGATTCGCGACCATGCCCGCCATGCCGATGTGTCGATGTGGGAAGCCATGCGCTTGCTGATCGCCAACAAAGGCCTGACCGGCCGTGCCGCCGGGGCGCTGGGGGTGTTTGTCGAGCTGATCGAGAACCTGACGGCCAAGTGCGCAGAAATGCCCCTGCATTTGATGACCCAAACCGTGATCGAGCAATCCGGGCTGATTGCCTATCACGAAGCGGAAAAAGGCGAGAAAGGCCAGGCCCGGGTCGAAAACCTTGAGGAACTGGTCAGCGCTGCCCGCGCATTTGAAAACACCGAGGCCGATGAAGAGCTGACCCCGCTCGCCGCGTTCCTCGGCCATGCGTCGCTGGAAGCGGGCGATACCCAGGCCGATGAGCATGAAGACAGCATCCAACTGATGACCTTGCACAGCGCCAAGGGCCTGGAGTTTCCTTACGTGTTCCTGGTGGGCATGGAAGAAGGCCTGTTCCCCCACAAGATGAGCCTGGAAGAGCCCGGCCGCCTTGAGGAAGAACGCCGCCTGGCCTATGTGGGCATTACCCGGGCGATGCAGAACCTGGTGATGACCTACGCCGAGACCCGCCGCCTATACGGGAGTGAGACCTACAACAAGGTGTCGCGCTTCGTGCGTGAAGTGCCGAAGGGTCTGATCCAGGAAGTGCGCCTGTCCAACAGCGTCAGCCGCCCGTTCGGCGGGGGCCAGCAGCAGAACTCCAGCAGCATGTTTGCAGGTTCCGAGATCCCGGAAACCCCGTTCAGCCTTGGCCAGTTGGTCAAACACGCGATCTTCGGCGAAGGGGTGATCCTCAACTTCGAAGGCGCCGGCGCCCAGGCACGGGTGCAGGTAAACTTTGCCGAGGGCAGCAAGTGGCTGATGATGGGTTACGCGAAACTCGAAGCCGTCTGAAACACTTTTAAACATGAAGGTTGTTGGCCCGCCCTTGTTTTTAAGGCGCGCGGGCCAATATCTGTAATAAGTCCTACAGACCATTCTGGATCGGTCTTACGCAAAAGCCCGAAACATTATGTCGCTAGCCACTGTCACCACACCTGTGCAACATGGCGCGCGTGCAATCCACAAATGGGAATTCCCTTTATGAAACGTTTTCTTAGCATCGCCATGGCGTTGTGCATCGGCCTGACGATGAGCCTCGACGCCAACGCCAAGCGCTTCGGTGGCGGCAAAAGCATGGGCTCGGCACCGACTCACCAGACCAGCCAAATGGCCCCATCCGCCGGTGTCGGCGGTGCTGCCGCCGCTGCAGGCGCGGCCGGTGCCGCTGGCGCCGCAGCCAAGGCCGGCGGTGCTTCGCGCTGGTTGGGCCCGCTGGCCGGTATCGCCGCCGGTGGCCTGCTCGCCTCCATGTTCATGGGCGGCGGCTTCCAGGGCATGCAGATCTTCGACATCCTGATCATGGCGGTCATCGCCTTCCTGATCTTCCGTTTTATCGCCGCCCGTCGTCGCAAGCAGCAGGAGCACATGGCTCCAGCCGGCGCGCCGATGCAGCGTGAAGTGTTCGAGCAGAAGCCAGCCGCAGGTTCGATCTTCGGTGGTTCGGCAGCGCCTGCCGCCGCCCGTCCGGTGATCAACGCGCCGGCCTGGTTCAACGAAGAACGTTTCGTCGAAGCGGCCCGCAGCCACTTCCAGTCCCTGCAGCAACATTGGGACGCCAACGAAATGGACAAGATCGCCGAGTTCGTGACCCCGCAACTGCTGGAGTTCCTCAAGCGCGAACGCGCCGACTTGGGCGATGCGTTCCAGTCGACCTACATCGACGACCTGCGCGTACAGCTGGAAGGTGTGGATGATCGCGCCGACAAGACCATCGCCACGCTGACCTTCAGCGGCGTGTCGAAAACCTCGCGTTTCGACCAGGGCGAAGTGTTCAGCGAAAGCTGGAACATGGAACGTCCTCAAGGCGAGAACCAGCCTTGGCTGGTCGCCGGTATCCGCCAGAACGGCTGATACCCGCGCGCTTGAGCAAACCGTAAGCAAAACCCCGGACATGTTCCGGGGTTTTCTATTGCACGGTTGCACTTATAGCGAGCTACTGTATAAAACGCCCCTATAAACCGCGCCATCTAGCAAGAGGATCCCGGCCGTGGAAGAAGTTATCGAACAATTGCGTGAAGCCAACGAACCGGTTCCGGTTCCTTTGGAACTGCCTGACGAAGACCAACTGGTGGAAATCGAGGAACAGCTGTTCATCGACATCCCGTTTGTCTTCCGCGAATTCCTGCTAACCGTCAGCGACGTGGTGTACGGCAGCCTGGAGCCGGTGACCGTCACCGACCCGCAGTCCCACACCTACCTGCCGGATGTGGCGGCCAACGCCTGGGATGCCGGTGTTGACCGCAGCATGATCCCGATCTGCCAGGACGGCGACGACTACTACTGCGTCGAAGAAGACGGCACCGTGGTGCTGTGGTCCGGCGAAGAAGAACTCGTCACCGAAGAAACCTGGGAATCGGTGTGGCACTGGGCGCGGGACGTCTGGCTGGAAAGCTGACACCCGCACTCCGAGCTTGTTGTGGCGAGCGAGCTTGCTCGCGTTGGGCTGCGAAGCAGCCCCCGTCTACCCCCTCAGTGCTCCGACGTATCCTTGTGGTTATCCAGGGTCTCCAGCAAGGCGACCTGCATCCGCGTATGCACGCGGATGAACCACCGCCAGAGCACAGCCGCCACCGCCGCCGCGACCACGGCGATCAACACCAGCAACTTGTTGGTCGGCAGAATGCTGGCCGACAAGGCGGCCAATAGCAGGAAGATCACCAGCAGCGACAAAATCGGGATCACCTCGGCGATCACCCGACGCACGCGCTGGGTATGCCGTCCGGCCATTTCCGGCTTGACGCTCATCTCCGCCAGCAGCATCGACAGCGCCTTGAGCTTGCGGTACGCCGCAATCAGGAACGGCAGCGACAACAGCAGCGCAACGCCCCAGATCAACGCCTTCTGCCAGCTCTGATCGCTGATCCAGCCCTCCAGATACCCGCCGATACGCACCGCGAAGTAACTGCTGGTAAAGAAGATCGCCACCACCAACGCCAGGTTCACCCCCACCTGCAGCACGATTTTGCGGATCATCGACGCCAGCAGCGCCCCTTCGCCCTGGGGCTGAATACTGCGCAGCCATTCGCCATAGAGGCCGAATACCCGGCTCATGCGCTTAGGCATCACGGCGGCAATCTTCAACGACAACGGGTCGGCGCCGCGAATCAGGTACGGGGTGAGCAACGTGGTGATCGCCGACACCGCCACTGCGACTGGATAGAGGAAGTCACTGGTCACCTGCAAGGTCATCCCCAGCGCAGCGATGATGAAGGAAAACTCACCAATCTGTGACAGCCCCATCCCTACGCGCAACGATGTGCGCCCGTCGTTGCCGGCGATAAATGCCCCCAGGCCGCAGGACAACATCTTGCCCAGCACCACGGCCACGGTGATCACCGCGATCGGCCAGGCATATTGCAGCAGGATCTGCGGGTCGATCATCAAGCCAATGGCGACAAAGAAGATCGCGCTGAACATGTCGCGAACCGGCTCGATCAGGCGCTCAATCTTAATCAACTGGCGCGATTCGGCCATGATCGCGCCGATCAGGAACGCCCCCAGCACCATGCTGTATTCCAGCTTGACCACCAGCAGGCAAAAGCCGAAACACAGGCCCAGCACGGTGATCAGCAGCATTTCATTGCTGTCGAACTTGGCCACGTAGGCCAGCAAGCGCGGCACCAGCAAAATCCCGATGACCAGCGCGACAATCATGAACAGCGAGAGCTTGCCCACTGTCGAGAACACCTCGCCGGAGCTGACCGTGCCACTGACGGCGATGCTCGACAGTAAGGCAATGATGCCGATGCCGAGGATGTCCTCGACGATCAACACGCCGAAAATCAGTTGGGCGAAGCGCTGGTCTTTCATCTTCAGGTCGTTGAGCGCCTTGACGATGATGGTGGTCGAGGAGATCGCCAGGATCGCGCCGAGGAACAGCGCGTCCATGGTGTTCCAGTCGAACCAGCGGCCGATCTCGTAGCCGATCCAGATCATCAGGACGATTTCCAGGAAGGCCGCGATAAACGCCGTGGCTCCCACCTTGAACAGCTTGCGCAGGCTGAACTCCAGGCCCAGGCAGAACATCAGGAAGATCACCCCCAGCTCGGCGAGGGTCTTGATCGTGTCTTCATCGTGGATCAGGCCGAACGGCGGGGTGTGGGGGCCGATGATGAAGCCGGCGACGATGTAACCGAGCACCACCGGCTGCTTGAGGCGATGACACAGGATAGTCACGACCCCGGCCACCAGCATGATCACGGCCAGATCCTGGATAAAGCTGATGGCGTGCATGGCGAGGGGCTCCTTGAGGGTACTGGCGCTTTTCCCACGTCCCCCGCGCCTTTGAAACTTCGCAAAGAGCGGAAGGAAAAGTCTGCCTTTATCGTAAGAAATGCCCCGATAAGGACTTTTGAAGGTTAACACCACCACTTCCGCCGCAAAGCCGGTGCAATATATGGAAACAGATCGCTGCAGGCGTGACGGCAAGCCGCCCACCGGCGTCCCGTAAGGGATGGCGCTGCAAAGACCCCAGCACCCGCAGAGGTGCCACCCCAACCAATGCCTAACCCGTGAGTGAGCTATGGAACCCGGAAACGCCCAACTGTCGATGACGGTATTGATGACCCCTGATATGGCCAACTTCTCCGGCAATGTCCACGGCGGCACGCTGCTCAAGTACCTCGACGAAGTGGCCTACGCCTGCGCGAGCCGTTATGCCGGGCGTTATGTGGTGACATTGTCGGTGGACCAGGTGATTTTTCGCGAACCGATCCACGTTGGCGAACTGGTGACCTTCCTCGCGTCGGTCAACTACACCGGCCACACCTCGATGGAAGTGGGCATCAAGGTGGTGACCGAGAACATCCGCGAGCGCTCCGTGCGCCACACCAACAGCTGCTTCTTCACCATGGTGGCCGTGGACGACCAGCGCAAACCCGCCGCCGTGCCGCAACTGCAACCGCACAACAGCGAAGACCGCCGCCGGTTTGCGCAGGCGCAGCAACGCCGGCAGATTCGCCAGGAGCTGGAAAAGCGCTACCAGGAAATCAAAGCCGACGCGCTTTAAGTCCCGGACTGTAAACCCAATCAAAATGTGGGAGGGGGCTTGCTCCCTCCCACATTGGGTTTTGTGTAGTTACAGGTCGATCGGCGTGGCTTCGAAGCGCACACGCGGATGGGCAATACGATCCTGGGCACGTACCAGCTCCAGTTCATAACTGGCGCAGGCCTGGGTTTCCAACAGCACTTCATGCACCGCCGCTGCGGTGAACTCGAAAGCAGCCAGCAGGCTGTCGCCCAACAACACCCGCGCCAGGAACAATCCCGACGTCAGGTCGCCCACGCCCACCGGCTGCCGGGGAAACGCCAGCAGCGGCCGACGCAGGTGCCAACAGCCGTCGGTCGTCACCAGCAGCATTTCAAAGCCATCCGGCAACTTGCCCGGGTAATCCAGGTGCTTGACCAGCACGGCCTTGGGCCCGCGTGCCAGCAAGGCTTTGGCCATGCCCAGGCAGTCGAACAGCGATTGCGGCTTGCGTCCGGCGAAGCTGTCCAGTTCCAACTGGTTGGGGCACAGGAAGTCGGCCATGGCGGCGGCTTCGTCGAGCAGAAAATCACTGACTTCCTGCGGCACGATGCAGCCCTTTTCCGGATGGCCCATCACCGGGTCGCACAGGTACAGGGCCTTGGGATTGATCGCCTTGATGCGCGCCACACCGGTGAGGATCGCCCGGCCTTGGGCCGCGCTGCCCAGGTAGCCGGAGAGTATGGCGTCGCAATTGCCCAATTCCCCGATGGCCGCAATGCCTTCCACCAGCGCTGGAATCTGCTGCGGCGCTAACACTTCACCCGCCCACTGGCCATACTGGGTGTGGTTGGAAAATTGCACCGTATTGAGCGGCCACACGTTCACCCCGACCCGCTGCATGGGGAATACGGCGGCGCTGTTTCCGGCGTGGCCAAAGACCACATGAGACTGGATCGCAAGCAGATGAGGTGTGCGTTTCATGCGGGAGATTTCCGTAAAACCATTGAAATTCTGGTCGCGCAGTATGCGACCAAACGCAGCCTGTACGACAGACCGACGACACAGTTAAGCTGCTCTCACTTTGTTGGAGTTTTTCGCATGCTGACCCTGGGAAACATCTTCGTGTTGATGCTGCTGGCGACCGGCGCCGCCTGGGTATGGCACAACCACGGCCTGCGCGAACGTGCGCTGGCACGGGTCAAGCAGCATTGCGCCAAGCTCGATATCGAGCTGCTCGACGGGGCCGTGGCATTGAAGCGCATCGGTTTTGTGAAGGATGCCAAAGGCCGGCGGCGCCTGGCGCGCATCTACAATTTCGAATTCACTGTGACCGGCGAAACCCGCCACCCCGGGACCATCACCCAGTTCGGCGCCCACAGCGCACAGATCGAACTGGCGCCCTACCCGTTCGAGATCAAGACGCCGCTGCCCAGCGCCGACGTGATCGAACTCAGCCAGTGGCGCCAGGACCACGCCAAGAATCGTCAATGACGGCAGGCTGCCAGCGCCTGCTGTAGCGCGGCCACGTCCTGTGGCGCGCTGAAAATCAATTCGATACGCGAATCACGCCGCCATTCGCTGGGTTGCCAGACGAGTGGGCTGTTATCCACAGCGTTGCCGGAGATCCAGCCGTCGGCGCTGTGGATAACCAGTTTGGCGCGGCGCCAATCAAGGCTTGCCAGCCATTGCGCCAGGCGCCGGCGATCGAATGACTGGCTCGGATGCCAGCGCCAACCAATGCTCCAGCCGCCCTCCTGGGCCTGACTCAAGCAGATCGGCAGCGTGGGATCGCTCCACACAGCGGGCATTTGCGCCAAGCCTTTGGGCGCCACGAAGTTATCCACAGCCGCTGCAGCCCGCGCATTCAGGCCTGGCAAGCGTTGCAACGGCAATTGCGCCTGACGCGTCCAGTAAACCGGAACCTCGGGTAGCTGCCGTTCGATCGCCTTGCGCTGTGCGGCGTCCAGCGCCTCGTCCTTGTTCAGGACCAACAGGCCGGCGCTGGTAAGTGCTTCGCGCTGTGCGTCAGGCAAGGGTTTGCCCGCCGCCAGGGCTTGGGCATCCAGCACCAGCACGCAAGGCTGAACCGCCAGCACCTGCTGCCATGGCACCTCGCGCAATTGCTTGAGCACCTGCGCCGGGTGCCCCAGCCCCGAGGGCTCGATAAACAGGCGGTCCGGCTTGGCCTTACGCAGCAAACGGCCCAGCCCGACCTGGAACGGTGCACCATTCACACAACACAAGCAGCCACCCGCCACTTCGCCCAGGGCAATGCCGTCATCCGCCTGGGTCAGTAAGGCCGCATCCAGGCCGATCTGCCCGAATTCGTTGATCAACACCGCCCAGCGCTCGTTGGCCGGGCGTTGGGCAAGCAGGTGTTTGATCAGGCTGGTCTTGCCGGCGCCCAAGGGGCCGGCAATCACATGGGTGGGAATGTTCTGCAGCATAGAAGGCATCATTCAGGCCGTGTAGAGCGTTTGATCCTACGCGGTTATGCCAGCCAATCCAGCGTCAGAATTAACCGTCGTTCATCGGTTTTAAGCGGCGGCGAGCGGTGAATCAGGCCGTGAGCTTCGTTGCCATGCCACTTCGTGCCCTTGAGCAGCGCCACTTCGCCGCAGTGAATCTGCTTGATACGCTCGCTGGGCTCGGCATCCGGCTGGCCCAACTGGCGGCGGTCCATCACGCCTTCGCGCAACCATTGGCTGCCGATGCCGGCATACGTGGTGATCAGCCGCACCGGCACATGATCGACGTGAAAGCGCGGGCACATGGCTTTGTCCAGCAAGCGCAAACGCACGCCGATACGCCGGGCGCCGAGCAGACAGGCAAACGCGCTGACCAGCCACGAAACATCAGCAATAAATCCTTCATAACCGTCAAGATCACAGCAACTCGCGGCTAAACCCTGCACGTTCGGCACCGCGTCTTCGCTGCCCAACTCGATGACCAGCGACTCGGCCAACGGTTCGTTGAGCGCCACCAGCAAGGCGCCGAACTCGGCGGTATGCAACGGCAATTGGCGCTGCCACAGCGCCAGGTTGACGCCGTCTTCAAGGATCTCGGACAGCGCCAGCGGGGTGTCGCCGCTGGTCTGGCGGATCACCGGGCGCAGGGGGATGAGCGGTGCCAGCATCAGGCGGCCGCCTCTTCATACCAAGGGCCAAAAGGATCGGCCAGCAAGCGCCACGCGTCGACGCCCTGGGCCATTTCTGCATCGGTGAGCAGGCAGGCGTCCAACTCGGCACGCATCTGCGCGAAGTCGATGTTCTGCCCGATGAACACCAGTTCCTGGCGGCAGTCGCCAGTGCTCGGTTGCCAATTGCTCATGATCGCCGCGACGCTTTCTTCGTCCTGCGGCCACTGGCTTTTCGGCACAAAGCGCCACCAACGCCCGGCAAAGCCATGGCGCATCAAGCCCCCGGCCTGGGACCAACTGCCGGCGTCCTGATGCTTACTGGCCAGCCAGAAAAAACCCTTGGAACGCAGGAGTTTGCCGTTCACCCAAGGGCGGTCGATAAACGCGAAAAAGCGCTGCGGATGGAACGGTCGGCGCGCGCGGTAAGCCGTAGAGGCGATGCCGTACTCTTCGGTTTCCGGCACATGCTCGCCGCGCAGTTCCTGCAGCCAGCCGGGGGCCTGGGCGGCGCGGTCGAAGTCGAAGCGGCCGGTGTTGAGGATTTTGTTCAGCGGCACTTCGCCCATAACCATCGGGATGATTTCCGCCTGGGCGTTCAGGCGTTCGAGGATGGCCATCAGTTCCTCGCGCTCGTGGCGGCCGATCAGGTCGATCTTGCTGATCAAGATGACGTCGGCAAATTCGATCTGCTCGATCAACAGGTCAGTGATTGAGCGTTCGTCGTCTTCGCCGAGGGTTTCGCCCCGTGACGCCAGGCTTTCGGCGGCCTGGTAGTCGAGCAGGAAGTTCATGCCGTCGACCACGGTGACCATGGTGTCCAGGCGTGCGAGATCGGCCAGGCTCTGCTCGTTTTCATCGCGAAAGGTGAAGGTTTCGGCCACGGGCAACGGTTCGGAGATGCCGGTGGATTCGATCAGCAGGTAATCGAACCGACCTTCCTTGGCGAGTTTTCCGACCTCTTCGAGCAGGTCTTCACGCAAGGTGCAGCAGATACAGCCGTTGCTCATCTCCACCAGCTTTTCTTCGGCGCGGTTGAGGGTGACGTCGCGCTGCACCGCGCCGCCGTCGATGTTGATTTCGCTCATGTCGTTGACGATCACCGCCACCCGCAGGTTGTCGCGGTTGCGCAGGACATAGTTGAGCAGCGTACTTTTACCGGCGCCGAGAAAGCCGGACAACACGGTAACGGGAAGGCGATTGGGCATCAGGTCATTCTCATCAGGTCGCCCGCTTAAGCCGGGCTGTACTTTATGTTATATTATAACAACACAAATATGCCAATCCCCCTCTTGCTCATCAAGACGAAGGGGACAATGCTGGCACCTGTCTACGTCGAGAAACGCTATGAGATATCTGCTGTGCTGCCTGCTGCTGGTCATCACGGCCCAGGCCGGCGCCCAAGTACCGAGCCTGTCGGCGAACTGCACGCGCAGCGCCAACCTGCTGGCTTGCGTCGACCCGCTGGGCAACGCCTACAGCGTGGCGACGGTCGGCAGCACCACGTATTTGCGCGGTTTCGAAGTGATCGGCCAGCGCTACTGGGCTCAGACCAACAGCCGTTACGGGCAACTGACGTTCTTTACCGGGCTGGCCTCGGACGGCGAGGCGTGGGTCGGCTATACGCGGCGCGTGGGCTGGACCACGATCAACCGGTTTTCCAGCTCCGGTGGCGCCAGCGCCAAGTTCACCTGCAGCCGTATGACTGGCTGTTAAGCCTGGTCGCTTTTCTGCTGCCGGGTTGAAGCGCAGACGTCAGTGCATGACGAGAAAAGGTCGGAGCAGAAAATTCATCGTCGATTTTATAGTTATAATATAACATGTCTTTTTTATCGCCGACGATGGACCTGCTCATGAATGCGCTGACTCTGCCGGATATCGCCGCGCAGGCTTCACGCCAAGCCTTGCCGCTCGACTGGGTGGGCATGTGCGGCATCGCCCTGCCCATTTTGCTCGACGGCCAACGCCTGGCCGCCACGGCTGACGCCGGCGTCAGCCTGGACGACGGCACTGCCCGTGGCATTCACATGTCACGTCTGTACCTGGCGCTGGAGATGCTCGACCAGCAGGCCCTGACCCCGGCACTTCTGCGTAAGGTACTGCAGCGTTTTCTCGACAGTCATGAAGGTTTATCGAATAACGCCTACCTGCGTATCCACACCGATCTGCTGCTCAAACGCCCGGCATTGGTCAGCCCACTGGCCGGCTGGAAAGGCTACCCGGTGAGCGTCGAAGCGCGCTTGGAAAACCAGATGTTCCACGTGGAACTAAAAATTGACGTTACTTACTCGTCAACCTGTCCGTGCTCGGCGGCCCTCGCCAGGCAGTTGATTCAGCAGCAATTTCTCGAAGACTTCGGCAACACGCCGTTGCAGCATGCCGACGTGCTGAGCTGGCTCGGCAGCGCCAATGGCATTGTCGCCACGCCCCACAGCCAGCGCAGCAGCGCGCAACTGCGCGTCCAGTTGCGCGGCGAGCACCTGGCACTGACCGATTTGATCAACACGGCGGAAGCCGCCCTCGGCACCGCCGTGCAAACCGCGGTAAAACGTGCGGACGAACAAGCCTTCGCCCTGGCCAACGGGCAGAACCTGATGTTCTGCGAAGACGCCGCCCGCCGCTTGAACCTCGCCTTGAAACGCTCGGATGCCGTCCAAGCCTTCCACCTCAAAGTGACCCACGCCGAAAGCCTGCACGCGCACGATGCCGTGGCTGAAAGCCGCTGGACGAGGCACTCAGCATGATCACCTGCACGGCTTTACGCTGGGGCGCCCCCGGCCAACCACTGACCCCGGCGGTGGACTTGCGCCTGGAAACGGGCAGCCTTACCGGTGTGATCGGCGCCAACGGCACGGGCAAAAGCAGCCTGCTCAAAGTCATCGCCGGCCTGCAAAAACCCCTGGCGGGGAAAGTCACCGTGGACACTCCGCGCCGTGGCGGCCTGTCGTTCCTGCCGCAGCAACAGCACCTCGACCGTCAGTTCCCGATCAGCCTGCAAGAACTGGTCGCCGCCGGTTTCTGGGGCACGCAGCTCAGCGCGCCGCAACGCAGCCAGCGCTTACAGGCGGTGCTGGAAGACTGGTGTCTCGGCGGCCTGGAACAGCGCCCGTTGATGGCGTTGTCCGGCGGCGAACTGCAACGCGCCCTGCTCGCCCGCATGAGCCTGGCCGACGCGCCGGTGCTGTTGCTCGACGAACCCCACGCGGCCCTCGACGAAGACGGCCAGGCGCTGTGCTGGAAACACATCCATGCCTGGCATGACGAGGGCCGCACGGTGGTCGTGGTCTGTCATGACTTGGCCTCCGTGCGTCAACACACCCAGCAAGTGGTGCAGATCAAAAGCACGGGCTGCCTGTTCGGGCCGAGCAAAGAACTGATCCGACCGCAACCGCGCATGCAGGTGGCCTGATGCATCTCACCGCGCACCTGTGGCTGCCCTTTGTCGACTTCATCTTCATGCGCCGCGCCCTGATCGGCGGCCTGGTACTCGCCTGCAGCACCGCACCGCTGGGGGTGTTTTTGATCCTGCGGCGCATGAGCCTGATCGGTGACGCGGTCGCCCACGGCATCCTGCCCGGCGCCGCCCTGGGTTTCTGGTTCGCCGGCCTGAGCCTGCCGGCACTGACCCTCGGCGGCCTCGGCGCGGGCCTGAGCATGGCCGGGCTGGCAGCGTGGATCACCCGTCGCACCGGCCTGCGCGAAGACGCCAGCCTGGCCGCCATCTACCCCATCTCCCTCGCCGCCGGCGTGCTGATCCTGGGCCTCGCCGGTAAGCGCCTGGACCTGCTGCATCTGTTGTTCGGCTCCGCGCTGGCCGTCGACGACACCACCTTGACCGGCATGCTCTGGGTCTCCGGCTTCAGCCTGATCGCCATGGCGCTGATCTACAAACCGCTGCTGCTGGACACCCTCGACCCGCTGTTCCTGCAAACCGTCAGCCGCCTCGGCCCACTGGCCCACGGGCTGTTTCTGACGCTGGTGGTGCTGAACCTGGTGATTGGTTTCCAAGCCATCGGCGCGCTGATGGTGGTGGGATTGATGATGCTGCCGGCCATCGCGTCGCGGTTCTGGAGCCGGCGCTTGCCGGTGTTGATCGCGGTATCGGCAGTGCTGGGCTGCCTGTCGGTGTGGCTTGGCTTGTTGCTGTCGTTCTATTACTCGCTGCCTAGCGGCCCGGCGATTGTGCTGGTGGCTGGCGGTGGGTACCTGCTGTCCGTGGTTTTCGGTCCGGTGCATGGCTTGCTGCGCCGCCCACCCTTGCTGTCATCCCAATGAGGTGTTTCCCGATGCGCGCTCTATTCGTGCTGTTCAGTCTGCTGCTGCCGTTGTCCATGGCCCAGGCCGCCGACAAACTCCAGGTGGTGACCAGCTTCAGTATTCTCGATGACATCACTCACCAGATCGGTGGTGAGCACATCCAGATCAGCAACATGGTCGGCCCGGACGCCGACGCTCATACCTACGAGCCGACCCCGGACGACGCCAAGGCGCTGCTCAAGGCCAAGCTGATCATCAAGAATGGTCTCGGCTTCGAGCCGTGGCTGGACCGCCTGGTGGCCAGTACCGAAACCCAGGCCACCGTGGTCACCGCCAGCAAAGGCGTGATCTCCCACACCATGGAGGAAGACGGCGAAACCATCCCGGACCCGCACGCCTGGCATAACCTGGCCAATGCCGAAATCTATGTGAACAACATCACCAAGGCGCTGGTGGCCGCCGACCCGGCCAACCAGGCCGACTACCTGCGCAACAGCCAGGCGTACCTGAAAGACATCTACCGCCTGCTCGCCGAGGCCAAGGCCAAGTTCGGCGCGTTGCCAGCGGGCAACCGCCGTATCGTCACCTCCCACGACGCCTTCGGCTACCTGGGCCAGGCCTATGGCATCCAGTTTCTGGCGCCCCAGGGTTTGTCCACCGAGCGTGAGCCTTCAGCCGCTGAAGTCGCCGCGCTGATCACCCAGATCCGCAAGGACAAGGTCAAAGCCGTGTTCATTGAAAACATCAAGGACTCGCGCCTGCTCAAGCAGATCGCCAGCGAAAGCGGCGCGCAGATCGGCGGCACACTGTATTCCGACGCCCTCGCCGCGCAAGGCCCGGCCAGCACCTTTATCGGGCTGTTCGAATACAACCTCAACACCCTGTGCGCGGCGTTGGGCAAACCATGATCTGCAAGAACGCGTGCGGCGTGACTGTCTAGTTTGCCCCTGGCCTGGCACAACGGCCAAGTGGTCGATAGCTGCCAGGGGCTACCCCTGATTGTCGGGGTTAAGCGCGCGGTTTGACGGTGCCGCAGTTATCCCCCAGCCACTGGGCGTGGCTGTCCAGGCTGCCCTTCTGCTGAATGCCGGTGGCGTTGAAGGTGCCGTTGACCGTGGTGGTGAACTCTTTCTGACTCTGGAAGGTGGCCACGCCGGTACCCTGGGCTTTCGGGCAACTGAAACGAAACTTCCACTGGTTGCCGCTCTTGTCGGTCACTTGCTGTTTGCAGCCCGACTGCGGGTCGGTCAGCGGGATCGAGTCGGAGGCGACCTGGGCGGGGGTGAGGCACACCTGGACGCCTTTGCCGGCCATGGCGATGCCTTGTTTTTCCAGCATGGCGCGCTGTTCCGGGGTCATCTGTTGCTTGAGCTGACCGAGGATCAGCGACAGGTCCGGCAGGTCCTGGTTATCCACTTTCATGTTGCTCGTAGTCAGTTCCCACAAGCCCGGCGCCAGCATCTGCGCCTGTGCCGCCACGGGCAGCGACAAACCAATAACCATGGCCAAACCTAGCAGACGAGCATTCATCGAGTAACTCCTGGGCAATTGTGGGCGTTAGACGCCACAAAAGTGCCAGTGTTGCACGGCAAAGAAAATAGCGACATTCCTGACCGAACATGGTCTGTTAGGCACTGGATTGCCTGGAGTGACATCGTCCATGGATTTTTTTGGCCCGCACCTGCTCGCCTACTTTATCGCCACGCTGCATTTTCTCGGAACGCTTGCCGCGATCCATGCGGTGCTGACCGTCAGGACCGCCCAAGGCTCGATTGCCTGGGCCTTATCGCTGATGTTCGTACCCTACCTGACGCTGATTCCTTACCTGATCTTCGGCCGCAGCACCTTCGATGCGTACATCCAGGCGCGGCGCCAGGCCAACCAGGAAATGCACACCGCAATCAACGAACTGAACTGGCGCCCGTGGGTCGAGGAAGCACTGGCCGCGCGCAACTCCAGCGCCTACGCCTCGCTACGGGCGATGCCCAAGCTGGGCCGCATGCCGTGTCTGGCGAACAATGAAGTGCGCTTGCTGATCAATGGTGACGCCACCTTCAGTGCGATCTTCGACGCGATTCGCCGCGCCAAAACCGCCGTGCTGTTCCAGTTCTTCATCATTCATGACGATGAACTTGGCAGGCAGTTGCATGCCTTGCTGAAGGAAAAAGTCGCCCAAGGCGTAGCCGTCTACGTGCTCTACGACCGCATCGGCAGCCACGCCCTGCCCTCTCGCTATGTGCAATCGCTGCGCGACGCCGGGGTGCAGGTCAAGGCGTTCGCCACCCGCAGCGGCTGGCTCAATCGCTTCCAGGTCAACTTCCGCAACCACCGCAAGATCGTGGTGGTGGATGGCATCACCGGGTTTGTCGGCGGGCACAACGTCGGCGACGAATACCTGGGCAAAAAACCGCCGCTGGCGCCGTGGCGCGATACCCATGTGCAGGTCATCGGCCCGGTGGTGGCGTGCCTGCAGGAGTCGTTTGCCGAAGACTGGTTCTGGGCTGCGCGGGAACTGCCACCGCTGATCCTGCCGGACACTTACCCCGAAGACGGCGTGCTCTGCCAATTGCTCGCCAGTGGCCCGGCCGACCCTTATGAAACCTGCTCGCTGTTTTTTGTCGAAGCCATCCACGCCGCGACCGAGCGCGTGTGGATCACCAGCCCGTATTTCATCCCGGATGAAGCGGTGTTTGCCGCCCTGCGCCTGGCGGTGCTGCGCGGGGTCGACGTGCGCCTGCTGCTGCCGTCGCGACCTGACCACCGCATTGTGTATGCCGCCTCCAGCCTTTACGCGATCGAAGCGGTGCGCGCCGGGGTGCGGGTGTTCCGCTATAGGCCGGGGTTTCTGCACCAGAAAGTAGTGTTGGTTGACAGCGAAATCAGCGCCATCGGCAGTGCGAATATGGACAACCGTTCGTTCCGGCTGAATTTCGAGGTGATGTTGCTGACCGTCGATGAAGCCTTCGCACAGCAAGTGGAGCACATGCTCCTCGATGACTTCGCCCAGGCCCATGAAGTCAGCCAGGAAGAAAGCCGCGAAACCCGCCGCCTGCAACAACTGGGCATGCGGATCGCGCGGCTTATCTCACCGATTCTCTAACTGACGCTGCGATAACAATGTGGGAGGGGGCTTGCCCCCGATTGCGGTGAATCAGTGCCCAATCAGCTAGCTGACACACCGCAATCGGGGGCAAGCCCCCTCCCACATTTTGTATCTGCAGGGCTGCGGGGAACGCTTCAGCGGTAGATATCTTCCCGCGTCCACGGCAGTTCATTCATGGCTGCCATCGGCGTGGGGTTTTACCGCCAGCATGCGAATCGCGCGGCTTGTTTCACCGATTCGCCAACAGACGCTGCGATAAAAATGTGGGAGGGGGCTTGCCCCCGATGGCAGTGAATCAGTGCCCAATCCGCTAGCTGACACACCGCAATCGGGGGCAAGCCCCCTCCCACATTTTGTATCTGCTGGGCTGCGGGAAACGCTTCAGCGGTAGATATCTTCCCGCGTCCACGGCAGTTCATGGCTGCCATCGGCGTGGGGTTTTACCGCCAGCATGCGAATCGCGCGGCTTATCTCGCCGATTCGCTAACTGACGCTGCGATAACAATGTGGGAGGGGGCTTGCCCCCGATTGCGGTGAATCAGTGCCGAATCAGCTAGCTGACACACTGAAGTGCGCCCCAAAAGTTGGACAGTGATTGTTAGGCTATAGCGGACCGGGCTCTGTACGCTACAGGGCTCAGTCCGCCAAGTTTCGTTTTGATTCGCTTATGGTTGTAGTAATGGATGTATTCAGCCAGTCCTGCCTGCAACTGAGCCACGCTCTCGAAGCTTTCC